>Ga0299915_10003841_pt1 | contig 10881 bp, 9 predicted proteins | sample RVTome_13_FD_200263 | JGI IMG/M metagenome (GOLD analysis project Ga0299915, IMG submission 200263) | Soil microbial communities from uranium-contaminated site in the Upper Colorado River Basin, Wyoming, United States - RVT92D227 (version 2) ... | reverse complement strand
AAAACAGAAAAAGGCCGTCATCAGGCCGAGCACGGTTTTCAGGATGATGGTCATGGCCATCCATCCTAACGGAAGGCCACGGCCGCGTCAAGCCAGAAAACAGCGGTTGATGATGCCCCTTCGCAGGCCTAGATGAGCTTATCGATCCGCTTGCTCACGTCGGCGGCGAAACGATTGATGTACCGGCAGACAAACTCCTTGACGTCCAGCGACGGGTCGGAGACGAGGGCGGTCAGGTCCATGGCGAAGATCATCGACGTGGCCACATCGACGTCGTGGGTGGCGTAGTAGGTGGCATGGGCCCGGCGCCGGCCGATCGTGGCCATGTCATAGCCTTTGCCGCCAGCCACCTGGGAGTCAAAGACACTGACCAGCGAAGTGGCCAGGTTCTGGTGCTCGGAGACATCGAGTCCGACCTTGTCCTCGTCCAGCATCCAGTCGAGGTCGCGCCAGACCTCACAGCCGTAAACCTTCTCCGGCCGCAGCTCGGCCGGGAGCTCTCGGATGGCCTGGATGGTCCTAAGCCCTACCGCCACGTGAGTATCGTGCTTATCGGCGGGATTATGAGTGTAGACGATTATGGGCCGGGCCAGAGTGACCAGCTCTTTGATGTCATCCCTCGGACGGGAATCCTTGGCGTCTTTGACCTCGGAGCTGCTGTAGTTGAGGAAGGCGACGCCGGTGTATTCGCCGACGAGGGCGGCCTTTTTCTGTTCCTTTTTGCGGACGACCTTCATCTCTTCATCGGTGTACCGCTTATAGAGACCGGCGCGCGGGCTTCCGGCGCCGTCTGTGGCGATCACGCCGAAGAAGTAGTCCTTGTCGCTGGCGAAGCACTTCAGGATGCCGTGGTAGGCCATGATCTCGAGGTCGTCGGGATGCGCGGCCACTCCCAGATGCGACGTGCGCGTAATGGCTCCGGGGACGGGCGAACCGTCCGGGATAAAAATCTCGTTTCCTTTTTTCCTGAGTGTTAGCTCCATGTTTCTCTCGCTTATCGCCAATTCATTTCGGTTCCGCGACGGGCAGGCTGGCGGCGGCCACGGCCTGACCGACGCGGCGGCTTTCCTCGTCGGGAAGATGGAGGGACAACCGCCCTGCCAAGTCAGGAAACTCCGCCTCCAGGACCTCGCGGGCTTTCTCCAGGATGATCGGCCCGGCCTCCCCCGAGGTCACCCGGCCGAGGATCAGGGCATGGCCGATGTCGTAGTAATCCGCATAATGGCCGATCCCATAGCCAAGGTAGCAGCCGATTGTCTCGAAGATGAGCCGGGCGCGTTCGTCGCCTCTATGGAGCAAATCCTGGACGGCCTTGAGCTTGTCCACGGCAGCCAGGTCTTCGGCCAGCTCGATCCCGGCCTTTCCGGCGAGACGGAACACGGCCTGCTGGGAGAAATACTGGACGCCGCAGCCGGCGTCTCCCGACCATTCGTCCACGGGCGCGGCCGGGTTCAGGTCGACCGGAACGAAGGCCAGCTCGTTGAGCCAGCCGGTGATGTTGCCCTTGTCGTTGACGTATCCGCCCGCCTGGCTCGACCCCAGGGCGACGCCCAGGACGCGGTTGGCGTTGAGCGACATAGACCCGGCCAAGGCCGTGACTTCACCGTCATTGACCACCTCGAACGGTACCTTCCACTCCTTGCGCATCCGCAGGAACATCGGCTTGATTTTCTTCCGGAACTCGGCCCGCGGGATGCCGCGGAATAGAGAGGCGACCATGGCCCGGTTGTCGATGTAGATCCCGGCGGCGCTCCCGCCGATGGCGTCGACGCGGGGAAGATGGGAGGCGGCCTGGTGAAGCCCTGACATAACCTCGTGATAATGATAGAGGGGATTGCTCTGGTTGCGCGGGTCCCAAGGGACCTCTTCGCTGAAGACGGTCTCGCCCTCGACGACGGCGCTGACCTTGCGATCGCTGGCCCCGAGGTCGAACCCAATCCGGCAGCCGTCGAGGTGGCGGCCCAGAGGCCGCGTCTTCTCCAGGGCCGGAGGAACGGAGTCGGCGGCCGTTACCTCCACGGTGAACTTCTTGTCGTAGGCGGTGGACATAAGGTCGGCGTCAAACGCGCGCTCGCCCTGCCGCGAGTAAGCCTTGCGAATGAAATCTCCGACGTCGGCGGGGCCGCCGACGAACACTTTATGGCCGCCCCACATCCAGAGGAGCGACTTGACCAGGCGTTCGGCGTGGCGGAGGCCGGCCCCGAATAGCGAGTGTTCCGATGGAAAAGCTATAGTCTGATAACGGGAGATCGAACCGTCCGCCCTCTCCAGTCCGATGACCAGGGGAACGCTCTGCCCGTCGGCCGCGGCCGCCTCCCGGTAAGCCTTGTTCCAGAGCACAGCTGGGACAAGGTCGGGATGGAGGAGGGGTACGATCTTCGGCCTGACGGCCTGATCGATCATGGTCTTCATAAAGTCTCCATTTTCTCTACGGATTCACTGGTTCAACAAGCCAGATCGCCACGGACTTGACCGCCTGAGCTCAGGAACAGATTATATCAGAAAAGTATCTCGCAGGGCAGGCCGCGTTTGGCCGCTTCCCGGGCGATCCTCCGAGCCTGTTCGCGGAAGAAATGGTCGGTGGTTGCCTCGGAGAGGCCGAGCTTTCGATACAGGCCGATGACGGTCTCCAGATAGTTCATCCGGTCAACCAAGATCTTGTCCACTCTGCCGGCGAGAGCCGAGATGAGCCCCTCCGGCCCGCCGGGAAGAAGGGGCCCGACAAAGGCGAAAGTCCTGATCCCCCGGGAGTGTATTTTTTCAAGCGCGGCGATCCTCTCGCCGACCGGCGAGGCGCCGGGTTCGAACATCCGGGCGATCCCTTCATCGTCCGTAGTCAGAGTCATGCCGACTTCGACTTCGTCGAACCGCTCGATGATGTCCAGGTCGCGCAGGACGAGAGTCATCTTCGTCTGGATGTTGACCGGGAACCGGGCTTCGGCCAGGATGGCCAGACACTGCCGCGTCAGCCGGTATTTCTCTTCGAGCGGCTGGTAGGGATCGCAGACCGAGGAAAGCCAGACTGTCCCTCTTTTCGCCCGGACGACCTGCTTGCGCAAGAGCTCGGGGGCGTTGACCTTGACATCGACAAACGCACCCCAGGGCTCGCTGTGTCCGGAGTAGCGCCTCATGAACAGCCGGGCATAGCAGTAGCGACAATTCACCTGACAGCCGGTGTAGGGGTTGACACAGTAGTCATGGATCTTGGATTTGTTGAGGATGCTTTTGGCCTGGACCTCCCGGATGTTGATCATCGGCCACGCCCCCGCTAGTATGCGCCGAACTCGTCGGCGACCTCGGCCAAGACCTGGACGTTCTCTCTCGGCGTGAACGGGGCGATCGAGCAGGCGGTGCTTAGGACGTATCCTCCGCCCGGCTTTCCGACCTCCAGCCTGGACTCGGCGTCCTGCCGCACTTTCTCGACCCTCGAGCCGAGGAGGACGTGGACGGGGTCGATGTTGCCTTTGATGAACGCCCGGTCGCCGACCCGGCGCTTGGCGTCGGCGAGCTCGACATTGCCGAGCGGCGGCGGGTCCAGGCATTCGATGCCGGAGAACCCGGCTGCGACCATCTTCTCCAGCCGGTCATCGACGGCCCCGCAGGTATGGATGTAGGCCGGAATGCCCAGCCCGCGCACGGCCCCAGCGATCCGGCCTTCATAGGGCATGACGAATTCTCTGTAGAACCGCGGCGAGATGAAACCGGAGCCCGCATAGGGGGAGGACACTTTGACCGCGTCCACCCGGTGGGCGACCAGACCGCAAGCCAGCCGGACGATCCCTTCCGTGGTGCGATCGAGGACCTCCTTGGCCCGGTCCGGCTCTTCGAGCAAGCCGATCAACGCCTGGGTGTGTCCAAAAAGGCGCAGGTAATAGTCAAACGGAGACGTCACTTCACCATGAACCGAGCACTCGGCTCCAGCCTGATCGACGATCAGGTCGATGATGCTGAAGCAATGCTCCGGATCGATCGGAAAGTCGAGCCCTTGGGATACGGGGATAAAATCAACCTCTTCGGGGATGGACCTCGGGTCGAAATTAGAGAGATACGGGACCGCTCGTTCGACGGCCGGAAAATGCCGCGGCAGATCGTCGGGAGGGTATACCGTCCTGTCTCCGTTCTTCCAATGGACGACCTCGCCGGCGGCCTCTTTTGCCACTCGGGCGATTCTCTTCTCCCAGTGAGGTGAATGTCCGTGGAGGCTGACCAGGATGCCGTCGAAGCCATAGGACTTTCTCAAGGCCAGCAGCCCTTCGGCGAAGACTTCGGCCGAGTTCCAGAAGGCCGCCGCAGGATGTCCGGTCTGCAGGAGCATGTGGCCGATGCTCATCTGGCACATCACGGGCACGCGGTCAGGAACTCCCGCGCCCATGGCCAGCCGCATTCTCTCCCTCGAGTTCACAACCCCTTGAAAATATGCCCGCCGCTCACCGTTGTCAAGAAAACCTGGGGATTCAGAGCCATCCGCCTTCAGGAGGAAACAAATTCATCCACCAAATCACCCCAAAGGGTGATTGACCCCTCATTTCCTCCCCTCCACAATTATCCCGTCAACCGCAAAGCATCCATTTCGGCAAGGTAAAGCCGAGATGAATAGAACCGAACGGCTTTAGGAAGACCGATGAAAGACAAAAAGATCTTGGTCGTGGATTTCGACGAGGAATCGCTCATTTCCTTGTCCAACCTCGTTTTCGAGGAGGGATTCCAAGCCGTGACGGCCATGGACGGCCTCAGCGCCTACGAAAAATTCAAGGCCGAGGATTTCGACCTGGTCATGATCGAGCCGATGCTGCCCAAACTCCATGGTTTTGAGTTGATGAAGAGGATCAACCAGGATCCCATCAAAAAGACTCCGATCATCGTCGTGACTGGGATCTATCGAGAGCCCTCCTGTAAGATGGAGGCTCTCCAGGTCTACGGCGCCGCCGCCTATTTCACCAAGCCCTGGAACAAGGATGAACTCCGATCCAAGATGCTCAACCTGCTGGTCAACGGCCAGGAGGAGAAGAGCGTGAAGACGGAACCTCCGGCCAAGAAACTCGATAGTCCACCCCCGCCTCGGCCCAAGAGCTCGCCTCCTCCTCTCGCCAATGAGTGGGGCCATTGGAAACCCCAAGCCGCCCCGCGAGAGCCCAAAGTGAGCAAGGCCCCCTTCGATATCGAGAAAGAGCTCCAGGCGGCAGTCTCCGGGCTGGCCGGGCCGGCTCGGAAAAAAGAACCCGTCAAGGATGTCTTCAAAGAGAAAAAAGAAGCGAAAGCCGGCGTCGACGGGGACATCGAGGCCATGCTCAAAGGCGCCATCGGAGGGCTGGGACTGGAAGATAAAAAGAAAAAGCCGGAGCCTGCGATCCGACCAGTTCCCATCTTCAAACCTGAGCCCAGGCTGGAAAAGAAAGAGAAGATCCCCATCGCCAAGGAGATCAAAGAAAGGATCCCTCTCCAGGATAAGACAGGGAATAATATTCCCCACCCCTCGGCACGGGCGCCCATCTACGCCGAGAAAGCGCCGTTCGGGATCGACCAGACGCTCATCGAGATTGACAAGATCCCCCTCGACATGGAAAAGGGCGCTCCCGAGCCCGTTAAGGCCGCGCTGGAGCCGGAGAGGGCCGCGCACGAAAAAAAGAAGGCTTTCTTCGACGAGTATGCAGCGCCGGCGAAGAAGAAACCGCCCCTGGCCCTGATCGGGGGCGTGGCAGCGGCCGTGCTGATCGTGGCCGGATCGACGTTCATGGTCCTCAAGTCCAAGAAACCCAAAGAGCCGCCCCGCCAGATGGTTTCTTCCCTGCAGCCTTCGCTGCCGAGCGAGTTCGCGCTCAGGCAGAACGAGATCCAGGCTCCATCAACATCGAGGCAGAACGAGTCCAAACCGGAGCCTAAGAAGCCGCCGTCTAACCCCGCCGAACAGATGGACAACTCGGAAATCGTGAACCAGATCCAACCGGTCCTCCCGGCCGAGAATCAGCCGGTGGGCCTGGAGATACAGCTCCCTCCCAACTCAGAGGCGACGGCGCCGACCGCCGAACAAACGACGCCCCCTAAGACAGAGAACTTAACACAGACCGAGACCCCGACCCAAGCACAACCGCAGTCTGAGGAATCTCCGGCCGGTGAACCTGTTGTGGAAAAGTCCAAGCCTGGAGACCTTATCCCTCTCGACAGAGTCGATATCCCGCCCACTCTTATAAAGAGGGCCAACCCGAAATACCCTCTCCAGGCCTTTAATATGGGGATCAGCGGCACCGTGACCGTGAACGCTCTGATCTCCGAGACCGGGGATGTCATCCGGACCGAGGTACTCAAGGGGATCAAGGGCGGCTATGGGTTCGAGAAATCCGCGGAAACGGCCGTCCGGCAATGGAAGTTCCGGCCCGCCGAGAAAGACGGTGTCCCAGTCCGGGTCTGGAAGGCGATGGACATCAATTTCAAGATGAGTCAAACACCTAACCAATGAAATACCTTTAAAGGAGTGAAGGAATGGCCCTCAGCAAGGAACAGGAAGACCTTTACAAGAAGACGATGCAGGAAGCCAAGCGGCAGCTCGAAGGGGTGGACGCTCTGATCGAGAAGGAACTCCAGAAAGTCAGGGAAAAGCTGGCCGAGCTTCAGGATTCCAAGAAGTCCTTCCGGATGATCTACGAGGGAACGGCCAAGCTTCTGGGTGTCGAGAGCGAGCTCGAGGACGAAGACGAAAACTCTGACGTCGCCTCCGCCGCCTCCACCAAGATGTGATCCGGCCCCGTCCCGGCCCTCCCCACCGGCGTCCGGCGCCGCCTTAGACCGGTTTTCGGGCAGGGAAAACCCCGCGGCTCACCTGCCGGACATCCTCCACCGAATAAAACGCCAGGAACTTCTTTCCCCGCGAGACGAAGACGATGCGGATCGTCCCCAGGGTGATGTCTAGGACGCGGGCGGTGATTGTTCCTCTGAAAAGCGTTTGAAGCCGGTGTAAACGAAGCATTATAATGTGAATCCCATGGAAGTCAAAGAGCACCTCTATGCCGACGATCCGGGCCGCGGCCCCGAGGACGGATGGACAACCCTTCCGGGAGTCGATTATTACTTTCTGGGAAACGGCCTGATCCAGGCAGCGGTCCAGCCGAAAAAGACAGCACGCTAAGGAGAAAGCCTCATGACGCGCAAGACAATCCATCTCGTCTGCAACGCCCATCTCGACCCCGTCTGGCTATGGGACTGGGAGGAGGGCGCCGGCGAAACCCTGTCCACGTTCCGGTCCGCCGTCTCCCTCTGCGAGGAATTCCCCGAGTTCGTCTTTAACCATAACGAGGCGATCCTCTACCGCTGGGTTGAGGAATACGAGCCGGCGCTCTTCAAGAGGATCCAGCGTCTGGTCAAAGAGAAGAGGTGGCACATCCTCGGCGGATGGTTTCTCCAGCCCGACTGCAACATGCCCTGCGGCGAATCCTTCGTCCGGCAGATCCTGGAGGGCAAGAGATACTTCCGGAAGAAATTCGGCGTCGACGTCCGCACGGCCTCCAATCTCGACCCCTTCGGACACAGCCAGGGATTGGTCCAGATCCTGGCCAAGTCGGGCCACGATTCTTACATATTCTGCCGGCCCGGGCGCAGCGATTGCCCCCTTCCCGCCGACGAGTTCATCTGGGTCGGGTTCGACGGTTCCGAGGTCATGGCCTCGCTCGTCTCTGCCCATTACAACTCGGCCGGCGGCGGGGCGAAGAAAAAAGTCTTGGATTGGATCGCCGCCAACCCCGACCGTGAGCTGAGCCTTCTGCTCTGGGGAGTCGGAGACCACGGGGGCGGCGCCAGCAGGATCGACCTGATGGAACTCAAGAAACTGATCGCTGAGCGGAAGGATTTCGAGATTCGGCATTCCCACCCAGAGGCCTATTTCAAGAAACTTGGCAAGAGGCGGTCATCGCTTCCCAAGCACGCCCGGGACATAAACCCCTGGGCGGTCGGATGCTACACGTCCATGGTCCGGATCAAACAGAAGCACCGGCTCCTGGAAAACGACCTCTTCCTGGCCGAAAAGATGTCCGCGGCTGCCTCCTATCAAGGCCTGATGAAGTACCCCCGGGAAGAATTCAGGGAGGCCCACTATGACCTCGCTTTCAGTCAATTCCACGACATCCTGCCCGGCTCCGCCATCCAGCCGGCCGAGGAATCATCGGTCCGAAGGCTGGACCACGGACTCGAAATTCTCTCCCGGATCAAGGCGCGCGCCTTTTTCGCTCTGGCCGCGAGCCAGGCACCGCCGGAACAAGGAGAAATCCCAGTATTCGCCCACAACCCGCACCCGTTCAAAGTCAAAGGCATCCTGTCCTGCGAATTCCAGCCCTACGAGATCAACTGGTCGGGCGGATACCAGTTTCCTCAAATCTATGCGGAGGGACGGCCCCTCCCGTCCCAGCCTGAAAAAGAGGCCAGCAACCTCAACGTCGAATGGCGGAAAAAGGTCGTCTTTGCGGCCGATCTCGAACCCGGCCGGATCAACCGCTTCATCTGCCGGCTGGAAAGGCGGCCCCATAAGCCCGCTCCTCAGCTCAGAGAGGAGGGAGGTAAGGTCGGCTTCCGGACCGACGAGCTCGAGGTCCTCATCAACACCCAGACCGGCCTCCTCGACCGTTATCGTGTCCGCGGCCGCGACTTCCTGGCCGAGAGCGCCTTCGCCCCCCTGGTCATCAACGACAGTGCCGACCCCTGGGGGATGACCGTGAAAAGGTTCCGGGACCTCGCCGGCCGGTTCGAGCTGGCTGGGCCCGAGGACGGAAGCCGGGCCTCCGGGATCACTGGCCAGCCGGCCGCGTCCGTCCGCGTCCTTGAAGACGGTGCGGTCCGGGCAGTCGTCGAGTCGGTCCTGACTTACGGCCGCTCTGTCATCTTCCAGAGGTACATGCTTCCAAGGCAGGGCACCGAAATTGAAGTGGAGATCAGACTCCACTGGTGCGAAAAGGACAAGATGCTGAAGCTCTCGCTCCCGACTCTTTTTCCTAAAGCCTGCTATATCGGTCAGACGGCCTACGGCATCGCCGAGCTGCCGGCCGACGGGAATGAAGCGGTCGCTCAGAAGTGGGTGGCCGCCGTCTCCGCCGAAGACGATGCCGCCCTCACAGTCATCAACGACTGCATCTACGGTTCGGATTTTCTCAGCGGCGAGCTGCGCCTCTCGCTACTTCGTTCGGCCGCTTACTCGGCCGACCCTGTTCCTTCCGGCCCCATGGTCGCGCAAGACCGCTACGTGCCGCGGATCGACCAGGGCGAGAGGATGTTCCGCTTCTGGCTCAACGGAGGAGACCTGTCCTCGCGTCTGACAGCGGTCGACCGGGAGGCTCTGGTCAAGAACGAGAAACCCTTTGTCCTGAGCTTCTTTCCCGCGGGCCGTGGGAAAAAGCCCCGGCCGTTTGTGGAGCTCAGCGGCGAAGCCGTCGAGATCACCGCACTCAAGAAGGCAGAAGACGGTGGAAACCTCATCATCCGCCTCTTCGAGCCCACGGGAAAAAAGCGAACCACGATCCTCTCCCTCCCCTGGGCGCCGGCCCGGAAGAAAATCCGCCTCTCCGCCTTCGAGATAAAGACGCTGTCCTTCAATCCCCGCACCAGGACTTTCCGCGAGCTCGATCTCCTGGAGAGACCTCTGCGCAAGGCAAGATGAACTCCAAGGAACGTGTTCTAGCGGCGCTCGAAGGACGAATTCCCGACCGCGTACCCTGGGGTGAGTTCGCGGTCGATTTCGACACCGTGGAGAGGATCATCGGCCATGAGACCTATCTCCGGGCCAAAGCTAGGTCACAGATCGCCTTTTGGGACGGCCGCCATGATGAGGTGGCCGAGAGCTATCGCCGTGACCACATCGAGCTCCACCGCAGGCTCGAGCTCGACATCGTCACCTTCCCGATGGCCACTTGGGAAATCCCGCCGGAGAGAGACGACGCCCCGCCGCGGAGGATCGATGACTCCACCTGGGAAGACAGGTCCGGGAGGGTCTTCAAGTACTCTGCGCTGACCGAAGACATCACCTGCGTCCGGGACCCAGCCAATGAGGCCAGGACATTTACGCTCGATGATTTCCTCCGGGAGCCGGCCGTCCCCGAGCGTGACTCCCGTTCCTGGGCGGTCCTCGATGCCGTGGTGCGCGAGTTCAAGGACAAAAAATTCATCTGCGGGCCTTCGGGTGGGATGGTCGGCCTGGTGCTTCCGGGCGGTCTGGAGAAGGGGTCGCTCGCCCTCCTGGAAGAACCGGAACTCATCGACGCAGCGACGGCCCGGGCGCAGCGCGAGCAGGACCTCGCCAACCCGGTCCTCATCCATCCGGACTCCGACGCCATCCTCCTTGCCCACGATTTTGGCCACAAGACCGGCCCCTTCATCGGCCCAGAAATGTTCCGGAGGTATTTCCTGGAGGCCAACAAGGCCCGGGTGCGCCGTCTCCACCGGGACTTCGGGAAAAAGGTGGTCCTGCACAGCTGCGGGAACGTCAACTCCTACCTGGATTTCTTCGTCGAGATGGGGATCGATGTCTACCAGTCCATCCAGCAAACCGCCGGGATGGATCTCTGCGCGCTGAAAAAAAGCCACGGCTCGAGGTTTGCCCTCTGGGGCGGTGTCTCCCTGGAGAACCTGGTTGCCGGGACACCCGATGATGTGCGGCGGGATGTGCGCCGGGCCATGGCCTGCGCTAAGGAGAACGGCCGCTTTATCCTGGGGACAAGTCACAGCATCGCCGTCGGCAGCCGCTACGAAAATGTCATGGCGATGATCGACGAGTACCACAAGTTGGCTGACTACTGAACCATGGAGGAAAAACCTGTATCCATAGTCTTGGTCGGAATCGGAGGCATGGGCGCGGTCTATCTCGCGGCCCTTCTAGAGAACGCAGAGAAGCGGAACTTCCGTCTCATC
>Ga0299915_10003840_pt1 | contig 10881 bp, 11 predicted proteins | sample RVTome_13_FD_200263 | JGI IMG/M metagenome (GOLD analysis project Ga0299915, IMG submission 200263) | Soil microbial communities from uranium-contaminated site in the Upper Colorado River Basin, Wyoming, United States - RVT92D227 (version 2) ... | reverse complement strand
GCAAGGTCAAGCATGGATGAGCGTCAGCCTCGGATGATCCGCTGGGACGGAAAGACATGGGCTTTAATGATTTCCGAAAGAAATAAAGAGAATTAACGTCCTACATAAAAGCGCGCACTTCTGTGAGAAGTTTTCATCCGTCAAAGCTTTTTGAAATTACCGACTGTTGAGTGAAAATATTTTCCGCATATACACCTGCCTGGTTATTATCGTGCTGCATTTTTCAGGTTTTTCCGGGCCTATAGATACCGGAGAACCGCTGTTCAATTGAGTTTTTAAAGCTCTATGATGTAATATTTTTATATAAACATATACGAACTATTCATGCTTACACCACATAAGATGTCGTTCCCGCTTGTCGGGAATCTTTCTTAAAAGGATTCCGGACAAGCCGGGATGACAGGAAAAGAGAGAGGTAAGTGCGATGAAAGACAGGATAGCCGAAGAGATAAAGAAAAAGGCCTTGAATAACAGAATTTCCTGCCCTGTTGCCAGGAAGATCGCACAGGAACTTTCCGTTTCTTTGAAAGAAGTCGGCAGGACTGCCGATGAACTGAACATAAAGATCACAGACTGTGAGCTTGGTTGTTTCTGATGGGGGTCATTTATTTGAACTCGCCCTGACCTTTTATTTTGCCGCGACTATCGTCAGCATCACGGAACTCTTCAAAGAATCAAAAATTACCTCCAAGCATAGAGAGACTACTATCGGAAGAAATAAACAGAATTATTAGGTTGTGCAATTATGCGGATACTGTGAGTACTCGTCGGGGAAGAAAAATTTCAGAAGTGCATATTGTCGGACAGCCTGCTCTGCTTTGAGGTGTAATCATGATAACTCTTTCATTTCGCTTCCGGGAGTAACTCTTATGGAAAATGAAGATAATTCTCCTAAGTGATGCAAATCACAGAAATCCTTTAAATATTTCGATAGTTTATATGCAGGGAGCAACCATTCTTGGAAGGAAGGGTAGTCAGTGAATAAGTATGTACGGTTTTTTCTAATAAATGATCTTTCAGTTGGCATAAAGACTTTATTTTTTAAAAAATATTCATTACAATTTATTTGATGCGCCTTTGTGTCGTGTTGAAGACGAATTTGGGTTAATACCATAAACTTTTTGAAAGCTTGGTATATCAGTTTCGATGCAATGTTTTCGGATTGCGGTCATAAACGATGAACCAATTTGATAGTATTAAAGGCCGAAAAGGCAGTAAGGAAGAGTTGGCTCGGTGCCCCATATGTGACGATTATTTTGATGTCATCGGAGGGTTCTATTGCCCGAAATGCAGAAGGGGTCCTTTATGCAAGAAGCACAGGGCATTCGGAACAAAAGAATGCTTAAGTTGTACTCTCGATACGAAATTACATGAAATTAATGCCCTCAGGGGACAGGAGAAGAGCATCAAAAGTTTCGTGAGCTTTACTCAATTTGTCTTCCTTGTATTCTCTGTTTTATTTATCGCGCTGCAATTCGCTGTTTTTGAAGAAGTGGAGTTTCTGAGACATAATACCTTCACAGAGAACTTGATATATATTGGACTAGGAGCAGCAGTTCTTTATGCAATCTCTTATGTCATTATACTGGGTCAAAGAAAGAAAATTGCCAATCTCGAATCCAAGATGGGAAGAATAGGAATAATAAAATACTGAGGATCCCTTCGTATAAGGCAATACAGCGTTCCAGAAGCATGATAATTATTGAATCGGGCAACCGGACAGCCTTCAGATAAAATTACTTATGACCACTCAGAATATAGTTGTTGAGACAGCAGAGGCAGGTGAGAGGCTCGATACTTTCCTGGCACAGAAGACAGGGATTACACGTTCGCAGGTACAGAAGATCATAGAAAAGGGTGAAGTCTCTGTCAACGGCAGACCGGCAAGCCAGAATTTCAGGGTCAAAGTTGGAGATGCCGTAACCATAAATACTTCCGAGAAAAAAGACGGAGTACTTGAGCCTGAACCGATACCGGTGGATATTCTCTATAAAGACGACTATCTCGTTGTCGTCAATAAACCCGCCGGTATGGTTGTATATCCAGCTGCGGGCCACAGTCATGGGACACTTATGAACGCACTTTCCTATCATTTCAAGAAGCTTGCGTCAACAGGGGGGCCGTTAAGGCCGGGGGTTGTGCACAGGCTTGATAAAGATACATCGGGTGTGATGGTCATAGCCCTTGATGACAGGGCATACTATGATCTTGCTGAACAGTTCAGACAGAGGACCATAAACAGAAGATATATTGCTCTTGTTTTTGGCGATCTTATTGAAGATGAAGGCACCATAACCCTGAAGATAGGACGTTCGGAGTCTGACAGGAAGAAGATGTCAACTCGTGTTAGAAGGGGCAAGGAGGCTGTTACGAAATGGAAAGTGATCCAGAGGTTTCGTTATGCTACATCGGTTGAAGCAAAACTTGGTACCGGACGAACACATCAGATAAGGGTGCATTTTGCATCTATAGGACATCCGGTGCTTGGCGATAAAACATATGGAAAAAAGATTCAGGTCGAGACCACGACCAGGGGAAAAATTATATTTCCGAGGCAGATGCTGCATGCAGAGCTGTTAGGATTTATACATCCTTCAACCGGCAAATATCTTGAGTTCTCAAGCCCCCTGCCGGAAGACATGGCTGAAAAGATAAAAGAAGTACAAAGCCTATTAGATTGAAGGATTTTCGTTAATCTGTACTTCTTAACAGACCTAATCCCCGAAGCTTATACCTAATGACCGTGCTGTAAGGATTATATCAGAGTCCATGGGAACTGATCTCATCTGGCCGATCGCCTCTTCAATCGGCACAGCTACAATATCAGTCGAACGCAGTGCCGCCATGCTTCCGAACTTGCCTGCTTCAATAAACCGTACTGCTGCAGTACCGAATCTCAATGAAAGCAATCTATCGAAGGTCGTGGGCGCACCTCCCCTTTGCAGATGCCCAAGGACGATGTCCCTCGTTTCTTTGCCGGTCCTTCTCCTGATCTCTTCCGAAACTTTTTTCCCGATTCCACCAAGCCTGACCTCTCCACCGGGCTTGCCCCCTTCAACTATTGTTATATCACCGCCAACAGGTTTTGCACCCTCTGCCACAACAACAATAGCGTAATCCTGACCTATGAGTGCGAGTTGTCTGATTTTATTGCATACCTTTTCAATATCGAAGGGAAATTCCGGTATCAGGATAACATCGGCTGAGCCGGAAATCCCTGAATGTAAAGCGATCCAACCGACATATCTACCCATGACTTCAACAACCATAACCCTGTCATGTGATTTTGCAGTAGTGTGGAGTTTGTCTATTGCCTCAGTAGCTGTATTGACTGCCGTATCAAAACCAAAGGTGACTTCTGTTGAACTGATGTCATTGTCGATAGTTTTGGGGACGCTAATTATGGGCATTCCCTTTTTTATGAACTTATTTGCGATACGCAGGCTGCCATCACCTCCAATAGCAATGAGCGCATCAAATCCCAGGGCCTTAAAATTTGAAACTACAGTATCAGAAATATCAGTCTCTACAACACTTCCATCAGGTTTTTCGACCGGATAAGTGAATGGATCGCCTTTGATTGCCGTGCCGAGAATCGTCCCTCCGATATTCGTGATATCCCAGACATATTCAGGGGTCAGTCGTATTATTTGTTTCGTATCAATCAATCCCCGATAACCATACTTAATGCCATAAACTTCCCAGCCCTTCTTGTAGGCAGCGAGTACAATGCCCCTGATGACAGCATTCAGACCAGGTGCATCTCCGCCGCCTGTATTGACAGCTATTTTCATTCTATTACCTCCATTGCTTCTTTTTTGGATGCCCTCGGAGGAGCATGAGGGATCTTCGATGGATAACCGACGGGAACAATGGCTACAGGTCGCAAATGCTTCGGCATGTTTAAAACCTTGAAGACCTCATCGTCATTGAATGCACCGACCCATGTCGAGCCAAGTCCGTGTTCATGAGCTACCAGCATCATTCCCATAATACTTACAGCAACATCCTGAATTGAATAGAGATAAACCCCCCGTTCTCCGTATTTAAAGGATATCCGGCTGTCGGTACAGCCCACTATCACAAGCGGAGCTTCTGCAATGAAATTCTGGTTCAGGGCTGCTACCGCAATCCTCTTCTTGATCTGATCGTCTTTGATAAAATAGAACTTTCGTGCCTGAAGGTTGCCGGCGCTCGGAGCCCATATCAGGGCTTCCATGAGCTTGTCAAGCAGTTCGTCCGGTATCTTCTTTTTCTGAAAGTCACGAATGCTTCTGCGTTCTTTTACTGCTTTTAATATCTCCATAGATTTCATCCAAATTATATAATTTTAGGGACAATTATGGTTTCCAGTACTCCTCAAATTTTCCGTTTTTTGTAATCCAGACGACATAAGGTGATTTGGTCACATCACCCTTTTCATCAAACTTTATGCTGCCCAAAGCAACGTTAAATTCCATGGAATGCAGTTTGTCGACAATCGCTTTGCCTACAGTCGAATTTGCTTCCTTAAGGGCGCTTAGCAGGATATTTGCAGCATCGTATGCATAAATTGAATACGGGCCGATGTCTCCGTATTTTGACTGATATTTTTCAATGAAACCTTTTGCTGATGGAATATTATTGGGGTCAGGGCTGAATGTGAGGAAAGTCCCCTCCGCTGCAGCCACTCCTGCAATCTCGATGAACTTCGGATCTATTGTCCCGTCGCCGCTCATGAATTTTGTATTTAGACCCAGTTCCTTTGCCTGCTTTACGAGGAGCCCTGCCTCGGGATAGATGCCGCCGAAGAAGATGATATCGGGGTTATTGCTTTTGATCGTAGTTAGAACCGTCTTGAAGTCTTTATCCCCCTGAACAAGCCCTCCATAATAAACAATATTGACCTTGTCACCGAGAAATATTTTGAATTCATCAGCAAGCCCCTGGCCGTAGGTTGTCTTGTCGTGAAGAATCGCAACTGCCCTCAGTTTCAGGTTATTGATAATGAAATCGGCTCCGATCTTCCCCTGCTGGTCGTCCCTGCCGCATACCCGGAAGACACCCCGATATCCCTTTTCCGTGAGCTGGGGATTGGTTGACCCCGGCGTGATCATGGGAATTCCGGCCCTATTGTAAACATCCGAAGCCGGGATGGAACAGCTTGAATTGAAATGGCCGATAACGCCCACTGCACCATCGTTGATCATCTTGTTTGCAACAGAAACAGCCTGTTTAGGATCATGCTGGTCATCGCTTATTATTACTTCTATTTTTTTGCCGAGGACGCCTCCCTTACTATTCCATTCATCAACAGCCAGAGAGACACCGTTCTTAAAGTCCATCCCCATCTTCGCCTGATCGCCTGTCATCGGGCCGGCGATGCCGATTTTTATCACATCCTCCTTTTTCTGGCATCCAAGGGGTATTAAACTGAGCAGTAAGAATAAGAGAATAACCTTTCTCATCGTATGTACCTCCTAAGATTTTCTCATAAGCTGCATGATTTTTATAATCCCCCTGTATCCCCCTTTACAAAAGGGGGATATATTCCCCTCTTTTCTAAAGAGGGGTTAGGGGAGATTACCGATGATCTTTATTATATTTTGTGTGTTTATTAATGCTACTTAACTTTAAATGATTCAATAATCTTCATAAACCTTCTTGTATTATCCTCAATATCACCGCTGAGTATAGCTGATGCGACCGCGACTGCATCAGCTCCGGCTTTGAGGACTGAACTGATATTTTCAAGGTTTATCCCCCCAATTGCCACAACAGGTATGTGCACCTGTCCTTTTATTTCATGGAGCATATCGGTTCCTCTTGGAATGCCGGCATTCTTTGTCGCAGTTTGAAATACCGGACCGACCCCGATGTAGTCAGCACCGTTTCTGTCTGCCTCTACAGCCTGGTTCAGGCTGTGGGTCGAAATACCTATTATTTTATCCCTGCCCATGATGCTCCGGGCTTCCCTGAGAGGCAGGTCATCCTGCCCCAGGTGCACTCCGTCCGCATTTACAGCAAGTGCTATATCGGGGTAGTCGTTTACAATGAAAGCTGCATCAAAATCTGCTGCGATGCCCCTGAGCCTGATGGATTCGTTATAAACCTCTCGTCTCGAACTTTCCTTGTCCCTGTATTGTATCCATTTCACACCCGCTTTCAGCGCCCTGAGTACCATGTCTTCATATGAGAGCTTGCATGAACTGCGATCGGTAATAAAGCACAGACTGCCTAAATACACCATTCCTATGTATTTTCTTGGATGCTGCTGTTAATTTTCTCGACAAAATTCGTATTGAAATTGCCACTGATGAAATCAGTGTTGTTCATGACCTTTTTATGGAAGGGAATGGTTGTATTTACACCTTCGATTATAAATTCATCGAGCGCGCGCTTCATCTTGGTAATCGCTTCTTCTCTGTTTTTGCCGTGTACGATCAATTTTGCAATAAGGGAGTCGTAATGTGACGGGATGAGATATCCATCATAGATTGCTGTGTCCACCCTCACGCCCGGTCCGCCGGGAAGCGAAAGAAAGGTGATCTTTCCGGGAGACGGGATGAACCTCTCCGGGTCTTCTGCGTTGATCCTGCATTCTATAGCATGGCCCGATAATTTTATCTGGTTCTGCTTATATTCTAATGGAAACCCTGCCGCAAGCTTTATCTGCTCTTTTATAATGTCGATTCCTGTTACCGCCTCTGTTACGGGATGTTCCACCTGTATACGGGTATTCATCTCAATAAAATAGATATTGCCTTTAGAGTCAACAATAAACTCTACAGTGCCGACATTCCTGTATTTGATAGCACGTGCAGCCTTAACGCCTAACTCACCGAGCCTCTTCTTGAACTTTTCTGTGGACGAGACAGGAGAGGGGGACTCTTCAATGAGTTTCTGATGCCTCCTCTGTATCGAGCAGTCCCTTTCACTGAGGTGGATGGTGTTGCCCTTGCTGTCAGCCATAATCTGCACTTCTATGTGCCTCATCTCGGGTATATATTCCTCTATATATATCTCGCTGTTACCGAAAGCTGTCAATGCTTCCCTCTGGGCCATATAGAATGCCTGCTCAAGATCTTTTTCCTCTCTCACGATCCTCATCCCGTGCCCGCCCCCTCCGGCAGAAGCCTTGAGAACTATGGGAAAACCAATCTTTTTTGCGATCTTCACGGCAGACTCTTCATTCGGAACAGGGCCATCGCTTCCTGAAACAACAGGAACGCCTTTTCTTTTCATCGTCTGACGGGCTTTGGCTTTGTCACCCCCGAGTCTGATGTTCTCAGGAGTTGGACCTATAAAGGTTATGCCCGATGTCGTACATGCTTCGGCAAAATGATAATTTTCCGACAGGAATCCGTAGCCCGGATGTATGGCGTCTGAATCGGTAATTTCAGCAGCAGTTAATATTGCGGGTATATTGAGATAACTCTGGGTTGGATTCGCTGGTCCGATGCAGACCGATTCGTCTGCAAGTCGCACATGAAGGGACTCCTTATCGACATCCGAATATACAGCTACGGTTTTTATACCGAGTTCCCTGCATGCACGGTTGATTCTTAAGGCGATTTCACCGCGATTCGCTATTAAAACCTTTTTAAATAATTTCATCTTTATCAGCAAATAGCTGAGAGCGTAGAGCCAAGAGTTTTATACCCTATGCTCTCTGCTATTTGCTATTTGTTTCTTGCTCTTTTCTTATATGGGCTCAATGAGAAATAACGGTTCACCGTACTCAACGGGGTGCCCGTTTTCTACTAATATCTTCACTACAATACCGTCGACGTCGCTCTCTATCTCGTTCATAAGTTTCATCGCCTCGATGATACAGAGAACCTGACCCTTGTTAACCTTTATACCAACTTCAACAAAAGGTGAACCGTCAGGTGTCGGTGACCTGTAGAATGTGCCGACAATCGGTGAGGTAACGGTTACAAGCCTCTGCGCCTCTTCATCTTCGGCTACAATCTTCTCGCGTAAAACCGGAGATTTATGTATAGGCATCTCTATGGGGGACAGGGTTTTTTCTCTTTTGATCTTTACCTTCGAGCCTTCTTTTTCGATCTGCAGTTCAGTAATGTCCGTATCTTTGAGAAGCTCGATAAGCTCTTTTAAATCCTCAAATTCCATTATTTTACCCTTTCTATATATTGCGATGTCCTTGTATCAAGCCTGATTGTATCGCCCTCATTTATATGAAAGGGGACTTTAACCACTGCCCCGGTTTCTAAAGTTGCAGGTTTCCCGCCGCCGGAAGCCGTATCTCCCTTGAAACCAGCAGGATCTGTCTTTGCAACGACGAGTTCAACAAATATAGGGACTTCAACGCTTATCGGTATGTCCTTATGATAGAGGATTTTAACCGTCATATTTTCCTTGAGAAAATTCTTCGTCTCACCAAGTTGAGAAAGTGTCAGAGGGATCTGCTCATACGTCTCCAGATCCATAAAGAAATAATGATCGCTCTGAGCATATAGATATTGCATGGTCTTTTCTTCAAGTCCGGTTTTCTCCAGTTTTTCACCTGACCTGAAGGTTGACTCAAGTACTGCACCTGTCTTCAGGTTCTTCAGCTTTGTCCTGACAATTGCACCACCTCTTCCCATCTTTACATGCTGAAAGTCTATTATCTCACAGGGTTCACCTTTAAATTCTACTTTGAGCCCTTTTCTGAAATCGCTCGTTGAAATCAAATCTCATACCTCCGTTAAAAAGTGTACTATTTTAGCATTTTCTGAGATTTTTTCCATCGCGAATCATTTTATGTTATTCAGATGCTTAACAGACGGTCGTGAATAACTATAAAAGTGTTGTTTTTGCTTGACTTTGATTTCTAAAATATGTCACGTTACGGCTCGGATAATTCTATCTAAAGGAGGGGAAAGATATGAAAAATCTATGTATGTCGAAGTGGAAGGGTGTTTTATTAATTGCTGTCTGTATTTTTCTCATTTATACCGGTTCAGCTTCTGGTGCCGGATTTGCTCTGATCGAACAGAGTGTAAGTGGTCTGGGTAACGCCTATGCAGGAGGCTCGGCAAGCGCAGAGGACGCATCCACAATTTTTTATAACCCGGCAGGGTTGACTCTCCTCAAGGGGGATCAATTGATCGTGGGGGCACATGTTATCATGCCGTATGTCAAATTCCATAATGAAGGTTCGACTCATGCACTCCAGGGACTTACCGGCATACCGCTGCGTGGAGACAACGACGGCAACGGAGGTGTTACCAAGGCTGTGCCGAATTTTTATTACAGCAGGAAAATCAGCGACAAGTTTTCAGTCGGAATCGGGATCAACGCACCATTCGGTCTTGCCACCGAATATGACAGGAATTGGGTTGGACGTTACCATGCCATCGAGTCAGATGTGATGACTGTTAACATAAATCCATCAATCGCTTACAGGATAAATGAACATTGGAGCATTGGTGCAGGGGTTAGTCTCCAGTACATCAAAGCCACGCTTTCCAACTCAATCGATTTCGGCACGCTTGATGCTGCCGGAGCCTTTTTCCCTACCCTCGGTCTTGCTCCGGGTTCACTCGGACTGATCCCTCAATTGTCTGACGGTTATGCCAGTCTCGAGGGTGACAGCTGGGGATGGGGGTATAATTTAGGTGTTATTCACGAATTCACCCCGAATACCCGCATGGGTGTCGCATATCGTTCGAGTATCAAGCATACCCTGGAAGGTGATGTTGATTTTTCGGGTGTCCCTGCAGGTCTCAGGCCTTATCCTCTTTTCAGAGATGGAGGGATAGAGGCTGATCTGGACCTTCCTGACAGCGTATCCGTAAGTTTCTTCCACCAGATCAATGCAAAATGGATGGTGATGGCTGACTGGACGTGGACAAACTGGCGTCTTTTCGAGGACCTGGTTGTAGAATATGACAACAATCTCCAGCCTTCAACGGTAACAACGGAAAACTGGAAGGACAGTTACCGCTATTCCGTCGGACTGACCTACCTGCATGACAAGAACTGGACATTCAGAGTCGGCACCGCTTACGACACATCAGCAGTTGCCGATGCCGAACATCGTACTCCGCGTATCCCCGATAGTGACCGTATTTGGACAGCACTCGGTCTTGGGTATAAGATTTCTGACAAGTTCAGTCTTGATCTCAGCTATGCTCATCTCTTTATCAATGACCCAGAGATCAATAAAAACCCGACCGGGGAAGATGCAATCAGGGGCGGGTTACAAGGAACATACGATGCTCACATAAATATACTCAGTGCTCAACTGAATCTGACATTCTAGATGCTTCTCCATCAGCACTTTGTAAAGGTTGCAAAAAGGTACGGCAATAAGCTCGCCTTTATTGACCGTACCTCTGACCGGAGAGTTACCTACACCAAGGCATTAATTGCTTCACTTATCCTCGCCGAGAAGTTTAAAAAGTATGACGAGGAATTCATCGGAATTATGATACCTACCTCTGCGGGATGTGCCCTCTCAGTTCTCGGAACCCTGATGAGCGGCAACACTCCGGTCATGATAAATTACTCGACCGGGGCGGCCAACAATGCCATATACGCTCAAAAGAAATGCAGTTTTAAAACAATCATCACATCAAAGGCGCTTCTTGAAAAGATTAATTGCCCGATTGTAGAGGGGATGGTCTTCATCGAAGATATCATGGAAGGCATCTCCGTGACGGAAAAACTCAAGGCTGCACTCATCGCCAAATTGCCTGCCCCCCTGATTCTGAGGATGATACACGGAGGACATGAAGATGATAATATGGTCATCCTGTTTACCAGCGGAAGCGAAAAAGACCCTAAGGCCGTTCAATTGACACATCGCAATATATCGGCCAATATCAAGAGCTTCAGCAGTGTGATGAGGATGTATGACAGTGATATCATGCTCGCAAACCTCCCTTATTT
>Ga0299915_10003839_pt1 | contig 10882 bp, 6 predicted proteins | sample RVTome_13_FD_200263 | JGI IMG/M metagenome (GOLD analysis project Ga0299915, IMG submission 200263) | Soil microbial communities from uranium-contaminated site in the Upper Colorado River Basin, Wyoming, United States - RVT92D227 (version 2) ... | reverse complement strand
ACAACGACAAGAGTGCAGGAAGAGTCTCTGTTCTTGACTAAACAGCACGTTTGGTACAATACGTCAGGTTCTTGGGCTCAAACCGCAATAGTGATTGTGAACACTGGCGGAAGAGACGCAGTCATAGACAAGCTTTCAGTCCGAGGACAAGAATGCACTTGGAGCAATGTCTACTTCTGGAGAACAAATGGCGCCGTCGTGACAGACGACTTACAGGTAACGGCAACCGAGATCAGTGGAGCAACCTTCGACATAACAGTTCAGGGATCTGCACGAATTTTCAACCAGTCTACATCAGACATAACGCTAAAGTCAGGTTGGACAATAGTCATCTATGCGATGAATCCTGGCAGTATCTCACTGAACGACGTTGGATTGACAGTCGGTATAACCGCCTTCACCGCGAATGCGATATACAACAAAGAAACAAATGTTGAGGCGGCGCAATAGCCGCATCTTCTTTTTATCTCATTAGTCTCGGCGCTTTGTCACGTTTTCTTCAGGTATCCCTCTCTTGGTTCGTAGATAGTTCCTTCGCGGAGCAATTGTCCAATGAGCCGTTCGGCTTCGCCTCTTGAAATCTTGTACCTCTCATCTAGATCGTTCAGCAGGGTTGCCTTCTCTACGATTCCTGTCTCTCTTTCCAGTTCCATAAGCGTTGAAAGAATTGTCTGCAGCCTGTCTCTAACGCTCTTTGGCTTCCCAGTCATTATGATGTCGATATCCATCTTGTATGAGGACAAGTCGATCCCGACTTCTTCAAGTGATCTTTTCATGATCGCAATGGCTGCTTCTGCGTCCTCAGCTTTAACCTCTTTTCTGAGTGCTGAGCGAGCGTGCGCTTCAGCTACTCGAACTAGCGATTCGAGTTGGCGTGCAGTTATGGCAACCGGCGATCCTTCAGACTCGCTTGCTGATCGCATTGCGAGATAGAAGTCATTGAGCCGTTGTACTGCTTCGGGGGTCAAAGTGGGTCGTACTCCCTTAGCGTAAGTTATGTACTTCCTGAGGAGGTCAGGCGATATTGGAGGTTCAATGGGGCTCAATCCTTTTCTATGTAATTCAAGGATATGTGCCGACATTTTTCCATCTGATTCCTTGTTCGGTACATCTCTCAAGACGAAGATCAAGTCAAATCTTGACAGTATTGTTACAGGCAGAGAGATGTTTTCCGCAACTGTGCGATGCGATTCATATCTTCCGAGAGACGGGTTTGAGGCAGCAAGTATTGCTGTTCTGGCGTTTAGCGTAGCAACGATTCCGCCTTTGGCTATTGAGACGGTGTGCTGTTCCATGGCTTCGTGAATTGCAACTCTGTCTTCAGGTCGCATCTTATCCATTTCGTCGATGCATGCGATTCCTTTGTCTGCGAGTACTAATGCTCCAGCCTCGAGATTCATTCCTCCACCTTTGTCTCTTATGACGGCCGCTGTCAGGCCTGCGGCAGTCGTGCCACGTCCTGAAGTGTACAGTCCGCGCGGCGCGATTCTTGACACGTATTGCAGAAGTTGAGATTTTGCGGTTCCTGGATCTCCAACTAAGAGAGCGTTTATTTCTCCTCTGATTGTTATGTCTGGAAGGCTTTTTCCCACGCCGCCAAAAAGAAGGTACATTATTGCTTCTTTAATGTGCTCGTATCCGTAGATCGAGGGGGCGATGGATGCCACTATCTTCCTGTGTATCCAGGGGTCTTTTGCCAGTTCAAGGATTTTTTCTTCTTCTTCGGGTGTTGGGAGTGCTGTTTCGGGTTCCTTGTCTAGCACCTCGATTGAGTTGACGTCCAGGTAAAGCATGAATGTACGGAGTTTGCCGACGCCGCCCGGGCCAGCCGTCGAGAAAGCACGCACTATTCCAACTATCGAAATGTGGTCGCCAGGCCTCGCTACGTCCACTACTTCCGTTCCAATAAGTTTGGCGTTTAGTGTTCGTGGAAGCTGTCCAGGCGGAAGGTCTTCTGGTCGCTCCTGTATCCTTAGGTCTTGGGAATCTACGAATGTGGATTCTTCTTGGATGAAGTCGAATGGTCCTTTTGCAGCGCATGATGGGTTGCTGCAAGCGAATGGTGCCTTGACAAACTGACCTGTCTGGTTTACAGGGGTCATCTCGCCGCAACGTTTGCATTTGAACGCTGCCTGCATCACCATCGGGCGGACCGGTGTTGAGCGGACAACAATTCCTTCTACCATGACAAGTTTTCCAATGTGATTAGAGCCGAGTTTCCTAAGCTGCGCAGCTTCTAGCAGCTTTACGATTCTAACTGATAGCGTCTGCGCTTCGAGTTTCTCGGCGTATTCAGGGTCTTCTATTCGTAGTTGATCATATGCTGCGTTGTTTGCATGTTTCAGATATTCACCTTGTCTTTCCAGCAGTGTTTCAGCGAGTTTTTGGTCAAAAACTAGGAGATCCTCAAAGTCGATTATTAATGATGTCTTGCCTGCTACAGCCATCTGGGCTATTCTTTGGCGATACTTTTCCGTCTTCAGAAATTCTTGGAACTGTTCTTGCGGGTCAACTGTTTCGAGTTCTTCTGTCATTCTTCAGTCTCCTCGTATTCCAGTATTTGCATCCGCCAATCGCTTATCAATGAATGGAGTTGGTCGTAGAGATATCTTTCTTCCTTCGTGAAGTTTTTGAGAGTGTGCTCTGTTTGAGCTGGAGCAGAGGCGATTGAAACGATTTTCCTCAACCTAGAGTTCACAATATCTCTGATTAGCTGTCTAGCTTTTTCGCATTCCAGCATCCGCTCAGGAGCTCTTGCGGAATCTCTCCTTAAACTGGCTAGGCATCGCCTCATTTTTGGATAAAAATCATCAGGCAGTCTCGACATCTGCCCGGCTGTCTGAACCCGTTCTGTCCATTGAACTTTATTGAGCTTTGCAGTGTTAAGGTTTTCATCCTCGCGGAAATGGACAATTCCTGACCTCTCAAGTTCCTGAGCTGCCCAGTACTGAGTTTCATATTCGTTTCCTTCTTCAAGAGGGCCTATGGTCAATCCTGCAAGCTTGATCTCAGGACAATTCCTGTTAGCAACAATCTTTACAGGTGAATGTTCAAAGTTGAAATCTAAATGTGCGATTCTTTTGGAGACTGTTTTTGGCACTCTCTCCCCTCTCGTCTATTCTGAAGCTACTCTCACGAGCAAATATAAGAACTGCAGTTTAAAAACCTAGATCATAAGTCTAGAAAAACGTGGACAACAACCGAATTTTCTTTTGAAACAGATAAAAAGTGGGAAGGTGAATTCTACTTTGTTATGGCCACAGCCCTAGCGTTATTATGGCGTCAGCTACTCTTCCAACGCCCAGCATCAGTGCCGCTGTTCTCGTGTCGCATTCTTCTTTCTTGGATATCTTGTAGACATCATTGAAGGCTCTGACCATCTTGCTTTCCAGTTTTCGGTTTACCTCTTGCGCTGTCCAGTGTTCTCGTGTCAGGTTTTGAACCCACTCGAAGTAGCTTGTCGTGACTCCGCCTGCGTTGGCTAGAATGTCTGGTATGAGAACTGTGCCCTTTTCGTGGAGGATTTTGTCTGCTTCTGGTGTGGTTGGTCCATTTGCGCCTTCTGCAACTATCTTTGCCTTGATCTTATCTGCATTGGCCTTGGTGATTTGGTTTTCCAATGCTGCAGGAATAAGAATGTCACATTTTGTTTCGAGCACGTCTTCATTTGTGATGTGTTCGCATCCTTTTTCACACTTTTTGTAATCAACCACAGAGCCTGTTTTGGATTTGTGTTCTTGTACATCGTAGGGGTTCAGGCCTTTTGAGTTGTACATTCCGCCCATTGAATCGCTTACTGCCACGATCTTGGCTCCCATGTCGTGTGCTATTTTGGCTGCGTTCATGCCTACGTTTCCGTATCCCTGGACCGCCACTGTTGCTCCCTTAAGCTTTAAATTCAAATGCTTGGCTGCTTCTCTCGCGCAAACCACGACGCCTAGCGAGGTCGCTTGCTCCCTCCCTTCTGAACCGCCGATACTGATGGGTTTTCCAGTAACGCATTCTGGAACACTGTAGCCAGTTATTTGGCTGTAAGTGTCCATTATCCAGGCCATTGTCTGAGCGTCCGTATACACGTCAGGTGCCGGCACATCGCGGTGTGGTCCTATGAAGTCGTAGAGAAGGCTCGTATATCGTCGTGTCAGTCTTTCAAGTTCGCCTTTTGACATTTGCTTCGGATTACAGGTGATTCCGCCTTTTGCACCTCCGTACGGAATGTCCACGACTGCACATTTCCACGTCATCCACATTGACAGCGCTGTGACTTCGTCCAGTGTGACATTTGGATGGTAACGTATTCCTCCTTTGTACGGTCCTCTTGCATCCCAATGCTGCACTCGACATCCAGTGAAAACATCAGTCTTCCCGTTGTCCATTTTTACCGCGACAGAAACGATAAGTGACCTCTTAGGATGAGCCAGCAATTCATGCATGCTGGGGTCAAGTCCCAGTTTTTTAGAAGCAATTTTTAGCTGTTCCAAAGCGACTGTTAAGGCTGTATGTTCTTTTCCCATAAGATTTCCTCCTTTCATCGTAGTTTATCTGCTTGGCTGGCTGTTAAATTTAAGGATTACTTAAGAAAGTGAAAGAAAAAAAGGATGGAGTTAGTCAAGTATTCTCTCGATGGCATCCTTTTCTACTTCGTCTGCCATCGGTATACCCGTGACTCTTGCTGCGGTTTCATTCAAGCTCATCAAATCATTTCTGCTGATGAGGTCCAGCTTCCATCTTCTGCTACCTGCTAGCAGCTGTTTTAGGCCAACACCTATGCGGTCGGTCAGGTACGTGTGGACTGCTATGGCTTCCCATGGTATTTCTTTGAAGCGTTCGCCGTACTTTGCTTTCAGTTCTGGAGTAGCAATGAAGAACTTTTCAGGTGTAGAGCCAAATCTGTCAGCGAAAGTTTTAGGCAATTTGCCTTCTTCAGCCAATTGCTTGAAGTAGCTTCCCTTGAATGCTGCTGTTATCGGTGAGCGTCCCATCAGGACTGCCTTGACAAAGGGTCCGTTGCCAAAGTTGCTCAGCGCGATGGATTTGTAGATCTGGGTTTCGTTGATGAAGCCTCCAGCCATGATTAGGTCAGGAACGTATCTGCCCTTCTTCTTTAGCAGTTGTGCACATCTGAGAACTATGGCTTGCAGGTAGACTGTTGGAATGCTCATTTCGTCCATCATTGGCACTGGGCTCATGCCTGTTCCGCCTCCTGCTCCGTCGAAGTATACTGCGTCGATTTTCGCTTCTGACGCCATCTTCAATGTGTACGCACAGGCTATGGGTCTGTATGCGCCAGTTTTGAGCGTTACATGCTTTGCGCCTTGTTTTCTCAGCCATTCTATGTCTTCTACGAAGCTTTTCTCCTTCGGTATGCCTACCCTGCTGTGCCTTTCGAAGGTTTTGAAGACTCCTTCTTTGAAGGCTTGCTGTATTACCGGGTCTTCTGGATCTGGGATCACTATGTAGCCTCTTTTCTTTAGCATGATGGCTTTCTCAAGGTCTCTTACTCGGACTTCGCCGCCTATGGCCTTTGCACCTTGTCCCCACTTTCTTTCTATGACATTCACTTCCAGTTTCGAGATTGCGTAGACGTCAACTCCTAGCCTTTGGTCTTCGACGTTTGTTTGCACGGCTATTTCTCCATATTTTCCGTCCCAGAACTTTCGGAATAGGTCTACTCTTCGTTTCAGTTCTTTCGAGTAGGTGACTTTGCCATTTGTCATCTGTGCTTCTGGATCCATGCCACAGACGTTTTCGCCGACTATCACTGATGCTCCTGAGAGAGCTGAGCCTATGGCTAGGCCTTCCCAGTTTAGTCTTGCGACGTCGGTTGAGCCGAAGGCACCGCATAGTACTGGCACTTTTAAAGGTACGCCTCCGACTTTGGTTTCTGTGCTTGCATTCGGGAAGGTGGCTACGTCAGAATTCTCCTCTATGCCTAGAACCTCGAATAGGCCTGCTTGAATGTTGAAGTGGGACCAGTCTAGTCCAAAGTCTTTGAGGGCTCCTGCTGTGCTGTAGCCAAATTGGGCTGGTTCTGGGTAGAGGGCTTCTCTTCCTCTGAAGGCAGATAGGCTGATTTCGCATAGGACAGGACAGTCTCGGATGCATATGGGGCACATTCCGCTCGTTGGGCTTGTGTCTTTTACTCTTGTTGTTGTTCCACAAGTTGATTTTCCGTTCAAATAGGCACTGTTTCTATGTACACGTTCACTCATTCTTTCCTCTCCTTTACATCCGCAAATTTTTAGAGGATAGGAGTAATCTACGTTAGAATTTAAATATTGCCTTAAAACCTCTCAAAAATGAACATGTATGAACATGGAAACTCTCGCAATCATCAGTCTATTAGAATCCTGATCTTGGAGCCTTTCACAGTGTATTCGTGACGCTGGAAAGTTTTCGAGTCATAACGCCAGCCAGCCTCTTTGACTTCAATAAATCTCTTAGCTCCTTCTTTGGACAATTCGATAACTACCTGTGTGATATGTTCGATAAGAGCGCAGAACTCTTTAGGGTGGGCATTCTTTGCGAGCGTCCAACTGGCCAACGTGTTATAGGCATACAGTGCAGGGCAAACGTGAGCGAAGAATCCTTTAACCGTCTCGCGTCCCCAAACCTGCTCCATCAATGACAAGCTGTTGAAAACAAGCCTCGTACCTGATGTTACGAATTCCCTTTCAACTCTTCCGAAGAATCTATGGAATTGTTCAGGGTCTTTTGAGCTCGGGACTTTTCTAATCCAAGATGGTGCCTTATCGTAGAAGTCACTGAATATAAGTTCACCTTGGCCAGAGGATTCAGAGAAACAGTCCAAAACAAGAAGCTTGCTTTCCCATCCTGATGGAAAAGTCTCGATCAAAGGTTTCAGCTGCAACATCAGGGCCTGTGGAGGATATAAGAAATCAAGATATATAACTTGGCTTCCTTCAACTATGCCTTGTTTGATGAAAGCATAAATGAATTCACACGCAAGTGTTCCAGACTCAATTTCCCATAAAACGTTTTCACCCAAGAAAAGGCCGCCGCCGAGAAGCTCATCCAACGTCTCTATTCCTGTTGACAGCATTTGATTTCCTTGTTTATTCACCCTGGGTCTCCGTCTTTTGAATGATATCTAGGCGATAAAAACGTTTAGGTGTGTCGAGGGCTGTTCAATGGTGTACATAATGTACATAACGTTTCTATGTATGAACATTGCCTTATGTATCTTGCACAAAATGGAGGAATGAAGTAAATGCTAACTTCAGTAGAGTTGTCAGGAAGAGAACTTGGAATGATAAAACTGATGGCTGACTTTTTCGTTGAAAAACCCGAGTTAACCGCAAAAATCGAGAGCTACACAACAGCCTACTATGCCCTCATGACTACATATTCAGAGAACTTTGGAATTCCGACAGAAGATGCATGGAAGACGTTCGAGGAGCTTGAAAAGAAACTCGATGGGGCAAAAGACATACGTGTCGAGGCGCCGTCACCTATCAAGAAATGGTACTCGTTGTCTACGGAAGAAATAAACATGATCCGCGTGCTGATCGACTACTTCTCAGAGAATCCCAAAATGACTCCCACAAGCTCGTTCATTGCCAACAGGTCAGAATCTATCATCGAAGCATACAAATGGTTTTTCGGAACAACTGAAGGTAATGGCGAATACGCAAGGGAAAGCTTCAACAACCTAATGGAAAAGATACAAGCTGCAACATCAATCAAACTCGACACATTAGCTCCAGTCGTGGCCACGCCAAACCCTTACGAAGCTGTCCTGCAGCTTCTGCAGCTCGCCGCAAAGAAGCTGAACCTAGACCCAGGATTGCATGAAATGCTGAAGCGCCCAATGAGAACTCTCATCGTCAACATCCCAATAACGATGGACGATGGAAGCATACAAGTCTTCACTGGCTACCGTGTACAATACAATGACTTGCTAGGTCCAACGAAGGGCGGCATAAGATATCACCCAGAACTGACGCTGGACGAAGTCATAGCTTTGTCCGCTTGGATGACCTTCAAGACTGCGGTAACAGGTCTGCCTCTTGGAGGCGGCAAGGGCGGAATACGCTGCAATCCGAAAGAGATGTCTCAAAATGAGCTAGAAAGACTGACCAGAGGCTATGCCCGTGCTATGGTGCGCTTCATAGGACCACACCGCGATGTGCCGGCACCTGACGTGTACACAGACGCTCAGACAATGGCCTGGATAATGGATGAATACAGCGAAATGGTAGGATACAATGTTTTCGGAGTGGTCACTGGAAAACCAGTGCATGTCGGCGGTTCACTGGGCAGGAATGAGGCAACGTCCAGAGGCGTGATGTACACTGTTATCGAGGCTGCAGAGCATCTCGGCATAAAGCTGAAAGGTTCTACAGTGGCAGTGCAGGGCTACGGCAACGTTGGATACCATGCTGCTCGGCTGCTCAATGAAATCGGATGCAAGATCATAGCAGTCTCAGATTCAAAAGGCGGAATCTACAATCCGAAAGGATTTGATCCAATGAAAGCCTTAGAACACAAGAACCGAACTGGCTCTGTCGTTGACTTTGAAGACTGCAAGAACATAACGAATGAAGAACTGCTAGAAGTGGAATGCGACATTCTCGTTCCATCTGCTCTAGAGAACCAAATCACCAAGGCCAATGCAGATAAGATCAAGGCAAAGATAGTCGCAGAAGGCGCAAATGGACCAACCACACCAGAAGCAGACGAAATACTGTTCAAAAATGGAATCTTCGTCATCCCAGATATCCTAGCAAACTCTGGCGGTGTGATTGTCAGCTACTTCGAGCAGGTGCAGAACCAGATGAACTACTACTGGCCCGAAGACGAAGTGCGGGAGAAACTGAAAAACACGATAACCAAAGCATTCAAGGATGTTCTGGCAATATCTCAGCAGTACAACGTGAACATGCGTGTGGCTGCCTACATGAGCGCAGTCAAGAGAGTCACTGATGCCATGCTTACTCGCAAGCACAAAACAGTCAGCCCAATCCCCGAACCAAAGGCAGCAGTTCAAAGCAAATGACTTCCCTTTTTTCTATTGTTCAATGTGTACATTGTGTACATGTCTGTGAACATGTTTAAGAGACACCATTTTAACAGACTGTCTAGGGAAAAGAATGTCTGTTCATCTCCATACTACTCTGAGAAAGAAAACAGATGACATGATTGAGGAATTGGCGAAGACTTACGGAACCAAGAGCCGAGTCATTGAACAAGCAATCGAGACGCTACTCAGAGTTGAAAGAGTCGGCTCCTGCGAGGACTGCGCAATAAAAGCAAAGATGAATGAACAAGTGAACCTAAGAGAAGCTCTGGACTTAACGTCAATTGGAAGGAAAATGGCTGACAGTCTTCTGGAAGTGGCGGTCGGAGACAAGACAGTTCAGGATTTTATTGCCGAGCAAAGGACGGAGGCAAAGAACACTATTGAGGTTCTAAAAGGTTCAATGGCGTGGAAAGCCCCCTCCAACTTCAAAGAGTTCATGACGATTTTCGAAGAATTGATGAGTCTGACTCGGCTTTTCGAAATCGCTTCTCACAGTGAGATGGAAAACACGATAATCCTGAGACCGCGCGTCTTCAAACGCCTGCCTGAGCTTGTTGCCTTTCAATTGGCGGTCATACTTGAAGGTCTGCAGATATCTTTCGACATAAGAATAATGGGAGAAGATGTCGCTATCAAGTTAACAAGACAAGAACTCTACGCCATGAGGAAGAAGGAGTTTGGCGAAATATTCAATGAACAAATCGAGAGAAGACTTTCTGATTCTACCCCGGGGCTTTTCAGGGATACTTTGATCCTGGTCGGGCCGGCCTTCATGAACTGGGCCGAAAATCATCTTGAGGAACCTATAACCGATCTAAGCTCGTTCATAGAAGATGTGAAAACCGTTCTTGGCAAGGACGAGCTTCCATCCCAGCCTAGAGAATTTGTGAAAAGCCTGTTATCTGCGTTTATAAAAATGAACTGGTTTAAGCAAGCAAAGATACTGCAAGAAGTTGATGAGAAGACTCTGGATTTGTCTTTTCAAGCAACTATGCCTTCAGTCGCCAAACTTGCGATTCTAGTGTTGTCAGTCATATTTGCGACCCGTGGTTGGAAAGTTGTGAAATTCTCCGCTGAACACACGTCAGTCAATCTTATGATCCAATTCGTCGGTTTGGAAGATCAAAGCTTGCTTGATCAGGTGGTTGAGCTTAGCCTCTATCAAACCGTAGGCAAGCAATTCCTAGACGTTATGCCAGTTCCAAGAGAAGTTTTCAACTCTTTTGCTTCCAAAGTCTACGAAACTGATAAGGAGAGATTCTCTGAAATATACCGAAATATGGGCGTTGGGGTTGCCAGTGCCGTCCGCCTACTTGCAAGAAATGACCCGGGGAAAATCAAAAAGTTGTCTCAAACACTTATCCTCAAGAACCTAGGGTCTATGCAGCCTGATGCGGAGATCCGGTTTGTCGATGATGAACATTTTACCATAATTTTCAAGAAAATTGACTTTCTGGTTGTCAATAGCCAACGTACTTTCATCGAATCCCTGTTCAAAGAACTTGGATACGAAATCTCGACGACGGTTTTCCAGAACCTATTAAGCTTCAAGCTCAAACCATTGGAGAAACCGATTCTTGAACCTGTGCCCACAAAGAAGATAATGCAGAGCCTGATAGGCGAGATGTCTGCAAATTCCTGTGATGAAGCTTTTGAATTGATAAAAGAGCAGCTTGATCAAATGTTTCCAGAAGATTATCCATGGACCTTAAAAGAGGTTGGCGATAGGCTCATCGAGATATACCGCGAAATAGGGATAGAAGTTGAAATCGAGTATTTCGAAGGAGGCTTCACACTCAAGTACAGGACATGTCCGTACTACAAATTGGTTAAATCTGG
>Ga0299915_10003837_pt1 | contig 10883 bp, 8 predicted proteins | sample RVTome_13_FD_200263 | JGI IMG/M metagenome (GOLD analysis project Ga0299915, IMG submission 200263) | Soil microbial communities from uranium-contaminated site in the Upper Colorado River Basin, Wyoming, United States - RVT92D227 (version 2) ... | reverse complement strand
CAGGTGGAAATAAATAAGAAGAGTTAATAATAAATTAGCAGGTTTATAAAAAGGTTGAAACATTCCCTGCAATGTGATAGATTTTAGATTGAATATATGATCAATAAGCGTCGAAATACTCGAATTCCAATTTCAGGGATTGCCAATATTGAATTTAAAGACCAAGGAAAGATTCATTCTATCCAAACTGTCATAGCCAATGTCTCTTTGCGAGGGATAGGAGTGTACGCCTATAATTCAATGAAAATAAAAACTGATGTTTCAATTACTATAAATTTCGTATTTTCAGATGGTTCATTAAAAACTGATTCCTTGACTGGACATGTTATTAGTAACAAAAAGATCGACAATACTTATTTTATTGGTATTGAATTTGATGAGGAAATAGATCCTGAAAAACAGCCTTTTTTATCCGGATACATGAATAGTTAATGTCTAAAGAAGTCCGCAGATTCTCTCCTTGATTATAAGTGGTTAAAAATTACCATTATCAGACGGCAGCGTTCCAATGTATTCATTAAGTAATCAAAACCTTTCGAGGTTTATAGCTTCTTCCGTAGTCCTTATAATTAACATCCATAAAATTATGTAGATTACAAAAGATAATCGACAAAAAAAGTGTTCGCTTATTTTTAAAACATCTTATTTTTAAACAATTAATTCTCCACTTTAAAAATAGAGCATATTGCGATTCCATCTAAAGTTGTAATATTTATTAAAACCTTTTATTTATTAAATTCAACCCTTTGCAGGATTGAAAAATGTTCGAAATATTCTATATTTATTATATAAAGAAGATATTGGGGGTATCTTCATAACTGAAGTTTAACCAATTATAAATACTCGTTAATTTTTTCCCGACAAAGCCAACCGCTCTGTAAAGAGGGACGGAAAGCGACGGATCTTCTGAGAAGATGGCCGAGCGGCCGAAGGATGAACCTTTGATGGATTCGGCTTTTTCATTTTGGTTAAAAGGGGGAATCATGCTTGTAAAGATAATGTATCAAAACGGAAAATATGACATGGTCAAGCCTATTATTATCAATGAACTAATCTCTTCGAGTAAATTAGAAAAGTTCTTTCGTTCAGGAGGATGGGTTACAGTAGGTATCGACCCAATAAGAGGAATAGGCGGAAGTTACGAAGGGCCAGAAAGGCGAAGAGCTTCTGAGTATGTCATCTAATGTGAGGTATGGAGATAGCAGAAAAGCCAGACAGAAGGATTGTTCCTGATAGGCGAAAACAGCCACCCCTTTTTGCAAGTAGACATGCATTTATTATTGGCCGAAGGAAGATTATCAGGAGAGAACTTGATAAGAAAAAATATATTTTTGTAGACTGGTACAGTCCTCAGCTGTTAATAACCCTTCTATTCCTTTTAATTCTTAGCTTGTTAGACGCCTATTTCACCCTTACATTAATCAAAGAATATGGGATAGCAGAGGCCAATCCTATTATGGCTTTCTATTTAGAATGTGGCGACATATCATTCATTACGGGGAAATTCTTGTTTTCCACATCATCAATCTTTATCTTTTGTCTATATAATAATTTCTTTGTTACAAAGGTCTCTTTAGCATCTTCGATAATAATTTATCTTGTGGTTATTTTGTATGAGTTGAATATTATGTATAAATTTTTCCCTCAACTCTAATAAATTTAGTCTAACTGTCCTCTTAAAATACCTTTCTAAATCCCTTCCTACAGTTGGAAAATTTGAATATTGGAGGTTTTTCATTCTTCTTTATAAGTCGTATGGTCATGAATGTTTCTACCTATAATCCTTAATTTTCTTTTCCTTTACAATTGTTTAATTGTGGGGTATGCTGTGTAAAACGTATGACTTGTTGGTTAAAGTCCGACGGTGGGAATTGGGTAGTTCACCCACGCGGGTAAGCAAGAAGTAAGGGTCAGGTCTTTAATCTTGCTGCTAAGGAACCCGTCAAAACACCACTCAGAGGGAAAGACAAAAGGACACGTCCCAGATTATTAATAGGTGCGTAATATCCAAAGAGTCCCGCTGTTACAAATGGAAATCATCATTTTTCATCGTATGCTCTTTACGCGACATTGCAGGTGAACACCACAGGCTGAGACGACTTTTTGAAGCGCGTCTTTGATGAAAGAGTCAACAAAGGATCTTACCTCGTTTGATTGTTAAAATCTTAATTTTTTACAAATTATTTGACATTCCGTTATGTATCAATTAAAGTTTTCTATATGGCGGAAAAGAAGAATACAGAAAAAATATCTTTCATAACCGAAATCAAAAAGAAGATAAGACTTCTCAACAGTATTGCTGCTTTTATTGTTATTACACTTCTCGCTGTAATATTGAGATACCTCTATAAACCGTTGAGTGAATATATGGATTTTCTGCCGGATGTTTCCATAACGTTAATAATTGCGATAATACTCGTTCTTACCATTGCCGGCTTTTATATGTGGGTGATAGTATCAAGGCAGATCACACAGAGTATCGAGCAATACAGAGACAGGCTAGACCGTATTCTTCATTTTACAAGGGAACTCAGGGAAGAAATATACGGTGATATCCTTCTTGACAAGATAATAGATTATTCACTCTCCATAACAAATTCCGATGCGGGTTCCGTCTTAACACTTGATGGTGATAATCTTGTGTTCAAGATAGTAAAGGGTAAGAGGGCAGCTGACCTCATCGAGAAATCTATACCGAAAGGAACAGGCATTGCAGGCTGGGTTATAGAAAAAGGCAAATCCGCGCGCATAGCGGATGTTAAGAATGATGACCGGTATAACCCTGAAATTGATTCAATCACCGGATATGAAACCAGATCCGTTCTCTCTGTGCCTCTCAAAATGAGGACAGGTATTATCGGCGCAATAGAACTCCTGAATAAGAAGGATGGAGACTACAGTGAAAGAGACGAGGAAATGATATTATACCTTGCGGACCAGGCGGCGGTGTCGATAGACAGGGCAAAATTTTACGATGATCAGAAAAATTACGAGATACACGTAACAGACATTCTCCTTGAGGCTATTGACTTTCAGATTCCGGAGAAATCAGGGCATTCAAAGAGAGTTGCCAAATACTGCAACATTGTGGCAAAGGCGATCAACATGTCAGAAGAAGAGCAGAAAAGGCTCTATTTCGCCGGTCTCCTTCATGATGTCGGTTTTTTGAGGATAAAGGCTGATGAAAATTATCAGCGGGAATATTTCACAAGGCACCCGGTCATCGGATACGAAATGATAAGACCGATCAATTTTTATGCTGATATTGCCCCATTAATACTCTATCATCATGAACGGTATGATGGTTCGGGTTATCCGAAAGGACTGAAAGGAGAGGTTATCCCGCTCGAAGCGAGAATCATTGCAATAGCGGAGGCATTTGATGCAATGGTGAGCGAGGCTTCTTATAAAATACCGCTCAGTTTTGATGCTGCGATAGAAGAATTACAATGCAATGCCGGAACGCAGTTCGACTTCTGGCTGGTTGAAGTATTTGTCAGTAATATAACCCCTGATCATTTAGAGTAATCCGCCGAATATCTTTTTCTCAATGGATTCTGACAAGGATACATCAGCCTCTCTGTTTCTGTATGCTGCAAGCAATCTGTCTGTATATGCTTCAGCTTTTCTGTATCCGGTCTTCCTGGCGTTATCAATAAATTCCCAATCTCCCGAATCAACGAATAGCTGGAATGCGTCAAGTATTTCAGGAAATATGATTTTCCTTGCTCCTCCGAGAAATACGATATAAAAACCGAGTGAGCCTTCTTTCTTGTTACTGATAATGAAGTTTAGCATCCCGTGTTCAGTAGTATCGGAAAGGATATCCTTCACCGAACGTGCAAAGATTTCGGCCTTAGTATGTTGTATATGAGTCAGCAGGTTTTTCCAGTCATCCCCGATTTTTCCCCCTTCAAATGCCTCTCCCAGTTCATGGTAAATATATGTTTCCAGTTCGGACCGTGCGATCAGGGATATCCTCATGTCAATATCCTCTGATGGTTCTTCTTCCTTTGTGATGCCGTATTTTGAGAAAGAAAATGCAAGTGTCCCCTTCAGATTTCTGCATCTCATTTCATCGAATTTTCCCCAGATGAGCTGCTTTGTCGGTTCCAGTCTCGCAAAGATTATTTTATCCTGCAGCATGGCAGGATGATCCGACAGGTCTCTTGCGTATTCAGTGCCGGCTGTATAAACGATGAACCCGTCAGTTTTGTCTTTGGATACCATGTCTGCAAGAAAGAAAGAGGGTTTCATATGTATCCCTAACCCTGCTCCATATATCAGTCCTTCTCTCTCTAATTCCGCATTGATCTGACCGACCTTAAAGGGGTTATAAAGTTTTCCGTTGATTGAGATTTTTTTAAAATCCTTATCTTCAAGCTCTTTCCAGAGAGTTTCCCTTTCTGTTATCCAGTCGCCGATATTTCTTTGCTGTACATTTTCCCATTGCCTGATCCCCATTTCTGTCCGATAAAGTTCCCTCAACCTCAAAAGAAGACCACAGAGGGAATAGGACCCCCAATACTGTGCATCTGAGATATTACAATTGCGTTTGACCTGCCTGGCGATTGTTTCAATGTCTATCATTATTATCCTCTCATAATATTGTAACAGAAGGGGGGAATAGAGATCATTATATTATATAGCCATATATCTATTCCTTCGGGATTGCGGGAACGGGCACGGAGTGGTAATATTACAGATTATGAGAAAAATAAAACTGCTCATTGAATATGACGGTACAGCCTGCCAGGGCTGGCAGATTCAGAAAGACGGAGTGACTATACAAGGTATTCTTGAAGACAGGATACGGAAAATTACCGGTGAGCATTCAAGGGTGACTGGTGCGGGCAGGACAGATGCAGGTGTCCATGCACTCGGTCAGGTGGCAACTTTCAGGACCGAGGGGGGACTCGACCCGGAAACAATAAAAAAGGCGTTGAATGCCGTGCTTCCCCAGGATATAAGGGTTCTCGATGCGTCTGAGACAGGTAGTTCATTTAATCCGAAGGACGATGCTGTCAGGAAAAGCTATTTTTATATCATCGTAAACCAGAGGATATCATCGGCTTTTCTTTACAGGTATTCATGGATAGTCCAGCAGCAATTGGAACTGAACTCCATGATAGAAGCATCACAGGTACTTATCGGCAGGCATGATTTTTCTTCTTTCATGGGTATCGGAAGCAGCATAAAAGATCCTGTGCGGGAAATTTTTTCTTTAAACATTGATAAGCTCGATGAGATTGATTTTATGACTGCGTCCCTGAAAAGCAATTTTATCAGGATAAGGATTGAGGCGAATGGTTTCCTCAGGCACATGGTCAGAAATATTGTCGGGACCCTCGTTGAGATCGGCAGGGGAAGGGTTCCTGCGAGCAGAATGAAAGAGATCCTCGCATCATGCGACAGAAGGCTTGCAGGACCGACCGCTCCTGCTCAGGGGCTTTTCCTGGAAAGAATTGAATATTAAAACCCAAACTGTAACTTATCAACGGGAATTGCCCAATTTTCTCACCAAAAGCTGGCAAGTTTTGTCTAATTAGGATATAATTGAAAAAATTTCTTATACAACTGTAAAATACCCTGACAAACTTTACGATTTCCTTCTAGTTTCAGCTTAATTAGCACTTCTTCTCAAACAATCATAGGAGGGTTTAATGAAGAGCAGAAGAACATTTATTTTATTTGGAGGATTAATTATTCTGCTTCTGCTATGGAGCAGTGCATTAATTAATGTTTACACTGATTGGCTTTTTTTTAATGAACTGCAGTATAAAAGTGTTTTTATGAAAGTTCTCTCTTCCAAACTGTTTCTCGGTCTGATATACGGTATTTTTTCCCTCGCCTTCATCATGATAAACATTATCATTGCAAACAGGACTCATTTCGCTCCGATTGAACTTTTCTTTAATGGACAAACACAAGTGTCTTTGAATATTGCATTGCTGGCAAAGTGGATAAAACCTTTAACAATCGTCCTGGGCATTGCCGCAAGTTTTTATGCTGGTGTTTTGGGAAGCTCTCTCTGGAATGAATTCCTGCTCTTTCAAAATCGCATGAATGTGGGTTTTAATGACCCTGTTTTTATGAAAGATGTCGGGTTTTATCTTTTTAGTATTCCCTGGTTTGAATCCATTAAAAATTTCATAAGCCTCATTATTTTCATAGCAACCTTTCTTGTGTCATTCAATTACATTCTCAGAGGTGGCGTAATGTTACAGGAGAAAAATATCTCCATTGACAAAAGGGTTAAAATCCATATTGGTTTCCTTGCCGGATTGTTCATCATTAACATAGCCTTTGGTTTCTACCTCGATCAGTTTCAGCTCCTCTTCTCCCCGCATGGTATCATGTTTGGCGCCGGATATACCGATATTCATGCGAGACTTTATATCTTAAAGGTCCTCATTGCCCTGACGTTCCTGAGTGGTGTTCTTTTTATTATTGGCATATTCAGGGGTTCCTGGAAAGTAATGTTTGCCCCATTGGGGCTTACAATGCTTGTATATGTGGTGGGCTTTTTGATATATCCTGCCTTGCTTCAGAATCTCAAGGTTACGCCGAATGAACTCGATCTTGAGAAGCCATTTATAGAACACCATATTAAATTTACCAGATTCGGCTATGACCTTGAGGGAATAAAGGTCAGTCCCTTTGACGTTTCGTATAATCTGACATCGCAGGATATTGAAAGAAATAATGCTACGATCAAAAATATCAGGCTGTGGGATGATACCCCGATCTTGAGAACATACGGTCAGCTCCAGCAGATCAGAACATATTACAGTTTTAAAGACGTAGATAATGACCGGTACTCTATCAATGGTGAGTACATGCAGGTAATAATGTCTCCCAGGGAACTCTCTTACGAAAATCTTCCCAGCAGGTCCTGGATCAACGAAAGGATAGTATTTACGCACGGTTTCGGCATTTCTATGGGACCTGTCAGCAGGATCTCCAGAGAGGGTTTGCCTGAATTTATTATCAAAGATATCCCTCCGGTTTCTTCTTCGGATTTAACGATAACAAGGCCGGAAATATATTTTGGTGAACTCTCCAGCGATTATGTCGTTGTAAATACGAAAGTGCCTGAATTCAATTATCCGACATCGGAAGGAAACATTTACACCTCTTACGAAGGTAAAGGCGGCGTAAAATTGTCGTCTGCCTTTAAGAAAGCGGTTTTCGCAGTGAACTTTAAGACAGAGAAAATGCTTCTATCATCTGATATTACTCCTGGAAGCAGGATTTTATTTTACAGAAATATCATTGAAAGGGCACGCAAGATCGCTCCCTTTCTTATGTATGATCCCGACCCGTATATTGTTGTCTCTAAAGATGGCAGGTTGTTCTGGATTATTGATGCATATACCGTATCAAACAGGGTTCCCTACTCGAATCCGCTCAATAAAAAAATTAATTATATAAGAAATTCCGTTAAAGTTGTCGTTGATGCTTATAACGGCACTGTTAATTTTTATATCAGCGATCCCAATGACGTGATCATGAAAGTATATGGGACTATTTTCCCGAAGCTTTTTCTGCCTCTGTCGGAAATAAACGATGATTTGAGAAAGCATATCAGATATCCAAAAGGTTTTCTTCAGATTCAGGCAACGATGTTCTCTACCTATCATATGACCGACCCGAAGGTTTTCTATAACAAGGAGGATTTGTGGGAAATACCGTCTTACGGTGAACAAGCCATTGAGCCCTACTACACTATCATGAAACTTCCGGAAGGGAAAAAAGAAGAATATATCCTGCTGTTGCCATATACGCCTTCCAAAAGAGACAATCTGGCAGCATGGATTGCAGGAAGATGTGATGAGCCAAATTACGGCAATCTTATCGTGTATACATTTCCCAGGGACAGACTCGTATTCGGACCCAGGCAGATCGATGCCCGTATTGATCAGGATTCATACATATCGCAACAGCTGACACTATGGGGGCAGCGCGGTTCACAGGTTATACGGGGAAGTCTCCTTATAATCCCTATCGAGAGTTCTCTTTTATACGTCCAGCCTCTTTATCTGGCTGCTGAAGATAAGGGTGGATTGCCTGAGCTCAGGAGAGTTATTCTCGCCTTTGAAAATAACGTAGTTATGGAAGAAAATCTTGAGCTTGGTCTCAAGCGGCTATTCGGAGGAAGGATTACCCCGGCTTCCAGAGGCAAGGAGTCAACAGATAACAGGGCTTCCCTTAATGAACTTGCAAAGGAAGCCGTGCAGGCATATGAAAGGCTCAACGAACTGTTAAGGCAGGGAAATTGGGCAGGCTATGGAGAAGAACTGAAAAAACTCGGACAGATTCTAAAAAAAATGGCGAGATGATCACAATGAGCCTGCCTGAGAAAATTTTTATTGGATTACAAGTTTTGGGAAGGGGATATGTCCAGTTTTAAAGACCGTATTATCCGGGCTGCCAAATTAGATGTACATCTCTATGAAGAAGTTGAAGCTGATACAGGCGCCTTGGGCCAGGCTATGACTGTTGTTCTCCTTTCCAGCTTTGCTGCAGGGATTGGAACGTTTCAATACGGGGGACTGAGCGGTATTCTTATCGGGACAATCGGAGCCCTTATCGGGTGGTATATCTGGGCATATTTAACCTACTTTATTGGCACAAAGATCCTTCCGGAGCAACAGACCAGCGCGACTCACGGAGAGTTATTGCGTACTATAGGTTTTTCAAGCTCGCCCGGAATAATTCGAGTGGTAGGCATTATACCAGGGATCGCACAAATTGTTATGTTTGGCGCATCCGTATGGATGCTCGTAGCTATGGTCATTGCGGTCAGACAGGCCCTGGATTATAAAAGTACACTTCGCGCTGTAGGAGTTTGCATAATCGGCTGGATAATCCAGATACTCTTCCTTGCAATATTGTTCTTTCTGTTTGGAAAAGGGATAAGGTCTCTGTAGTTTTTTCTCCCTTTTATTAGATAAAAATATTTATTATATTTTAGTAAAAAAAGCGGAGAGTTAACATAATCTTGAAAAAAGAAAAGAATAAAAGTACTAAATGCTGGGAAGTTTTTCAATGCGATAAGATTGTTTGCCCTGCTTACAAGTCGAAGGATCTCAAATGCTGGCTATTCCCGGAAACCCATTGCAGAAATGAAATTCAAGGAAAGTTTATTGAGAAGATTGAGATGTGCCTAGACTGTTCAGTGTTTAAAACAAATAGCGATGTTTCTGCAATGAAAGCTACTCTTAGTGTTATAAATAAACAATTTAAAGAATACAGCAAGATAATTGCCGGCAGGGATAGGGAACTTGAAGGCATGAGCATGGAGTTAGCGCTGAGTCTCTCCGAAGTCTTTGAGGCACTAAGGAAGATTTCCTCGGGAGATCCGACTGTAAGGGTTCCGGAAGAATCGAAAATTGAGCTGATTAATAGATTGAAACACATTGTTAATTTAACAGCTGAAGAAATTGGTGAAATCGTTGATCAATCTCATGAGTTTGCTATAGTCCTTGCCGAGCATTTCGATGTATTACACAAAGTTTCAACAGGTGACTTGCGTGCCAGGGTATCCGGAGAGTCGCAAATAGAACTATTGGAATCACTGAAGAAAGTTACTAACGAGACGATTGAAAGCATATCCAAAGAAATCACCAAACGTAAACGGGCTGACGCAGGCTTGAAAAAAGCATATGATGAACTGGAACATAGGGTGGAAGAACGTACCGCAGAATTAACAATTTTAAATGAAAAGCTGCAACAAGAAATTGCTGAGCGAAAGAAGGTTGAGGAAGCGTTACGGCAGAGAAAAAAACACTATCGCACATTAATAGAGACGATGAATGAGGGCTTATCAGTTGTTGACAAAGATGGTGTTGTTACCTTTGTCAATGACCAGTTCTGCAAAATGACAGGATACAATCAGGATGAACTTATTGGTTACCAGGCAACGGTATTGTTAGATAAAGAAAACCAAAAGATATTAAGTAAACAATGGCCCGCAAGATTAAAAGGTGCAGCTTCACCTTATGAAATTACACTGACCCGAAAAGATAATACAACAGTTCATACTCTGGTTTCTCCCAGTCCTCTTTATGATGAGGACGGTCAGTTCAGTGGCACTTTTGGCGTCTTTACTGACATTACTGATCGTAAGCAAGCAGAGGAAAAACTTCTTTCTTATCAAAAACAACTTCGTTCATTAGCGTCAGAATTATCCTTGGTCGAGGAGCGACAACGGAGATGTATTGCGACTGAATTAAGCGATTATGTCGGTCGGACACTGTCTTTTTGCAAAAATAAGCTGGAAGTTATGACACAATCAGTTTTAAGCGGCAGTATCAAAGCATCCACAGATGAGATTGTTGACCTTATTGAGCAAACCATCGAGTACACCAAAACACTGACATTTGAACTCGGAACGCCTCTTCTCCATGAAGAAGGGTTGGAATCTGCACTGAAATGGCTGGGATATCAATACCAAAAACAACTTGGCCTGGTTTTTCAATTCGAGGATGATCTGAAACCCAAGCCTTTAAGTGATGAGACAGCTGTTCTTCTTTATCAGGCAGTCCGTGAGCTAATGATCAATGTTTCCAGACACGCTAAAGCACACAATTTTAAACTGTCCATAGAGCGAGATTACAAAAGAGTGCGTATCGAAGTTAAAGATGACGGTATCGGGTTTGATGGTTCTCAAATCGATGCTCACTCAAGCAAAACCAGTGGATTTGGACTTTTTACCATCCATGAGCGATTGAAATATCTGGGGGGACATTTCAAGATTGAGTCAAAGCCTGGCAATGGAACTCATGCAGTCCTGATTGCGCCACTCAAATCTATGAAAAAAACTCTGCGTGATTAATCTTGGGATTTCCCTGGAATCATCCGGGTCAGTTTTCAGTGTG
>Ga0299915_10003836_pt1 | contig 10885 bp, 8 predicted proteins | sample RVTome_13_FD_200263 | JGI IMG/M metagenome (GOLD analysis project Ga0299915, IMG submission 200263) | Soil microbial communities from uranium-contaminated site in the Upper Colorado River Basin, Wyoming, United States - RVT92D227 (version 2) ... | reverse complement strand
AACCTGGCTGGGAACAGATCTATATCAGTATGCTGGTTCACCATCCAATACAATTTCTCCTCCTCTTTTTTACATGCTATCATTCGCATTTTTACTTTCCCATTCTCTTTTTCTAGCTGGCTTTATCCGAAATATATTACGAGACATTTTCCCCTACGAAAAGCATTTAGAATTTCATGTTGAACGGTGGGTTTGGTTTTTATTTCCTGCAGGATTAATACTTATTATTGTGACCCATTTTCTCATTGGTATTTTGTTATTTCCAGCACTGAGTGAAATACAATTGACCGGGTGGATCATGGGCGCAGTTGCAGTAGCTATTTCTGGAATTATCTGGTTATTGCCCACGCACTACTTCCAGGGTTTTACTCGCAGGGATCAAGCTATTAAAACATCAGCTATCAATAAATTTTTATCGCTGGATTGGTTATATCGCTTTTTTTGGAAGTTATTACATACACTTATAAGATTGGCTGCCCTCATATCCACCATATTGGAAGGTGATGGAGGTATCCTTTGGGCATTTGTCTTGTTTGCTCTCATCTTCGTCTTCTTATTAAGGTAAAACCCGCTAATGATTTCTGAGCCACTGGTTCTAAGTGCTGTCTTCTTGGTCAGCCTGACATCAATTTATATTCTGGTTAGCAAGGATTGGCGCTATTGCATAGCGGCCTTGGCAATACAATACATTGGCGTGTTTCTATTGGTATATGCATCCTGGCCAGTTGAAATGGCAGTTGTTAAAATGGTGGCAGGTTGGATGGCTGGGGCAATACTTGGAATTGCTATGTCCAGCGGGTCTGATATTTGGCGGAAACCTGAAGGATCCGTAAAATTCGGACCATTTTTCAGGATAATGGCAGCTGCAATAATCACATTGGCAGTCACCTCTCTGGTTCGCAATTCAGAGAGCTGGTTAGCAATGATCAGTACCCCAATCAGGTCGGGTAGCTTCATCCTGATTGGCATTGGATTATTACAGCTTAGCCTTACGTCACACCCTCTCAGGGTAATTATTGGTTTACTCACGGCTTTATCTGGTTTCGAGATAATTTATGCAGTAATCGAAACCTCAATATTGGTAACCGGATTGTTGGCTGGCGTCAATCTTGGGCTTGCCCTGGTAGGTGCATACTTATTGATTGCACCAACTATGGAGGTTTCCAAATGAGTTCACCAATCATTTGGATTGTCCTCCCCATAGTTATTGGTGTGATTCTTTATTTCCTTCGGCACTTCTACCGTCTCACTGTCATAATTGGTACTGGCATAATGCTATTACTGGCTGCAATAGCCTGGAAACTACCACTCAATGAGATTATTCAAGTGGGTCCTTGGTCTTTTACGGTTAATGATACGCTTTTGGTCTTGGGTCGTAGGTTTGTGTTGGACAACACAGATCGTCCCCTATTGGTAATAATATACATCCTTACAAGTTTCTGGTTTGCTGTAGTGTTCGTTTCCAAATCGGGGCGAATGTTTATACCCTTGGGGATGATACTCGTTGCAATATTAACCGCAGCCCTGGCAGTGGAGCCTTTCCTTTATGCTGCATTATTGCTGGAATTGGCAACCCTGATCTGTATTCCCATCCTTGTCCAGCCTGGTAACACAATAGGAAAGGGTGTATTGCGCTTTTTAGTTTTCCAATCGCTGGGTATGCCGTTCATACTGTTTTCAGGATGGTTGCTTGCCGGTGTTGAATCCAGTCCAGAGGAACTAACCCTGGTGACACGTGCAGCCCTCTCTCTGGCATTTGGTTTTGTCTTTTTATTAGCGATTTTCCCCTTTCACACCTGGATCCCAATGCTGGCAGAAGAAAATCATCCTTACGCAGTAGGTTTTGTCCTGGTCATCTTGCCTTGGATGGTCACGTTATTCGGGCTTGGATTTCTGGATCGATTCACATGGTTGCGTAACTCGGAAGCCATTATCAAGTTGTTGTTATCGATTACTGTCCCATCGGGTATGTCACTCTTCTTCACAATGCTACTGCCTTATACGTTAGCAGTAGGCCTTTGGGCGCTTTCCCTATCATCCATTTATAATACAGAAAACCTCCCCGATCATGAGACTTTGCATTATCACTCAGTTAAAGGAATAGCTCGCCGCATGCCAATCTCAGCTCTAGGCATGATCTTGGGTTGTTTTTCGTTGGCTGGAATGCCCCTACTAGCAGGTTTTCCAGTTCATTTACCGCTCTGGAGGGAGTTAGCAATTAACGCACCAATTGTCGCGGTTTTTACTCTCTTAGGGAGTATCGGCTTATTTTCCAGTGGTCTTCGCACAATGGCGGTATTAACCATGGGAGAAAACGAAGAATACTGGAGCTTTCAAGAAAATCGAGGCAGTATCATTTTCATTTCGATTGGAATCATCCTGTTGCTTCTGGTGGGCTTATTTCCACAATGGTTCCTCCCTCCGCTCACCGATGTCGCCCAGGTTTTTTCGCACCTGATTACCTGGCAAGTGCCATAAACCACCTCATGCTATAATCGCCATATCTGTTCCCCACGAATGCGGGAGTGATTATTTCGTTTGCATATTAGAATTAGGAGCTTTCATGGATATTGAACAGCTACAAAAGCGTATTCAATGGGTTGAAGAGGACCGCCGTAAAGAAAAAGATTCGTTAGCCCTGCTTGAAAATAAAGTTACTGCTTTGGAGGGTAGCCTTAACGCTTTATTACAACAAGGCAAGGATTTAAGCAGTGAAATCACCCGCTTATCAACCATCCTCCTCCGGATGGATCAATATGATCAAGCCTTAATCAAGGCTCGTGTTGAGAGCAAACAAGCCATCGATGACCTGGATAAGACGACAAAGTTACGTATTGACGAATCAGAGAAATTTCGTCATGCTGAATCCAGGTCTTTTGAAAACAGCGTTTTAGAGGTACAGAAACAACTCGAAGTAATTCCAAAATTGGATAAAAACATTCAGGCTCGCATCGATGTCGAGATTGCCGTCCGGCGTTCTCTGGACGAGTTGCGCAATAAAATAGATGAAGTCCGAGTCGAAGAGGAAGAGTATACCCGCACAATTCGATTACTTGAAGACGGGCGTCGCCAGGACGCAAAACGGATTGTCGACCTGCAAGGTGAACTTAATGCATTAAGAAAACGCATGGATGATCAACGAGGCCAGACAGAACTTATTAACACAAACCTGCACAAATTAGATACTCACCTGAATGAATTGGTTACCATTGAAGGCGAACATCGCGATATGATTACTAATTTTCTGGACAAACAAGCCATATCCCAGGTCGATCGGGACCGCATCTGGAAAGAATGGCAGTCTCGATTTGATACGATTGAAAATCAAGCCGTGGATATTGAATCTCAGTTGGTCACCCTCGACACTACTCACCGTGATGTGAAACGCACTCAAACAACTTTGGAGGAATTGTCCCAGCGGGTTGAACGGCGTATCAATGAAATCACTGAAATTCAACGCCTTACGGAAGACCGTTTCCGTCAGGAATGGGTTACATTCAAAGGAGATGACCAGAAACGCTGGACTAACTACACCCTGACCCAGGAGGAGCAGCGTAATGAAGCGATCCGTCAATATGATAAACTTGTTGAACAATCCACTCACCTTGAGGATGGGCTGCAGGAAGTGAATGATATGCTGCAACAGGCAAATGAGTTGGTAGAAAAACGTCTTCAAGCGATCTTGGCAATGGCTCATGATTGGGTAACCACTTACGAACGGACCTTGGGGCATAGTCGTTAAGCCATATGCATGTTATTGGTACTGCAGGGCACGTCGATCACGGAAAATCCACCCTTGTTCAAGCATTGACAGGCTCCCATCCTGACCGCCTTAAAGAAGAGCGCGAGCGGGAAATGACCATTGATTTGGGATTTGCCTGGTTGATCCTCCCTTCTGGGGAGGAAATTGGTATTGTGGATGTGCCAGGTCATCGTGATTTCATTGAAAATATGCTGGCAGGTATTGGCGGGATTGATGCAGCGCTATTTGTTATCGCTGCTGATGAAGGAATAATGCCTCAGACCAGGGAACACCTGGCAATTTTGGATATCCTGCAAGTTAAAGCTGGCGTCATTGCACTCACCAAAGTTGACGTTATCGGTGATCTCGAATGGCTTGACTTGGTTGAGGATGATATCCACGCAGTTTTATCAAACACAGTCCTCGAAACAGCACCAATTATTCGGGTGTCATCACGTACTCATCAAGGGATACCTGATCTTTTAAAGGCATTGAGTGATTGCCTGGCAGACTGTCCCCCCAGACCTGACTTGGGTCGTCCTCGTCTCCCTGTAGATCGGGTTTTTACTATGCCTGGTTTTGGTACGGTTGTTACAGGCACACTTAGCGATGGCAGTCTGCATACGGGTGATGAAGTGGAAATTCTTCCATCAGGTTTGCATTCTCGCATCCGAGGTTTGCAAACCCACAAACGAAAGGAAGATATCGCTGTCCCCGGAAGCCGTACTGCAGTGAATATATCTGGAATCAATGTCGATCAGGTTAAGCGGGGGGACGTAATTGCCTATCCTGGCAGTTACAAACCCAGCCAACGCATCGATGTGCGCTTCCACCTGCTTCCTGATGTCATCCACCCATTAAAACATGATACCTTGGTTAAGTTATTCCTTGGAGCAGCAGAGATTTCTTCAAGAGTGCGTCTTTTGGGTAGTGATGAGCTTCTTCCCGGTGAAGAAGGTTGGTTGCAGCTCGAACTCGATGCGCCTGTTGTTGCCACCCGTGGAGACCGCTACATTCTGAGACGACCCTCACCAGGTGAAACACTGGGCGGTGGGATTGTGGTCGATCCACACCCCAAAAAACGGCACAAACGTTTTTCAACAGAAGAGCTGGCAAATTTAGATACCCTCGCACGTGGTACACCTGCTGAAATCTTAAATCAATCGATGTTTGCCTTGGGAATTGCCTCGTTGCAGGATGTCATTGTCCGTTCGAATCTTAGCCCTGACATTGCCAATATCACTGCACAAGAATTGATTACATCCGGACAGTTCATCGTGCTGGAAAATGGCGAACAGGGTTCAATCTCTCCACTCACGTTATTGACCTCGAAGGAATACTGGGACCAGCTTTCAAACAAGTTACTTCAGGAAGTCGATGATTATCATAATAAATATCCCTTACGACGGGGAATATCACGTGAAGAGCTAAAATCCCGTTTAAAGTTATCCACTCGACTTTACAACACAGCATTGTGTAGAATCGTCGCTGCTGGCAATCTAAAAGAGAACGGTACTATAGTCCAACGGGGTGGATATGTCATTCGATTTAACTCCCAACAACAACACTCAGTGGACGGTTTATTGGCTCGCTTTATTGCTTCCCCGTTCTCTCCACCAACAGTGAAAGAATGTCTGACTGAAATAGGTGAGGATATTTATAATGCCATGGTCGATCTTGGGTTATTAATCCCAGTCCCACCAGATGTGGTCTTTCGTAAACAGGATTACGACCTGATGATATCTGAGATTATTGATTTGTTGAAATCCAGAGGAGCAATTACAGCTGCAGAAGTACGTGACCACTTTAACACTAGCCGCCGGTATGTACTTGCCTTATTGGAACATATGGATGCTGAGGGAATTACCGCGCGTGATGGGGATATCCGTCGTTTTAAAAAATAGTAATTTAAATTACAGGCACCTATCGTTCTGGGTGTCTATTCTAGATATTCTTCAATTTTCAATGATTTAAACAAACGCTGACGCATGTCGCCTGGAAGTTCTTCAGTCTCAGCAGTCATTTGATAGATATTAACTGTTTTTCGTAGTGTATCAACGACAATACGGCAATCCTCACAATCCTCCATATGATGCTCAAGTATATTACATAGTTCATTGCTCAACTCTCCGTCCACATATTCAGACAGTGACCCAAGCAACTCCCGGCAATTTTTATGTTCGTGTCTTTTCTTTGTTTCATTCATTTTTTATCTTCTCCTGCGGAGTGAAGGAACACCTTCTCTCCTCTTTTACTGGAGATTTCTATCGATTGATTGCGTTGTGCTTCACGTATAAGATTCACACGTTCGCCAAAATAAGCAGACAGCTCTTCCCTTAATCGTAAACGTGCACGTGATAATCGAGTTTTAACTGCTGTATCGCTTAATCCTAAGACTTCTGAAGTCTCATGCGTTGATAGGTCGTTAATGTCTCGCAGCAGAAAGACCACTCTCAAGCTTTCGGGTAGCTTTTGAACAGCTGCATCCAGTCTTGCTTTTGACTCCTCTGATAAAAACTCGTTTTCTGGTAAACAACACCAATCAATGATCTGTACCGGTTCCTGTTCACCATCCTCTGTTTCGACTGGCTCATCAATGGAAAGGAAATCCGGATGTTTGCGACGCAGGACCATTAATGCTTCATTCGTGGCTATCCTGAATAACCATGTCGACACCTTCGACCGTCCATCAAATGACTTTAATCCTCGGTAAGCTTTTAAAAAAGTCTCCTGTAATACATCTTCAGCATCTTGCTGCTGATTCAACATTTTTATAGCTAGACGATATATCTTGCTCGAATATGCATTCACAAGGCGAGAGAATTCCTCTGGGTTGCCTTCCTGTAATGCGTCTAGTGAAAACCCTTCGGCTTCGACTTTATTATCCTGATCATTCATTGTTTAGATGCACCTTGACGTGTATCGTCGCATGTTCTCTTAGATTCATATATATCCAATAACCATGTCTCCTGATTGAGCCAATACAGTATACCCGATTTACATTTGCTTGGAGACGAGTGGACAATCATCGATAATCGGTCAATGGATGTAATCGATTACGATATGAGTTGCAGATCGGATCAGTAACTTCAAACCACAATTTTAGACTTTACAGGTAAAATTGCTCATGACCATGGAGACTCCTTCCTCATCGCTTGCTCCATTCTTTTCTCCCCGTGGGATCGCCATAATTGGCGCATCCACTGATCCATACAAGCTTGGGTATGGCTTGGCACGTAATTTAGTACAATGTAACTTTCAAGGGGTAATTTATTTTGTTAATCCAAAAGGTGGCAGCCTGCTGGGTCGCCCAATGCATCCATCAGTACTCGTCCTGCCAGATCCGGTAGATTTGGCAATAGTATTAATCCCTGCAGCAGGTGTGGCCGATGTGCTTAATGATTGTGCCACCCGTGGAATTCATGCGGTCATTGTCGCCTCTGGGGGATTTCGAGAAACTGGTACCCAGGGAGCAGCGATGGAAGCGAATCTGATGGAGATTGCTAGGAAATCTGGGATTCGTATTTTAGGTCCCAACTGTATCGGCTTGCTTGACACTCACCTGCCATTGGATGCCACCTTCCTGCCGCCCCCCGGTCCGCCCCCTGGTGATGTTGCTTTTATCTCGCATTCTGGTGCCATCTGTGCTGCGGTCATCGATTGGGCTCGTGGTCAGGGTTTCGGTCTCTCTCGCCTGGTCAGCCTGGGGAATCAGGCTGATGTAAATGAGACTGATGTTCTGGCTCCTGTGGCTGAAGACCGCTTCACCCGGGTGCTTACCTTATACTTGGAAGGAGTGAGTGATGGACCGCGCTTCGTTAAAGAGGCACGCAAAATTACCCGCCGGAAACCAATTGTTGCCTTAAAGGTTGGCCGTTATCCAAGTGGACAGCGTGCAGCTGCCTCTCACACAGGCGCTCTCGCTGGGCAGGAAAGCGCATTCAACGCTGCTTTCCGCAGAGCTGGTGTGATTCGAGCGGATACGAGCGAGGAGCTTTTCGATTGGGCACGTGCCTTAGCCTGGTGTCCGCTTCCTAAAGGTCGTGCTATAGCAATATTGACCAGCGCAGGTGGCCCAGGAGTCACAGCTGCAGATGCATTGGAGATGAACGGGATGTCATTGGCGGTGTTATCTCCAGATACACGGATAAAATTGGGACAACTTCTGCCACCAGCTGCCAGCCTGAACAATCCAGTGGATATGCTTGCCTCAGCTTCACCGGAACAATTCGCTACCAGTCTTCAAATCTTATTGGCAGATCCAGGCGTGAATGGCGTCCTCGTGGTTACACCTCCACCTCCCATGCATACCACGGGCGCGGTTGCAAAGACCATGATCCCAGTTATTCACAACTCCGATAAGCCTGTCACGATAGCATTAATGGGTGAACGATTGATTCAAGAAGCCGTGGAGCATTTCCGTGCAGCCCGTGTGCCAGAATATCGTTTCCCTGAGCGAGCTGCGTCCGCCCTGGCTGTTCTAGCACAACGTGCCGAGTACTTACAGCGGGAACGAGATTCGAATTTAGATGAATTTGCTGTTGATAAATGCCTTGTCGAGAGTTTTTTCAAATCCCACAAGCAGACTTCAGGTTTTTTGAACGCTAAAGAAATATCCCTCATCCTGCAAGCTTATCACCTCCCCGATGTGCCTTTACGCCTGGCAACATCGTCTGATGAAGCGGTTAAATTCGCCCATGAGATGGGTTTTCCCGTCGTAATGAAAATTGCCTCACCCGATATCTCTCACAAATCTGATATTGGAGGGGTGATGCTCAATCTGGTAGATTCAGAAGCCGTTTCGATGGGATATGAAAAAATTATCTCAAATTCTCGGGCAGCTTACCCCCATGTGCTTATCGACGGAGTCTACGTTCAGCCTATGATTCCTGCTGGGCAGGAAATCATCCTGGGTGCCATCCAGGATGCACAATTTGGTCCCATGGTAATGTTCGGCTCTGGGGGTGTAGAAGTCGAGGGGCTGAAGGACGTCGCCTTTGCCTTGGCGCCAGTGACAAACCAAGATGCTGAGTGGATGTTGGAAACCACCTGGGCGGGTCGTCGGTTGCACGGTTTCCGTAACCTACCTCCAGCCGATAGGCAGGCAGTTCTGGATACCATTAAACGCCTCGGGCAGCTTGCAGTGGATTTTCCTCAACTCACTGAGATTGAAATCAACCCGCTGCGGGTTTTCATGTCCTCCCAGGGTGTAGCGGCTCTTGATGTACGGATGAAGGTGGGATGAGCACCTTATGGACGGTAAGTGTTGATCCTCCCTTGAAACACCGCTTGAACAAAATCGACCAAAATCGCCATCCCCTGTCCGATGGGTTGGATATCAATATATTCACCTCTGGTATGCGAGCCTCCACCAGTGGTCAATCCCATGCAAATGGCAGGGAATCCCCGACTGAGTGGTTCATTGGCGTCTGTTGAGCCAATTTTCAACCCTGGTCTGAGTCCATTTGCTAAATGGCGTTCTACGGCTAGTTTTACCAAAGGGTGGTCTGCTGGGATCTCTCCTGCCGGGCGTTCTCCAATCACTTCGAAAATCACATGGATATCTTCCCCACCCTTCTGGTTGGTTTGCTCCACCAATGCCTCCACCTGACTGGAAACCCAACCCAATGCTATGGGACTGACTGACCGTAAATCAAGCTGTAGACTCGCCTCTGCTGCGATGGTATTTACCGTCGTGCCACCAGAAATTACACCCACGTTATACGATGTCTGGGGCACTGTTGGAAAATCAAGATTCTTAATTTTGACCATCAATTCCGCCAGCTCATGGATGGCGGATGGATTGCCATAATCCACCCATGAGTGGCCTCCCTTGGTATGCACACTTATTTGGTACCGCCTAACACCCAATCCGCGGTGATATATTTGCCCCGATGACATGCCTTCCAGGACAAGATAAGCCAGGACTTCCTCTCTAAAACGGTTTACCACAGCTTTCATCCCCATTAAATTACCAAGTCCCTCTTCACTGACATTTGCGACCAGCCACACATCACCAGCTAGAGTTGGTTTTGGGTTCTGCCCCACATTGGCTTCACTCAGAGCCCAATACAACCCAAATAATCCTGCCAATCCTAACGAGTTATCTCCAATTCCAGGTCCGGTGATCTTCTCCTGTGTGCGCGAAATGGTTAAATCTGTATCTATAGGGAAAACTGTATCCAAATGTGCTGAGACTACTAAAGGTGCTTTCTCACCACGACCATTAATAAGTGCATAAACATTCCCTACATCATCCAACAAGACATCCTTCACCCCCATTTCAAGGAAATATCGCTGGATAAATTTAGCCCGCTGATGTTCTTCAAATGTCGGCGCTGGAATCTGTTGGATATTTATCGCTAAATTCAACACACGCTCAATGACCGATGGATCCATGATCAGGATTACACCTTTCGCACACCCTCTTTTAACGCTTCCAACCTTGCTTGAGCCAATCCGGGTAAAGTATCCAATGCATAAAATGCTCCGCTTCCTTCAATAGTCAGCGATGCCGATATACCCCCGAATAATACAGCCTGGAGGGGATCATACGTCTGCCGGTATCCCGCTAAAAAACCTCCACAGAATGAATCTCCTGCTCCAGTTGGATCAACAACTCTTGCTGGATAGGCGGAAATTTCCCAATGCGTTTTTGTCGCTCGGTCATACAGGTATTGTCCGCGTTCGCCCCGTTTTACAACAACAATTTCGCATCCATAATCCGTAATGGTTTCCATCATCTGCCAAAGGTCGGTGCTCCTGCTTTGAAAAAGCGTTCGCATCTCTTCTTCGTTGGGAAGAAATGCTGTCAGACCACTCACCAGCGCTGGAATATCATCCCAAAATGTGGGAGTCATAGACCCAACGGATGGATCAAGTGTGACTGTTGTACATCCATTTTGGCGCAGTACTGCAGGTAGCAAAGTATGCGTCAGGTAATCGATTGGACATATATGAGCTGCGGTCGCATCCATATAATCTACTGGGATATCCGATTGGCGTAGGGAGGTCTGGGTTAATTGTGTCCGACTATCATAGGTTTTTCTCATGCGGGTGTAATTGAGTAATGCCTTTGGAAATGGTTGTTGTAACCGGGTAAAATGTGCAGCAGGATCCTCGTTCAAACGGGTGTAGATATCT
>Ga0299915_10003835_pt1 | contig 10887 bp, 9 predicted proteins | sample RVTome_13_FD_200263 | JGI IMG/M metagenome (GOLD analysis project Ga0299915, IMG submission 200263) | Soil microbial communities from uranium-contaminated site in the Upper Colorado River Basin, Wyoming, United States - RVT92D227 (version 2) ... | reverse complement strand
TAAAATGGTCTTGGACAATATTGGGCATAGAGCTCAAGATTAATTCTTTCCAGTTGCTCTATTTTTCCCGTAAAAAATTTCACTTGCTCCCAATAAGCTTCCAGGACATTTTCCCATGACTCGAAAGTTGCCGGGTCAGGGGTTCTCGCTCCCCGCTGCTCCCCTGTCTTGGGATTCACCCCCTGGTGCAGTGCCCACCATAGGCATTTCGGCAAAACATAATACCCTACGGAACGCCGCATCATATTTTTCCCGGGAATATCTATGTACACACACCCCGTGACCGCATAATCTTTAACGTCTTCGGGCGGAACTCCCCATTTCTCAAAAAGCGGAATCAGGGATTCGTCATTGAAAAGCGAAGGATATCCGATGCCCGTCTTAATTACATCCACCGCCTTGGAATAAAGTTCGTCGGGGGTCCCGTTATGAATTCTTAATGCAATGCTCGGTTCAATCAGGCGAAGGCTTTTGGCTGCTTCCAAAGCCAGATAGGTCAATTCGTTCGTAACATCCATTCCCTTTTCATCCGTTCCGCCAATCGTGACCGCCTGCAAAGAAGCAACCCCGCCATAAACGGAACTAACCGTGGGGGAGTAAACCAGTCCCAGCTCGTTGAGTTTAATCCAAAGAAGCTGAAGGATGTCCAGGGCTTCTTCTCTGGTGATTCTTCCTTCTGTTAAGTCTTTTTCATAAAAGGGACCAAAAAGGTGGTCGATTCTGATTCCGATTCCCAGCGTGGAATATTCCAGATATCGGATCAGGTGAATAAAGAAGAAGAATTGTAGTGCTTCCAGGAATGTTCTCGGTGGATTTTCCGGAACCCATTCGCAAATGCGGGCAATTTCTTCGAGTTCAGCTCTCCGGGCACTCTTCTTTTCCTTGAGGGATAGCCTCTTGGCCACATCAGAATATCGCTTGGCAAAATGAATAACCGCTTCCAAAGAAATAATTACGGCCTCTAGGAATTCCTTTTGCTCTACGTAATCAACTGGGATCGTTCTGTTTATCTCCTCGAGTCTGGTTTTGGCTGTTTGAATCCGTCCCTTCAGCCCAGTCTTAAACAATAGCGCATAATCCGGAATCCCCAGTTCGGATAATTGGCTCCAGAGAAAAGTTCCTTCATAAGTCCAGTATTTGGAGAGATCTTCGGGTAATATTTGCTGATGGCGATCACTCATGGATTTGCCCTTCCAGTATTCGCAAAGTTCTTCCAATTCTTTTCGGCCCGCCTCGTCCAAGAGCGTCTTTCCCGCCTCGCTGTTCACAAGTCTCTTCACCGATTTCCAGTTTTGGTCTATGGGATGGTAAATCCCATTGGGGTCTGAAGTTTGATAGCCCACGATCCGCTCGTGACCTCTGATAAAAATGTCCATTTTTTTTAGAAGATTAGCCAGAGCTTTAGCCCGTCGAATCACCATGGCTTCCCCATCTGTTTCTTTATATGATTCCGTTATCAAGCGAGACCGTTGCAGGTCCAGCCTAATCTCCGGGCGAAACATGCCCCGCTTTGATTCGTCATCCACGTAACCGCGCTTGATGTTGCGGATGGCTCTGCTGACAACTTTTTTCCTTAGTCCTTCTGTAGCCTGCATTTTTCTTTTTCCTCTTAATCTCGTGACTCAGCATCTTTCGGTTAGGAAGTCATGACCTCCGGCAGAACCGGAGGCTTTCTTATTTTTCCCGGTTTGTCAATTCCCGGAAATGTCAAACTCTGGCAGTCCCCCGGCAGAGCCGGGGGTTTAGCCATAGGAAATAAAGTCTTTTCCAGGGTGCAGCCCTCCCTTTCGACTTTTACACCGGTCTATTTTACTGATTTTGGGGGGGAAAACAATATTTTTTCTTTCCGGGGAAGGGGAATTCTTGGGTTTCGGAAGTGGCCAGCTAAATCTTTGAACCATGGACAGTGCCCCTTCCTCATCCTCCCCAGCTCAAACCCCTGGCGAAACTGCTTTGGAGTACTCTCCCAGATCAATATCCATGTGGTAAGCGGGAAAGTATCCTGCTTATTCCGAGGCATTCCATCCAACGATTCCGATTTACCCTTGTCAGCAATCCCACTCGGAAATCTTTGACCCTAATCCAGTTCAAAAAAACTCCTGTCCGCCGCCCACAAGTAGAACAAACAAAGGAAAGGAGATATGGATACGCGAAAAGGCGGACACAGATATTGCCCGAGCTGCAAACAAATTGTGGGAAAAAGGGTTCTGCTGGAAGGATATTCCCAAACTGAGGTTCAGGGCATTCCGGCCAAGAAGCGCCAGATCATATGCGGAACCGATGCCAAAGGTTCAACTGGGTGCGGAGCAAGATGGTTTACGCTGGAAATACTGGAAGATCAAGTCCTACGCCCATCTGGGAAGAGAGGGTGAATAACAGGAAGAAGGGATTCCCAGGCGCAGCGACTTAGATCGGAAAGAAGACTCCGGTCATAGAGGAAGCACCGGCGCAGGATTTTCGGGATGCTGAAGCCGACATGTCGGTTTTTCGTTGTAACCTTTTTCAATCTCCCCCATCAAAATTTTGATGCCGGTTTCCGCTGGAAGCTGAAAAGCCTTGTCTTTATAATCGAACGGCTCGCCGATCTTGACCCGTAGTCTCGACCTCTTATAGAGCAACCCCAAATGGCCAACCTTATGAGTATTAAAAATTGCAATAGGAATAATCGGGACCTCTGGAAACTGCGAGGCCAATTCTGCCGCTCCAATCTTTGGTTGGCCCAAACAATCTTCTCTTATACGTATTCCTTCTGGGAAAAATATAACCGACCCCCCTTCTCTCAAGATTTGTGAAGGTATCTTCAGGGATGCCGCCAGCCCTTGACCTTTGCAGGCAGGAAAAGCCCCCAAAGATTTGTAAAAAATCCAGCCAATAGGATTCTTGAAAAATGTGTCTTTGGCAATGAACCGTAAAGGAAATATTTTCGAAAAAACCGGAAAACAAAGCCCGATTATTAAAGGATCCAGAAAACTCTTATGGTTGGCGATAATTATAAGCGCCCCCCCTCTTATATTCTTGGCGTTTTCCCTGCCGTATATTTTTAAATCTGCAAAAATGTGAAGAAGAAAATAAGCAAAAGTCAAAAGAATCTTTTGGGAAAAAAAATACAGTCCGTTTTGAATCCGGCTTTCGGTCACAAAACCCCACCCTTCCATTTTTTCAGACACCCCAGGCTGAATTTTAATGTTGGTTAAATCTAGATTTGTTGTCTTCATCGCGGGCAACGTTGAGGAAAAATACGATAACCTTTTTCTAAAATGACCAAGATCGTCATTTTAAATCATGGATAACCCCCAAAACAGATGATACCCGCATCCTGTATCAGTTTTTTAACTAAATTCATGTTGTTTTTAATTATTTTGGTTTCTTTACTTTGTATCCCACAGGCTACCCTAATTATAGTTGAAATTTGCGGAAAATCAAAACCTTTAAACAATAATTTCGGCAATGCACTGTATATTTTCCCGAAAGAAAATCCATAAAACAAACGCCATGACAGCGGATCAAAAAACCAAAACCATTCTGGATTGATAAGAACTCGCTTTGGGGTGGCTTGAATATACAAAAAAGAGAATTGTGTGTCAATGAAAAGATCCTGTGTTTGTTTGAAGGCTTTTCAGCGGGGATTCGAAGGATTTTAGGATGAAAAACTGGAAGAGGGGATTCCTGCGATTGGTCTCAGAAAGAAGGAGTAACAGTCAGGAATCCCTTCACATGGGTCGGGATACAGAGTGGCAATTCGATGCCCGAAGGTGAGAGGGAAGGAATCCTCCAGGCCGGCCAGAAAATTCTTAAGCTTGGTGTTTTCAGGATTCAACCTGGTCGAGCTGCTGGCGTAAAAAAATAGCTCCCCATCATGGGTGTTTTAAGGATCCGATCTCCCCGAGCTGAGGCTACATGAAACTGAGAACTTGGTTGGGTTGATCTCAGAGAAGGAGCCGAAATTTTCACGATGGCCACTCTTTCCAAATGACCTTCAGCTGCTTGGAACGGGCCGGATGGCGCAGCTTGCCTAGCGCCTTGTTCTCGATTTGCCGAATACGTTCCCGAGTGAGGTCAAAGACGTTCCCTACCTCCTCAAGAGTATGACCGCCTTTCTCGTCGATCCCAAAACGCATTTTCAAGATTTTTTCTTCCCGAGGCGTCAAAGTAGGCAGAATTTTACGAGTTTGCTCCGAGAGGTCTAAATCCGCTGTTGCCTCTGCGGGAGAGACCCTGTTCTTGTCCTCAATAAAATCCATCAGACCGCTGTTCCCTTCCTCCCCGATGGGCGTCTCCAGGGAAACCGGCTTTCTGGCGATAATCAAAACCTTGAGTACCTCTTCTGAGGAAATACCCATATGCCTGCCAATCTCCTCAAGGGTAGGCTCTTTTCCTAGCTTCTGAACGAGGTGACGCGAGGCTTGATGCAGCTTGTTGATTTTTTCAATCATGTGCACGGGAACACGAATCGTCCGTGCTTGATCCGCGATCGACCGGGTGACTGCCTGGCGAATCCACCAAGTTGCGTACGTGCTGAATTTATACCCTCTTTTATATTCGAATTTGTCCACAGCTTTCATCAGCCCGATATTTCCCTCTTGGATCAAGTCCAGGAAGTGGAGCCCCCGATTCACATACTTTTTGGCGATGGAAACGACCAGGCGTAGATTGGCTTCGATTAACGCCTTCTTGGCAAACTGCGCTTTTGTCTCACCGCTTGTTATCGCCTGAATAACCAGCTTCAATTCCTCGACGGATAGATTGGATTCCGCCTCCACTCGGCGAATCCTGTGCTTGACGCTTTTGAAGACCCGATCGTACTCCTCCCGCTCCTTCTCTCTCATTCCTAACTTGCGTGTCCTCACACGAAACTCCTTCGGGTTTTCCTTCATCAGCCAGAGGTAGTCCTGAACCTGGCCTGAGGGAATTCTGGCCCGATTCTGAACTTCCCGTATCTCCTCTTCGGCCTTTTCCACCTCCTCGGCAAGCCGTTTAAGCTTCTGGGTGATCTTTTCGACGTACTTGGTTTTCCCATTAAGGTCTTCCAGCAACGAAATAATCTTCCCTTTGTAGCCCAGCAGCCGCCTTTTCAACTGAATGAGATTGGATTCCGAGATTTTCCCTTTACCGAGATTTTTTTGAACCTGTCGATATCGCTCATCTTGCTTCTTGATCCGCTCGATTAGGGAAAGCATATGCGGCAGGTTGAACTCTTCTTGCAGAAAATAATCCTCCTCCGGGTCCTGAAAATTATTGGCACATAGTTTCTTCGCTCTGAGCCGCTCGCCAAACTGGACGATCTCCTTGATGGCCAAAGGGGAAGACAGGACCGCGTCGATCACTTCCTTTTCCCCCTCTTCGATCCTTTTGGCGATCTCTATCTCCTCTTCGCGCGCCAGCAGAGGAACGGAACTCATCGCGCGCAAGTACATAAGCACGGGATCGACCGCCTTTCCCACGTCCTCGGTCGCTAGTTCCGGTTGTTCCTCGGAATGGATGGGTTTCACCTCCATTTGCTCCTCCAACCTTTGGGCCGCATCAACTACCTCAGTCCCTATTTCCTCACGTATAGTCATCGTATCACCGATCTTTCAGGAAAACAAAATTTAACCAATTACTTTTCAAAAAATACCCTGACAAGCGTGGCGAATTGTCCTATAATTTATATGAGAATTGAAATAGAACCAGAGCCAAGATATAAAAAAAGGACATAATAGCCAAAAGGGGAGAAATCTTGGACCAGAAAAAAGGGGGAGTTGAGCATGGAACGGCAAAGGAATACGAATAAATTTGGCCAACACTTTAGAACCTCCATTATTGAGGATGTTTGGGGAAAAGCTCACCCCATAGTTGGATCTAATCCGGATAAATTCAGGAAAGATTCTTGCGGCGCCGTGATGGTTAAATCTTCCTTTGGCAAGGATAGCCAATTCGGTTGGGAAATTGATCATATTTTACCGATTTCCAGGGGAGGAAAAGATGACCTCCATAACCTTCAACCCCTTCACTGGAAAAACAATGAAGGCAAGGCTGATGATCATCCGAATTGGATTTGCGTTATAAAGGAAAATTAGTTTAGACCTATATTTTATCAAGAATTGAAAAGAAATCATCCTTTACTCAAGGGCATGACCAACCGAAGAAACCTTGGGCGAGACTGTATTGTCGGAAGGTTTTTAGAAGATAGAAAAGGACATCCCAAAAACCGAGATGTCCTTTTGATTAGGCTTGATCCCGAATAATTAAATGACCTGGACGTTTTTAGCCTTGGGGCCTTTGGGTGTCTCTTCGATTTCGAAGCGCACCCTCTGGCCTTCCTTCAGGGTCTTAAAAGCATCTCCCTGAATCGCTGTGTAATGGACGAAAAGGTCCTTTCCACCATCCTGCTCGATGAAGCCAAAGCCTTTCTTTTCATTAAACCACTTTACCTGTCCTTCTCCCACAATGATACCCTCCTCTTGTTTCATGCTTCGCTCACTTCTTCCCTGGAACAATCGCCTCTTTAGCGGCCTTTGCGATCCTCATCTTCACCACGGTCTTGGCAGGGATCTTAATCGTTGCACCGGTAGCCGGATTACGCCCCATGCGAGCTTTTCTTTTAACGAGGACCAGTTTCCCTATCCCAGGAAGGGTAAAGGAGCCAGCTTTCTTGGTCTCGGAAACCGCCAAGGCTGCAACCTCGTCGATGATCGCTGCGGAAGCTTTCTTGGAAAGCTCAAACTTCCCTGCAAAATGGGAAACGATTTGGGATTTGGTCATGGGTTTTTTAGCCATTTTGGGATCTCCTTTGGGATGGATTATAAAGCTGGAATAAACGAATTATATTGGAAAGGAGGGTGCGAAGCAAGCGGAAAAATCAAAGATTGTTCAACGGCCCTTCAAAAATCCCAGGTCAGCGGATCCCTTGACATCCCTTCCCCGATTTCCATTCCGCATCTTACCCGGCTTCTCAGCCGGTATCTTGATCTCCGTCCCTGTCATCAAATTTCCCCCCGCCTGCGTTATAATATATCTACTTCACCCTTTGGGGTATGCTCTCCTTGAGATTTGATATATAACGTTGTTCAAAACTTTCACTTTTCAGGAGAAGCGACCAAGAGTCTACTTATCGCCTGCTGTACCAAACGAATCAACTCATTTTCTGAACGGCAAAATTCGGAAACGGCATTCACCGCCTTGGCATTCTGCGTATCGAAGAGGTTCAGGGAGATGGAGTAGGTATCCCCAATTTTCCCCACGCTTCCGGAAATCAGCTTCGATACATCCATCTGCCCAAGGGCGGTTAAACATTTCGTGTCCGTGCATCCGAGCTGCATTCTTTCGGCCGTCCATCCCGCTAAGGTCCGGACATGGTCCTGGCTGTACACTTCGTACTTACCCAGCTTGCTGATCTCGCTGACCAGAATGGAGGTCAGCTCTTGGGCATAAGTGGTTTTCACTTCTCTCGCCCAAAGATCCCACACGGCGATTTTGGGAAGTTCTTTTCCGCCAAGGGATGGACTGCCTGCGGATGAAATCGATCCTTTTTCCTCCCTGAGGAGGCTGCTATGAACCCAGCCTACGGGTTTTCCCTCCCGGGAGACCTGAACCCAGCCGGATGGCAAAGACCCTGTTACATGAACAAGTTCTGCCTGGGGAAAGCTTAAAACTTCTCGCGAATCAGCATCCGGCTTGACCCGTACCACGGCCTGGGAAGACACGACCCGAGAATAGCGGTCTTCGCGTTTGAGCTCGGTCCCGATCTTGGTAAGAAAACGCTGTTCCTCCTTTTCTCCTTGGGCATATGCGTTCAGGGCTTTGGGAAGACGGGCTACCAACTCGACGAGATTTGCCTGGATAGCCTTTCGGGGATTGTGAATTCCCCACCCCATGACTCCTTCTTCGCTGCTCATTCTTCCCTGACCTTGCAGGGTTTCGTCAAATACGATTTTTCCGTCAGCAGCGGTCAGCCGGTAGCGCATGGTAACCTGGTAGGTATCATTGACCGCAAACTTACCCATTTCAAAAATCTCCAACACCTCTGCATTCAGCACCATGCCCGGCCCAGAACCTTGACCAAACAGGTTGGAGCGCTTAAGCGTTTCCCGGATCGCAGCTTCCAGATCCTCCTTTGAAAGGCGGATACCCTCCAGGGTAACCTTAAGCCCGCTCCAACCCACCGTCGAATGCTGAGTTTTATCGGTCACCGCTACCCGTTCCAAAGGAATCCCGGTAATACTGGCCTGAGCCGCCGGGATTGAAGGTACTCCAACCGGGACCATGGGGGCAGTGGTTGCACAGCCGAGCAACAGCAGCAGGCATCCAGCAAGGGCAAATGTGGGTAGGAAACGACCCCAGCTATAAAGAAACATTGCGTTACTCCTCGCTTTAAGAAGAAACCCAGGGTCAAAATTGACCGGGAACAGTCACCTTTATTACATCTTGGTCCAGACCTGGGAATCAATAAGCTTTATTGGGCTTCATGGAATCTATCCAAACGAATCAAGGATTATCAGATAAGGGGATAATATGATTAACTTTTCTATGAATCCATCAGAGCTTAACCCTGTGTAAATTCCTGGGAAAATCGGGAAGCTCTCATGGCGGCTTAGGCGCAAAAGCCTCCCCCTTGCATATAACTTTGCAAGAATTGAACCATAAAAAAAGATAGGACCGAGGTTCGAGGATTTTGGGACTGGAAAGATAGTTTCGAGGTACGAGTCGCTGTTATGTCCATGCGCTTTACGCGTGCGGGTCATTTTACCGCTTCGCCTGCGATGGCATCCCCCATTTCGGCTGTTTTCGCTGGCCCACCCAAATCGCGGGTCCTGATTTTCCCGGCTTTCAGGATATTTTCAATGGCTCTCGTGATCCTCTGAGCGGCCTTCGGTTCGCCCAGATAATCCAGCATGAGGGCCCCGGCCCAGATTGTGGCAATGGGGTTGGCGATATTCTGCCCGGTGTACTTCGGTGCGGAACCGTGAATGGGTTCAAACATGGAGGTTCCCTCCGGGTTAAGGTTCGCGCCCGGAGCCAGGCCCATCCCGCCCGAAATAGCGGCTGCCAGATCGGTCACGATGTCCCCGAATAAATTGGGGGCCACCACAACCTGAAAGTGTTCCGGGTTTTTTACAAACCACATGGTCGCCGCATCGGCATACATGAACTCCATTTCGATTCCCGGGTAATTCCCGGCGACTTGCGAGGCAACCTCTCGCCAGAGCATATACATTTCTGGAAGCACATTGGCTTTATCCAGGAGGGTCACCCTTGTCTTTCCGGTTTTCCGGGCTAATTCGAACCCGTATTTTATGATTCGCCTGGAGCCCTCGCGGCTGATGGCGCCGATATGAAAGCCAATCTCTTCGGCGTCGGTTTGCACCCCCACGTTGAAGGTGGTCTGGTATATTTTCCGCGTCAGGGACAACTGGTGATGACTCGATCCCTTTGGGGCACGGGCGCCGACCCGGATGTAGAAGTCCTCCACATTTTCTCGGAGCACTACGAAATCAATATCTTTGGGTCCTTTATCTTTCAGGGGGGTAGAGACACCTTCCAACAGCTTGACGATCCGGAAGTTTACATATTGGTCAAAGGCAAAGCGGATGCTCACGATAATCGCGTCAACAACCCCCGGTTCGACCCGGGGATCTCCGATGGCCCCTACGTAAATGGCCCGGTATTTTCCCAGTTCCTCCAGGCTTTTTTCGGATATGATCTCCCCGGTTTTCAGATAGTGGTCGGTTCCATGCGGGAAATGGATCCATTCTATTTTGAAGCCCTCCAGGGGCGCCACGGCGTCGATGACTTTCTTCCCCTCCCGGATCACTTCCGGGCCTACTCCATCCCCGGATATGACCGGTACCTTATACTCTTTCATTTTTCCTCCCGCTCTTTTGGCCGTGCTAAAAACCTCTTGCCGGCCTTAGCGATCTGTTTGCTTGACATTATAGGATCCAAAAATGCCTGTCAATTCCTTTCATTTACATGCGCACCCCATTTTTGATGATCAACCGTTCTTGGTACATGCCCGGGCGGGCATCCAAATTGCGGAATGCGGATTGCGGATTGAAAAAGAAAATCCAAAAAATCCGAAATCCGCAATTCGAAATCCGAAATTTAATGGGCCGATGCTTTTTGAGCCCCAAGCCCTTGCCCCCGGGCCACGACCCAGGCAACCCGGAAATGTCAAACTCGGCGAGTCCCCCGGCATAGCCGGGGTTTACCCAAATGAAATTACAGTAGATGAGATATTCCGATTGACCAATTATTTCTGTACGGATAATGTAAGAGATGTTACTTTGGGAAAGAAAATGATCATAAAAGAAATATTTTTTGCGAATAGGGATATCCGCAACGATTTATTGGGAGGAGCAAGATGAAAGAAAAATTTGAAATTTTGTTTTCCCCATTTACCATAAAGAGTCTCGTGCTAAAGAATAGACTGGTTATGCCCCCCATGGGAACCTCGTATGCGACGAGTTTTGGCGCCGTTACCCCGAGGTTCATCAGCTATCACCGCGAACGTGCGGCCGGGGGCGTCGGAATCAATTTGGTGGAATTTACGTTTGTCGAGCCTTGGGGGCGATTGAGTTCACACATGCTGGCGATTTACGATGATTCGCATATTCCGGGGCTGAAGAGCCTGGTAGAGGCGGTTCACCAGGCGGGCGGGAAGATCGGGATTCAGATTGGCCATGCGGGCCGGAGAGCAAGAAGCTCAATCAACGGCGGCCGCAGGCCGTGGGCCCCTTCTCCCATTCCAGAACTAGGAGGAGAAATCCCCTACGAGATGAATCAGTCCCAGATTGACTATCTCCAGGAATGTTTCAAGAAAGCGGCCCAGCGGGCCAAACAGGCGGGTTTCGATGCGGTCGAACTCCATACCGCCCACGGCTATCTGATTCACCAATTTTTATCCCCCTT
>Ga0299915_10003834_pt1 | contig 10887 bp, 10 predicted proteins | sample RVTome_13_FD_200263 | JGI IMG/M metagenome (GOLD analysis project Ga0299915, IMG submission 200263) | Soil microbial communities from uranium-contaminated site in the Upper Colorado River Basin, Wyoming, United States - RVT92D227 (version 2) ... | reverse complement strand
CCCGTGTCCACTGGAGCCCATCCGTGAAATCAGTGGTTTCTGCGTTTTCAGTCTCTGCGTGCTCTGCGTCTCCGCGGTGAAAAATTCTTTCCAAAACGGCAAGAAATTTGGGCTTAGTAGTACAGGAAGAGATGGAATTAATCCTCCCCTGCATAGTTGACCCTATCTCCCGATACAGCCTGAACGGCCGCATCCGTCGCCATACCGGCAAACCTTGCGCTGCCGGCTATTCAAGCTTCACCATTTTCGAGGAGGACGGCAGGATCCAGCGCTGCCAGAGCACCCTTCACCTGCACGGCAATGTGTTCGAGGAGCGGTTCGAACCGCTTACCTACCCGGCCCCATGCACGGCGCCCTTCTGCCATTGCGATGTCTGCCTGGAAGAACAGGTTTTTCTCAGGAATTACTACGGGAAATTTGCCGGCAGAAAACTGCCGCCGGTATCGGACGAGATGATGAAGGAGTATGAAAAGGTCTGCAGGCCGCGCAATCTGTTTTTCCCGATAACTAGTTTCTGTCGCGAAACACGTGAAAACGGCACATTTGCGAGCTCCGGCAGGCTTGCGCCGCATTCGATTCTATGACTGAAACGCGGTGCACCAGAGGAAAAGGTGGCGCGGAATTCGTAGCAAAGTATTATCGGGCCCTGGAAAGACACTTCGCCCTTCATGCTGGCAAAGGGAGCCGGAAGAGGGATTACGCCGCTCGGCGATGGCGCTTCTGCTTCTGGATCAGGAGATGCGCGATTCTCATAAGATTGTTCGCGAGTACAGCGGCACCGACCAACAACTCGAAGTGCTCACGGCCCTCGACGAGAGCTCGCTTCATTCCACGGCCGCGGAACAGGACTGAGATGCGGCCTTCGATGCCTGCGCGGAACCGCTGTCCTTTCTTGAAGGCCGTGCTCTTCTCGTAGGCCTCACGTTCAGGAGTCTTCCTCCCGCCGCGCTGCGGTATGCAGACGATCTTGACGCCGGCCTTGCGGCAGGCCCTCTCGTTGTCATCACTATGGAAGCCGCGGTCGGAGCTGTACAGGCTCGGAGCGCGGCCGAAGGTTTCCTTGTGACCCTTGAGCGATTCCTTCGCATGGTCGGCATCGCAGGGATTGCCATCGAGCACGGTGTACTGGGTGATCAGGCCGCAGGCGCTTTCGGCAAGAAACACCTTGTGCCCGAACTCGACCGGCTTGTCGGCCTTGCCGCGCATGATCAGGTCCGTATGAGGCTCGAAGATCGAGAATATCTTCTCGTTGTTCGGGACGGCTTCTCCTTCGAGTACACGGCGACGGGCCTGATCGATGACCCGGTCGGCGAGCCCGCAAAAGCGTTCGATCTCCTTGCGCAGTCCGTTGGCCATGATGTCGTCCATAAGATCGGCACAGCGGATACCTTTGGTGCGCAGAACAACACGGCGAGCATTTTCAACCACCTGCTCCGCAGTCTGGATGAGCTCGCGGTATTTGCCCACCTGCCGGCGCTCGCGCTGCTTGGGAGTCATGCGCTGGATCTCCTGCATGCGGCGCCGCGCACAACGCGTGCGGTTGGTGAAAGCGGGAACTCCGCCGGGAAGCAGATCGCCCAGCCGCCCCACCAGCCGGGTGACGACCCGCACGCTGTCCCACAGCAGCGTGCTGTCGGAGGGACGATGGATATCGGTTTCCACCACAGTCGTGTCGACGCGGAGTTTCCGGCCATCCTCGATCCCGAGATCAACGGCGGCCTGAACGACCGCGTCGTTGACGGCTTCGATCGTCATGGATGTGAGCCGGTTGAAGGAGCGATTGAAGGCATCGTGCTTCGGGACATGCCTGCTGTCGAAGCGTGTGAAACGACGCAGTGTGTAGCCGTCCGCGATCCGTTCCCTGAGGTCGCGATAGTCCAGGTTCTTGACGCGCATCAGGGTGAGCGAGCGGAGCACTTGCTCTGTGGTCAATCCGCGTCGACCCGTATCGGGCCGCTTGAGGCCGCGGACGAGATCCTGGCGGACGCTCTCGACCAATGTCGGGTGCTGGTCGATGAACTGCGAGATGGCCTGCAGGGTCGGGTCGAGCTGGATGCCCTGGCGAATGAACTCGAGGTCGGCAAAGCTGATCTGGGGATCTGTGGTTCTGGTCATATCGGTAGCCATATTAGGCTATCGGCACAGGAATGTCAAGTCTGAACTGCGCCGTGGATATTTCTGCGGAAGTGCGCGAGAATCTCCGGGTCATGCACATCCGGCGGAAATCCCTGGAAGCGAGAATCGCGAAGATCAAGGAGGAGATCGCTGCGCTGGGTGACCTGCACCCCGGGGCGCTGTCGCAGCAGTTCAACATCTGCGGCAACCCGCGCTGCCGATGCAAGAAGGATCCGGCTGCGAGGCACGGCCCCTATTATCAGCTCAGCTATGCCTGGCGACGTAAGAGCACGACGCGGTTTGTCCGAAAGGAAAATCTCGCAGAGGTGAGGCAGCAAGTGCGGAACTACCGCCGCCTTCGGCAGCTGATCGATCGGTGGGTGACGCTGGCGATGGCGCTGTCCCGCCTGCGGCTGAAAGAGCAGCGCCGGCAGTCGCCCGCCACCGGAAAAACAGGGTCGAAATCACGCATTTCCAAGGAAAACACCAATTCAGATAAGAAATTGATGTGTACTCTGAAACCGTAACGTACATCGGCACCTCAGGTTACGCGTTTCGCGACAGAAACTACCTATGAACTTCAAGCTTAAACACCCTGTGCTCAGACTGGCGGCCGCAACCGCATTGGCCCTGCTTGCGGCATGCTCTTCTCCCGTCGAATACGATATCGTGCTGCGGGGTGGGACTATCTACGAGGGCAGCGGCCAGGCACCTTTTGTGGGTGATCTGGCCATCAAGGGCGACGTGGTTGCTGCCATCGGCAATTTGTCCGCCGCCCGCGGAAAGACGGAAATCCGTGCGGATGGACTCGCGATCGCGCCCGGCTTCATCAACATGATGGGCCAGGGCGACGAGTCGCTGATCCAGGACGGGCGTTCGCAAAGCGACATCCGCCAGGGCGTCACCCTCGAAGTGATGGGCGAAGGCGATTCCATGGGCCCGCTCAACGATCGGATGAAAAAGGAGAAGATCGAGCGGCAGGGAGATATCCAATATGCGATCGAATGGACAACCTTGGACGAGTACCTGCAATACCTGGAGCGGCATGGCGTCTCTCCGAATGTGGCGTCGTTCATCGGCGCCGACACCCCCCGAATCCATGTGATTGGCCAGGAGGACCGCGCGCCCAAGGATGAGGAGCTGAAACAGATGCAGCAACTCGTCCGGCAGGCGATGGAGGAAGGAGCGCTCGGCGTGGCATCCGCACTCGTCTATGCGCCGGGCTTCTTTGCCAAGACCGACGAGCTGATCGCGCTGGCGAAAGCCGCGGCGGAATACGACGGGATGTATATCTCCCACCTGCGCAGTGAAGGCGCGCAATTGATTGAATCCCTGGAGGAACTGCTGACCATCGCACGCGCGGCGGGGATTCGCGCCGAGATCTATCACCTGAAGACCGCCGGCCGCGAAAACTGGCCCAAGACGGACCAGGTAATCGCGCGGATCGAGAAGGCGCGCTCCGAAGGATTGCAGATCACCGCCGATGTCTATACCTATCCGGCGGGATCGACAGGACTGAACTCAACGATGCCGCCGTGGGTGCAGGACGGGGGCTTCGAGGCGTCGATCCGGCGCATGAAAGATCCGTCCACCCGCAAACGCATCGCGCGCGAGATGCGCGAGTCCCGCGATGGCTGGGAAAACATGTATCTGCAGGCGGGATCACCGGACAAGATCCTGCTGGTCGGCTTCAAGAGCGAGAAGCTGAAGCCGCTCACGGGAAAGACCCTGGCGGAAATTGCGAAAATGAGGGGCAAATCCCCGGAAGAAACTGCAATGGATCTCATCGTTGAGGATGACAGCCGCATCGCGACCGTGTATTTCAGCCAGTCTGAGGAGAACCTGCGCAAGAAGATCACGCTGCCCTGGGTGAGCTTCTGTTCGGATTCTCCTTCCCTGTCCCCCGAGGGTGTGTTCCTGAAGTCCAGTACGCATCCGCGCGCTTATGGCAGCTTCGCGCGGCTGCTGGCCAAGTTCGTGCGCGAGGAAAAGCTGATCACACTGCAGGAGGCGATCCGCAAGCTGGCCGCGCTGCCGGCCGATAACCTGAAGCTCGACCGCCGCGGCCGGCTCCGGGAGAACTACTTTGCCGACGTGGTGGTGTTTGATCCGGAAAAGATCCAGGATCATGCCACCTATGAGAATCCTCACCAATACGCCACGGGGATGATCCACGTCTTCGTCAACGGAGTGCAGGTGCTGAAGGACGGGAACCACACCGGAGCGAAGGCCGGGCGTTTTGTCCGCGGACCGGGATGGAATCGGCGCAAAAGTTCCGGCGGCTAATGCCTCGGGACGGCACTTTGAATTTATGGTCGCTCGATCCCAAGCCCCGTCCGGCGGCCGGGGCCTACTGGGGCCGGGACCTGCTCGGGCGAATTGCTATTTCGGCGAAGACTTGATCTTGGTCCACTTGCATTCTGAAAACGGCATCCAGGTCTTGCCGTCGGCGGATCTTTCCTGCTTATTGCCGTTGTCTGCGGCGGGACGAATGAGCTACATTGACTCCGGCCGAGCTTGAAACCGTGAATCCTGCTGAAATGAAGAAAAAAGATCTTTTGGTGCTGATGGGGAGTCCGCGCAAGCGAGGGAACAGTTCCGCACTGGCCATGGAAGCGGTGCGCGGGGCGAGGGAGGATGGCGCGCGCGTGGAGTGCCATCATCTCCATGAAATGAACATCCGCCCCTGCCGGGCTTGCGAGTATTGCCGCCGGGGCGCATCGCGCACATGCAGCCAGGCCGACGACATGCAAATCCTGTATCCCAAGTTGAAGGCGGCGGACGCGCTGCTCATTGCCGGGCCTGTCTATTGGTTCACGATTGGCGCGCAGACCAAGCTTTTCATGGACCGGCTCTATGCGCTCGGGAATGAGGAGGGTTACGGGCTGCGCGGCAAAAAGATCGGCATAATCCTGACCTACGCCGATGAGGACCCGTTCCGTTCGGGCGCCGTCAACGCGCTGCGCGCCTTTCAGGACTCGTTCAATTACATCGGGGCGGAAATCGTCGGCATGGTATACGGCGCGGCTTCAAAAGCCGGCGAGATCCGGAGCAACCGCGCCCTGATGGCCAAAGCCCTCGAACTCGGCAAAGCCCTGGTACAGCCGTAGGCCCCGGCCGCCGGACGGGGTCCTGGAGTTTCATGCCCCCAATAAGGATATAGCCCATAAACCACGGCGAGGCCTGATACCCACAGGCATTGGCATCGGATATCTGATTGCACTGCCGGTGGCACTAATCCTCGGGTCCCAGTTCTATGGAGTGAGCGGAATCGATCCCGTGACCTTCGCCGGAGTTACCGCCCTGTTGCTGGCGATCGGACTGATGGCCGGCACCTATCCTCAACGCCGGCAGCCACGCGATGCGGGCAATCGTCCCGATTTCCTCGTTCAACCCCCTCGTTCCGATGTCCGCGTCTATCCGCAGTCCCTCGTGCGCCAGAGTCGCACCCAGGCGTATGAAAATGGGCGGCAAAGTGGGCGCCGGCTGCCAGACGGCGCTCGGTGAGCATCGACACTCCAGGCCCCGTCCGGCGGCCGGGGTCTACTTGATATTCGAAGCAGAGCGAGGCACAATCCGGTGTCGAGCTACTCGGCACTGAGGGCAACGACCGGGTTCACGCGCGATGCACGCCAGGCGGGAATCGCCGAGCCGATGGCCCCGACCAATACCATCAGCACGGCGACGCGCTGCGACGCGAGCCGCGGGGGCGAGGCCCCCAGCGAGATGCGAATGCCCGCCTGCGCCTGCTGCGCGGAGGCCCGGGCGAGGAACAGGCCGGCCACGTTCGCCGTGCAGATGATCAAGAGGACGCCGACCGCCGCAAAGAGGAACCAGAGCGGCTGCAACCAGCTCCGCCTCGCGCTGGGCCAGGTGCTGCGCGAGTTCCTCGACGATCTCCGCTTCGCGCGCCGGGTTGTCCGCGGCGTGCCGCAGATGCTGGCGAACCACCGCTGTCCAGTCCGTCATCGCCTCCCTCCAGGATCAGGGTTCGACGGCCCTAACGCCGGCCACGCGCTGCAAGGCCTGGAAGAAGGCGCCCCAGACGCCGCGTTGCTCGGCAAGCACGCGTCGCCCGGCGGGCGTGAGACGGTAGTACCGGCGGCGCCGCTGGCCCGGCTGTTCCAGCCAGCGGCCGACGATGAGCCCGCGTTTCTCGAGGCGGTAGAGCGTCGGGTAGAGCGACGCAATGTGGAACGACAGGGCTCCGGCCGAGCGCTGCTCGATGAGCTTGCCCAGTTCGTAGCCGTGCCGGGGCCGCTCCTCCACGAGCGCCAGGATGAGCAGTTCGGCGCTTCCCTTCTTGGCTTCACGATTAAGCATGGGACATATATATATGTGAGTTCCATATATGTCAATACGTGATTTCGCCTGCGCAGGTTCCATCACCGGGGGACCGGGCCACAAAATTGAACCGCGAAGATCTCGAAGACCGCGGCGAAAAGACAGTTGATGTCTTCGAGGTCTTTGAGGTCTTCGCGGTTTATTTCCAATTACATGGATCAGGGCCTAAAAAGCCCGCACTGCACGGACCAGCCGGGGGAAGTCTTTATCGTCGTAATGCTGCCTGCGGCCATGGTCGGCGAAGTCCAGGTGATTCGCGTAATTGTTTAGCGGGATTAGGGCTTTTCAGTTCGGTGGCGAATGGGAATGGTGGAGGTTAAGAGCGTAGGGTTTCCGGGATTGCATGAGTTCAACCATAAGGGGCATAGCATCGATGCCCCGCTGACGACATGTGCGGAAGACACTGGTGAGGACTTGCTCAACATGCGCACCCGGTTCGGTCCGGTTTCCACCCCAGACCTTCCGAGCCACAACTGCCGGCCGTATCGCCTGCTCGCCGCGCCAGTTGGTGGCTTCCAGCCCCGGGCACTTCAGGTACGTGAACGGATAATCGAACTCGTGGTTCAGATGTTTGGCGAGCTTCCGGTTCTCCATGGATCGATAAACGGGCTGCAGGAGCCGATCCATCTCAGCTTCGAGCCTGCCGGTGGCGGAGGCCAGCCTGTGACTCGTGAGTTCGCTCTCGCCGTAACGGTCGCGCAGGTTGAGCCCCTTCAGAAGGAGTGCTTTCACGTTGCCGGGGAACACGGCCGCCGCCGGGGATGCGCTTTCGACCATTTCGTTGCAGTGGTTGATCAGATGTCGGGCGCAGCTTTGATGAAACGCTTTCTCGAACCGGCAGTAAATGCTCCAGCCGTCGTGCACGAGAAATCCCTCAAAGTCCGCACCCGGGAGGCGGACCGCTTCGTCATAGCCACGGCCGGGCATAATCCCGTAGACGGTCGTATCCTCCGTCACCGGCGCCCACAGCCACCAGCGGCGCCCTCCCACTCTCTATCCCGATTCGTCCATGGTCACGCTGGCGCTTGTGCGAACCCGGCCCAGGAGTTCCTCATAGGTGGGTTCGCATCTGGCTCCCATGCGCGCCAGCGCCTGGCTCAAACCGCCCGGTGTCAGCGCCAGGCCGAAGGCTTTGTCGAGAATTGCCGTGGTCTTGCCCGGCGGAATTGCCAGTTCCTTGTTCAGCATCGCCGCCAGGGACAGAGCTTAGAATCAGGCTGCTGCCACCCGGGAATTGAGATCGGGACGCCTATCCTCCCTCAGGCTTAATGCGGTGGCCATGATCTGTCTCCCCCGGTCGGTTGCCTTCCATAGGCACCCGCGAAGTCTTTTCGCGACAAGGCTGTGACCAGATGCGGGATCTCGGCATTCGTCGCGGTGAATGCCATGGCAGGGCGCCACTGAGGCCGCCCCATGATCATTTCTTCATCTCAGGATCTCTGGTGCGAACTGCGGGTTTCTCCGACGGATTCAAAAGCAGTGCCCGTTCTGCGGCGGTCGGTAGCCGGCGATTGTTCAGCATCCGCCGTAGCACTTCTACCGGCTCACGTGACGGCATTTCAATCCTGCTTTGTGGGGACAGGCCTTGTGTTAGCATACAGCATTCAGTTCTCCAGAACGGAGGACACGATGAGTGTGATACGCCGCGCACGACACTATTTCCCGGCTGCCGCCGTTGCCCTTGTCTGCCTCTGGCCTGCACCGGCGCTCGGTTCTATTGGCCGTCCCCAACACCCGCTGGTAGTCCTTGCGGATCCGACCGATCCATATTACCCGCTGGGTATCGAGATCGCGCGGAGTGAAAAGGCAGACCTTGTTCCAAGTATCGACCAGGCCTGCGCGCTGGAACCCGATTACCTGATCTGGGTTGTCTCGCCTGGTCGCTTGTCGGACCGGGCGCTGGTGGAATACGGCCGTTCGGTTCAACACCGCGGCGCCTTGGCGCTCGGGTTCATCTCAGGATCGACTATCGAGCGCGCCCGCGCGCTGTGGATGCGGCGGCCACGGCGAGAAACCCTCCGAGTGATCGTTGCACAAGGAGCCATGGCAAGCAGGCCGGGACTGCCGACCCTGCAATATGGCGGACCTACCGATTTGCAGCACGAGCTTTTGAGCCGCGAGACTTTTGGGCGCGGTCTCCAAGACGCCGACTATGTAACTTACAACGGCCATGGTGGTGCAGGATACTTCCGGTTCGACGAGCACCAGCGGTTTGTCGGCGCCGATGTACCACCTCTTTCGCCGCTGGTCATCTCGGCATTCAGCTGCAATACGTTCCGCCTTTGGGACGACCATTCGATCGCCGTCGCCTTCGTTGATAGCGGCGCGGCGGCGTATGCCGGCTTTTCCTACAGTCCCATGCCCGGTTGCGCCATTGACGCGGGATTCCCTTTCAGCCACACATGGCCGGGATTTACCATAGGCCGCGTGGTGCAGCTTCAGACGCGCGCAGCGATGCTTGCGACCTCGAGATTTCCCATTTATCACCTGCTCGGCGATCCACGCCTCGCGCTGCGCAGCAGCCCGTCCTACCACGTCATCTCTGACCGAGAGCAGAACGGCGACCGGCACGTCGATCTCGCTTCGCTTCCGCCCGACGTCGTTCCGATCCGGATCGAGGGTGGTGCGCGCTACGAGGTGGCCGACGTGCCGCGCATTTCGCGGGTGTCGGTACGGGACGGTTTTTATAACGGGCGGCTGCAATCGCTTGACGTGGGTGCGGACAAGTACCTGCTGGTCCAGCACCGAGGCGGTCCGCTTACTATTCGGCTGTCGCATCGCGAGGCGGGAACGACCAGAGCGGCTAGAGTCCTATTAAAGGCGCTCGACCTTGGCCTGGTCGTCTACGCGGGTGGCGATCGCGTGACCCCGATGTTGATCTGCATTCTGGGTGTGCTCGGGATCTTCTGGCTGGTCTTCAGGAAGGCAGCCAGTGCTCGCATCCTCGTCATCTCGCTGATCGTGGGCGGCGTTTTTGGCTGCGCCCATATGACCTACGCGGCGCTCCGAATGGGACGTGTGGACGCCATCTCCTCGCCGCCGGCATGGGAGTGGTGGCCGGCCGCCGTGACGCTGGTACTTGCTGCTTTCGGTTCGGCGGTGTTTCTCACTGCAAGGAGCCGGCGGGCCAGGGTGTTTGCGGTGGCGGCGGCAACGCTGCCGCTGGCAGGGCCCGCGCTGCTGTGGCTCGGGTCTTCGTTTGTATTCAACCTCATGGTGAGGGATCGTATCGGGATGCCGCTGTACAACTACGCCCAGGGCACCCTGTACCTCCTCGCTGCGGTTGTTTTCGGGTGTGCATTCGTGGTGGGATGCCTCATGGCACGGCGGTCCATCCGTGCGCACCGGCAATCGGGTGAATTCATGAAGGCTGCTCCAAATGCGCAGAGCGCGCCCGGTGTCAGGTCCGGATAATTTCCTTTTTGTCTTGCCGAATGGCCTCAATGGGGAACGGAAAAAGTCAATTTTCCCGGCCCGAAAACCCCCCTGTTTTTGGAGAGGAGTGTTCTGCCGAGGTTAACGGAGTCATCGTCAAGGCGCGACTATTGAACATCAAGAATATGGCATGATGCAACCTTTCCTAGCGGGTCCGGCATCCAGTTACTCAACATTGCCGGGGCAATAAGGCTCAATGATCCCGCCAGCAGGCCTCAGGCCGGCAGCATCGCTTCCGGGATCCGCCACGTCATAAGCCTCAGCCAGCGATGCACATTGCAGGCAGCGCCGATGAAGTAGTTTGCCAACCTGGTCTTTTCCAGTCCTCGGTAGCGGGTGCGGCGCATGCCGTACCCGCGCACCAGCTCGCTGATGGTTCCCTCGATCGCATTCCTTTGGCGCATCCGCTGCCGAAAAGCCTCGGTCTGTATCTCGCGGCGCCGCTGCTGGAGCAGGTCGTGATGAATGCCAACCAGTAGGATACGGCACCGCTGCCACGCTTACTCCTGTGACACAAGTAGAAATCCCTGTAGGGATGCGAGTGGAAACGTTTTTGAGATTGTGCACGCGGGCGTCCTTGATGGGGATCCAGCCGGCAGGCCTCCTCCGCTCCGACCGATACTCAGTTTTCCTGGTCAGCATTTGCCCGGTAATGGAATCAGAGTCAAGCAGCTGCCGATACGTGCCCGCAAATACCACCGCACCTCCGGCGGCCCCTGCACCGGGCCCCACGTCGATAATCCAGTCCGATGCCCGCATTACCTGCTGGTCGTGCTCCACAACGAGAAGGCTGTTTCCCTTATCGCGAAGCCTGTAGAGCATTTCGACGAGCTTGCCGATGTCCCGCTGGTGGAGCCCCACAGTGGACTCGTCGAAAATGTAGAGCATGTCGACAAGGTCGCAGCCCAGCTGGCTCGCCATTTTGACGCGCTGCGATTCTCCGCCGCTGAGGCTGCCTGTAGCCCGGTTTAGGTTAAGATACCCGACGCCTAT
>Ga0299915_10003833_pt1 | contig 10887 bp, 6 predicted proteins | sample RVTome_13_FD_200263 | JGI IMG/M metagenome (GOLD analysis project Ga0299915, IMG submission 200263) | Soil microbial communities from uranium-contaminated site in the Upper Colorado River Basin, Wyoming, United States - RVT92D227 (version 2) ... | reverse complement strand
CGAGGTCGATCATGACGAATGAAATCGCGGCGCGATTCCGGAACCGGGAGCGGCTTCTCCTCATGACCCATGTCGTGGCCGGTTACCCCGATCCGGCGACGAGCCGGACGATCGTGGAAACCATGGCCGGGAGCGGCGCCGATCTGATTGAAATCCAAATTCCCTTCAGCGATCCCCTGGCTGACGGCCCGACGATCACGGCGGCCAACCGGATCGCCCTCGAAAACGGGATGCGGCCCCGGGACTGCTTCGCCATGGTCCGGGATCTGAGCGCGCGGCTGTCGACTCCCCTGCTCATCATGACCTATGTGAACATCCCTTTCCAAATGGGCCTGGAAAGGTTCGCGGCGGCTTGCGCCGAAGCGGGCGCGGCCGGGGCCATCATCCCCGACCTGCCCCGGGACGAAATCGACCAGGACCTTCCGGCCCTGTTATCCGAACACGGTCTTGCCCACGTCCCGGTCCTGTCGCCCGGCATGAGGCCGGACCGGATCAGGACGGTCCTCGAAGGAGCTTCGGGCTTCGTCTATGTCACGCTGAGAACGGGATTGACGGGCGCGTTGTCGGAAATCGGCGGCCGGGGCCTGGATTTCTTGGACGTTGTCCGCAAAGCGACCCCGCTCCCCATCGCGGCCGGGTTCGGAGTCTCCAGTCCGGAACACATCCGCCTTCTCGAGGGCAAGGCCGACGCCGTGGTCGTCGGAAGCCGCGTCATCGATCTTTTCAACCGGGAAGGGCTCGACGGCGTCCGGGCGTTTCTCGAGGGCTGCCGCAAAATCACATCACCAGATAATCATTAACGGCAATCTCGGGAGGTTACTAATAAATTGACCCGTTCGCCGAGGCTACCCCGCCCTGAAAGGCGGCACTCACAAGCCGGCTCCGGCTTATGAGTACTGCGAAACGCCCGCACTCATGCCTTAGAAACGGGTCATGAGTACTGCGAAACGCCCGCACTCATGCCCCAGAAACGGGTCATGAGTACTGCGAAACGCCCGCACTCAGGGCTTCCATGAGTGTCGAGGGTTTGACAAAGAAGCATAAAATGATTAGCTTAAGCCGCAGGATGTTGGAGGCTAAATCCTAAGCTCCCTGGCATAGCTCAACGATGACGTGGAACGTATTTCGGCATTGAAGAGTCGTTTCAAGGATACCGATGATCTTTCATATTCTTAAAATTGGAGGACATGTGCGAAGCCAAAAATTTTGTGTTACTTTGATCTGCGCGATTCTCGTTGTCCAATCCGCGCAAGCGGCCACCTGGGCGGCGCGCGCTATCGGCGGGACGCCCATGGAAAAATTCAAATCTGTTATTCCAACTAAAGACGGAGGCTATCTCGGCGTCGGCGAGAGCGTTTATGTCCAGGGATTCAGCTTCTATTTTCGTTCCTGGGTCGCCAAGATGGACGCCAACGGGGCCGTCAAATGGCACAAAGTCATCTCCGGAGGCTTTATCGACTCCCTGAATACGGCGCTGGAAACGAGCGACGGCAGTTTTGTAATCGGGGGAGATCTCGGATCCAAAGCCTACGCGGCTAAGCTCAGCGCCGCGGGAAATTTCCTGTGGGAATGGACGTACCCGGGAACCAACAGCTCAGCGATCTATGCCATCCGGCCGGCGACCGGAGGAGGGTACATCGTGGCCGGCACGCTTTACACAACCAGCTTTGACGCCTGGTGCTTAAGGCTGGACGAGGCGGGCCAGATCGTATGGCAGGAGACCTTCGGCGGGAGCAAGAGCGACTACGCCTATGCCGTTCAGCCGATCAAATCCGGAGGCTATTTCGTCAGCGGCGATACAGCCTCTTTCGGCGCGGGCGGCTACGACGCCTGGGTCTTGAAGCTTGATTCCTCGGGAAAGGTCCTCTGGCAAAAAACCTTGGGCGGATCCAAAGATGATTTTCCCCACTTCTCAGCGATGGCGGCGACGAGCGATGGCAGCTGCATTATCGCCGGAAGCACGAAGTCATTCGGAGCGGGCGAAGAGGACGGCTGGATCATCAAATTGGACAAGGCGGGCAAGATCAAGTGGCAGAAGGCCGTTGGCGGCAAGGGCGACGATATTTGCTATGCCGTGCGGCAGACCTCCGACAAAGGCTACATCGTGGCCGGCGAAACGGAATCTTTCGGCGCGGGCGGAGCGGACGCCTGGACGCTCAAGCTGAATCCGTCCGGCAACGTCGTGTGGCAATATTCTCATGGCGGCGCGAAAACGGAGTCGTTAAGGTCCATCCTTCAAGTCGCCGACGGCAGCTACCTCGCCGGCGGCGGCACCTCGACCTATGGCGTCGGCACCGGCAACGGCCTCATACTCCGGATCGCGACAACGGGGTTTGTCTGCAACCCTCTTAGCAAGAAATCCACCGCCACGACAGTGGTGACCTCGGCTAAAGCAAAAGCCTCCGCGGCGACCGTCACGGCGACCGCCGTCACGCCCGTTAAGCCGTCGTTCACGAATGCTTCCCCGACGGCTTCAAACGCGCTCATCTGCTCGAGGTGAATAGGATCGCGCCGTCGCTTTCCGAGACCCAACGCTCTGTTTGAGATGGAAGCGAACTATGTTAGATTGGGAGCGTTGGGCTTGGGCTTTTAAAGACTTTTTGCAAAGGAGCCGTCCATGTTCGAAACTAAGATCTACGTCCAAAGACGCGAGCGCCTGAAAAAAACAATGGCCGGCGGTCTATTGCTGTTTCCGGGGAATGGGGAATCGCCCATGAACTACGCCGACAACACCTTCCATTTCCGGCAAGACAGCAGCTTTCTCTATTTTTTCGGACTGGACCAGCCGAACCTGACCGCCCTGATCGATTTGGACGAGAATCGGGAGATCATCTTCGGCGACGAATTGACGATCGACGACATCGTCTGGATGGGGACGCAGCCGACGCTGCGGGCCAGGGCGGAAACGACGGGAGTCTTCCGCACCGAACCTACGGCTAAACTCGCCGACTACCTGAGCGGGGCCCGGGCCCAAAACCGGTTCATCCACTACCTTCCCCCCTACCGCGCGGACACCCGGGTTTTTCTGGCCGAGCTCCTGGGCCTGAAACTCGCAGAGGTCCAACAACGGGCGTCCCTGGATTTCATCAAGGCCGTGATCGCCCTGAGAAACATAAAGCAGGAGGAAGAGATCGTCGAAATCGAAAAGGCGGTGACCACATCGGCACGGATGCACCGCCGGGCCATGACCATGGCCGCGCCCGGCCTGACCGAAGCCGAGATAGCGGCCGCGGTTCACGAAGTCGCCCTGGCCGCCGGCGGGAATCTCGCTTTTCCGATCATCGCCACCATCAACGGCCAGACCCTCCACAACCATTATCACGGCAACGTCCTTAAGAAAGGCGATCTGTTCCTGCTGGATGCCGGCGCCGAAACGGCCCTCCATTACGGCGGCGACCTGTCCAGTACCGTGCCGGTCGACAAGACCTTCACCACGCGCCAGAAAGAGATCTACCGGATCGCCTTCGACGCCCATCAAACGGCCGTGTCGCTGCTGCGGCCCGGGATCCGGTTCAAGGAGATTCATCTGGCGGCCTGCCGGGTGATCGCCTCGGGCCTGCGCGACCTGGGCTTGATGACCGGCGACGTGGACGAAGCGGTGGCAGCCGGGGCGCACGCCATGTTCTTCCCCTGCGGCACGGGGCACATGATGGGTCTGGACATCCATGACATGGAAGCTCTAGGGGAAGTCTACGTGGGCTGGGACGGAGAGGCCAAGAGCACCCAGTTCGGCCTGAAATCCCTGCGCTTGGGCCGGGAGCTGGTCCCCGGCTTCGTCCTGACCATCGAGCCGGGCATCTACTTCATCCCCGAGTTGATGGACCGTTGGCAAAAGCAGGGCAAGTTCGCTTCATTTATCAATTACCCAAAATTGCGGACCTACCGGGATTTCGGCGGGCTGCGCAACGAGGAAAATTTCCTGATCAGCGCCGACGGCTGCCGCCGCCTGGGAGAGCCGCTGCCCAAGACGATCGAGGCGGTCGAAGGCATGCGCGCCTGATCGTCCCTCCCTCTTCAATTCAATGCCCAAGAGGAAAAAGCCAGCGAAGCCGGCCGGTCCCCCGGCATCTCGCCCGCCCGGGAAGCCCGCCGCCATCGAAATCAACGACAAGTTCCGGTCGGCGCTGGATCTGCTGGAGACTACCGACCGCCACCTGTTCATCACCGGCCGGGCGGGAACGGGCAAATCGACGCTCCTCGAGTATTTCCGGGACACGACGCACAAGCAGGTCGCCGTCCTGGCGCCGACCGGGGTCGCCGCGCTCAACGTCAGGGGCCAGACCATCCACTCCTTCTGCCGCTTCAAGCCGGACATCACCCTGGATAAGGTCAAAAAACTGCCTCCGGGCGGCCGGGGCCGGCCCCGCGGCGGCCGGGCTTCTTTCCAGGGCGACGGCTCCTCCGATATCTACAAGCGCTTCGAAACGATCGTCATCGACGAGATCTCCATGGTCCGGGCCGACCTCCTCGACTGCGTCGAGAAATTCCTGCGCCTCAACGGTCCCGATCCCAAGCGGCTGTTCGGCGGCCTGCAGATGGTCTTCATCGGCGACCTCTACCAGCTCCCGCCCGTGGTCACTTCGGCCGAGCGGGCGCTTTTCGCCGGACATTACGAGACGCCCTACTTCTTCTCGTCCTATATCTTCGGGAACCCCGCTTTCGCCATGGAGTTCGTCGAGCTGGATAAGATCTACCGCCAGAGCGAGGAGGATTTCATCGGGCTGCTCAACGCCATCCGCAATCGCTCGGCCACGGACGCCGACCTCGACCGCCTTAACGAGCGCCATGACCCGGATTTCACGCCCAGCGACGACGAGTTCTACGTCACCCTGACCAGCACCAACGACCTGGCTTCCGAGCGCAACCGGGACAAACTCGCCCGTCTGCGCGGCCGCCCCGCCGTTTACGATGGCCTCCTCGTCGGCAATTTCGAGCGTTCCTCGCTGCCCACCGACGAGCGCCTTGAGCTCAAGATCGGCGCCCAGGTCATGCTCCTCAACAACGATTCCAAAGGCCGCTGGGTCAACGGCTCGATCGGCCGGGTGGCTGAGATTGTTCGCGTCAAGGGCGAAGACGACGTCGTCGTGGTCGAGCTTCAGGACGGCCCGACCGTGGACGTCCTGCCCAACTCCTGGGAGATCTTCCGCTTCGGCCTCGACCCGGACACCCGGAGCATCGTCTCCGAGCCGATCGGCTCCTTCACCCAGTATCCGCTCAAGCTCGCCTGGGCCATCACCATCCACAAGAGCCAGGGCAAGACGTTCGACCGGGTCGTGATCGATTTCGGCCGCGGCACCTTCGCCCACGGCCAGGCCTACGTCGCCCTCAGCCGCTGCACGAATTTCAAGGGCCTGGTCTTGAAGAAACCCTTCAGGCGCGGGCATATCCGGTTGGACTACGAAATCGTCCGGTTTTTAACGCGGTTCCAATACAAGAAGGCCGACGAGAAGCTGTCCTACGCGGCCAAGGTCGCGATGATCAACGAAGCCATCGGCGAAGGCCGCGACCTGGAAATCCTCTACCTCAAGCCCGACGACACCAAGACCCGGCGCCGCATCCGCGCGGAATCCATCGAGATGCTGGACTTCAAGGGCAAGCGGTTCGAGGGCGTCGTGGCCTACTGCTACAAGCGCGAAGAGCAGCGCCATTTTCGGATCGACCGGATGCTGGAAGTCGAGGTTTTATGAAGGCTGTCCCGCTCTTTGTTCCCAAGCGGAAAAAAAAGTGGCGGCGCTTGCTGCTTATCGCCGTCCTGATCCCCGCCGCGATGATCGCCTATATCCTGCTGACGCTTCCCGACGTCTCCGGCCTCAAGACCGATGCGCCGCTGACGACGGCCTTCATGAACTACCGCCAGGACGAAGCCCTCAGGAGAGAGGAGGATTATTCCATCCGGACCGAATGGGCGGATCTCAACCGGATCCCCGAGCTGCTCAAGGAAGCCGTCCGGATCACGGAAGACGCCTCATTCTACTGGCACAGCGGGGTCGACTTCGAGGAGCTCAAGGAATCCCTCAAGCGGGACCTGCGCGAAGGGCGGTTCGCCCGGGGCGGAAGCACCATCACCCAGCAGCTCGCCAAGAACATCTACCTGTCCCCCAGAAAGAATCCTCTCCGCAAGCTCCGGGAGTATTTCATCGCCCGCCGCCTGGAGAAGGTCCTCAGTAAAGACCGGATCTTCGCCCTTTATCTCAACCTGATCGAGCTCGGCCCGGGATTGTTCGGGGTCCAGGCCGCTTCGCGCCATTATTTCAGCAAGGATGTCGCCGATCTCTCCCTGGAAGAGATCGTCCGGCTGACGGCCGTCATCCCCCGCCCCGTGACGACCGACCCGCGCGGTTCCGGGACATGGCTCAACTGGCGCTGCCGGTATATCCTGGAAAAACTCAAGCTCTATAAGAAGATCGGCGAGGACGACTTTCAATCCCTGATCGGGACGTTTCAGTAAAGATCATAAGAGGGTTATAAAGCCGCTTTCCAGGGCGAAGTCAATCGACGAGATCAGCTGTTCGAGCTGATCCGACTGCGGCATGACCGCGGTCGGGTTCACTCCCACCGCCCTGTTCCGCCCTAGGGCCTTGGCGCTGTACAAGCCCATATCGGCCAGCATGACCGTTTTTTCGAACTTCAGCAAATCCGGCCGGGCCGCATAAAACGGAAATGAGACGTAGCCGATGGAACAGGTTTTTTGGATTTGTTTCTTTCCATCGGCCGAAATCGGAAATGGGGTCGTTTCTATTTTAGCCCTCATTTTTTCGGCAAACGCGGCCAGGTAGTTCGGGTCGGTCTTCTTGAGCACGATCAGGAACTCCTCGCCTCCGAATCGGACGATGATATCATCCTGCCTGACCGAAGCTTTCAAGATCTTGCCGAATTGAGTCAGCAGCAGATCGCCGGCCTCGTGGCCGTACTTATCGTTGACCTCTTTGAAATGATCGATATCCAGGATGAATATTCCAAAGACCTGGTCGATGTGTTCGCTCCGGCGGTTGACCTTGTTGGTCAGGATGTATTTCTTATAGTTGATGAAAGCCGCGATATCGTTGCTCAACACCTCCGAAATATAACGCCGATTGCGCAGGCCGGTCAGGGGATCGTTCAGGGACATCTCCCTGAGTTCTTGCGTCCTCTGGGCGACCAGGTTTTCCAGCTCCTTCTTTTTTTCCCGCAGGCTCCGGATCCGCGTGTTGTGGACGCCGAAAGCCCCCAGACCGACGGCCGTCGCCGCCAGCAGGTAAAACCACCAGGTTTTCCAGAAGGGCGGGCGGATGAAAATCCTGATCGCCGCCCCCTTCTCATTCCAGACGCCGTCGCTGTTCGAGCCCTTGACCCGGAATACGTACTTCCCCGGCGGGAGCGAGGTGTAGGAGACGTAACGCCGCTGGCCCACGTAGTTCCAATTTTTTTCGAATCTCTCCATCCTATAGGCGTACAAGCTTTTTTCCGGGGATACGAAATTGAGGGCGGTATACTCGAACGAAATGATGTTGTCGCGGTAGGAAAGATCGATCGCCTCCGTTTCCTCGATCGATCGATCGAGGATGACCCGGCCGCCCCTCCCCGGCCCGACCGGGACGGATTGGTTGAAGATTTGAAAATCGGTGATCACGATCGGGGGAAGATAGGGATTATCCTTGATCGTTTCCGGATCGAAGGCGTTGAACCCGTTGACGCCCCCGAAGAACATCTCCCCGGTCCGGGGGCTCTTAAAGCAGGTATTCCCGTTGAATTCGTCCCCCTGGAGCCCGTCGTTTTTATCGTAGTTCTTAAACAGTTCCTGCTTGGGATCGAACCGGGAAAGGCCCTTGTTGTGGGACATCCAGAGGTTCCCTTGGCGGTCCTCCAAAATGCCGTAAATCGTGTTGTTGGGCAAGCCGTCCGCTTCCGTATAGGCGCGGAACGTTTCCTTTTCGGGGTCGAACTTGTTGAGCCCGCCGCCGTCGGTGCCGATCCAGAGGATTCCCGACGCATCTTCATGAAGGCACATCACATAGTTATAGCTGATGCTGTCGGTCCGATTCGGATCGTTCCGATAATGGACGAATCTGCGGTCCCGGGGATCGAATTTCTCCAACCCTCCGCCGAAAGTGGCGATCCAGAGCCGGCCGAGGCGGTCCTCGAGAATGGAAAATATCCGGTTGTGGCTCAGGCTGCCGGGATCGGAGGGATCATTCCGGAAGCGGGTAAATTTTCGGCTTTTCCGGTCAAAGGCGTTCAGTCCGCCGCCGTCGGTCCCGATCCAAAGAATACCGGACCGGTCTTCGCAAATGGCCCGGATTCGATCATCGCTCAAGGAGGAGTCGTCCTTCGGATCATTCCGATAATGGCTGAATGTTCCCTTGAGGGGATCCAAAAGGTCCAGGCCGCCTCCGTAGGTCCCGATCCACAGGGCGCCCGACCTGTCTTCCCTGATTTTCCTGATCCTGTCGCTGGCGATGCTGCCGCGATCGGCCGGATTATGGAGATAGACGCTGAAGCGATTTGTCCGGCGATCGAACTTGTTCAAACCCCCGCCGAAGGTGCCGATCCAGAGGATTCCGTTTTTATCCTCGCAAAGCGAAACGACTTGATCGCTGCTCAACGAATTCGCGGCCCCGGGGTTCTTCCTGTAATGAACGAATTTTCGGGTCCCGCTGTCGACCTTGCTGATCCCGCCGGAAAAGGTTCCGATCCACAGGGAACCCGCCCGGTCTTCAAAGACGGCCCTGACGCTGTCGCTGCTCAGGCTCTGAGCGTCGTCGGGATCGTTTCGATAGCGGAGGAAACCTGCCGTGGCCCGGTTGAAGACATTGAGGCCCAGATCGGTCCCCACCCATAATCTTCCGGCACGATCTTCATAAACGGCCCGGACGTCGTTATGACTGAGGCTGTCCTGATCGTCGGCGGAGCTTTGAAAGCGGGCGAAGGCATTTCCGGGCTTATCGAACCTGTTGAGTCCGTCGGCCGTTCCGACCCAGAAAACGCCTTCTTTGTCCTCGAACAGGACGTTGACGACGTTGCTGCTCAAGCTCCGCGGATTCCGGGGTTGGCTGTGGAAGCGAACGCATTTTCCGCTTTTGGGGTCCAGCCGATTCAACCCGTTTTGGGTCCCCACCCACATGCCTCCGGACTTGTCCTCGAACAAAGCCTGCACCCGGTTGTCGCTCAAACTTTGAGGATCACGAGGATCGTTTTGAAAGCGGACGAATTTGCCGGTCGACCGGTCAAGCCGGCCCACTCCGCCGTTGTCGGTCCCGATCCAGAGCGCTCCGCCGCGATCTTCAAGGACGGCCCTGACGTAGGGATGATTGAGGCTGGCCGGATCCTTGGGGTCATGAAGGTAGCGTGTGAATCTTTCCGTCTTGGTGTCGAACTTATTGAGCCCGTTGTAGGTGCCGATCCAGATATTCCGCTCGCGGTCCTCATGCAGGACCCAGATGCTGTTGTTGCTCAGACTGTTGGGATTTTGCGGCAAGGGCCGGTATATTATAAAGCCGTATCCGTCATGCTTGTTCAGACCATCCTCGGTGCCGAACCACAGGAATCCCTTTTGGTCCTGGAGAATGCAATTGACGGTGCTCTGGGAAAGGCCTTTCTCTATCGAAATGCGCTGGAACTTGATAACGTTTTCATCGGCCCCAAGGCCGTTCGCCATCGTGAACACGATGAAGGGGAAAAGAAAAAAGCGTTTTTTGACCCTCATTTGTCCCTCGGCTTAAGAGGCATTGCGCCGCCCATTTTTTTCATAATATCCCCCGTTGCGGGCGGAGTCAAGAACCCGACGACGATCTTATGCACGAAAAAAGGAACAACCCCTTGACAGACCCGGCGCCCGGTGCTATCTTTCACAAACAAGGTGGCATCGAGAATGGATAAGATTGTCCGCTTCGGGGTATCGCTCGAGAAAGGCCTTCTCGAAAAGTTTGATGCCCTTCTCGAGGAACGCGGCTATTCCAGCCGCTCCGAGGCGCTCCGGGACCTCATCCGCCAGTCCCTGATCGAGAAGAAATGGCGGGAGGGCGCGGAAGTGGCCGGCGCCGTCACGCTTATCTACGATCATCATCGCAAGGACCTCGTCGGCCGGATCACCGACATCCAACACGACTGCCCTCATCTCATTATCTCAACCCAGCACATCCATCTCGATCACGATCACTGCCTGGAGATCATCGCCGTCCGGGGAGGATCGGAAGAGGTCCGCCGCCTGGCCGATTCGCTCCGATCGATCAAGGGCGTCAAGCACGGCACGATCAACATGTCGAGCACGGGGAAGGACCTGGAATAATTTTTTTGCCCGATGGTAGCACGAATGTTTAAAATAATAACACACAAGGAGATAACCTCATGAAAATCGCAGGTATCCGGGCCGCGTTGATGATCGGCGCCGTCGCGGCCGCGCTGGCCCTGTCGCCGGCTGTTTCGGCCGGACAAGACCCGGCCTCGGACCGGAAGCCGAAGGACAAGACCAAGCTCTTCCAGCTCAATCCGGTGACGATCGACGTCATCGAGTCCCTGCGCGACAAAGACGTCCCGAACATGACCATCGTCAAAACGGAGCTTTTCCCGATGACGATCGGCCTGACGCTCGATGCGGCGCTCGAGAGGCAGCCCGGCCTGGACGTCCAGCGCATCCAGGAGATCGGGACGGCCGTGGACGACGATTCGATCAAGATCCGCGGCCTGGGGGCCCGCAGGATCAAGGTCCTCAAGAACGGCCGGCCGCTCAATTCCTCGGGCGTCGCCGGAGGCTATTTCATCGACTGGACCATGATTTCCCTGGCCAACGCCGACCGCGTCGAGATCATCAAGGGCGTCGGCGATCCCCGCTACGGGAACGTTCTGGGCGGCGTCATCAACCTCATTCCCAAAAAGCTGACCGCCCGGCCCGGGACCGAGGTCCAGGCTTCC
>Ga0299915_10003832_pt1 | contig 10887 bp, 13 predicted proteins | sample RVTome_13_FD_200263 | JGI IMG/M metagenome (GOLD analysis project Ga0299915, IMG submission 200263) | Soil microbial communities from uranium-contaminated site in the Upper Colorado River Basin, Wyoming, United States - RVT92D227 (version 2) ... | reverse complement strand
CCGATAACCTCCAATTCATTTCAGGGTCCGAGGAGAGACCTGTTTCAATAGCATGGATATGGGAGGACATTTCTCCAAAACATTCTTCAATGGAGTCGAATCCTGAATTGGCCCCAAAGATCGAAAACCAGGGCGTCCAGGCGTGGGCAGGGATGATCAAGCAATCTCCGGAAATATCTAAGATCATCTTCGCCAATTCTCTTGCAGTAAAACTGAAAATGGGTCTCCCATCCGAGGAGAGTTTACCAAGGTTACTCAATTTAGATTGAATGGCCTCTACCACTTCAAAACTGGGTGCAAAAATAAGGGTGTGGATTCTCCTCCCCTTTCCATTCTGCGTATAGATATTGCTCACCTCTGCCGTCAAAATATACTGGACATCCAGATCCCCTTTCTTCAACTTGAAGAGGCCATTCCCTAAGGGTTCTAATTTTGATTGCAACTCGGCAAAATAGGTCGGGTGGGTAAAGTCTCCTGTCCCGAGAAGGCCAATTCCTTTTTTCTTTGCCCACCGAGCAAGCGTTTCCACCTCCATATCCTTGCTAGTGGCTCGGCTGAATTTAGAATGAAGATGAAAATCGGCAATAAATCGCATATTCAAGACTCAAGAATCGTGCCCGTGTCCGTTTTCCGTGTCCGGACACGTGACACGCGACACGGTCACGGATTTGATGCTATGCGCTGCGCGCTTTGCAATATGTTTGTAAATCGTCTAAGCCTTCGGATGGCTTCTATCTTTTCCCGGTCTCCTATCCTGGCTTTATCAATCGCACTTTTCAAGACTTCACTGGAACCAGAATGGGTCAAGATCAGGGTTAAAACTCTCCCTTTCTAATGGGGTTCATTCCACGACTTTATAGACGATGTCGTGTTCTCTCACTCGGTCCTTTACCTTAATCCCTATATCTGCACCCGGCCCTGCTTCCTGAACATTATTGTTTTCAATCTGCATGGAATCGATGGTTTGAGTGATATCGGTGGTATGGCCGACCATGTGGATGGTATCGCCGACCTTTAACGATCCCTCGGATAAACGAATCGCTGCAACATTAATCTTTCCAAAATATTTGATGATTTCTCCTACTTTTTTCTCTTCCATCTTATTCCTCCTTTTTCAAGATTTAAATGTAATTCCTATTTTCCCTAACCCTCCTAAAACCTCTCCGATTTCAATTCCCCTCAGACATTCAAGATCCTTACATTGAAAGAGTCTCTCTTGAGGACAGGGAGAACAATAGACATCTCTGGAAACGACAAATGTCTTTTCTCCCCTCGGCGACCAAACCCTTTGATCCGTGGGGCCAAAGATGACCACTGTGGGAAGTCCTAATGCAGCGGCCATATGGGAAATACCGGAATCATTTCCGACAAAGAACCCGCATCCTTCCATCACGGATGCCAGTTGGAGAAGGGTGAGTCCCCTTGCCAGAATGGGTACGGGGGGACCAATCCCCTCAAACGCCTTCTGGACCTCTGGCCCCTCGGCGGGGCCAAGAACGATGAGAATTCTTGAGCCGAGCCGATCCTGAAGAGTATGAGCGAGGTTTAAAAATCGATCAAGGGGCCATATTTTCTTCTTGCTCCCGCTGCCAGGATGGAGGATGATCACCTTCGACCGCTCTTCCGGAGTCATCCCTTTGCTTTTCCAGAAATCCCCTGCCCACCCTTGATCCGACTCTTTCAACTGGAGTCTGGGAATTGACCCAGATACGGGAAACCCATATCGACCAAATTGTTTGAGAAGGTGATCGGTGAGATGAACCTTCTCATCCCAGGGTGGAAAAGAATTGATGTGAAGAATTCGACCCTGACATACTCTTCTCAGATTCCCGATGACCGTTCCTTCTCCTTCTTTTCCAAAGACGATGATGAGATCAAATGTCCCAAAATATTGCGAGAGAGGAAAATCCAGAACCCCTTCTCGAACAAAGAAAGAGGCCATTCCTCTTTGATCAATGGAGAGGACCTCCTCGGCATAGAATCGTTTTTCGACCAGTTCCAGAATTCGCGGATATCCCATAATGACTGATCTGGCATGAGGAAAGGCGTGGTGAAGGATTTCGAGGGCAGGCAAGGCAAGAATGAAATCGCCCAGGGCGCCCTGATGAATTACCAGGATGGATTGAACCCCGGGTGCTTTCGTGGGACTGGGAGAAACCAACATCGATCCTCCTCTCGGTTAGGAGATTCTTTTCAAGCGCTTTTGAATATGCTCATCATTAGGTGTGATCCGGAGGATTTTCTTATATTCCCTTCTTGCCTCCTTCCATTTTTTCTGATCCTCATACAAGACACCCAAATTGATCCTCGCAAAGAGGTAGTGGGGGTTGATGCGAAGGGCCTTTTTCAATTCAAAGAAGGCTTTCTTATATTGTTTTCGATCATTGTAGAGAAGAGCCAGATTATAATGGAGGTCTGCATAGCGAGGGTTCAACTGGACTGCCTTTTCCATATAACGAAGGGCCTCTTGAGTACGGGACATTAAGCCATAGATATAACTGAGGTTGGCATATCCCATGCCATAAAGAGGGTCAATCTTCAAAGCCTTCTGAAATTCTTGAATCGCCTTGGAGTAGGCTCCCTGATAGTAATAGACGGTTCCAAGGTTAGCATGAAAAATAAATTCGTCTGGTTTCAGCCCTGCGGCCTTCTTAAGCTCTTTGACCGCCTGTGCAAATTTCCCTTTTTGGGCAAGATTGAGACCGATGAAGTTATGGAATTGAGCGTAGGGGTCCAAGTGAACCTTTTTCAAGGCCTTCTCTGCCTTCTGATCGAGGTGAATGGTCCCTCTCTGCCACATCCCTTTCTTCTTATAATAGTCTTGGTAGTGGGAATGGTACTGAATCGCTTTACGAATCCGTACTGTCGCTTCCTTCTGCCTTCCGGTTTGGAGATACAATATTCCTAAGACATGGTGGAGAAAACCATCTCTGGGATTTCTCTTTACCTCGGGAAGAAGAATCTCTTCGGCTTTTTTCCATCGCCTCATTTCCATATATAGAAAGGCTAAATTGAGTATAGCCTCTCGATATTTCGGGTTCAGACGGAGAGCCTTCAAAAAATGGACCTCCGCTCTTTCCATTTCTCCCTCAACCATCAAGAGGAGAGCGAACTGATTCTGGAGATCTGCATAATTGGGATGAATGTGAGCCTCTTTTTCGATCTCGTCTAAAATGCGCTGATAGATTGATCTCCGTCTAGGTTTCATTTTTTTCTTCCCTTTTAATAATTTTGACATGGAACCAATGCCCTTTCTCTTTTCTCCAGTTGTTAAGCTGGAAAATCACATCCGAAACCCCCTCGATACGCCGGATCTTCTTTTCTAAAGAATACAGTGTTTGCGCTGTGAAGTCCTTGGCCTTGTCTGAATCCCATGATGGATCAGATCGAGAAAACTGAAAGGTCCCCCGAATGTAAACCACTCCCCTCACCGTGCCAAATTCTATTTGAGAAACATTGATCTCGGTTCGCGTCAGCATCTGCCGGATATTCGCTTGAATGACAAAATCTTCCTTTAACATGGCAACGAATCAATGATTCCCTTGATCTGAGGAGGGGTCAGAGTCTTTCTCCAGCGCTCTCTTGACCGCATCTAATAATTCCTCAGGGTCATAAGGTTTTTTAATATAAAAACGGGCTCCCAGTTTCATGGCCTTTTGCTCTGAGTCCTTCTCAGGACTCCCCGTAAGAAAGATAATGGGAATGGGAAAGGTATTCTGTGATTGCTTCAGTTTCTCGGCAACGCTAAACCCATTCCCGGCTGGCATTCGGATATCGAGGATGATGAGATCCGGTTGTTCCTTATGGGCCATAAAAATACCTTGGGCGCCATCAAAGGCGGTGACGACCTCATATCCAGCTCCCTGAAGCCGGATCATCAATGCCTTGAGGATATCCCGTTCGTCATCCACGATGAGAATTTTTTTCTTCTGTCCCATATCCCCCTCATTCTACAAGCTTAATTTATTCTCCCCTCTTCTATCTTTTGTAATTCCCCTTGAAGCCAAACCAACATCTCATCCCTTCTTTGATGAAATGTTTCCATCTCTTCTTTCCCAATGGGAGGACCTGTAGGAAAAGTCTCTCTCAGGGGATTCAGGAATTGACCGCCTTTGGCCAACCGATAGTCCAGATGAGGTCCTGTGGAAAGACCGGTCGATCCCACATATCCAATGACCTGTTTCTGCCTCACCTTCACTCCCTTTCTGATCCCGGGGCCGAAACCGGAAAGATGACCGTAATAGGTCATATAACCATTCATATGGCGCAGGATCACCTGGTTCCCGAACCCATTGTTCCACCCGCAAGAGGCAACGGTTCCATCTGCCACGGCCCAGATCGGTGTTCCAGGTGGAGCCGCATAATCCACACCGAAATGAGGCCTCAATCCTCCCAGGATGGGATGGAGTCGTGCCCGGCTGAATTTCGAGCTGATCCGGTTAAACCTTAAAGGAACCTTTAAAAATGCTTTCCTCAGGGAAATTCCTTTCTCATTATAATAGCCATCTTGATATCGTATCCCTCTAATGAATTTTTCTCCCCTCTGATATTCTACGGCATGGATGGTTCCATATTGGATGAATTGGTCTCCTTTATAGATCTTCTCCACCACCACTTTGAATCGATCTCCTTCCCGGACGTCCTTATAAAAATCGATCTCCCAGGCCAGAATTTCGGCAAAGCCGATGGTCAGAGGGTCTTGCTCTCCGGCCGCATCCATCGCCTCAAAGAGAGAAGAACGAATTTCACCGATGACCTTCACCAGACGGGTTTCGAGGGAAACCTCTTTCCTTTGAGCGACATATCCTTGGGAATCCTTTTCAATTTCATAAATCTCCGTCGGACTCGCCTCATAAACAAACTTCACCAATTCCCCGTTCACATCGGTAATGAACTGGTAAGTTCCGACCTTGATCTTTCTAAAATTCACATAGGGCTTCAATTTCGAAATGATCAGATCGATCCATCGAAGAGGAATATTCTTCTCCGATAAGGATTGGAAAAGAGTGCTTCGTTCTTTCACCGTACCTTCGATGGTATAAAGTTGGGATTCCTGGGCCTTCGGTGAAATGGAGTCAGGAGGGGCAGCGGGAAACGGTGGAGGAGTGGAAGGGAGCACAAAAAAGTAGATCAGAAGGAAAAGACACACCAGAAAAAACCCTGAGAGGAGAACCCTTTTCTTCCTCTTCCTTTTGGCCTCAAAAGGCCGCCATTTGAACCGATTCAACATTTTAAACTCAGAATTCTCCATCCTTAACTCTTCATTCTTTATCCCACGCCTCTTAAGAAATGAGCGGCATCTTCAGGTGGCGTGGGATTGACAAAGAAACCCGTTCCCCATTCAAACCCCTCTCTTAATCCAATCCGCAATCGGGTTTCGATATGCCAGTGGTATTCTGGCCGGTGGAATCGATCCCGAATAGGGGAGGTATGAAAGGTTAGGCTATAAGGGGGATCAGAAAGGAGTTTAAAAAAAGAATAAAACAGCGACTGGATCCCGATGGAAAGATCTGTTATCTCTTCTTCCGTAATGCGGTGAAAATCTGGGCAGTGACCCTTCGGGATGATCCAGGCTTCAAAGGGGTAGCGTGAGGCGAAGGGCAAGAAAATTAAAAAATGGACGGTTTCCAGAATCACCCTTTTCTTTATAGAAATTTCTTCTTTGATGATGTCACAGAAAATACAGCGTTCCTTCCGCTGATAGTAATCCAGTGTCCCCCAGATTTCCTCGTCAATTCTCTTCGGGATGACTGGCATAGCCATGATATGGGAGTGGGGGTGGCGATTGAAGATGCCGGGATAATTTTTAAGAATCAGGAACTGTTGGAATCGCTGATCCTTCTCCAGGTCGATCAGCCTTTCCTTATAAGCCAGGAGGATCTTCTCAATCTGCTTGGGTTCCATGGTGGCCCAGTTCTGTTGGTGATCGGGGGCCTCCACGACGATCTCATGGGCGCCAATGGCTTCCATGACATCATACATTCCTTCAGGTCTTCGGTCGTATTCCCCTTCGATACGGAAGAAAGGAAACTTATTCGGGATCACCCGGACAGACCATTTCCCCCCATCACGTCTCAATGAAAAAGTTTCTTGGGGGGTCATCCCTTCATTGCCCGGACAGAAAGGACACGGACCCTCCACCTCCCGACGGCCATAGGGGGGTTTGAAGGAAAGGTAATCCGATGGACCTTTGGGATCGTCGTTGGTGACCACCACCCACATTCTGGTAACGGGTTCTCTCCTCAGTTCTGCCATCGCACTCACCTTAGGAAAGGAGGGATTGGTAAATATATTGTCTCCCCCGATGAACTTCGTCCCTTCCCGTCATCGGCCCCTCCACCCGCACCACAAGGCGCTTCTTATAAAGATTGAGAAGCCGGGTGCCGCTCGTGTTCATCTCAATCCCTTCCTCCTCGGATAATTCTCTCAGGGTCAACTGCCTTTTCTTCATCACCCGGTTTAAGGTGTGGATCAAATAATTATTCAGAGAACCGATCATTCGCCACCCTTCCGGCCCCGTGGTCAGAACAGCCAGTTTTTTTCTTTCCAAGGCCACCCCAATGTTCTCCACCTGAGAAGGGTTGAGATTCTTCAGTACGAGAAACTTCTCCCCATATTCACCGCTCCACAGCCGGGAAATCATCTTAGCCACCACTTCATCGGCCCAGGAAAAATCGATGGCCCCCATCCCCGAGAAATCGAGGACGACGCGGAGGGCCCCTTTTTCTCCTCCTAAAATCTTTTCGAGGGCCTCTCGAATCCGGACGCCGCGTAAGCGGCCGGTCATCTCTCTCGATCCATTCTTCAAAGTGGTCTGGGTCAGCTTCTTTAAAGAAAGGGTCCGCTTTTCCATTCTTCTCCTTCAATTGATTCAGTTGAATCAACTAATCATAAATTCGGATTTTTGTCAAGGAATTTTTGAGAGATGTAAGCATCTTTTTTCTGTGACAACCATGAGATGTCCCCCTCACCCTCCCCTCTCCCCTTGGGAGGCTGTGTCGTAATCATCATGGAGGGTAGATATGGGCGGAACAGACAGTCAGGGGCCGATCGGGTCCCATTTGGAAGCTCGGGGAAGGGTCGTCTCAATGGAGGATGGAGTCTGGATCTTTTTGAATTCGGAAAGGACCCTCCCAAGGATGCTGGATCTCTTCCACAAACCGATCTCGACAGCTTTTACAAACAATCAAAGTGATCTCTTCGTAGACATCTTTCTCCAACTCCCTAGGATCCAAATGTTCGGCTTGTTCGAGCAGCTCCTTCAATTGTTCATCAATCCCTTCCGCTGGTCCTGTAAGGATGCCGTCAAAACCTGAAAAAACCCTGATATGGACAACGTAGAATAAGCTACCTGGCTGGAGTCTTTTCCCACATCGAAAACAGTCTCTCTTTTCCATCAGTTCCTCACTCTGATCCAGCTTCCCATCTTTTATTCTTCACTCCTCTTCTTCCACTCTTCCATCTCTTTCAATGCACGCTTCGCCAAAAGGAGTCGTTTCCCTCTGCCTCTACTCTTCCCGGATAAAGGAGGGAACAGCCCCAAGTTGATGTTCATGGGCTGAAAGGGGGAGGAAAGGGAATGGGTGATGTAATGGACCAACGCACCTATGGCAGTCGTAGGTGGGGGGCCAAGGGTCGGCATTCCATTCGCATATCGATGGGCATTGATCCCGGATAATAGCCCTATAGCAGTCGATTCCATATACCCTTCTACCCCTGTAATCTGCCCCGCGAAGAAGAGGTTCGGATGAGTCTTCAGTTGAAGGGATTCCCTCAGCAATCGAGGGGAATCGATAAAAGTATTGCGATGGATAGAACCCAGTCGAACAAATTCTGCTTTTTCCAGCCCGGGAATCATTCGAAAAATCCTCTTCTGTTCTTCATGTTTCAATCGAGTTTGAAATCCCACCATATTGAAAAGCGTTTTAAACCGATCCTCCTGTCTCAGTTGGACGACGGCAAAGGGTTGTTTCCCTGTCTTTGGATCGATGAGGCCCACTGGCTTGAGAGGTCCATAAGCAAGGGTTTCCCTCCCCCGCTCGGCCATCTCTTCAATGGGAAGACATCCTTCAAAGAGATATCTCTTCTCAAAGGGTTGTACCAACACTTTCTCCGCCTGATTCAATGCCTCCACAAATTGGGTGTAACCTATCTCCTCCATCGGACAATTGACATAGTCTTCCCCCCCTTTGCCATATCGAGAAGATTTGAAGACCTTCTGAAAATTGATCGACTCAGCGGTGACGATGGGTGAGATGGCATCGTAGAAAAAGAGGTGATGGGTCCCCGTCACCTTCTGAATCTCCTTGCTCAAAATTTCCGAAGTGAGGGGCCCTGTCGCAATAATCGTAATCCCATCTTGGGGAATGAAAGAAACTTCCTCTCGGATCACCTCTACATTTTCCAAACTTTCTAAGGTCTGAGTGATCTGTTGTGAAAAAACCTCACGATCGACAGCTAAGGAATCTCCTGCTGGAACCCTTGCCTCTTTAGCCATTCTTAAAATAAGGGAGTCTAATTGTCCCATCTCTTCTTTCAGAACCCCTGAAGCATTTTCCAGGGATTCTGATTTAAAAGAATTACTGCAGACCAATTCGGCAAAGAAAGGAGAGCGGTGGGCCGGAGAATAGACATCAGGTTTCATCTCATAGAGGATGACCTTCCCTCCTCTTTTAGCAATCTGCCAAGCCGCTTCACACCCCGCCAGTCCCGCACCGATAATGGTAATTGGTTCCATCGTTTTCTATTTTATGTATTCTCTCACAAATTTGCAAAATAAATTCCAGGACCTTGTTGGCCCTTTCAGAATCCATCAATGATGGACCTTCTTCCTTCCTCATTAAACTCCCTTTCCCACGAAGTAGAACAACCTTAAAATTGCTTAGAAAATAAACCGATTACCCCCTCTCCCCTGGTGGGAGAGGGTGGGGGTGAGGGGGGACATATTATGATCACCCCCACCTTAATCGTTCGACTGAGCTCACGACGAAGTCCTTCCCATCAAGGGGAAGATAATACTTATTTGATTTTCCCCCGTCAAGCGCGAGATTCAAGGGTAATAAACCCATTATGAAGGAAACAAAAAAATACTTGACAGGTGATATGATGTAAGATATCATACAACTAACAACTACAATTTTTTGTAATCTACATGCTTAAACCCGTCAGAAAAGAGAGTGTCCGGGGCCAGGTCTTCTGGCAGCTCCGCGACCAGGTTCTACGTCGCACTTGGCCTCCAGGGAGTAAACTTCCCTCTGAACTTGAGCTTGCTCGGACAATGTGCGTAAGCCGGGTCTCCATCCGCGAAGGCATCCAGCATTTGGTTTCCCTGGGAATCCTTGAAACACGCCACGGCGAGGGCACCTTTGTCCGGGAGTTTAGCGGCCAAGTCAACTTCAACGCCCTCATCCCCCTTCTCATCCTGGACGAGATAGACATCTTGCGTGTTCTCGAGTACCGTCGAATCGTGGAGAAGGGTACTGCCGCCCTGGCCGCCGAGCGTGCCAGTGACCAGGATCTGGTCGATATGGAAACCGTCTACGACCAAATGGTCCAGTTCCAGGACAATATTGCCGAGTTCGCCCGTGCCGACCTGGAGTTCCACCTCGTACTGGCCAAAGCCACCGGCAATCCCGTCCTCATTAAGGTCAACAATGTCTTGCGCAGCATTCTTGAAGTCTCTATGGAGAACATCGTCAGCGTCCTGGGAATGCAGGATGGCATGCACTATCACCGGCTGATCATAGAGGCCGTCCGGGCCCGCAACGCGGAGGCTGCAGAAAACATTATGCAGGAACACATAGTCAGGACTATCGAGCGCCTCAAGGCTACAGCCGGGGTGGCTGCCTCTGGAACAACCCCAACCGGCGACCAGACCAAATGTGAAGTTGATACTGCTGGTTTTGGTCAAAATAATGTAAACCCGCAGCCTGATCCTGTAGGGAAACCTGACCATTGAGGGTCTGTAGTTGGTCATGCAGAATCTCCCCTGTTGGGGACTTTGTCTCAAAGTGTTGGCCCCCACTCTGGACGAAGACAAAGCGCATTTAAAATACATTCAGAACTAGGAGTGACCGATCATGACTGACACCGCAACAATCCAAAAACTGGAACGCCTCGCTTTACAGTTACGCTTCGATCTGCTGGAAATGATGGGCGTGGGCAAAGCCGGCCACCTGGGCGGATCGAGCTCGATTGCTGAAATCGTAGCTTGCCTCTATTTTCATGCCATGCGCTACAACCCGGCCAACCCCAAGGACCCGGAGCGCGACCGCTTTCTCCTGAGCAAGGGCCACTGTGTCCTCACCCAGTATGCGGCCCTGGTTGAGCTGGGGGTCATCCCTCGGGAGGAACTAAAGAAAACCAAAACCCTGGACTGTTGCCTCCAGGGTCACCCTGACATGGACCGCACCCCGGGCATTGAGGCAGTCACAGGCTCTTTAGGCATGGGCCTGTCCATCGCTCTGGGTATGGTCCTCGGCCTGCGTCTGGATGGCCGTTCGAACCGGATCTATGTCATTATGGGTGACGGCGAGCTCTCGGAAGGCCAGATATGGGAGGCGGCCATGGCCGCGGCAGCCTACAAGGCCGACAACATCACTGGGATCGTCGACTTCAACCACATCCAGGCCACCGGCCCGACCAAGGAGATCCTGGACATCCCGGATATTGCCAAGAAGTGGGAAGCTTTCGGCTGGGAGGTCCTGAAGATCGACGGCCACGACATTGGCCAGATTCTAAAGGCGCTGGAAAAAGCGAAGCAGTTCACAGGCCGGCCGACCGTGATCATAGCCGAAACCGTCAAAGGCAAGGGGTTTTCATTCGCCGAGAACAACGCCGCTTTCCACAACAGTATCCTCACCGAAGACCTCTATCGCCAGGCATTCT
>Ga0299915_10003827_pt1 | contig 10891 bp, 11 predicted proteins | sample RVTome_13_FD_200263 | JGI IMG/M metagenome (GOLD analysis project Ga0299915, IMG submission 200263) | Soil microbial communities from uranium-contaminated site in the Upper Colorado River Basin, Wyoming, United States - RVT92D227 (version 2) ... | reverse complement strand
CTACGCTGGTGCGGCTCAGAGTGAATGAGAAAGAAATTCCTTTATCCCCTTTTATTCAGCAATCGATCCAGGGCACAGTCCGGGGATTGGTTTCTTCCTTGAAAGGATGTGCCTCCCCCCAGGCAGTGGAATTGGAAATTCTGCCGGATTGAACCAGAGAGAAAAGATCATTTTAGATGGCAGATTTCAGATTTCAGATTTAAAACCGCTGATTTTAAATTTTGTTTTTAAATCTGCAATCTGAAATCTGAAATCTCCAATCAACTCCAAATATGGAACCTGATGATTTCCGATTGCTCATGAAGGCCCGGCAGAACGCCTACGACCTTCTGCGATGCTTTTTCCTGCAAGAGCCCGCGGAGCCATTTCTTGCGGCTCTTAAAAAAGAAAATATATTAAATAATTTAATTGGTTATCATAAAGAACTTGATGAAGGAGTTAAACTTCTTGCTTCGGTTATTTCCTCCCCTGAAATATCCAATTTCGTGCCCGGTCTCTTGCAGGAGTTCACTCGTCTTTTTGTCGGACCTGTTCCCGTTCCCCTTTATGAATCAGTCTATCGTTCCCAAACCGGGCTGCTGATGCAGGAAGAGACGCTGGCAGTCCGAAGAAAGTATATAGAGGCGGGGCTGGTTGTAAACCCGGGAAAATCTTTCCCCGATGATCATATCGGTGCTGAACTGGAGTTCGTCTTCTATCTCTGTCAAAAAGCCACTCAGGCCGAAGATGCGAAAACACGAGATTCCCTTTTGGAAATGCAGTATCGTTTCTTTAGGGAACATTTGGTTGCCTGGGTACCTCTTTTATGTGATCGGCTATACGAGGAGACGGAATCGCCTTATTTCAAGGGGGTGGCCAAAGTCACGAAAGGTTTTGTTCACTGGGATTATCAGGAAATCGTCTCCCATTTTTGCGATTAATTGCTTGCCTACCTGCACTTTCCATATTCAGTTGTAAATTCATAAAGATTGGCAGCATCTTCCTGCCTCCCCGAGCTCGAAAATACTAAGGGAATTAAAAAGTGAAGGGAGGCACCCATTAAAGCGATTAATTGTCCTTGATAAAATGATCTGGTCGTAATATACTAAATTATAAATCTAAGAGGGGGTGAAGCAATTGTTCGGATTGGGTACCCAAGAGCTGATTATCATCCTGGCCATTGTTTTTCTGATTTTCGGGGCCAAACGTCTTCCTGAAATCGGATCAGGGCTGGGAAAGGCTATCAAAAATTTTAAGGGCGGCGTGAAATCCATCGAGGAAGGGGCGGCGGAAAAACCCAAAGAAGAAACCAAAGATTCAGGAGGCCCGAAACCGGTTTGATCCCCCCTGCAGGATGTCTTCTTTTCGGAGCTTTCCTTTCTTTGCGTCGATGAGCGATTCCTTCCACCTTCCACCCTCCCTCCTCCTGAGCTTCTCATTTAGCGGATCGATCATTTTCCCCGGTCCTGTCCCATTTCTTTTCATCTCCCCTTCCCTTCCAGCCATGCCCAGCACCTGATCTCTTTTCTCCCTTTCCGGGATCTCTGGCCAAACGCCCAAAAGAGAAAAAAAGTTATCCCAGCTTATGAGCACTTTTGCAAGAATATCTTCGATTATGGTAATATGTTTTCCGTTTTAAAATTCCCAGAAAGCGAGTAGAGAATGAGGGAATCCAAGGAAGTGGATGGAGCGCAAGGCGAAAAATGGAACCTCTCCGACTTATACAGCGGTCCAGAGGATCCATTGCTCGCCGAAGACCTGAAAATGTCTTGGCCTAAAGCGAAGGAGTTTCAGGAAATATATCAGGGGAGGGAAATTGGCACCCTAAAAGCTCCCGAGTTTCTTCAAGCCCTTCGGGAGTATGAATCCATTCAAGAGACAGGGGTTAAACCTTTCCTTTATGCCAGCCTGTTATTCGCAGAAAATACCCAGAACAACCAATACAAAGCCCTGATGCAACAGGCGAAAGAAAAGTGGAATGAATTGGAAACCCAGCTTCTTTTTTTCCGCCTGGCTCTTATGCGGCTTCCCGAGGAACAGCTGTGTTCGTTTTTGGAGTATGAACCGCTTAGGGCTTATGAACATGCCCTCCGCTTTTTACGCCGCTTCCGCGATTTCACCCGGTCGGAAAAAGAAGAAGAAATTATCAACCGGAAAAACCTGACCGGAAGGTCAGCCTTTACCACCCTCTTTGATGAATTCATAGGATCCTTTATCTTCCGCCTTACCACGGAGGGAAAGGAAGAAGAATTTACAGGGAGTGAGATGCTGGCCATGCTTTATTCTCCCGACCGGGATCTTCGGGAAAGAGCGTTGATAACTTTTTTGAAGCACCACGAGCAAAACCACCTTGTTCTTACTTCCATTTTCAATGCCCTTATCCTGGACTCGCGGGTGGAAGACGAAATTCGCGGTTACCGGGGCGCCATGCACCGCACCCACCTGGAAAATGAAATCCGCCCGGAAACCGTGGAATTGATGATGAAAGTGACTGAGGATCATTATTCTCTGGCCCGGGAATATTTCCAGGTTAAAGCATGTCTGCTTGGGCTCCCCAAGTTAAAAAACAGCGATCTATACGCCCCTCTACCCGGAGGGAAAAAAGAATTGAGCTCCCAAGAGGCTCAATTCCTCCTGGTAGATTCTTTCCATCAATTTCACCCCCGGTTTGGGGAAATCGCCCAAGAATTTTTTGAGAAGCGTTGGATTGACGCGGAAATTCGCCAGGGCAAGTACGGGGGAGCTTTCTGCTCCGGCCTCACTCCCTCCTTACATCCTTATCTCCTCATCAATTTTACCGGACACTTCAGGGATGCCCTCACCTTAGCTCACGAGATGGGGCATGCCATCCACTTCTATTTAGCCCGGAAACAAACCCTGCTCAATTTCGACCCTCCCCTCCCCTTGGCTGAGACCGCTTCGGTTTTCGGGGAAATGATCATGACCCATGCCCTCCTTCGGGAAGAGCACGATATAGCGGCCCGCCAAGCCCTTCTGGGCGCAGAAATCGAAGACATTATCGCCACGGTTTTTCGCCAGAACGTCTTAACGCGCTTCGAGCAGGAAGCCCATGAACGGCGCCGAGACCATTTTCTGACCGCTGAAGAAATCGGGAATGTGTGGTGGCAGGCCAATCTTCGCCTCTTTGGGGAGACCGTAGAAATGATTCCCGAATACCGCTGGGGTTGGTCCTACATTTCCCATTTTATCCATTCGCGGTTTTATTGTTATAGCTATGTATTCGGAGAACTGGTGGTTCTTCCCTTGTTTCAAAGGTATCAGGAAGAAGGAAATTCTTTTTTACCCCACCTGATCCGGCTTTTGGAGAGCGGAGGCTCTCAGAGTCCTGATGACCTTCTGGCCCAAGTAGGGATGGATATAAATCGGGCCGATTTTTGGGAAAAAGGATTCAAAGTAATTCGCGGTCTGATCGATGAACTGAAAAGCCTTGGGCCTGGGGATAAAATATGTGTCGGTGGAGATCTGTAATGAAACCAAGACGGATCATTTTCCTGATCGCTTTCCTCATCTCCGGCCTCGCCTTCTCTCTGGGCCAGGATATCTTGGCCTGTACCCTCTTTGCAGCTGCCGGCAGTTCGGTGCAAGGGGGCGGGGTTCTCGTTGGGAAAACCCGAGATCTGGGCCAAGGGGAAGAGCAGGTTCTTATAAAGGAAATTCCCCCCGTGGGAATTGCTTTTCTGGGCATCGCTTCCAGGAAAAACGGCCGTATGACCGCTGGCGTGAATGAGAAAGGGTTGGTCATCGTCAATGCCGCGGCCTCGATCGTTCCCCATCGGTCGCGTCGACATCTGCGTCTGGAGAAGATTTTCAGCCGGGCTGCTTCGGTTGAAGAAGCTTTAAAAATCTTTCGCCAGGAGGGAATGCAATCTCCGATCCACTACTTGCTGGCCGACCCCAATAACCTTATCCTCCTGGAAGTTTACAGCCCGGAACGCTTTGAAACCCGAAGAATTTCAGAAGGGGTTTTGGTCCATACCAATCATTTTTTTCTTCCAGGAATGAAAAACATGAACGGGAAGATTCCCAAAAGTTCAAACACCCGGTTGAATCGAATCCACTCCTTGATGCAGCATCAACCGTTTACGATCTCCAAGTTTATTTCTTTTTCCCAGGACCATGAAAACGGTCCGGGAAACCTTTCCATCTGCCGGCATCGTCCTCCGGAGCAGAAGTCTGGCTGGCTTACGGTTGCAGCCCTTGTCATTGGTCTACAAGAAAGAACCTCCCCGGAGGTCTGGTTCCGTCTGGGTCAACCCTGCGAAGGAGATTTTCAGAAGGCCTCCTTCCCCAATATTTAAATCGGTTGTATAGGAATTTCCTTTTTGGACACGGATCTACACAGATCATCAGGATAACCTAAAAAGAAAATAATGATCCGTTGTTATCTGCGCAAATCTGCGTCCTATTAAATTTAACAAGCCGAAACCAAATAGACGAAGTGAATAATCTAAATCCGAAATTCGAATTTTTTTACTTGGTTAGAGCAGCTAAATTCGCTATAGTAATCAAAAAATCTCCCTAAGGCAGGGGTTTGGAAATGGCTCGCAAAATCCGCCGGGGTTTGGAAGTCTTCGGAAAACCCAAAAAGCTTTTTCAGGACCAAGAAGGGGGAATCCACCAGGACACCGGTGCGCTACCAGTGGATGGTTTTCCGCGGTATGATATCGAAACCGGGCAATCCGATGAACCCAAAGAACAATTATTGGTTGAAAGCCTGAAGATCGCTTTGTTGATTTTACAGAGTGAGAAAGTCCTACCCTTGGCCGATTTGGCCCACCGCATCGTGGAAGAGTTGATGCTCAATCCCAATTATACTTACCGGGAACTCCTGGAGGCTTTAAAGTCGGACGAGCGCTTCTCCGTAACCAGTGGGCAATTGATCAGTTTGCCCTCGGTGGAAAAACCGGCTGAAGTTTTTTTCCAGCGGATGGCCAAAATTAAGAGAGTCAAAAGGGGGCATTGAAAAATACGAAGGAGTAAAGTTGGCTACCAACAAATCCAGAGACGGAAAGTGGGTTCATACCCGGAAAATAGAAATCAATACTTTTGACCTCGGCGATCATCAGGTACTCATCGAAGGGAAATTGGCGGATACAAGAACTTCTCATTCTCCATCCGGAGAACCGGAAGGGGGTCCCGTTTTAGTCCACCATCTCACCGCCCGCTTATGGGTTCAGGGCCCTGACTTAACCATTTCCGCAGTGGAAGCGGAGATGCCCACCATTCCCCGGGAAATATGTCCGCAAGCTTTGCCGGCAGTGCAAAAGTTAGCGGGCCTCAAGATCATTACTGGGTTTACTCAAAAGGTGAAGGATTTGATCGGGGATGTAAAAGGGTGTTCTCACCTGACCAATCTTTTTCTGACTCTGGGGCCGGTAGCCGTTCAGGGTTACTTCGCCGCTTACGGAAGAAGGCCTGGAGCCAGATCGTTGGATAATCCGAGCCTATCCCGGGTGATCGATAGTTGCCATGTCTGGCGGAAAGATGGCCCTCATGTGAAATCCTTGGCCGCTGCCTTGGAAAGGGAGAAAAAAGGAAAATAAGATGCTCTGGTGGGTGCGATTCATCCTCTTAGCCGCAGTGGCCGGATTCTTTCTGGAATTTGGAATCGAAGAGATGGTCCGAGCCTATCAACTCCAACACCCAAGTGCATTCTTAGCTTCTTTTTTTTCTTCGAGCTTCATTATCCTGATCAGTGGAACTTTGCTCGTGGGTTTCATTTGGAAAATGGTCCTGAGAGGGAAAGGGGAAAAGGGGGTCCAGGGCCCAAAGGAATGATATAAGGCGCAAGGCATTTGGTCTAACACCTTAACACTTAACACTTGATGCTATTTTCACTTGAACCCTGGAACCCTCGATCACGCCAGGGGCGTGACTTGAACCCTTTATTATTGAACAAGGAGGCAACAATAAGATGGAGGTAAAGTTTGATTTAAGCGGAAAAGTGGCCATCGTTACCGGTGGAGGAAGGGGAATCGGCCGAGCCATTGCCTTGGGACTGGCCGGAGCTGGTGCTTCGGTGGTCGTGTCCAGCCGGACGGCCAAAGAAATCGAGGCCGTGCTTGAAGAGATTCGTCAGTTGGGCGGAAAGGGTCTGGCTGTGGTTACGGATTTGACCGTCAATGAACAATTGGAGAATCTGGTGAATGCCACCCTAAAGGAATTCGGCCGAATCGACATCCTGGTGAATAATGCCGCCCGTAGTTTTTTGCGCAGCCTGCTCGATTTACGGGAGGATGGATGGGATAAAGTATTTAACACCAATGTCAAAGCCGTCTGGCTCCTGAGCCGTGCCGTTGCCCGCAGGATGATGGAGCAGAAGTCTGGCCGGATCATCAACATCACCACCATAGGCGCGGAGAAGGCGGAATTGGGCATGGCCGCTTACGGGTGCAGCAAAGCTGCCCTGAAGATGCTGACTCGCTGCATGGCGCGGGAATGGGCCCAATACGGGATAAACGTCAACGCCGTAGGACCCGGCCTAACCCGTACCGACTTCAGTAAACCGATCTGGTCCAACCCTGAGGTGGCCAAACACGTGGCGCTGGCGATTCCCAAGGGTCGTTTAGCCGAGCCTGAAGAAATTGTCGGGTCCGTTCTTTTTCTGGCCTCGGATGCTTCTAACTTTATTACCGGCCATTCCATTTACGTGGATGGGGGAGCCTTAACCACTTGAGAGAATGAAGGCAATGGGATGAAGGCTGGGCGCTGACAGCTTACATGGAGGGAACGATGAATTTTCCAAAGGATCTGAATTATTCAAAGGAACATGAATGGACGAAGGCAAAAGATGGGTATGCCCTCGTCGGCATCACGGATTATGCTCAGGATAAACTGGGGTCCATTGTCTTCGTTGAATTGCCGGTTGCCGGGAAAAACTTTAAGAAAGGGGATGTCCTGGTGACCGTGGACTCCGTGAAGGCCGTTGCCGAGGTCTATGCACCTGTGAGCGGCCAGGTGGAAGAGATCAACGAATCGTTACGGGACAATCCCGAATTGATCAATCGAGATACTTATGGGCAAGGCTGGATGGTGAAATTGAAAATGGATGATCCCAGCGAACTAAGCAGCCTTCTCTCCTCAGAAGCTTACCAGGCTTTTGTCGCGCAAGAAGAGGCTAAGGGGTAAAAGATGCGCTACATACCCAATGCCGAGAATGATTGGGGAGAGATGCTTCAGGCCATCGGGTTTAAGCGCCTGGAAGATTTAATCAACATCCTTCCTGAACCTCTGCGCCTAAAAGAAGGCTTGGATCTCCCCTCCCCGCTTGCGGAGATGGAACTGGTTCAACATCTTCTTTCCTTAAGTGAAGGGAAAAAGATGATCTCTTTCCTGGGAGCAGGGGCCTATGATCATTTCATTCCTGCGGTGGTGGACCATGTGCTCCGGAAGTCGGAATTTTACACGGCCTATACCCCCTATCAGCCGGAGGTCAGCCAGGGTACCCTTCAGGCCATTTTCGAGTTCCAAACCCTCATCTGCCAGCTCACCGGTATGGAAGTAGCCAATGCTTCCGTATACGACGGAGCTTCAGCAGTCGCCGAGGGCGTATTGATGGCCCAGCGCCTAAAGGGGAGAAAAAAGTGCTTCTTGGCCCGGTCTGTCCATCCGGAATCACGGATCGTTACCCGCACTTATACCCATCCTTGGGCCTTGGAACTCAAAGAGATTCCTTATACCGCCGAAGGCTCCACCGACCTGAACGCTTTGCGGAACCAGATAGACGGAGAAACCAGCGCGGTAGTGCTCCAGCAGCCCAATTTTTTTGGCTGCCTGGAAGATTTGGAAGAAGCCGCGGCCATCGCCCATGCCCAAGGAGCTCTTTTGATTGTAGCTGTGGTGGAACCCTTGTCCCTGGCTCTCCTCCAGCCTCCCGGCCTCCTGGGGGCAGACATTGTCGTAGGGGAAGGACAGAGCTTCGGGAATGCTTTGAGTTTTGGGGGACCTTACGTCGGCTTCTTTGCCAGCAAAGAGAGCTTTCTGCGGGCCATGCCCGGCAGGCTCGTGGGTGAGACCGTGGATCGTGAAGGCCGCCGGGGATTTGTTCTGGCCGTAGCCACGAGGGAACAACATATCCGCAGGGAAAAAGCGACTTCCAATATTTGTACCAACCAGGCCTTGTGTGCTCTGGCCGTTCTGGTCTACCTGGCTACGCTGGGCAAGGAAGGACTGAAAGAACTGGCCCGGATCAACTTCAGCAAGTGTGAGTATGCCAAAAAAAGGTTGGGAGAATTGGGCCGCTTGCGTTTTTCCGGGCCGACTTTCAATGAGTTTGTAGTCACCCTGGACCAGGACCCTCAATTCATTCTGCCCAAGCTCCTCCAGCAGGGAATCATCGGGGGCTTTCCCCTGAAGAAGTTTTATCCCGAGATGGAAAGAGAAGTTCTGGTCTGCATTACCGAAAAAAATTCCAGGGAAAACATAGACCGTTGGGTCGAAGTACTGGGGAACGTCTTGAAGGAGGCAAAATGAAAGAGCAATGGCCGGGGGCCTGCGGGCTAGTCCTGGAGGAACCCTTGATTTTCGAAAAGGGGGCAAAGGGGAGAATAGGGTATTCTCTCCCCCGGCTGGATGTAGATGAGGCCGACCCGGGAAAAATCTGGCCCTCCAAGTTGATCCGTCACGATTGGCAAGGATTTCCCGAAATGAGTGAAGTGGAAGTCGTCCGCCATTTCACCCATCTGGCGCAGTGGAACTATGGCGTTGACTCCGGCTTTTATCCCCTCGGCTCCTGCACCATGAAGTACAATCCCAAGGTCAACGAGGATCTGGCCCGTCTTCCTGGGTTCAGCGGAGCGCATCCGTATCAGCCGGAAGAGATTACTCAAGGTGCTCTTCGCCTGATGTACGATCTGCAAAATTTTCTCTGCCAGATCGGCGGCATGGACCAGGTGACTCTTCAACCCTCGGCCGGCGCCCAGGGAGAACTCACGGGTATGTTGATGATTCGGGCGTATTTGACCGATCAGGGAAACCCGCGGAAAAAAGTCCTGATCCCGGATACGGCTCACGGAACGAATCCGGCCAGCTCAAGTCTTTGCGGCTACCAGGTCATCCAGGTGAAATCCAATGAACGGGGCATCCTCTCCCCCCAGGCCATTGAAGAAAAAATGGATGAGGACGTTGCCGCTCTCATGATAACCAACCCCAACACCCTCGGCCTGTTTGAAGAGCATATCTGCCAGATTGCCGAAATGGTGCACCAAAAGGGGGGACAAATTTATTGCGATGGAGCAAATCTGAATGCTCTCATGGGATTGAGCAAGGTGGGCGATACGGGAGTGGATGTATTGCATTTCAACCTTCATAAGACCTTTTCCACCCCCCACGGGGGTGGCGGCCCAGGAGCCGGCCCCGTGGGCGTAAAAGACCACCTGGCCCGTTATCTTCCCGTTCCCATCATTATCAAGGACCGAGAGGGTTTCCGCTTCGATTATGACCGGCCCCAATCCATCGGCAAGGTTCGGTCCTTCTACGGCAACTTTGGCATTCTGGTCCGGGCCTATGCTTACATTCTTTCCATGGGGCCGGCAGGACTCAAAAGAGCCAGCCTGGTCGCCCTGCTCAATGCCAACTATCTCCGGGCCAAGCTGAAAGATTTTTATTTTCTCCCTTACGACTTCCCCTGCCTGCATGAATGCGTCTTCAGTGACCGGTTACAAAATCAGTATGGAATTACTGCCCTGGACATCGCCAAACGGCTGATGGATTATGGCTTCCATCCCCCCACGATCTATTTCCCTTTGGTTGTCCACGGAGCGCTCATGATTGAACCTACGGAGAGCGAGGCTAAAGAAACCCTTGATCAGTTCATCGCCGCCATGGTGCAAATTGCGAAGGAGGCTCAGACCGACCCTGGTCTTCTTAAGAACGCGCCGCACAAAACCAAGGTTTCCCGGCTGGATGAAGTCCTGGCGAATCGCAAACCGAGGTTACGGTGGAAACCGGAAAAAAAGGGGTAAGGCCATAAGTGTAAGGTGTAAGGTTTAAAGAAATCAAAAGAAAGGGCAGGAAAAGAGAATGATGACGAAGGAAGATTGCAAAAGGAAAGTCATAGAAGCGATTGAAAAACGGGCGGGAGAACTTCACGAAATTGGGGAAACCATCTTGCACCACCCGGAACTGGGGTTTAAGGAAATGAAAACCGCTGCCCTGGTGGAAGATAAATTTCGTTCTTTGGGTCTACCATATCAGAAAGGACTGGCCGTTACGGGAGTCAAAGCTCACCTGCCGGGGAAGAGTCGGAAAATCCACCTGGCCATCATGGGAGAACTGGACTCTATTCTTATCCCTTCGCACCCTTTTGCTGATCCGCAAACGGGGGCTGCCCACGCCTGCGGTCACAACGCCAGTATTACCGGAATGCTGGGGGCAGGAATGGGACTTTTAGATTCAGGGGTGATGGCAGAACTTGACGGGGATATATCCCTGATGGCTGTTCCTGCCGAGGAACTGGTGGAACTGGAATACCGAAATCGGCTGCGCCAGGAAGGCCGGATCGTTTTTCTGGCCGGCAAGCAAGAATTCATCCGCTTGGGTTTGCTGGACGACGTGGATATGGTTTTGATGTTCCACCTCCAGCAAGCCGATCCGGTCCAAAAAATTTCCGTAGGGGCTACGATGAACGGGTGCCTGGCCAAATTTATCCGTTACCAAGGCAAAGAATCCCATGCTGGCGGCGCCCCCCATTTGGGAATCAACGCCCTGAACGCAGCCCTCATGGGGATGATGGGAATTCACGCCCAGCGGGAGACGTTCCGTGACGAGGACTGTGTCCGGGTTCATCCCATTATTACCCGGGGAGGAGACTTGGTCAACGTAGTCCCGGCTGACGTCCGCCTGGAGACCTTTGTGCGGGGCCGAAGCGTGGAAGCGATGCAGGATGCCAACA
>Ga0299915_10003825_pt1 | contig 10894 bp, 10 predicted proteins | sample RVTome_13_FD_200263 | JGI IMG/M metagenome (GOLD analysis project Ga0299915, IMG submission 200263) | Soil microbial communities from uranium-contaminated site in the Upper Colorado River Basin, Wyoming, United States - RVT92D227 (version 2) ... | reverse complement strand
GCCCATCCCCAGGTTGAAATCATCGGCCCGCTCGGACGTCAACTGCTCGCAGACGGAATCATCCAGGGAGTGCTTTCGGGTGACATACCTCGGCCTGATTCTGATTCTGGCCTTGAAGTTCCGTGCCGTGCCCGTAATCTCCTCCACCGTGGTCAAAGTATAGACAGCGATCCTGGGATTCTGCCTTATCCGGCGGACGTTGATCTCAAAGCCGCAGGTGGGCGGGCACATCTTGGGAAAATAGCGGTGCGTACGCATCACGCGTCCGCCCAGGTAGGCCTCTTTTTCCACCAGGACGACGCGATAGCCGACTTCAGCGGCTTCCAGCGCCGCCGTCATGCCCGCAATGCCCCCTCCGATTACAAGAACAGGTTTAGCATTTTCATTCATGATACCGTCTCTCGGCATAACTTGGGACGCCTGCGGCGTTTTGCCTTTCGGCTCGCGCCGGGGTCCTGTTTGGATGGCAGACACCGGCAGCAAACAAGAGGCGGGCTTCTCCCAAGATTGAACTCAACCAAGGTTTCATCTACATGAGCGTGAAGCCACTGTATCCCACCGCACTATGTGATCCGCGGCTCTTTAGTCAGCCGGCCGAATCAGCGGGAATTAGCCCAGTCCGGCGGAAATATCACCTCAATGCCGAAAAGTCAAGATTGTTTGTTCAGCCGCCGCCGCAGGCACCGTTGTCCTGTGGGCGCCGGTCTCCAGGCCGGCGCACGGTGTGACTTTGCGGGTGGCTGAGGTGGGTCGCCGGGCCGGCGCTCTCTTTGGACCTGAGAAAAAATCGGGGATCGAATGCTGTTCCGATATCCTTGCAGCCGTGCACGGGCCAGTGCTTTCAGAGCCGCGATCGTGAGATCGCGGAATGAATCAACGTTTTACGCGCGGGACCGCGTGCTCACGCCTGCGGCTCTGAGCGCCTCGACAGGAGCAACGCCCCCGGATGCGGCGATTTTTTCTCAGGTCGTTTGACGCTGCGGTTGGCTGGGTGGGTCTGGATACCCACCGCCACAGGATGGCGCGCGAAAGGCCAACGAACCGGACACATTTCCCTGTGGTCAAGCGCAGCCGTCATCGATTGATTGACTTTTCGCTGCAGATTGGAGTAAACGGCTTATCACCCTTAAAGGCAGGATGGATGAACACTTTCGCGCATGTCGTGTGTTGGGGTTATCTTGCGGCGGTTGCGCCCGTCATTTTCGGTCAGGCTCAAGTGCTGCCGGCGGATACGCCGGCAACCCTGATTAAGGAAGATGCCGCCGCCGGATTGGAGTTATGGCAGACGATGCTCGGGCGCCTCTGGATTCCCCGGCCCGGCTATTACGTCATAAAACACCTTCAGTGGGAGCAGAAGGTCCAAAGGGTGTACCACCATCCGCTGGTTCACGTGCTCCCGGGAGATGTGGTAATCGACTGCGGCGCTCACATCGGAGGCTTTACGCGCATTGCGCTCGAGGCCGGCGCGCGCCTGGTGGTGGCCATCGAACCGGAGAAGGCAAACCTCGTTGCTTTCCGCAGGAACCTGGCGCAGGAACTGAAGGCCGGCCGCGTGAAGCTCGTTGAGAAGGGCGCATGGGACACAAGCGGCCGGATCTCGCTCCATATCTCCAACACCGGCGATTCGCACAGCATGGTTGTGCCCCGGGACGCGCAAAGGGATGTGACCGTTGAGGTAACGACGCTGGATTCCCTGGCAGAAAGCCTGAAACTGCCGCAGGTGGATTTTGTCAAAATGGACATCGAGGGGGCGGAGCGGAATGCATTGCGCGGCGCCCGGCAACTGCTGAAGCGCTGGCGGCCTCGCCTGGCGATATCCAGCTACCACCTGAAAGGCGATCCGGCAGCGATTGCCGCGCTTGTGTGGGAATGCCGTCCCGACTACCTCGTGGAATCCAGGGACCTGATCGAGGGACCGGAGGGCGTCTCCGTCCCCAAGGTCCTGTTTTTCCGCTGATCGCTTGGTTTTGCGCTTGCGATCATCCGTGAGTTTGACCGGATCGGCAAGTCCCGCTGCGCTCCAGAGGGTGTGAGGTCTGATGTCGGAAGACCAAGAGCGGCTCCATCGTTTCGCTCACAAGGCGATGGGGACCATTTTCGAAATCATCATCGCGGGAGAAGATGCTCAATATGCCCGCCAGGCCGCCGCTGCGGCCTTTCACGAGGTCGATCTGCTGGAAGGATTGCTGAGCCGGTTTGATCCCTCCAGCGAAGTCTGTCGGGTAAACCGTCTGGCGCCCGGACAGGCAATCGTGGTTGCCCCTGATCTTTTCGAGAACCTCTGGGTTGCCAGGGAGATCCACGAACGTACGAAAGGCGCGTTCGACGTGACAATCGGCTCTTTAATCGACGGCCGGCGCAACAGCCAGGGGCCGCCTGTGGAGGTCAGCGCGCGCGAGCGGCGCAATGCTGTGCGCCGAATGGGGATGATGCGCCTGCGGCTCGACCGCGGCAATCTCATCGTTGAACTCCTGCCCGTGAAGAAGCAGAACGACCAGGGTGGCGGCATCTATCTGGACCTCGGCGGCATCGGCAAAGGTTATGCGATTGACCGGGGTGTCGAGACTCTCAGAGAGTGGGGCATCGAGGTCGCGCTGATGCATTCCGGAACCAGCACCGCATTTGCGCTGGGATCGCCCGAAAGTACCGCCGGGAAAAAGGGGAGTGGAGAAGGATGGGTAGTCGGAGCGGGAGCGGAGTGGGACCAGGCCGCCGGGTTCGGCGCCGTCAGACTCCTGAATGAAGCCCTGAGCGGATCAGGAAAGCGGGTCAAGGGAGAGCATATCGTGAACCCGCGCACTGGGTTTCCCACGCGCAAGCATGTGGCGGCGTGGGCCATCGCTCCTTCCGCGGCGGTGGCCGATGCTTTATCGACAGCCTTCATGGTAATGTCGACCTCGGAGGTGGTCGAGCTCTGCAAAAAAATGCCGGGCGTGGAAGGACTAGTCGTTGGAACGCACACTGGAATCCTGGGGACCTCCAAAGACGAGATCATTGCGACCGCTGGTTTTCGTTCCCGGAATGCGGCAGCCGGCGCTTGTGAAAGGAGCAGCCTACGATGAGTCGGAAAGACGACAAGGAACAAGAGGAACCTGCCGGCAAACAAACCGGAGAGGGCATCGATCGCCGCGATCTGCTGCAGGGGATGGCGACCGTGCCGGTGCTGGGCCTCTTCGGCTATGCCTTGCACAGGCAGGTCCGCTATGAGGAGCAGCGCAAGGCCGCCAGAGTCGGCGCTGCCGCCGCAGCCGCTGATCTTCCCGACCTCAACGTGGCCATGATCGGCGCGGGAGATCAAGGGGAGGTCCTCCTCAGCTCCATGCTGAAGATACCCAACCTCAGGTTCCGGGCGGTCTGCGATATCTGGATGGACTACAAACTCCGAAGGGCCGTCAACCTCCTGAACAAATACAAATTCCAGGTCAACGGGTATGAAGACTACCGGGAGATGCTGGACAAGGAAAAAGGGCTGGACGCGGTGGTCATCGCCACTCCCGATTTCTGGCATTCCCGGCAAGCGGTCGATTGCCTCAAAGCCGGGATCAACGTTTATTGCGAAAAGGAAATGTCCAACACGGTGGAGGGCGCCAGGCAGATGGTCCTGGCTGCCCGGGAAAGCGGCAAGTTGCTGCAGATCGGGCATCAGCGGCGCAGCCATCCCCGTTACCTGTTCTGCAAGGAAAAGCTCCTCGATGAGGCGAAGATCCTCGGCCGGATGGTGACCATCAATGGGCAGTGGAATCGCTCTGTTCAGCCCGACCTGGGTTGGCCCCGCAGATACGCCATACCAGACGCCACCCTCCGGAAATACGGCTATAAGTCCATGGAGCAGTTCCGGAACTGGCGCTGGTACAAAGGGCTGGGCGGGGGGCCGATCGTCGACCTGGGGTCGCATCAAATCGACATCTATAACTGGTTTTTGAACAGCCGTCCCAGCTCCGTCATCGCCAGCGGCGGTCTCGATTACTACTCGCCGGCTAGCCGCGAGTGGTATGACACCGTGATGGCGATTTTCGAGTATGAGACTCCGGAGGGACGGGTCAGGGCCTACTACCAGACTCAGACTACCAACGGAAGCCAGGGCTATTTCGAAAACTTCATGGGCGATCAGGGCACGATGATCATTTCGGAATCGCCTTCGGGTTTTTCGGGTCGCATATACCGGGAAGTGACCGCGCCGGCCTGGGATGAGTGGGTGCAGAAAGGCTATGTCTCCGTGCCCGCGGTGCAGGCCCCCAGACCGGAGATCGACGCGGTGCTGGATGTCCGCGAGAGCATCTCTCCCGACGAACACCGGATCCCCGTCGAGTTCGATGGCTTCTATCACCAGCCGCACCTCGAAAACTTTTTCAGCGCCATCCGGGGCCTCGAGCGTTTGCATTGCCCGCCGGAAGTCGGGTACGAGACCGCAGTCACGGTGCTGAAAGTCAACGAAGCCGTCGCGGCGGGCCGGAGAGTGACCTACGGTCCCGATGAGTTCGAGGTCTGAAAGGAACAGAAGAGATCATGCAGGAACATCGCTACACCCGGGTGCAGGTGATTGCGCTGGTCGTGCTCCGAGTGCTGATCGGCTGGCACTTTCTCTATGAGGGAATCGCGAAAATGCAGCAGGAAAACTGGTCGGCTGCAGGATTTCTGCTGCAGGCCAGGGGTCCGTTTGCAGGCGCGTTCAGGCGGCTGGCTGAATCGCCCAGCGCCCTCGAGGTGGTGAACTGGATGAACATCTGGGGGCTCGCCGCCATCGGGGTGGGGCTGATACTCGGCTGCTTCACCCGGGTGAGCGCCGTCTCGGGAGCGCTGCTGATTCTGCTCTACTATCTCTGCAATCCGCCCTTCATCGGCCTTCATTACTCGATTCCGGCGGAGGGCAGTTATCTGATTGTGAACAAAAACCTGGTCGAACTGGCGGCCCTCGCGGTCATTGCCGTCACGCATAGCGGCAGGTATGCGGGCTTGGACCGCCTCCTTCGAAGATTCGGGGCCAGATGGGGGGATCGCGAGCGGGCGGCAGTTGACATATAGACATATAAGCAATATGCTTTGACATATGAGAACAACCGTAAGACTGGATGATTCGCTCCTGAGAAGGGCCAAGCATGAAGCCGCGAAACGCGGGGTAACACTCACCGCCCTGATCGAGAAGGGATTAGGCCTCGTCATGACACCGCCGGCCAGCCGGTCCGCAAGGCGCACCGTGCGGCTGCCGGTTTGCAAGGCGGGCGGAGGCACGCTGCCCGGCGTGGACATCGGCAATTCAGCTGATCTTCTCGACCGGATGGAAGGCATTAAGTGATTCTGGCGGACGTTAACATCCTGATTTACGCCTTCCGCTCCGACTCCCGCGAGCATGCGCGTTATCGGGAGTGGCTCGAATCTGTCATCAACGGACCGGAAGCCTATGGAGTGGCGCCTCAGGTTCTCTGTTCCTTCGTCCGCATCGCCACCCATCCACGCATTTACACACGACCAAGCCGGCTGGAGGACGCCCTGGCCTTCACTCGGGCCATACAGGAACAGCCGTCTGCGAGGTTGGTGGTTCCCGGGAGAGAACATTGGAGGATCTTCGAAACCCTTTGCCGGGAAGCGGCTGCTGCAGGCAACCTGATTCAGGATGCGTGGTTCGCCGCCCTTGCCATTGAGTCGGGCTGCGAGTGGATCACCATCGATCGGGATTACGCCCGCTTCAAGAGTTTGCGCTGGCGCCCTCCCTTTTGATCCGCATGTTGCACTCGGTTTCGCGCCAAGGCGGAGCAGGCGGGCGCGCAATCGGGGGCCCCGGATTCCAGTTTTTTGTTTCGTGTGTGGAGGAATTGAGGATAATAGCGGCTGGAATTCAATTCGAAGGGGCGCCTATATGAACAATCGCAAGAAAAAGGATCGAATGGCGGAAGACGGCATTTCGCGGCGTACGTTTGTGGGCGGCGTGGCTGCCGCGGCAGGCATCATGATCGTTCCCCGGCGCGTGCTCGGCGGGCCCGGCCACCAGGCGCCCAGCGACAAGCTGAACATCGCGACCGTCGGGGTGGGCGGAATGGGAGCCGAAAACACCGCCAGGTGCCTTGAAGAAAACATCGTTGCCCTGTGCGACGTGGACGATGATCTGGCGGGGAAAGTCTACAGCAAGTATCCCAACGCAAAGACCTATCGTGATTGGCGCGTGATGCTGGAGCAGCAGAAGGACATTGATGCGGTCATCGTTGCCACTCCCGACCACACCCACGCGGTGATTGCCATGGCATCCATGCAGCTGGGCAAGCACGTATACGTGCAGAAGCCGCTCACCCGCACGCTATGGGAAGCGCGCATGCTCACCGAGGCGGCGCGCAAGCACAAGGTCGTCACTCAGATGGGCAACCAGGGGCATTCCGGGGAGGGCGTCCGGCTGATCGAAGAGTGGATCGCCGACGGCGCCATCGGGAAAGTGCACGAAGTCCACTGCTGGACGAACCGCCCGATATGGCCCCAGGGCATGCCTCGGCCGGAGGAAAGCCTTTCCATACCGCCCACCCTGGATTGGGACTTGTGGATCGGCCCGTCCCCCATGCGTCCCTATCACCCCACCTACCATCCGTTCAGCTGGCGTTCCTGGTTCGACTTCGGCACCGGAGCGCTGGGGGACATGGCCTGCCACGTCATGGATGCCTCCTACACGGCGCTGAAGCTGGGCTACCCGACGAGCGTGACCGCCTACCTTGCCTTCCAGGTGGTCGAGCGGACAAGGCCGGACACCGGCAGGGTATCGCGAGTCCGGGTGCAATATAAGGACAGCTACCCGATGGCTACCGTCGTGCACTACACCTTTCCGGCGCGCGGCAAGAAGTATCCGGCGGTCAAGCTTCACTGGTACGACGGCGGCCTTCTGCCCGAGCGCCCGGAGGAGCTCGAGCCGGATCGCAGGATGCCCGAGAGCGGGACGCTGTTTGTGGGCGAGAAAGGAAAGCTCATCTGCGAAACATACTCGGAGAGCCCGAGGCTCATCCCGGAAACCAGGATGCAACGCTACAAGCGGCCCAAGAAGAAGATCCCCAGAGTTCAGGGCAGCCACGAGCAAGACTGGATCGACGCATGCAAGGGCAAGACGACTGCCGTCTCCCACTTTGACTACGCCGGCCCCTTCAGCGAAACCGTGCTCCTCGGAAACCTGGCCATCCTCCTCCCCGGCAGAAAGCTGGAGTGGGATGGTCCCAATTTGCGGGTGACCAATATGGAAGAGGCGAACCAGCACATAAGAACCCCGTACCGCGAGGGCTGGTCGCTTTAGTTCTTTTTCGAACCACGATGTCATTGGATTGGAGAAAGAATCGGGGATCGGATGCTGATCCGATACCCTTGCAGCCATGCACGCGTCAGTGCGTTCAGAGCCGCGATCGTGAGATCGCGGAATCGAAATGCCTGACAGGCACAGCTGCCCGCGTGCTTACGCCCGCGGCTCTGGGCGCCTCGGCAGGAGCAACACCCCCGGATGCGGCGATTTTTTCTCAGGTCCACTGAGCACGTGGAGGATTCCCGCATCTATTCCGGAGGATCTATGCAACCAGGCGATTTGAAGATCGGCTATGTCGGGGCGGGCTTTGTCGCGCGTTTTCAGCTTGCGGCTCTAAAGCAAGTTCGCGGTGTTGAGCTGGCCGGCGTTACGGCGCTCCAGGGCGCTCCCGAACTGGCGGCCATGGCCCGCAGCGCGGGAGCCGGAGACCCCGTGGTCTACAGGAGCATTTCGGAGATGGCCCGGCATGTCGATTGCGTCGCCATCTTCGCACCCAACTTCGCGCGCATCCCCATCATGGAGGAAATCGCAGCGGCCGTCAAAGCGGGCGCCGCGCTGAAGGGGGTGATCTGCGAAAAGCCCTTGGGGCGGAACATGGGCGAAGCCCGGCGCCTGGTCGAGCTGGCCCGGTCGGCCAATCTTCGCACAGCATACTTCGAGAATCAGATCTTCATGAAGCCGATCCGCACGGAACTGGCGCAGCTGGAGCCGGTTCAGAAAACAATGGGACCGCTCTCGCTTACTCGCAGCGCAGAGGAGCACGGCGGGCCGCACGAGGGCTGGTTCTGGGACCCGACGCAGCAGGGGGGCGGCGTTCTGTGCGACATGGGATGCCACAGCATCGCCGTGGGCTGGTACGCCCTGACGCCCGGCGGTAGGGAGGCTACATTCCTGCAGCCGCAGAGCGTCACCGCCGACATCGCGCTCCTGAAGTGGGGACAGCCTTACTGGCGCGAGAAGCTGCTCCGGGAGCGGGGAGTCGACTACACGAAAACGCCCGCCGAAGACTTCGCCACCGGAATAATCACCTACCGGAACCCGGAAACCGGGCAGAAGGTCAAGTCCCAGTTTACAAACTCGTGGATGTTCGAAAAGCAGGGCCTCCGGCTGTTCATGGACGGCATGGGGCCGGGATACGCTTTTGAGGTCAACACACTGGTATCGCCGCTCAACATCTTCATCGGCGATGCGGCTGCTGAAGCAATCAAGGACGCCGAGTCCGCGCTCGAGAAATCCACCGCTTCGCGCGGCCTGCTGGCCGTCCAGTACAACGAAGCCGATCTTTACGGCTACACGGATGAGAACCTGGACGCCCTCCAGGCATTCACCCGCGGCACCGACGCCATGCTGCCGTGGAGTTACGGCCTGGAGATCACGCGGCTGGTGATGGCGGCATACCTTTCTGCCGAGAGGAAGCGGGTGATCGACATGACCGATCCCGCAACCCTCCGGGAGCTGGAGACCTACATTCCTCTCATCCAGCAGGGGCGTGGCGCAGAACTGCTCTATTGACTCAATCGAAATTCGTAACAGGGCGGTACGGGAGGCGACGTGAATTCATCTCAAGAAGGGGTTGGAAAGGCTCTCTTGCTGATGTTCATCGCTTTTGCGGCGGTTTTTGTCTACGGCCTGCTCGCCGCATTGCCGGGTTCAGTGCTTCCCTCGCTGGGACGCGGCGGTTTTCTCCCCAGCGACAAGAACATCGGCGACTTCCTGCTATTGAACGCCATGGGCGCGGTGCTGGCGTATCTCGCCGGCGGTCCCATCATCGACCGGCTGGGCAAGAAAGCGGCGCTTGCGCTGGGATCGCTGCTGGTGGTCGGGGCCATGACCGGCTTTGCGGTAATCGTGGCCCGTGTTCCACCGCAGTCGGCATTGCTCCCTCTGCTTGCGACATCTTTTGTACTGGGCCTGGGCGCGAATGCCATTGTCAGCGCGGGCCATGCCCTGGTAGCCCACGTCGCCTCGACCTGGCGTAACGCCGCTCTGAACCTGCTGGATATTTGTTTTGGCCTCGGCCTGGCAGCGCTGCCGCTGGCGGTGCAGATACTGCAGCAGCGCGGCGGATTGGAGCTGATCTTCTGGTCGCTGGCCCTGGCCGCCGGAGTTCTGGCGGTGCTGGTGGGATCCTCCCGCTTTCCGCCGGCCGCACATGCGGAGTCCTTCCCCGTTCATGAAGCCACCGGCCTGCTCCGCATGCCCAGATTCTGGTTGCTGGCGATCGCCCTGTTCATGTATGTCGGGGCCGAGGTGTCCGTGGGCCAATGGATAGTCAGCTATATTGAACGGGATCCGCAGCTGCTGGCCGCCATGGAACTCGATGCCGCGCACATTCAGGAAATGGCGCGGAGCGATCCCCAGGCTTTGAGCCGGTTTTTCGAGGAGGATGCCGAGGGAGTGAAATTGGCCACGTTTGCGCTGCGGACGCTTTCCTTGTTTGCCTTCGCATTGCTGGCAGGGCGGCTGGTTTCGAGTTTTCTGCTCGGCGTTTTGCGCGTCAACAGCCTGTGGCTGGTCGCAGCCGGTTCGGCTATAACCGCTGTCGCCCTTCTTGCAGGTTTCACCGCCGGCAATCCCGGCGCCGTGCGCTGGGCCATGATCGCGACCGGCTTCGGTATGGGACCCATCTTTCCCACTTCAGTTGGACTGGCCTCGGTGATGGCGCCGCGGATCCCCGGAACGGCCATGAGCCTGGTGATGGGTATCGGCTTTGCCGGACTGCTGCTGATTCCTCCGGCCGTGGGCTATATATCCAGCGCCCGCGGCGGCGAGGCCGGCGATCTGCGCAGCGGGCTTTTGATAGTGCTGGCCGCCGCCGTCGTCATGCTGGTGCTGCACGTGACGCTGGCGCTCCGGCAGCGCCGCCATCCAGCAAAGCAGCCGCAATAGTGGCGCCCAGCGCCTCAGGCCTGGCGCCAAAATTTGAGGTTATTGTTGTTGCCGGCGCCGCAGCTGTTCACAAAGACCTTGGGGGAGGGACAGGAATGGCTCTGTATCTCTGCCGTTGGGAAAATGGAGATTTCTCCGTTATCCAGGCGAAAAATAAGGAGCATGCAATCGAGATTCTGGATGAGGTGGCGAATGCCGAAGGATTGCCTGTATATGCAATCACGGGCTTCATGGCCCACTTTCGACTCACAGACGAAGGAATTGTCGAGCTTGAAGGATTCGGGGAGGTGTTTGGAGACCACGTTAGGGAACGCGTCCATCCGATCCTGGGAGAATTGGACGTTTCACCTTTCGACGCCGCGCCCGAAGACGAAGCCCGGATCAAAGCGGCGGTGGAACTGGAACGCGGCTGGCTGAAAGCAACGCCAGCGCCCGAACCTGACACGGAACTTGGGAAGCGAATCAAGGCGCAGATGGATCTGCCCACATCCGTCATCAACCGTCGCATCCGTGCTTCGGCAAGAGAAGTGCTCAAGAAGGCCAAGCCAAAAGGCAAGCCCAACTGAGTCCTGGTGAGCGCATCGGGAACCAATGGAACACTCCAGGGCCGATTTGGATGCTTAATCCTTTACGGCACGTTTTGTGTGCCGTAAAGGATTAATCTTGGCTTTTCAGTTCTGCATTGCATTCGCAAGTTCAGGGATCAAGAAGAGTTGCTTGAGTTTGAGACCCGCTGCGGTA
>Ga0299915_10003823_pt1 | contig 10898 bp, 11 predicted proteins | sample RVTome_13_FD_200263 | JGI IMG/M metagenome (GOLD analysis project Ga0299915, IMG submission 200263) | Soil microbial communities from uranium-contaminated site in the Upper Colorado River Basin, Wyoming, United States - RVT92D227 (version 2) ... | reverse complement strand
TGTTTAAGAACGAAATCGCTAAAAGACTTACCAGCGGATACGATAATATTAGAAAATATTTAGTTCAAGAAAATTATCTAGAGTATTTTAACGAAGAAGAAATGGAAGTTTTAAACGCCAATATATTTAAACAAATAGAAGACCAGTTCTATGTAAAACATCGAAATCATCTAAATGCGATTGAGCTTGAGACATTATTAGACATTATTAACGTAAATATATCTTGTTCAAAGATATTTTTAATTAATCAAATGAGACCCGTTGAAATCGTGAACGATGAAACTCAAATGGGCTTCTCGTACGAAAAGGCTTTAGTCACCGCTTTAAATTTGAATAGATGTAGATTACAAAAATTACCTCCTTCGATAAAGAACATTCAAAATCTAAAAAAGCTCTACTTAGCAGAAAATCGATTAAAGTTGCTTCCAGAAGCAATAGGGAATCTAAAAAATTTAGAAAAACTAAATTTAAGCGATAATATTTTAACTGAGCTTCCAATAGAAATCGGAAATCTCACAAATCTTAAAGAATTGAATCTTAACCACAATAATTTATATTTATTGCCTGATTCGATTTCAAAACTAGAAAATTTAGAAATATTGTTGCTATGGGGAAATCAATTAAGAATACTGCCTAGTAATACGAGTAGAATGGCTTCGCTAAAAGTTTTAGGATTAAGTTATAATCGTTTAGAAAAATTTTCAGATTTACCCTTAAAGCTTCAAAATCTTGAAATATTGGATCTAAGTAATAACCATCTAAAATTCTTAAACGGAAATTTAGAACAATTAATATCGTTAAAATCGTTATGGTTAAATAATAATCCTATTAAAGAACTCCCAATAAACTTAAAAGACCTTAAAGCTCTCAAAGATCTATATATTATTAACACGCCCATAGCGCTTAAACCAGATATAGAGAGCAAAAAATTATTAGATGATTTGGAACGAAAAGATGTGAACATATGGAAATAATTTATTGTCTAAGTTATTAATAAGATTTACTTTTTTAACAAATCACTGCTTTCAATCTCACTATGAAAAGTGTTATAAAATAATAACGGAAGAAGTAATTGAAACATACCCTCTCCAAGGTTAGTTATTTTATATTTAACTCTTACTGGCGCTTTAGATAAGACTTCACGAAATATTAATTTCTTTTTCTTTAGAATTCGTAAACTATCGGTAAGACTTCTTGAACTTATTTTTTGAATGAGATTTTTTAATTCGTTAAAATGAGCTTCTTTTAAAAAATAGATCATATACAATACACTCACATTCCATTTACCCTGTAGAAAAGAGAGCCCTTTTTGATAGAAATTAACCTCAACAATTAGTCTTTCTTGATTGTGATTAACTAACTGTTCATTTTTATCTACACATCTTTTTACGGTTTCCCGTATTTTTGGAATCATTTCAATAAGTTCTTTAAAGTTTTCATATTCTGACCTTATCATAAATTATATCACGATTCTTTATAATTATTATATAGTTATAATTTCTAGTGAAAAATTCTTTCCTAAGTAAAAAATTCTTTACTTTTAGCTTTAAATTATATTAATATCTTATAATAAGCAATAACAGTTTAAATTTTAAACGAATTTAATTTGGAATTTATAATTTAAAAATTCTTTTTAAATTTAAAAATAAAGGCTGAAAAATTGAAGTTGAATAAATTTGAATTTTTTCTTATCAATCATCCTATTAGGGGGCTTTTACAAGATAAAATGGAAGCTAAAGAGTTCAAAAAATTTTCAAATTCTGAATCTTTCAAAAAAGTCTTAGAAATTGGATGTGGAAATGGTACTGGTACAAAACTAATAAAAAAATATTTTTCTCCGAACAAAATATTCGCAATTGATTTAGATGAAAAAATGATATCTTTAGCAAAACGCAACAATTCTGATATTAATATCTTTTTTGAAATTGGGGATGCCACAGTTCTAAAATATAATTCAAATCAATTTGATGCTATTTTTGACTTTTGGATTATCCATCATATTCCAAATTGGAAGCAATGCTTAAAAGAGCTAAAGAGAGTTTTAAAACCCGGAGGACAGTTATTTATTGACGATTTATCAATTGAATCCTTTAATTCGACAACGGGGAAGTTATGGAGGAAATCATTAGATCATCCCTATAAAAACATGTATACACGGGAAGAGTTTATTAATTATCTTAAAAATCTTGGTTTTAGATTAATTAATTTGAAAATCTGTCATCCCGGACATTTACTCAAATATTTTATTCTAGTAGCAATGTTGAAAAATAATAATTAAAAGTATAAAGCATTAAAATGATCGCATCCTTTCCAAATTTAGGGCACTCGTGGCCTGCCTTTAAAACCTTATTAGAATGTTTTGATGTTAAAGTGGTCTTACCAGATCTAACAAATAGAGAAGCTTTAAAAATTGGCGTTAAGTATAGTCCTGAATTTGTTTGTCTTCCTTTTAAATCAACTCTGGGAGATTTTGTTAGTTGTATTAAAAATGGTGCTGATACGCTTATAATGGCTGTCGATTGCGGTCCTTGTAGATTAGGTTTTTATTCGAGTCTTCACGAACGATTGTTAAAAAATATGGGTTATAAAAATGTAAGAGTTATCCCTCTCAATCAGGCTGATTTGCTCGAGTTTAAGTGGTTAAATACTTTTTTTAAAGTTTCAACTTCAAATGCTTTGATAAAATATTCAATGATGGTGAAAGCTACTATATTTTTTCTTAAAAAGGCTAAATACATAGAAGACATTCAAACTGCTGAAGGTATTTTTCGCGCATACGAACAAAATACGGGAGATACTACTAGAACCGTAAATAAATTACTAAAAAGACTTGACAAAACCAATACAGTTCAAAGTCTTCGCGATTTTAAATTTGTAATAAGAAATAACTTTAAATATATAGATATCGATAAAAAAAGAGTTCCTTTAAGAGTAGTTCGCGCGGGAGAGATTCATGTTACTCTTGAACCATACGTAAACCTTGAGATTAGGCGGAGATTGGGCGAAATAGGCGTTATTATTCATCAATCTCTAAGTCTATACGATTGGATAATACATAGATTACATTTAAACTTCAGAAGAAAATGGTTAGAACACCTTGCTAACCCCCATATCCCCTTAGATATTGGTGGAGAGACAATATGGGTTATTGGAGAGTATATTAATTCTGCTATGGAGGGATTTGATGGATTTATTCATAATTATCCTTTTACATGTATGCCTGAAACCACATCTCGAACAATAATCGAAGAAAAACTTAAAAAAAAATACGAGCTTCCAGTATTATTTATTTCATTAGACGAGCAAAGTGGAGTGGAAGGATTTAGAACGCGTCTAGAAGCTTTTGTTGACTTAATGAATTCTAGAAGAAATCTCAAATTAAAAAAAGGGAGGACAGAGAAACAAGTATTATTTGCTAATCATAATAATTTTTATAGAAATGATTTTTATTATAAATGTATTAAATTTTTACAAGAATAAAATTAACTTTAAATTTTTTAAATGAACGAATACATTCCAATCAAAGAAACTTAAAATAATTATTAATTTTTTTTAAACTGATCTTTAAAAATGCTATTTTTATAGCAAGCTTTAACGCATTTTCCACATGTATCGTGTTTTAATCCTAAAGATAACATATATTTCCTACACAGTTCTCTATAATCCTCTAATTTAGTTTTGTTTTTTAATATAGGGCAAACTTCTAAGCATGCAGAACAATTTCCGCATTTAGATTCCATTTTTTTTCCTTGTATTAAAGGAATGTTAATCAAAACTGATGCAAATCTTACTGCTGGACCATGTTCTTCAGTTACAATCAATTCGTTAATTCCGCGCCACCCTATACCCGCATATTCTGCGACAACTCTATGAGAAATTGTTTTGGAGAAATAATCCTTAACATTTTTAACTTCTTTAGAGGGCGTTTCTGTAGTAGGCGGAATTGCTAGCCCATTATACTTTTCAGCGATCTTTTTACTTATGGTTTTTAATAATTCGTTTATACGAAAATACTCTTCACCATATCGATTCCAGAGATCTTTATCGGCTTTTCCATTCTTTTCAACGTTAATGAAATCAATAATCTCAGAACGATAAAATATTCCCAAAGAGAGAATAGAACCGGTTGCTATATACTTGTCAAATTGGTTTTGTAAGAGTTGTTTGAGTTTACTTTGTTGTTCAACTATTAAATTATTATATACTAACGAAAAATTAGCGATTCCAAAAATTCCCTTATACTCGATTTGACTTAAAAAATTGTTAAAAAATTTGTGAATTCTATCTGTATTAATTTCTTTTTCAGACAAAATCTAATTTCTACCCATTTTGAATAATAAAGTATTAAATATTATTTTGAAAAAAAAAATCTATTAAAAATATTAAAAGCTATTAATTTAGCTTGTTTGTAATCTCTATTGCCCACGATTTTGCTGTTTGCTGAGCTATTTCCTTTTTATTAATTAAAGGTTCAACAAAATCTATTTCTCCAAGAATTTGAGCGTTTTTTATTGCACTTTTTAATTTTTCCAAAGTTTTACCGGGATTTCCTCCGCTACAGCACCAAAGTGCGATTTTTTTTCCTGAAAGATCGTATTGCTCAATAAACGCTCGAATTGGAGGCGAAAATGTCCACGCCCAAACGGGGGTTCCTAAAAAAATCAAATCATACTCTTTAGGATTTTTTTCAATCGGGAATAAGTTCGGATTGTTTTTCATTAATGCCTGCATTCCGCCCCATATATATTTCATACCCCCTTTAGGATTAATTTCTTTAATAGGTTTAATTGGTTGTATATCGGCAACAACTGTTTCTTTAATGCTTTCGGCAATATATTTTGTATTCCCTGTTAAGGAATAATATACAATTAGGATTTTTTTCGACATTTTTTTAATTAACCAAAGTTGGCTCTTTATTTTCAATTATATTATTAAAAGTTTAAAAAATTATTCTTCTTAATACAACATGACCGATGATGACGAAATGAGAAATGAAATGTGCAAATGATTTTCTCTGGGGTATCTGAGGTCTCTCGTAAGTTAACGCTACAACAAAATACTCGATAATTAATAAGCAGTTTTATATTTGACTTTTATTTATAAATTATTTTTATTTTTATTAGCAAATTTGGAAACTTTCGGCAATAATGAAATGAATTCAAGAGGATCTCCAAAAACGGGCACTTTTCTCTCGTTCATTTTCTGAAAAACTCGCGCTCTATCTTCCGGACAATTTACTCTCTGTATGATTGTAAATAATGGCTTATTGTGTTTATGTCCTAAACTTAACGCTTCAATCATGTTGGGTTCAAAAGTAGGATCTTTTCTTAATTGAAAATCCATGCTGAAATACCATGTTGGTAAGTCCATTATTAATCCGTCAATTTTATTATCAGATAACGCGAGATCAATAACTTCACGCATAATATTGCTGTAATAGATCTGAGCAGAAACATCTAGGGGATTTTTTGAACTAGTTCCTAACTTGAAAAATTTAGAGTCCATTTCCTTTTGAATTTCAGAACTGAAAGATGGTACTCTCATTCCTTCCCTCTCAATAAGATCAACCAACACAACTCCATAACCTCCACTTATACTAAATACAGCTACATTATTTAATGTGAAAGTGCCATAACAATCAATTATTTTAGCTGCGAACAATAATTGTTCTAAAGATTCCACTTCAATTGCGTTATATTGCGTAAATACGCTAGTCCAGACATGGCTTTCTCCTGTTAAAGAAGCAGTGTGAGTTTTTGCAGCAATCGAACCTGCTTGCGTCTTACCACCTTTTAAAAATATTATGGGTTTTTTGTTTTGAGCTAAGATTTCTTTTAATTTTTTACCTCTTCCTTTTTTAATCCCTTCAACATATACTAAAATTATATTTGTTTCAGGATCCTGTGATAAAAAATACAATAAATCTACCAAATCTAAGTCAGCACCGTTGCCGAAGGAAAAGACTTTAGAAAATTTAATCCCCAATTCGTTTGCCATATATATAGCGATATTACACATTCCTCCCGACTGTGCTACAAATCCTATATTACCTCCAGAAGTAGAGGGAAATTTTGGACGCCACGCTAGCCCTAGTTTTGGATAATATAATCCCATACAATTTGGTCCTAAAAATCTAACTTTATTTTGCGCTTTTTTTAATAAATCTCGTTCTAATTCAATACCCTCTTTAGTACCTGATTCTGAGAAATTGGCTGTAAATATGCTAGCTAATTTTACTCCTTTTTTAGCGCAATCTTCCATAATAGTTAAAATTTGCGATGGAGGAACGGTTATGAAAACATAATCAATTGGAACGGGGATATCTTTAACTGATTTGAAAACTTTACCTTTAGTTCCATCGTCAAAATCGGGAATCTCTTTAATGTTAGGATGAACTACAAAAATATTGTCTCCTTTGAAATTTTCTTGATGACTTCTCAGAAAAAAGAAATTATCTTTCTGGGACGGTCCAATTATTGCAATATTTCTCATGTCGTTTATAAAAGAAATATCTTTAACGGAAAATTTTAAAGTTCGTTCGATTGACATTAATAATACTAATAACTCGTTGGTTTAATATTTTATAAAAACCAGAAAACAGCAGAAAGTACTTTTTAAATTTAATTATTAAAATGTATTATGACAAAAATTTTCTACAATTCTCTCCATTCACAGTTGCATAGTCTGCATTGAAATTTTTTACCGTACAATTGGGGGTAATTCGAGATAATTATTTTCTTATCAATTAATTCCTTAATTGCGTTAGCATTTTGATTTCCACACTTGGGACAACTGCGTCTTCCTTCTGCTCTTTTAACTTCTAATATCCCATTTACGCTTTTTTTTATCTCTTCTTTTATTTCGGATTTTTTCTCCTGTTTAATAGTATTAATATCTTTAACTTTTTCGTCTTGTGATGTGATTTCAGGACCTATTCCTTCAACTTTCATTTCTTTATTTAACATACTTATGTATCCAATTCCAATAGATTCAACTTCATCTCCTTTTGGTACTCTATTAAATTTTTTTTGAAAATTTGCAATAAAATTTTTAGCTTCTTCTAATTTAAAGGTGAAACCTTGTTTAGTAATGCGTTCTACAATTTTTTTAGCAAGTTCTTCCTCAGTAAATTCTTTTTTTTTTGTTATTTCTATGTTTCTCAAATCGTCAATGGCCTTCTCTATTCCACTCCAAATTATATCATTTTGAATTTCGGACATATTACCTTTTACTAAAACCGTAATATTTTCTTTAGTTTGACAAATTACAATTTTATTTCCTTTTTGAAGTTCAGGATTTGCGTTTTTATCAATAAACGATATGTAAATTTCTGTATTAGTATCGTATTCTAAGACCTCTTGTAAAAGTTTTACGATTTTTTCTTGTATATATTCGATTCTTTCATTTTTTAATTCAAATGTTCTCTCTTCTTCTGGCATAAATAAATCAATTATTAAAAATAGTTGTAAAGATTTTTTAAATGGCTAATCAAAAATTGGTCTTCTTTAATTTATAATTATTTCATTACAAAACTTTGAATAAATTTTTTAGAACCTAAAAGTGTTGGATTAATATGGGTGAGGAAAAAATTCAAAAAATGTTAGCCGATTTAAGAAACGATAATACTTCTGGTGCAAACGAATTAATCGATCAAGCTATACAAATAATTAAGATCTTTTTGAATTCAGAAAAAGACGAAAAAGTAGACTTAAAAGACAGATTTATTAAGTTATCAAGAGAAATTATGGATTCTAAACCCAGTATCGCTCCTTTAATTAACACTATTGGATTTTTAACGCATGATTTAATATCATATAATAAAGAAAACATTTTAAATAAAATAGAACAATTTTACGTTGAAAAAACAAATCGAGAGAAAAATTTAGAGTATACATTTCAAAAGTTCATAAGTAAAGAATACAAAAATCGTGCCAAAATTATGTTAATTTCTTATAGTTCTACGCTTTTGAATCTTTTGTTAAAATTTAAAGAATTTCAATTTGAAATTTACATTTTAGAATCTCGTCCTCTCCTTGAGGGGCATCGTACCGCCGAAACTCTAGCTCCGTATTTCAAAACGCATATAATAATAGACACTGCAATAGGTGCATTTATAGAGGTGATTGATTGCGTTTTTTTAGGTATTGATAGTATTTTAAACGATGGTTCAATTGTTAACAAAATTGGATCGTACCCTTTAGCAGTTTTAGCTCGCGAAAATAAAAAACCAGTCTATGCTGTGGGAGATTCTTTTAAATACAATTTAAAATCTCATTTTGGCCAAAAAATCGTAATAGAAACAAATCCAAGTACAGAAGTTTACAATAAAGAAATATTAAATGAAAATTTATCAGTTCATAACTATTATTTTGATATTACGCCTTCAAAATATATTACTAAGATTATTTCAGATTTAGGTGAATTTACTCCTAAAAAGTTCGTTTCTAAAGTTAAAAAAACGCTTTCAATTAATTGGTTCGAATCCTTTTTAAAAAATAACAAATAATAATTTAAATTAAAAGAGTCTAAATACATCAAATAAGCATACAAATTCTTTTAAATGTATTAGATTTGCATTATGAACGAAATAGATAAAAGTATAAAAAAAAGATCCGAAAGGATTTTAAAATTATTTAACACTGTTAAGGGAAGAAGCGTTGGAGAATTCCCAGGACCAATCCCTCCCTTTTCAAAATGGTTAAACGGCTTGATAATATCTGCGAAAAGGGGTGAGATAGAGCTAGAATTTGTGGTTAGACCAGAATGGGCAAATCCTACGGGTTTATTACACGGAGGCATGCAATGTGGTTTAATGGACGATACGATTGGAATGATGACCGCCACATTAGGATACGAAGGTTTCTTAATTACAATTGATTTTCACGTCGATTACCTAGGAAAAGTTAAGGTTGGCGAGAAAATCCGCGTAAAGGCTGAAATGATTCGTGAGGGTAGAAACATTATTAACGCAGCAGCAGAAATTTATGATAAAGACGGAAAAATAATAGCAAATGGTAATTCAAACTTATTAAAAACGCAGTTCAAACCAGATTATGTTAAAGCAATTGATAACTTTAAGGAGTCGAGCATTTAGCCCTATATAAATTAAAATTTTAGAAGAATCTGTGATTATTTTTTAAATAATATTTAATAAATTTTTACACTAAAATTCTTTCTAAAATTAATCTTCAAAAGTCTTTTATTTAAGATTTTAAAGCTTTTTCCTTAATAATTCAACTATGCTATCTAGACTTGAGATAGAAGAAATTATTAATAATTTGTGAAGGACGATGTTATGGAGAAAGAAAAAAAATTAAGGTTTTGCTATTATTGTGGAAATTTAATCAAGGATTATATAGAAGCAGAAACTAAAATTTGTCCTTATTGTGGTGTAAAATTGCATTATTTAGAAAAAATAAAAATCCAAGCTTAAAAATTAGAACTATTTAGTTAAATAATTTCATCTTTTTCTTAATCAATTCATTTTAATTAGAAAATTTAAAGAAATTTCAACCTAAGAGTGTTGGAATAGAAAATATTCTTATCCTTTGAGTCATTAAAATTTAAAGGCATGAAACTTAGACGATTGATCGAAGATTTCGTTGTCGAAGAATTAAACAATTTTACAACATTAGATTCAGGAAAATTTAGGTTATATTCGTTAGAAAAACGAGGGCTTGAAACCTTTTATATTATTAATTACTTAAGTAGAATAAATAATATACCGCGAAGAGAATTCGGGTACGCAGGATTAAAAGACAAGCACGCTATCACTAAACAATATTTTACAATTCCAAGCGAGCGAAAAATTAATACGCTGAAAGAAAAGAATTTTGACATAAATTTTATAGGATTTGTTGATAAAAAAATTCAATTAGGCGAATTGTTAGGAAACCGCTTTCAAATAACTATTAGAGAAATTACCAAAGGAGAGCTTGATGGAATCTATAAAAAAGTATTAAATATAACAGAAATTGGAGTACCAAATTATTACGATTCCCAAAGATTTGGTAGTTTTATAAAAGGCGTTTTTATTGCGAAATTAGTTGCTGAAAATCAGTTCGAACAAGCAGTTAAAGCGTATTTAACGTCGTATAAAAAATCTGAAAATAAAGAATTAAAAAAAGATAAAAGAGAAATATTAAGCAAATGGACTGAATTATCAAATGCCAATGTAAAAAATAAAACGCTGAAAGCAATCATAGACGAATTTTTGAAATACAACGATTGGCAAAAAGCTTACATGAGAATTCCTAATAATATAAGAGAATTACATAAACACGCTTACGAAAGTTACCTCTGGAACGAAAACATTAAAAATGTAATAAAGAATTTTGAATCTACGTATTCTATTAAGTATAATGCGGGGACTCTTCTCTTCTATAAAAAAATTTCCGAAAATGAAATAAAAAAAATTCCGTCTGTGATTGATGGAAGGAATGTAATAGTTAAACCAATAAACTTTACCATATCCGAACCTTTTAACGACGAATTAAGCAAAAATAGATTTAAAATCAATATTTTATTTGATCTTCCAAAGGGAAGTTACGCAACTATCATAGTAAAACGATTATTCAATAAAAAATAGTATCTCTGATTATTAGGAATGGATTTATATACAACTTTTTTTATATTAATAAATATAATTTTTTTTCTTAAAATTAAACAAGAGAAAATAATAGTTATCATGTCATTGCAACCTTTAGATTATTTAAATGGAATATTAAGTATTATTACTATCCTAACGGGAATAATAGTTGGTTTAGTAATTGCCTTAAAATATTTTGAATTGAGAAGAAGAGTTTTTTTATATGTAGGAATTGCAGTTATGGGTACATATCAACCGTGGTGGCCAACAGCAGTTTCATTTTTTACTATTTTAATTTTTGAGCGACCAT
>Ga0299915_10003821_pt1 | contig 10899 bp, 10 predicted proteins | sample RVTome_13_FD_200263 | JGI IMG/M metagenome (GOLD analysis project Ga0299915, IMG submission 200263) | Soil microbial communities from uranium-contaminated site in the Upper Colorado River Basin, Wyoming, United States - RVT92D227 (version 2) ... | reverse complement strand
ATTATATATTTTTAGTATTTTTTTTATAGCATTAGTCTTTCCAGCCTCAAGATTAAAAATATCTGCCTATATTTTGTTTATTTCATTTATAGTTGAGGCTGCTTCGTATGAAGACCTTACAAATATCCCGGCTACTACAGATTTGAAGTTGAAATTACCTGACAGATTTTTTATTTTTTCGAATTCTTCGTCAGAGTAGTATTTTTGGACAGGATAATTTTCCTTTGAGGGCTGGAGATACTGGCCTATCGTAACAATATCACAATTGGCATTTTCAAGGTCGTGTAATAGCTCTAATATTTCTTCTATTTCTTCACCCAGCCCTAGCATAAAACCTGATTTTGTTAATACTTCAGGATTTAAAATTTTTGAATTTTTTAAAATATCAAGAGACCAATTATAGCTTGCGTGGTCCCTAATAGTTTTATAATTTCTCTTAATGGTTTCCAGATTATGATTTAATACATCTGGTTTTACATCAAGTAAAATTTTTAAATTCTCCTTGCTTCCTTTGAAATCAGGGATTAAACACTCGACTTTTAAGTTAGGGTCTGTAATCTTTATTTCCCTTACTGTTTTTGCAAAATGTTTTGCTCCGCCGTCCTCCAGATCATCCCTCGTGACAGAAGTCAGAACAATGTAGCTTAACCCCATTTCTTTTACTGCTTTTGCAATATTTTTTGGTTCGAATCCGTCAAGTTTTTGGGGTTTTCCTGATCTCACACCGCAAAACGCACAATTTCTGGTACAAATATTCCCCATTAGCATAAAGGTTGCGGTTTTTTTGCTAAAACATTCGAAGATATTGGGACATTTTGCGCTCTGGCAAACAGTATTGAGTTTTAAGTTTGCAAGTAAGTCTTTGACCTGGTTTATATTTGAATTATTTAAACTAACAGTCTTTTTTAACCACTCAGGCTTTTTTACATTATTTTCCGACAATCCTGTTAACAATCCTTTCAAAATCCTTGATAGAGCCGAATAAAATTTGTATTTTACCTTTCCTCTTCCCTACTTTTATATTTACCGGTGCCTGAAGATAGTCTGAAATTAATTGAGTTACTTCAGGTAATTTTTCAAATTCCGGTAGCTTTTTTTTCGGTTTTGTCTCAGAAGATTTTACTTTGACCTTACTTCTAACCACTCCTTCAACTTGCCTGACGCTTAAATCTTGTTCTACAACCTGGTTAGCAAGCTTGATTTGCTCTTCCTTATTTTCAAGGCCTAAAAGAGTTCTCGCATGGCCGGCACTTAAGCTGCCTGTATCAACCATCTTTTGTACTTCCAGTGGAAGCAGTAATAATCTTAAAGAGTTAGTGATGGCTGCCCTGCTTTTACCGATTTTTTTTGAAAGCTCCTCATGAGTAAGCTTAAATTCATCGATTAATTGCTTAAAAGTATGGGAGAGTTCTATCGGAGTAAGGTCGTCTCTTTGAATATTTTCAATCAAAGCCATCTCAAGGGAAGCAATGTCGTCAACATTCTGGTTTATTATACAAGGTACTGTAGCCAGTCCCAACATTTTTGCTGCTTTATACCTTCTTTCACCAGAAATAATCTCATATAACCCTCCTCCGTCAAGACTTCGCACCATAATGGGCTGGATAATTCCAAACTCTCTTATAGATTCTGCAAGCTCGTTTAATGACTGCTCTTTAAAGTTCTGGCGGGGTTGATTTTTGTTTGGTGTCACTTTCACAAGCGGTAATTCAACTATTCTGTTTTGAAGCCTGTCTTCAATGCTTTTAGAGTCCATTCCAGGTATAAGCGCGCTTAATCCCCTGCCTAACCCTCTATTTGCCATCTCCTATCACTTCCTTTGTCAAATTTTTATAAGCGATTGCTCCTTTACACGCAGGATCATATTCCAAAATTGGCTTACCGTAGCTTGGCGCTTCGCTAAGCCTGATATTTCTAGGGATTATTGTATTGTAAACCTTATCAGGAAAATGGGTCCTGACCTCATCAATTACTTGTTCTGAAAGTTTTGTTCTCCGGTCATACATTGTCATCACAACTCCGGCAATTATCAATTTTTCATTTAAATTTTCCCTTACCAGGTTTATAGTATTTATCAATTGTCCAAGTCCTTCCAGGGCGTAGTATTCGCACTGTATTGGTATTAATACTTCTGCTGCACCCGTAAGAGCATTTATTGTTAGAAGTCCTAATGCTGGTGGACAATCTATAATTATAAAGTCAAAATCATGCTTTATTTTTTCTATTGTATGCTGTAGCCTATATTCCCTCTTTAAAGTTGAAACAAGCTCTATCTCTGCACCTGCAAGCTGTATTGATGAGGGTATGATGTACAAATTATTAAACTGTGTTTTTAATATTGCGTTTCGCGGTTCCTCGTTTGAAATGAGGATATCATAAATATTTTTATCAGCTTGTTCACGAGTGATCCCCAGTCCACTTGTTGAATTACTTTGTGGATCCAGGTCTATTAATAATGTTTTATAACCAAGAGCTCCAAGATAGCTCGACATATTCACTGCAGTTGTGCTTTTACCAACACCACCTTTCTGGTTGGCAATTGCAATAACCCTGCTAATATATTTTTTATCCGGCTTATCATTATCTTTATTAACATCTGCAGTTATTGGTTTTTGGTTTGAATTTAATTCAACCATGCTTGCAGTTAAAGCCACTTTATTTTTAGATATGAAATCAGCATCCAGATAATTATTTTCTTTTTTTTCTTGCATTTTTCTAAATTTAAAAAATTTTTTTAACCACATTAATATTTAAAATAAGATTGATAATAACCGCTATTTAAAATGTCTATATTTATGTATATATATAAAAGCTCAATAACATTTATGTGCCGTGATACATGTGGCTAACAGCCTTGCCGGGATTATCCTGCTAGGGGCGTTTTTAATATTTTAGCATATTTTCTTGGATATTTATATAAAGTACTTGTCTCTTTTAGAATTGATAAAAAGGCTCTGTATTCATCCAGGTTTGGGACTTTTACCTCAAATATTTTATCTATCTTACCGCCTAAAACTGGAATTATGTTTTTGTATTCTTCAATTTCTTCATGCAGTTTTTTACTTTTATAAAGAACTGTCTTGCCACCAATTTTACAGAAAGGTATCATCAGTTCGCATACTACATTAAACTTTGCAACTGCTCTAGATAACACAATATCAAAATTTTCTCTGTACTTGTCGTCATGTCCAAGATATTCTGCATTTCCTTCAATTATAAATATATTTGTCAAATTAAGTTTACGGATTACTTCTCTTAAGAAGTTAATCGCTTTAGATTTTTTATCCAGCAAATAAACATGCCTGTCTTTCAAAAATATAGAAATCAAAATTCCTGGTAAGCCTGCTCCTGTACCGATGTCCAGTACTTTGAAATTCTCCCCGGCACACGGTGGAAAAAAATAATTGGAATACTTAAATATTGATAAGCTGTCGACGGCATGTCGGATAAGTATATCCCGCCTAAGCTTTGTGCCAACGAGATTGAAGTGTTTGTTATGTTCTATTAAAATATCAATATATTCTTCTACTTTATCAATGTCTGCTTCAGTAAAATTCAAGTTAATTTTATTTAAAGATGTTGTCAAAATTTTTTTATTATCCATAAAAGTTAAAACCTTATTTTAAAAATATCATTAGGATCGAAATATCGGCCGGGGAAACACCCGCAATCCTTGAGGCTTGCCCTAAGGTTCCAGGGAGATATTTAGATAACTTTTCCTGGGCTTCAAAGGTTAGGCCTTTAATTTTAAAATAGTCTATGTTTTTTCTTATCTTAAATTCCTCTAACTTTCCCATTCTTTTGATCCCAAGCAACTCTCTTTCAATATATCCTTTATATTTAATATATGTCTCTGTTTGTTCAAGAATGTCTTTACCATAATTATCTCTAAAGGTTTTTACGTTGCCCCCAACCTTGTTTTCAAAGAAATATTTAAAGATTTTATCGATTTTTACTTCTGGTCTTTTTAACAGTTTATAAATACTTGTGGAGGTGTCAATTGTCGAAGTCCCTAACGTTTTTAAAAATTCGTTGTTAGGTTCATCAGGATTAATAGTATATTCACTTAACATTTCAATAAGTGATTCTATTTTTTGTTGTTTGTTAATAACTTTTTTATAATCAGAATTTTTTATCAAACCTATATCAAAACCAATTTTTGCCAGCCTGGTATCTGCATTGTCAGGCCTCAAAAGCAATCTGTATTCTGAGCGGGATGTATACATCCTGTAAGGTTCATAAAGCTCTTTTGTTATTAAATCATCTATCAGTACCCCTATATAACTATTGCTTCGTTTTAATATTAGTGGAGGCTGTCCTGCCAATTTTAATGCAGAGTTTACTCCAGCAACAAAACCTTGTGCTGCAGCCTCTTCATATCCGGATGTCCCATTGATCTGTCCTGCAAAATAAAGATTTTCTAATAATTTAGACTCGAGCGTGTGAGTTAATTGGTTTGGCAATAAAAAATCATACTCCACTGCATATCCAGGCCTAATTATTTTTGCGTCTTCAAGACCTGCAACAGAATTCACTATCAGCTGCTGGATATCCGTTGGCATACTTGTTGTCAAACCCTGCAAGTACATTTCGTTTGTATATTTGCCCTCGGGTTCAACAAATACTGGATGCCGCTTCTTTTGTTCAAAATTGATAACTTTTCTATCAATTGAAGGGCAATGTCGGGGTCCGTGTGTTTTAACCATGCCAGATCTTATTGGGGATTTATCAATATTCTCTCGAATAATATTATGAGTTTTTTCATTTGTATATGTTAAATAGCTTGGGATATTGTCGTAAACTTTTTTAGAATTCCAAAATGAAAAACTCATTGAAATATTTTCTCCTGGCTGAATAGACATTTTTAAAAAATCAATTGTTCTTTTATCAACTCTTGGTGGAGTTGCTGTCTGGAATCTATCCATAATAAAACCAAGTTCCTTTAGGTTATATGTTAAATTCATGGCTGGATATTCCCCCATCCTTCCAGCCTCGTAATCTTTATTCCCAATTATTATCCTTCCCCTTAAAAATGTACCCGTTGTTATAATGACAGCCTTTCCATTAAAAACAATGCCGCTTTCCAGGCTTACGCCTGCAATTACGCCTTTTTCAAATATTATTTTATTAACGATACCTTGCCTGAGAGTCAAATTTCTGGTATTTTCCATTACTCTTTTCATCTCAGTTTCATATTCTTTTTTGTCAATTTGCGCACGTAATGCTTGAACTGCAGTACCCTTGCTTCTATTAAGAACTCTTAATTGTATTAGTGTTTTATCTGCAGTTTTTGCCATTTGGCCACCCATTGCATCAAGCTCCAGCACTAAATTGGTCTTGCCTACTCCTCCGATTGCCGGGTTGCAAGGCATGAGAGCTACTTTGTCTAGATTAATAGTCAGTATCAATGTTTTAAATCCAAGCCTTGCACAAGCAAGTGCCGCTTCACAACCTGCATGGCCGGCACCAACAACAATGACATCGTATTTAATTTTTGCTACATCTTCATAGTTCATTTTTATTTAACTAAATAAAATAAATTGATTATTTTTTAAAAAAACTATTTATTTTTTAATGTTTCACGTGAAACATTATTAATATATGCCAGTAACATAAATACATCCAAGGGCTTAACTCCTGCCAGCCTTGAAGCCTGGCCAATGGTTCCCGGTTGATATCTCTCAAGACTTAATAAAGCTTCTTTAGATACATTTTTAATTTGTTGATAATTAATATCTTTTGGAATTAAAAGATTTGTTAGGGTCTTAAAATTTTTTATTTTATCAATTTCTCTTTTTAAATATATTTCATACTTAATATTAATTATTAAACTATTTAATTCTTTATCATCTAAATTAAATGTATTTTTTATTATACTAATATTATCTTTGCTTAACCTATCCTGCTTAATGTCTTCAATCATTTTTTTACTATTAAAATATTTGCTCTTCTTTATATTAGAATAGGCCCCATCTATTTTTTCATATTTTTTACTGATGGTACTTGCCTTTTTTTCATGACCTATTTTTTTAAGTATTTTAGACATCCTGATGTCGGCATTATCATGCCTGTGATATAATCTAAATTCATCCCTGGATGTTAACATCCTGTAAGGTTCAGTCACTCCCTTTACTATTACATCGTCAAGCAATATACCAATATAGCCATCTTCCCTGCTTAAAAAGATATTTTCTTTGTCCCATGAACTCAAGGAGGCATTAATTCCTGCGATAATTCCTTGCGCAGCAGCCTCTTCGTAACCAGTGGTTCCATTGATTTGCCCTGCAAAAAAGATATTATTATGCTTTTTGCTCTCCAGATTAATATTTAATTGGCCTGGAATTAAGTAATCATATTCTACGCCATAACCGGGCCTTGTAATTTCTGCTTTTTCAAGTCCCTTGATCCTTTTAATAATCCCTTCCTGGATATCCTCTGAAAATGTAGTAAAAAGACCGTGAAGATACATCTCGCTTGTGTCTTTTCCTTCAGGTTGAATAAAAATTTGATGTCTTTTACTACTGGCAAATCTGCTGACCTTGTCTTCAATGGACGGACAATATTTCGGACTTTCAGATTTTAATGATATCTCATATATTGATGACTTTTCTAAATTCTTAACTATAAAATCAATACATTCTTTTTCAATGTAAGTAATGTGGTTATTTAATTGTTCTCTGCCATCATAAACATTGTCAAATGAGAACATTTCTGGCAATTCATCGTATTTTTGAGCTCTTGTTTTATTAAAATCAATAGTTTTTTTATCTACTCGTGGAGGTGTCTCAGTCCTTAGCCTGCCGAATTTATATCCCCTATTTTCAAGATATTCTGGCAGCTTAATGGAGTTTATTTCACCTTGTCTTCCTGCTTCTCTTTCATATTTTCCCCAAAATATTTTCCCTCTCAAGAAAGTTCCTGTAGCTACAACGATGCATTTACCTATATAAAAGCTTTCATCAGTCGTAATTAATTTATATTTCTTGCCAAATTTTTCGATTTTAGCTGTTAGCCCTTGCTTTAAGTCAAGGTTTTCTTGATTTTCCAGCACTTGCTTCATGTACAAAAAATATCGTTTTTTATCTACTATTGCCCTTACTGTCCTTAATGCGGGACCTTTTGAAATATTAAGCATTCTGCTATGAATGTAACTTTTGTCAACATTTTTTCCTATTTCGCCACCAAGTGCATCTATTTCCCTAACAAGTTGCCCTCTACCCGGTCCGCCTACCGCACTATTGCATGGCAGTAACGCAATACTATCCATGCTAATTGTAATGAGTAGTGTTTTCGTTCCATTCCTTGCAGACGCAAGTGCGGCTTCGCATCCAGCATGTCCCGCTCCAATTACTATTACTCCGTATTCATTGGCAGGCAATCTTTCCATTTTTTATCTTTTTTGTTCTTTTAATTTTTTTATTAAATAAATACGTATGTTTCACGTGAAACATTTCGCCATTTTCCCGAATTATATTTATTTTTGGCATTTAAACTTTATTTTCCTATACAAAATTTTCCAAAAATTCCATCCAAAATCTCATTAGTTGTTGTCTGCCCCGTAATCTCTCCTAATAAATCATAAGCTATCTTTAAATCCGAAGAAGGGAACTCCTCTGACATCTTCAGTTTCATTGCTTTTATTACATGATTCAGCATCCTGTTTGCTTCCAATAAAATATTTTTTTGTCTATTATTTACAATTATTTTACTTTCTATATTAAATTCTTCTTCTCCCAGTACTAATGTTTTTATTTTCTTTTCTAGCTTATCTACCCCTATATTTTTTTTTGCAGATATTTCAATAATATTGCTAATTTTAAATTTTTTATTTATTTCTTTTTTACTTGTTACTTGTTTTAAATCTATTTTATTCAAGCAAATTATAATATTTTTACCCTGCAGTTCTTCGACTATTTCACAATCATTGCTGTCAATTTGCGTATTTCCATCCATCACAAGTATTACTAGTTCTGATTTTGAAATATATTCGAAACTCTTTTTTACTCCAATTTTCTCGATAATATTTTTCGATTTTCTTATGCCGGCAGTATCTACAATTATTAAAGGAATCCCCTCCATGTATAATATTTCTTCGACAGCATCCCTTGTCGTTCCAGGTATATGCGTTACTATGGCCCTTTCTTTTCTTGCCAGCACATTTAATAGGCTAGACTTACCTACATTTGGTTTGCCCACTATTGCAACTTTTATTCCATTTTTAATAATCTCTCCCCTTTTTTCATCCTTAATTAGTACATCTATGCTCTTTTTAATCTCTATTACGTTTTTTCCAAGTACTTCATATGGCGTTATTTCCAAATCTTCCTCTATAAAATCAATTGATGCTTCTAATTCTATCATTACATCTAATATTCTTTTCCTTAACTCTTCAATCCTATCTTTTACGATTCCTTTTATGTTATTTGCTGCCACTTTCAAACTTTGCTCTGTCTTTGACCTTATTAAATCTATAACTGCTTCTGCTTGAGACAGATCTATCCTGCCATTTAAAAAGGCTCTTTTTGTAAATTCACCAGGTTCTGCTATTCTCGCACCATTTTTTATGCATAGCTCCAAAATTTTATCAGCTGCCGCTATACCACCGTGACAATTTATTTCAACAATATCTTCTTTTGTGTATGACCTAGGTTTTTTCATCAAAGTAATAATTACTTCGTCAACAGTTTCTTCCTTTTTATCCACAATATAACCATATGCCATCGAGAATGTTTTCATTTGTGAAATTTTTTTACTATTTTTTTGCCTGAATATTTTTTCAGTCAATTTTATTGACTTGTTCCCGCTAAGCCTGATAATTCCTATTGCTGCCTCTCCCGGTTTTGTTCCTATTGCAACTATTGTGTCGCTGACGCTTTTATTCATTTTGTTCTTCCTTTTAAACAAAAATAATTGTATTTTTATATTATATTATATCTACAAATTTTTATACTTAGTCTGCCTGTTTTTATCAGTTGCTGTGTAAGCTATTTTATTTTTTTTGGTTTTTAATTAAGTATTTTGGGCAGTTTTTTAAATAAGAATCTTGCAGTATTTTTTACAATTTAAAAATTTTTAGAATATTGTGATTAATTTATGAAAATTTTGTTTCACTGAATGCTTTTACTGGTTACTGTTGGCGGGATAAATTACAATTCTTCTATTCGGCTCTTGGTCCCTGCTCCTTGTTTTAACATCCTTAAAAGTTTCCAGCAAATTGTGTATTACTTTTCTTTCATATGATTGCATAGGCCTTAGGGCTATTATCCTGCCTTCCTTTACTGCTTTACTTGCCATCTGAAGGGCTATTTTTTCAAGAGTCTCGATATTTTTTTTCCTGTAATCTTTTATATCTATGATTATTCGCCTGTCGATTAGCTTTTTTCTTTTACCTATTAAATTTATGATATATTCTAATGCTTCTATGTTGCTTCCGTTCTTGCCGATCGCTACATCAAGGTCTTTTCCGTATATTGATATAATTAAATTTTCAGTATCTATTTCAATATCAATATCTTCGTCTGTGCAAATAAATCCAAGTATTTTTTTTAGAATTGTTACTATTTTGTCTAATCCTGTAAAATTTTTTAATTCTTTGTTTTCGTTTTCTCCTACATTTTCTTTTTCTATTTTTTCTGTTTCTACTTTCTTGCTCTTTTTTGGTTCTTCTTCTAATGAAATTACAAAAGCGTTTACAGCATCTTTCATATCATCATTGTCAGACAAAAAAACCTCCTCTTAACCAAATTCATATTTCTTATATCTTACAATCATTTTTTATTTCTTCTTTTTCTTTTCTTTTGCGTATAAGTATTGTTTTCACTGCTTTCCAACGCAAGAATTTGCTTGTCCCCAATTCCCTTTTTCTTTGCTGCGTCCTTCGGGCTTTCTTTTTTTACAATCCTATTAACAATCCATTGTTGCCCTATTGACCATATGTTTGTAGTTACCCAATAGACCAGGATTCCAGATGGCATATTCCATGAGATAGCGCCAAAAACAACTGGCATCAAGTAAGTAATCATTTTCTGCTTTGGGTCTGTTGTGGTCATCTTGGTAGAAATAAACATTGTTGCTACCATCAATATTGCCAAGATGAAAAAAGGATCCCTTATATTTAAATTGAGCCATAAAAAATCATACTTCGGGTTAGGGATATTCATTAAAATATTTTTAATATGTCCAAACATGTATGCCGGTATGAATGGCTGTCCCAATACATTTGTGATAATTGCAGATGGAGTTCTTAATGCTTGAAATAATGCAAAAAACACTGGCAATTGTAAAAGAAGAGGCAGACATCCTGCCAAAGGGTTAACATTGTTTTGCTTATAAAATTCCATTGTTTCCTGCTGCAGTTTTTGCTTGTCGTCCTTGTATTTTTTTTGCAGTTCTTGTATTGCAGGCTGCAGTTTTTGCATTTTGGCCATTGATTTTGTCTGGCTTATTGTAAGAGGCGTTAGTACAAGCCGTACAATTATGGTTAATAGAATTATTACTACCCCATAATTTGCAGCCACATTATTATAAAGGAATATAACCACATACTCTATTGCGCTTTGAATTGGCCTTAACAGGTTCATAATTTGACTCAATGCTTAAAAACCTCCCGGTATTTCTATTACAATTCTTGTCATTATTATTTTATTTCACAGGATCATATCCACCCTTGTTAAAAGGATTGCATCTGATAATTCTGTATATTGATTTAATACTACCTTTTAGTACGCCATATTTTCCAACAGCTGTTGCTGCATACTCAGAACAAGTAGGATAGAATCTACAGCTATCAGGCAATGCCGGTGATATGAATTTTTTATAAAATCTTAAAATAGATATAACAAATTTTTTCATATTAACTTAGCACGATATGGACACTACTACTGCTTACATTCCATTTTT
>Ga0299915_10003820_pt1 | contig 10899 bp, 10 predicted proteins | sample RVTome_13_FD_200263 | JGI IMG/M metagenome (GOLD analysis project Ga0299915, IMG submission 200263) | Soil microbial communities from uranium-contaminated site in the Upper Colorado River Basin, Wyoming, United States - RVT92D227 (version 2) ... | reverse complement strand
GACTCGGTGTTTTCAAGCCGGAGGATATCGGGCCCATGAGTGTACAGACCGCTAATGGCGTTGTGGACATTGCCGTGACTGACGACGCGGAAGCGGTGACAGTCGCTAAGAAATATCTTTCCTATTTTCAGGGAGCAGTTTCCCGGTGGGAGGCCGCCGACCAGCGCCCTCTGCGCACTATGATTCCGGAGCAAAGAAGATACGTTTATGACGTGCGGGCTATCATAAAGACGATAGCCGATACGGACTCATTTCTTGAGCTAAGACCCAAATTCGGCCCGGAGATGATTACGGGTCTTATATGCATCGAGGGCAACCCTTTCGGCGTGATAGCCAATAACTGCCAACACCAGGCCGGGGCTATTGAAGCGGAAGGCGCGGACAAGGCAGCGCGCCTCATGCAGCTTTGCGACGTGCATGGTCTGCCGATGGTGTCTCTGGTGGATACACCGGGATTTATGGTGGGGCCGGACATTGAACGCCGCGCGCAGGTGCGCCACGTTTGCCGCATGTTTGTGGTCGGCTCGCATCTAACCGTACCTTTCTTTACAGTCTTTTTGCGCAGAGGATACGGACTGGGAGCGCAGGCTATGGCCAAGGGCGGCTTCCACGAACCCTTCTTTGCGGTGGCCTGGCCGACCGGCGAATTCGGCGGGATGGGATTGGAGGGCGCAGTCAGGGCCGGTTTCAGGAAGGAACTCGAGGCAGTGAAAGACCCGCAGGAACGTGAAGCGCTCTACGAGAAATTGGTTGCCCTGGCATATGAGAGAGGGAAAGCCATCAATATGGCCTCTTACCTCGAAATCGACGCGGTTATTGACCCGGCGGATACACGCAGATGGATTATGGAGGGCTTGAAAGCTGCTCCCGCTGAACGCACCGAGAGAACAGGTCACGATTTCGTGGATACCTGGTAAGAGGAATCAATTCTAGCCACATACCTTTGCCTCCCGTAGCGTGTCTTATCGCAAAGTTGGGGGTCCCGGCTGAGCTAACCGGGACCCCCACAAAGAAAGGAGGTTGAGCAGTGAACACAATAGCAAAGGAAACCTCGCTACGGTGCGGTTATATGCTAGCACTGTCGTCATGAACCCTCCGTGAAGTCTCCATGAACCCTACATGAATTCCTTCCTATGTCTATAGGCTCGATGCTGGTCATCTGGCAAGAGACTCTGGGCCCCTGGATTGGGCGACGGACTGGCTCTCGGATTACTCCGGGGACGTAGTATCTGATTTGTAGTAGGCCCGGTCAATCACTTTTCGAAGAATGGTGTCTTTGGAATTTGCGGGGGCTTATTCAGGAGTTTGAAAGGGGTTGGAACCTCATTTTGAAACTGACAGGGTGATTTGACCAGTTGTCTAGAGCACAGTACTTCTATTTACTTCCACGATCTATCCAACCACATCCCCTCAATTTCTCCGGTTCTCACATCAGCCACAAAGGACCCTACTTTTCTAGTAACACCACTGCTAAAAAGACGATGATAAGGTTCATACTCAAAACTTACTTTCCATTTTCCTTCAGTCTTCAGTGCGTACGTAATCTGCAATTCGGAATAATCTGCAACACCCAATGTATCTAGAGCTTTCTGAGCTATTCTTTTTAATTCTGCTGCCTGTATACTCATAGTCTCAAATTACCCCCGGCGACAGTTTATTCTCTATCTTACCACAAGATTCATTTTTCGCATATATCTTCATTGCCTATTGAACGGACAGTATCCGCCTGTTGTGCTCGATTTTGAGGCTTTTTCGTGGTGACGATTTGAGGCTAGTCCCCTAAAATGCTATTGTATTATAGTTAACACGCAATGGCATAGGATTCCTCGCCCCTGGCCCTGGTGGGAGAGGACTAAGGTGAGGGTGAAATCCCTCTATCTCTAAGTCCCTTCCGGTAGGGGAGGGAAAATTATGGGGAAGTGTCGGAATTGGCAGACGAGCATGACTTAGGATCATGTGCTTCAAAAGGCGTGGGGGTTCGAGTCCCCCCTTCCCCACTAGTGTAGGTAGCGATGAACCGTGGTAAATTAAAGGGTCGCAAGATGAAAGTCATAGGTATAGTCGGCAGTCCCAGGAAGAACGGCAACACAGAATTGTTGACCAGGCATACGCTCAAAGCAATTTTCGAAGAAGGGTTAGATACTGAGCTCATTAGGTTAGCCGGCCTGGAAATAAAACCGTGCACTGCCTGTATGGCATGCAAGAAACAGGAGACTTGCTCTATCGAAGATGACCTATTTCCAATATACCTCAAAATGAAAGAGGCTGACGGCATAATTCTGGCTTCACCGGTATATTATGGCTCGGCGACGGCGTTGATTAAGGGGCTTATGGAGCGCGCTGGCTACATCGCACGCTGGAATGGTGAACCCTTCCAGGGTAAAGTTGGCGGGGCATTGGTGGTGGCACGACGTTCCGGGCAGAACTTCACACTTGCTCAACTCACTTTTTGGTTTCAGATTCTGGGGTTCTTCATTCCCGGTTCTACGTACTGGAATGTGGCGGTCGGCCGGGAGAAAGGCGAAGTGCAACAGGATGAAGAAGGACTTGAAACAGCCTGGAACTTCGGCAAAAATATGGCCTTTCTAATTAAGAAGTTGGGTACTTGACATAATCACACACTTAGTCAGCTTGTGTGGATACCCTTGGCGTTTTCTAAGCGGGATTACGGAAGGCGGAATTGAATTTATTACTTAGCGTTTAGAAGCGCCTGCGAAATTGCACAATCGGCTCGGATGTCAACTCAATTTGACCCTGTGTCTTATCAGATGAATGGCGACAAACACCACAGCCATTATAGCCACCAAGCCAAGGACAATCCAGAAGGAGTACTCAGGTCCCACATCTTTGAACCCAAGCCTGGCCAAGGTTCCCAGGATGATCAAGGTTCCATCGTAGATAATCGAAGAAAATACGATGGCCAACACCACCTGATAATAAGGGACGCGCAGTGTGCCAGCAGCCACAGATGATACCTGCATTAACCCCGGCGTCAATCTGGCAACAACTATCACCGGTATGGTCCATCTACCCAGCCTATTTTGAAATTGTTCAAGATTGCGCCGCAAGAATTTGGAGCGTTTACCGATCCAGTCTACGAATCTCGGGCCCAGCAGCAGACTTACCCAGTAAAGAATGCTCGTTCCCAGTAATCTACCGGCCAACAGCATTAGAATGATAAGAAGCACCGGCCATGAGAAGGCGCCGATTTTGTAAGTGGTGAAAAACAGAATGGTATCCAGCACGAAAGGAAACGGAATACCGATATCGCATGATACAGTTATGGACAGTATGGCCACAAGTCCCGCGGGATTATCAACGCTTATGGAAGCAGCCAGTGTAGCAAGCGCTGCGTTGATCCAGTCAATCATAATATGATTCAGGCTATTGTTGCACAAAATGCGCGCAGGGACAACGCCCGATTGGATTGCCTCGATAGGCGACAGCTCCATGCTCAGGACGTATCGGACTCCGTATAGTAAAATATGGGTAGATGGCCTCATACTGGTATGCCACTTGTGGAGACAACTAATGTTAACGAGCGTACCACCGCGGTTTGTCTTGATATTCTGGCCTGTGGTGGACAAACTCCTGAGAGTAATCCAGGGCATCAAGTCGCTGAAGGCCGATAATAACGGCATCATTCGCTTCAGCCTTGGCCGCTATAAAGGCGTCACCAGAGTGCTAAATGATGGCTCCGAAGTGAAAGCCGGAGACACAATCATGGAGCTTCATTTGAACAACGAATGGTTTAAGAGAAGGCGCAGGCTGAACTTAGGCGCCTCTCAATCGCCCCGAGAATTCCTTGGTTGCTTGGCGCGGGACCTGCACTTTCTAGCCGAGCAAGTGGCCAGCGGGACGTTTGGCAATAACATTGCAGCGCTCCATGGCAGCACCATTCTGCACGTAGGCGCCAGACGACTGGGATTTCAGGTCGATGAACTCCCCGATAGCTTGTGGAAGAAGGGAGCCCGCTTCTACATGGCCGGGTTAATGCAGGTCTATCATTTGCGGGGAGACGAAGTATCGGGGCTCAGAGAGAAGCCCTGGGAGCTGAAAGAAGTCTGGCTTTCCAAAGCAGCGCTTCTGAGCAAGTATGAGGCAAAACATGGGTGAGTCCGCTTGGATGGCCAAATCACCTTACTAGGCGGAAAGCTCTCTCTCTGACTCGAGAAGCTCGGGTATGGTGACAATTTCGAACCCTCTCTCTATGAGGGTCTCGATGACAAAGGGTAGAGCTTGGAGCATGTGGCTGCGGTCATATCTTAGCCTGGTATCGCGACCATCATGCAAGACAATTACGCCGCCTGGCTTTGCCCGCCCAAGAATAGCCAGTGTAATCTCCTCGCCGGACTTTTCTGCATTCCAGTCAGTGGTCATGTTGTCCCAGGTAACTACAGTGTAGCCGAGGTTGCGAACAGCTCGCATAAGCCAGGGAGTACGAAAGCCGTGAGGAGGACGGAAAAGCGTGGGTTCAAGACCGGTGCACTCATAGATTGCCCGATGAGCCATCTTAATGTCACGAGCGACCGTCTTTCCCCGTCTCAGGCACAGCGACTTGAGGTGATGGTAGGAGTGATTACCAATCGCATTTCCGGCAGTCACTATGCGCCGGCATGTCTCAGGATAACGCCGGGCATTCTGTCCAATGATGAAGAAGGTCGCTCTTATTCCATATTGCTCCAGTATGTTGAGAACTTGAGAGGTGTAAGGCTCGTTTGGGCCATCGTCAAAGGTCAGGGCGATCCGAAGACGGTTGCGGTCGCCATTAGATAACACCTTGCCAAAAAACCGGGAGCGAGGGTTGACACCGTGATAGGCAAACAGAGTACCTAGGACGCCAATATCAAAAACGTAAGCGAATCTTCCTATTGCCTCGAACCCGGGGCTGATATTCAACCAGAGTAAGCCAAAGAAAAGGGCAACATACACCCAGGATGCTCTAACTCTCTGCCAGGAGAATCTGGCGACAAATGTTTGCCAGGCCTTGGACGGCCAGTTTTCCAGCTTTTCAGGAATCGGCGTATACCAGAAAAGGACTGTGAAGTAGTCCACCGTCCAGTTCCAGTATTGGTTCACTACGCCTGTCCTCTTCAAGCGACGGGCTGAAGTGAGGACAAAGAGCCGGGGCATAATGCATCCCTTGCCAGCCTTTTTCAACCTCAGGGAAAGCTCGTATTCCTCGCCATAAAACTTGATATTGGTGTCAAATCCACCTACTTCCCAGAACGCCCAGCGTTGCACGGCGAAGTTACACCCCCATATAGCACTGCCCTTCCTAAAAACCTTGCGGAAAAGCTGGTCCGTGATAATGCTGAAGAAATTACCAATGTAGGAGCTAATCTTGCTGAACTTGCCAGCATCGCAATAGGCGTAGGGTCCGCTCAGGGACACTATTTCTGGCTCACAGAGAAAGCGCCACACGATGGTCGAAAGCCAGTGCGTTGGTGCCCGGGTATCGGCATCAATGAAGGCGATGATCCTTCCCGTGGCTACTTCGGCGCCTTTTTGTCGAGCGCAGGCAGGACTTCGCTTACCTTCGTAGACAACTTTGGCTCCCCAATCACGTGCTATCCTGGCGGTATTGTCCGTGCTGGCATTATCAACTACGATAACCTCGTACTCGGCGGCGTAATCCTGGTTCTTTATGGACTCCAGGCACGAAAGCAGGTAATTCTCCTCGTTGTAAGCCGGTATGACCACCGACACGAAGGGTAGCCCCCGGGGGCTGGTTACGTGTGCCTCCGCTATCTTGTCCTCACCCATCACTACTCAACGCTGGAGTACATCGTTATACGATATATTATATCATCTTTGTCAATACCCGCTATTGGCGGATCTGCATAGCATATAGCCGCCAGGTAGATTGCGTCTTTCATCTTCCGCGTGGGGGCAGCAGAAGGGAACCACTTCGCATGGCTTGACGAGACAGGCTAAATGACGGTATCTTTTGGTTAACTATGACTATCCGGTTTCAACGCGCTACCCGGGAGCGGGTCTGGCATGTGCCGTGGCAGAATTGGAAGAGACTTCACGCCGTAGGGAAGGATGTAGAGTGAGAAATTACATCCTGGCTATTGACCAGGGTACCACAGGGACAACAGCGCGTATTGTTGACCCTGAGGGCGTCATACGGGGGCGTGGTTACGCTAAGATCCCCCAGTATTATCCCGAGCCAGGCTGGGTGGAGCACGACCCCTCACAGATTTGGACCCAGACTCTGCAGGCAATGAGCCAGGCCAGGCAGGATGCCGGGATTGAGAATACTGATATTGCCGCCATAGGCATTACCAACCAGCGGGAGACGAGCATACTCGTAGATAGATTAACCGGAGAGCCTGTGGGGCGGGCTATTGTGTGGCAGTGCCGCCGGACGGCAGACAGGTGCGAGCAACTCAAAGCGCAGGGGATGGCCGATATCATCCAGGCCAGGACTGGCCTGGTAATAGATGCGTATTTTTCGGCAACAAAGATACAGTGGTTCTTGGAGAACCTGCCCGGGATACGGGAGCGGGCAGAACGGGGTGAGATTCTATTTTGTAACGTGGACGCCTGGTTGCTCTGGAAACTCACCAATGGCAGAGTGCATGCCACCGATTTTTCAAACGCGTCTCGCACCATGTTGTTCAACATTAATACTTTGGATTGGGATGACGAGCTACTGCGACTTTTTAACATTCCGCGTTCTCTGCTGCCGGATGTTTACCCCTCGATCAACATTTTTGGTTATACCGAGGATGGGATTCCCATTGCCGGAGTAGCCGGTGACCAGCAGGCGGCTTTGTTTGGCCAGGCATGCTATCGGCCCGGTATGACTAAAGTGACGTATGGCACAGGTGCTTTTGTGCTTATGAACATAGGCAAGAAACCTGTCGCAGCCAGACACGGTCTGCTGACTACTTTGGCTTGCAGCCTCGACGGGGAGGCAGAGTACGCTTTGGAAGGCAGCGTGTTTATTGCCGGGGCAGCTATCCAATGGCTACAGGATTTAGGATTGATCAGGGAGGCAGGGGATTCAGAGCAACTGGCAATGGAAATAAAGGATACCGGTGGTGTGTACCTGGTACCCGCTTTTGTTGGACTGGGGGCACCTCACTGGGACATGTATGCGCGCGGTGCGCTCGTCGGGCTGACTCGTGGTAGCGGCAGAGCCCAGGTTGTAAGAGCTGCTGTGGAATCAATCGCTTATCAGGTGACGGACGTTTTGGAAGCGATGGCGGCCAACTCGCGTCTTCGGCTGGCGGAGGTACGGGTGGATGGTGGGGCTGCGACTAACAACTTCCTGGCACAATTTCAGGCTGACATCGCCGGGGTAGAAGTATCCCGACCAAAAATGTTAGAGACGACGGCTCTGGGAGCAGCCTATCTCGCTGGTCTGGGGATAGGGTTCTGGAAATCCGGTCAGGAGATAGAAGCACTGCGAGAAGTAGGTCAACAGTTCACGCCATGCATGAGTGCCACAGAACGCCAAGCGTTGCGCCGTGGTTGGGAAAGAGCATTAGAACGGGCCAAGGGTTGGCTCATAGTAGAGGAACAAAGGTGAGATACCGGACCCTGCTGTGCACGCAGAGATCAGGGGTTGGAATTCCCTCAGCTTCTCAAGAATTGCCGTCTTGAGTGCTCACAACGCAAGCCGGACCTGGACGGGAGCCCGTTCGAAATCGGCGGCAGCCATCAGAGTCTGTGGACGAAGCCTCGCCAAAGCAGCTACAAACCGGTCAGGTATGATATCTAGACGGGTGTTGTAGAAGGTGGCAATGTTGTTGAAGTAATCACGCGCTAGGGCAATGCGCTGCTCCGCATCAACCAGTGCTTGCTGCAGTCGCAAGAAAGATTCGTTGGCTTTCAACTCCGGATAGCGCTCAACTATCACGTTCAACATCGGCGCAATCCCTTTGAAATCGGAACCTGCCACGCCGGGTGGTGTTGCCTCCGTCTGCGTGCGCATTTTCGCCAACAGCTTTTGTATTTCGCTTTCGTAAGCGCGATACCCTCTGACGGTTTCCAACAAATTGGGAATCAGGTCATACCGTCGCTTGAGTTGCACATCTACCTGCGACCAGCCCTGCTCAACCATATGATGGAGATTGATGAGACTGTTGTACACAGCCCAAACCCAGCCGAGTAACAATGCGAAAATAAATCCGCCAGCGGCAGCGACAAGTGGTTGCCACGCGATGGTTGCCTTTACCAGCATACTCCAGCCCACCGTCCCGCCGATGGCCACCGCTAGCCCTAGAATTAGCCAGACCCAGAACCAGCGTGCGTAACCGGTGCTAAGATGCTTCTCCGTGCGGGTCGAAATCACGAACATGGGGGCATCCTTATCATTGGCTATTTCAGCAGCGACGACGTCTTTCCGTTCACGTGCTTGACCCATTACGTACAGCATGGCATGAAGAGGCAATGCCGTCTCATGGAAACGCCGTCGGTGGGCAGAGTTAGGCACTCCGTGCGTCGGCCCCTTCCCATAATACAAATCACTGTTGGGCGAGCAGGTTTCGTTGAATACCGTAATGCTATGAATAGTGGCGCCTTCCGGAACGACGCGGATGACACCGGTATCATCCTTCAAGTAAAATGGGATGGACTGGCTGTCGCCAGCTACTTTGGTCCAGCCGCTCTCGGTGCGAGTGCGGACATGGGTATGACCTTTAGCGTCAGTATATGTCTCATGCACAGTCCTGGACCAGTGTTCATCAACTTGCCAGGCGTATTGTACGCAGCGAGTCCCCGCCAGATAGCTGGTCAGAGGCATTTCGCTTTCGGCCGTGCCCTTAAGTTCGGCTAAACCGATGAACACGCCCTGCGTTCTCGATGTCGGGACATCATCGATAAGACGCTTACGGCGCAAAGCTCGAAAGGCTCCAACCAGACATCCGAGAGCGCCCAAGCCACCCAGGACAATTGATAATAGGGGCAAGACTCCCGGTGACATGTAGTAATTCTAGGGCGGAGGCGGGCCTTTGGTCAAAGTAATTGCGAAAGCCGTTTCAGAAGTGCTGCCTGTTGACACGCCAGCCCACGATTCACAAATCCGCAAATACCTGAGGGGCTATTTCCTTCACTATCTTCCGTATTTCCTCAGCGACAGCTCTAAACTCAGGAAGTGCCCGTTTGGATGTGCGCAGCTTGATGATATGGCGAATCTCGCGGAAATTCCAGGTACAGATTATCTGGGTCTCACAGGCGTTGGGCAGGACGTAGCGGGCAATCTCGGCTTTTATCCCCTTGGCCAATAGGTCACCGTAGGCTTGCCAGCAGTTCGTCATTACCTCCTCGAATTGCCTATGAGCAGATTTGCTGTCTTTGATTTCAGGAGGCTCGATATATCTGGGCTCGGTCTCTTTCACATATCGCTGACTTCTCTGGCTATAGCTTGCCAATCTGTGCCTGACAAGTTCATGGGTTAGGACCCGGCTGGCACGAATGTAGAAGGTAGCGCAGGCATGTTCCACCATTGACTCGTGGCCGATCTCGAGCCACTTCTGAATTCGGTCGGGTACCGTTCCCGTTTTATCCTGTGTGTCCCAGCACAGCCTACCTGCCGTCTCTATCAATTTCTCGGCATCAGGCGTGACGGCAAGTAACTTCACTTCAATATCATACTTATTGGTCATCGTCTATTTACTGAAGCACAGGTTTATTGTGGAGTCCCTGGAGGGATTCGAACCCTCGACCCGCTGCTTAGAAGGCAGCCGCTCTGTCCAGCTGAGCTACAGGGACAATCAAATTAAGTATAGCATTACAGGGCTGGAATGATAAGAATAGAAGGTTGAGCTAGTCTTTGTGAGCCTGTGCTACGTGCTTTTGCCAGCATTTCTCGTGTACATAAACGGCACACTTGGCACAGCAATAAATACGAACCCTGGCTTCTTTGCCACAGACAGGACATTTCATGACCTGCCACCTCCGTTATCTTTTTTCCCTGATCCTTCAGGATTCGTCCCTTTTCCTATTTCATTTCTGGAGTCAGTTACATAAAAGCCTGGTCCGTTGAATATGATAGGGACGGGACAGAAGATGCGGCGGGCAATTCCATGGCAGCCAGGACAATCAGCTACGGGCTTATCACTGAAGCTCTGCTTGACCTCAAATTGCAGGTCACAGTTCAGGCAACGATATTGATAAGTAGGCATATCTATTGTCCGTTACTTCAGAAGAGGTGCCCTCTGTTCTTCCGAGCTCTGCTTGCTAGAGACTTGCACCTTGGAGACCTGTTCCTCTTCTCTGCTCTCTCTGACTTCGAATTCACCATCTAGATTGACGCTTCCTATCTCAAAGGATGGGCGATGGGCCTGCAATACGTGTTCATCCCAGCAGTACGCGTGCACAAAGGCACCACAGGAGCAATGGAAAACAGCCCTGTCATAAATCAACGGATTTCCACACACAATGCAATTCATCTAGTCACCTCCTATGACATTACCCCTGAAGAATTTTGTCTTTTCAGAGGGCCCAGATTCATGCACTGGCACTTCCGGTATCCCCGAAAAAACAAAGTGAATTTCCTATTAGACATTGATTAGCAGTCTTCATATCAAACTGCTAATTATAGCGTGCTGATAGAGTTTCAGCAACCTTTCTGTTGGCAGCTGTCTTTGTGGAGTTATTGTGACCTTTGGTCATTTCTCCAAAGACTCTCCAGAAGGACACAAATCCCACCTAGTTGACAATATGTTTTTCTAGCCGTTAATATGGACTCATTCCCATGGGCGCAAAACATAGCTTGCCCAGGTCATTCATGTCCTATCGCAAAGCGGTGCGAGCTGAGTTAAGGAAAATCATCGATAGTTGTCCTTCAGTCCTTGGCAGTATGCTACGATATCATATGGGTTGGCAGGATGAGCAAGGACATCTTTGTAACAGAGAATCAGGCAAATTTATTCGCTCTACCCT
>Ga0299915_10003818_pt1 | contig 10900 bp, 7 predicted proteins | sample RVTome_13_FD_200263 | JGI IMG/M metagenome (GOLD analysis project Ga0299915, IMG submission 200263) | Soil microbial communities from uranium-contaminated site in the Upper Colorado River Basin, Wyoming, United States - RVT92D227 (version 2) ... | reverse complement strand
GGCTTGAGCTCGGCCGGATGAACACTGTCATTCTCAGCCCGCATGTCGCCTGGTATAGCGAAGAAGGCAGCTGGGATATCCGGCGGATGATCATGGACGACGTCAAAGCCTTTCTGGCCGGAAAACTCCCCCGCTTTGTCGTCAACCCGGAAGTCTTGAAATCGCCCCGGCTGAGAGCGAAGCTGCGGCCCTTTTGACGCGACCGGAGTGCGCTGGCGGCCCCGTCTCCCCTAGTTCTTTTTTTCCGCCGGCGGAGGGGTGAACTTCACCTCGAACAGGCCGGGGTCGAGGGTGTAGCTCTCGAACGCATCCGCCGTCGGGGGCGACACGGCCCGCAGGAGCGGTCCGATCGACGCCCGTTCCTGTGTGGTGATTTCCAGCTTGGAGATGACCTCGACACTGACATCCGTCCGCGGATAGCGGCCGACATAAGGGGGCTGGAAGATGAAGTCGGCCATGAGGGGGTTGGGGTCGAGGAGGACGATCCCCGGCCGCCCGGCCGCCGCGAAAGCTTCCTCGAACTGGCGCCGGGTGTAGCCGTAATGCGTGCAATTGAAGCTCCCGAAGACCGGCGTCGCCGGGTCCGTGAGCTTGGCCAGGGCCTCGCCGACGAAGCGGCGGATATAGCCGACCGTCTCTTCGCTCGCGGTCCCGCGCTCGATCGCCCCGGCCAGCCGGTGGCAGGCCTGGCCGACGATCCGGTCCGCGGCGAAGCCCCGCTTGACCAGCAAGTCCCGGTGCGCGTTCGATTCGACGGTCGTCAGCGTCCCGAAGATGAGGACCGATGCTTGGGGCTGTTTCTCGAGCTCGCTGGCGATGAGGTCGACACCCGTCTCGACGATGCCGACGGCGGGGAACGGCGCCCGCTTGGCGAACGGTGTCTTGTCGTAGACGACGGAGAGCGTGTTGCAGGCGATGAGGAGAAGGTCAGGATGATATCGCCGGTTCATGGCCTTGAGCACGGCATTGAAGATGCGGACCTTCTCCGCGTCGGTTTTGAGGTTGTTGTAGCCGCTGTTGTGGAAAAGGGCGTTGTAAAAAACGATCCGCGCCTTCTCGAACACCCCGCTCTCGGGCAGTCGGGCCGCGACGTCGGCCGCCACCGACAACCCGCCCAGGCCGGAGTCGGTGACGAGGATGGTGATCTCCTTTTTATTCGTCAGCGTTTCCTCGATCATCGCCCCGCGGTCCCGGGCCTCGCGGCAGGCGGATCCGAGGAATGACACCGCGACGAGGCTGGTGACGAACCAGGCCAAGCGTTTCATCCGTCCCTCCTTCCGGCGACCCTCTCTCTGACCCAGGCTCAATAACCCATCGCGACGCCGTCGCGGCGGGAATCCGCTCCGCCCGTAAGCCTTCGCGCCCTCGCGTCAATCAGGATCCCCTGCGCGCCGCCGAAATAGTTGTCGAAGTCCGGGTACATCTTGATGTTATGCCCCAGGGCCTTGAGCGCCTCGACGATGTCCGCCGGGATCCGGCCCTCCATGTGCAGGGTCTTGCCCAGGCCGTGGATCCGCGGCGCCTCGATCGCGTCGTCCATGGCCATGCCGAAGTCGACGACGTTGATGATGATCTGGGCCAGGGCCGAAACGATCCGCGTCGCGCCCGGCGTCCCCAGGGTCAGGAAGGGTTTCCCGCCTTTGAGGACGATCGTCGGCGCGATGCTGCTCGTCGGCCGCCGGCCGGGTGCGATCGAGTTCGGCCGGCCCGGACGCGAGTCGAAATCCGCCAGGTGATTATTGAGGAGGACCCCCAGACCCGGCACGACGATGCCCGAGCCGAAGAAATTGTTGATGCTCTGCGTCAGGGCGACGATATTCCCCTGCCGGTCGACGACGGACAGGTGGGAGGTGCTCGGCGCGTCAGGAACGATAGAGGCCGGAGCCTTGTAGTCGAAGCGAGCCCGGCCCTGCTCGACGAGCCCCCTGAGCTCGCGGGCATGGTCCTTGCTTGTCATTGTCTCGACGGGAACGCGGACGAAATCCGGGTCGCCGGAATTCGCCGCCTTGTCGGCGAAGACCATCTTCATCGCCTCGGCCAGGACATGGAGATAAGCAGCCGTGTTATGCCCGAGGCTCCGCACGTCGTAACCTTCCAGGATGTTCAGGAGCTCGATGAGATGTGTGCCGCCGCCCGTCGGAGGCGCGGCGGAAATGATCTCGTAGCCCCGGTAAGTCCCCTTGACCGGCTCGCGCACCTTCGCCCGGTAGGCCTTGAGGTCCGCAGCCTCGAGGGGGCCGCCAAGTCTGCCCATCTCGGCGCCGATCGCAGCGGCGACCTCCCCCTCGTAGAAAGCGGACGGGCCTCCCGCGGCGATCTTTTCCAGGGTCGCGGCCAGCCCCTCGTTCTTCAGAAGCGTCCCCGGTTCCAGAGGGAGACCGTCGGGGAGATAGAGGAGAGCCGCGGCGGGGTATTTTTGGATCTTTTCGACGTTCTCGACGATCATGCCGTTGAGCTTCGGCCCGACCGTGACGCCTTCGCGCGCCAGCCTGATCGCCGGTTGGAGGACCTCCGCGAGCGTCATCGTCCCGAACTTCTCGACGGCCAGGGCGGCCCCGGCGACGAGTCCCGGGATCCCTACGGCGTTCGGCCCCTCCTCGGTCCACTTGTCGAAGTCGGCGCCCGGCCCGTAATAATATTCAGGTGTCGCCCGGCCGGGAGCCGCTTCTCGGTAGTCGATCATGGCCGCGTCCGGCGAATCCGCCAGCTTGATGACCATGAACCCTCCCCCGCCGACACCCGACGCGTTCGGCTCGGCCATGGACAGGGCGAGGGCCATGGCCACGGCGGCGTCGACGGCGTTCCCGCCCTTCTTCAGGATCTCGATGCCGACTGCGGAAGCGACCGGATGGGCGGACGCGACCATGGCATGTTCCGCAACGACGTCATTAGGACTCGCGGGACGCGCCTTGGAACAGGCCCAGACGAGCAGGACGACGGCCACCCCGAGAGCGGATTTCGAGAGAGGGGACATCATCTTCATGGTCCTCCCATAAATCAATTCGGGCCGCCTGTCAACTCTCCCGTTTCGGGGGGACCGTCGTTCGGATATAATAAGGCCGCCGGGATGAAAATGGTTCTGTCCAAAAGGCGGCGCTGCCTTGTTTATTTCGGCGGCTCGGCCGCGGCGATCTTCTTGATACTTCTTTGCCCGCCGGCCCGCCCGGCCTATCCGACTTTACTCGAATCCGCATCCCCGCCTGCTTATCCGATTTTGGGCGAACCCGCTTCACCTACGGCTGATTCGTGTCCCCTAGAACTCTCCGCCCCTGCTCCCAACGCCGTTACGGCCTCGGGAAACACCGGCCAGCAGTCCATCGCATCACCTAAGGAGCGACTCAATCTTCTCCTTATCACCATCGATACCCTGCGCGCCGACCGCGTTAGCGCCTATTCCTCGTTCTCGCCTCAGCCTTCCGGCTCCGTCCGGACGCCGAATATCGATCGTCTGGCCGGGCGCGGCACCGTCTTCGCCCGGGCCTTCGCCAACACGACAACGACCCTCCCCTCGCACGCGAATATCCTCCTCGGCGTCGCGCCCACCTATCACGGCGTCCACGATAACGCCAATTTCGTCGTCGGCGGGGAATTCCTCACCCTGGCCGAACATCTCCAGGCGGCGGGCTACGCCACGGGAGCTTTCATCAGTGGATTCCCTCTCGACGCGAGGTTCGGCCTCAATCAGGGTTTCGCCGTCTATGACGACCGGCTCGAGAGGGCAGCCGAGGAGCTTCCCGTCGCCTCGCGAGAGGGCCGGGAACGGCGGGCCGAGGACGTCATCGGCGCCGCGTTGGCCTGGCTGGAGGGGCGAAGCCTCCCCTGGTTTCTCTGGGTTCATATCTGGGATCCCCACGACCCATACCTGCCGCCCGAGCCTTACAAGACCCGTTTCGCGGGCCGTCTCTATGACGGCGAGGTCGCCTACGTCGACGCCGCGCTCGAAAATCTCTTTAAAGCCGTCGAAGAAAAAAGCTTGACGGAGAGAACGCTCGTCGTCCTCACCGGCGACCACGGTGAATCGCTGGGAGAGCACGGAGAAAGGACACACGGCTTCCTCGCCTATAACACAACGCTTTGGGTGCCATTGATCATGGCCGGCCCGGGCGTCGGACGGCGGGTCGTCCTCCAGAACGTCTCCCACGTGGATATCTTTCCCACGGCCTGCGAAGTCCTGGGACTTCCGCGGCCGGCCTTCCTGCAGGGAGATTCCCTTCTTCCGGCCATCAAAGGCGGGAAGCCGGCGGACCGTCCCATCTATTTCGAATCGCTCTCCCCCTACTACAACATGGACTGGGCTCCGATCCGCGGTTTCGTGCGCGGCCGGGAGAAATTCGTCGCTTCCCCGATCCCCGAAATCTACGACCTGGAGAAGGACTTCGGAGAGGCGAAGAACATCATCACCTCCGGGACCGCGGCCGCGGACAAGAAAACGCTCGTCGAGCTCATCGGGGCGCAGTCCTCGGACCGGGCCCGGACGTCCGCCCGTCGTTCTGACCGGGAGACTATCGAACGACTGAGGAGCCTGGGCTACGCGGCCGCCGCCGGCCGGGGCGGGGAGGAGAGCTTCGGCCCGGAGGACGACGTCAAAACGCTCCTCCCCTTCCATAACCGGGCCATGGACGCGCTCGGACTCTACCTCGAAGGCCGGGGCGGACAGAGCGCGGAGGAACTCAAGCAAGTCCTCTCCGACCAGCCCGCCGTCGCCACGGCCTACCTCAACCTGGCATTTATTTGTCGGAGCGAAGGCCGGCCGGCGGACGCCGCGTCCGTGCTCAAGACGGGACTCGAGGCCCTGCCGCGCAATTACGAAATTTTCTCCCAGTTCATCGTCTATCTCCACGAGGCCGGGAACTCCGCGGAGGCGACAAGGGTTTTCGAGAAGGCGCGGCCGGCGCGGGCCGAATTCGACCCGGTCATCTGGAACTACGCCGGCCTGGCCTGGTCGAAGATGGGCGACGAGAAGCGGGCCCGGGAATGCTTTGATCGCTCCCTGGCCATCGACCCCCGGTTCGCCGTTCCCTGGTCGAACCTGGGGAACCTCGATTATGCCGCGTTTAGAAAAACGGGCGACCGCACGCGGCTCACGGAGGCGGCGGAAAGCTACAGAAAGGCGCTCGCCCTTGACCCGGCCTACGGGGCGGCTTATCACGGGTTGGGTGTCGTCCTTTTCCGGGAAGGGGATCTCGCCGGCGCTGTCGCGAACCTAGAGAAAGCGCTGGCCCTCGAGCCGGCTCTCCAAGACGCCCTTTACTTCCTGGGCCTCATCCACTATCGCCAAGGCGAGAGCGCCAAGGCCTGTGATTGCTTCAGGCGCTACAAGGCAACCCCCGATTTCGCGCTGCTGTCCGCCGACGAACAGGCCCGGATAAACGACATCCTGGACCAGTGTAAATAATTGGGTTCTTCTCCTTAGCGGGGACTCCCTTTAAGAATTGGCGATAGATATCGCCCTGCGGCCCCCGTAGCGGAGGGGGCCACAGGGGAGTGGGAGGCACGCGCCGGAGGCACGTGCTCCTTCTCTAGCCTGAGGGAACCGCCGGGACTGGCACCTAAAGGCCCCTGCCCCGTGTTTCTCCTCAAGGACCCACGGGACTGGCACCTAAAGGCCCCTGCCCCGCGGATCCCCTCCAGGAAGCGCGGGACTGGTTCCCGGGGTTCGGGGGCTAGGGGTGATATCTATCGCCAACGCGCCCTTAGGCAAGTCCCCGCGCGAAGGAGAAGAACCCATAGACAAAGGCGCAGTCCCCGACGTTCAGCGCAGGAAGGCGCCGACGCCTTCGGCCCGGACCCGCTTCCAGTCGGGAAAGCCGACGAAATCGACGGCCTTGTCGGGCTCGAGTTCCGCGTAAGCCGCCAGGATGGCTTGGACCGCAGCCAGGTGGCGGGCCACCCGTTCGCTTATCGGGATCCCGTTCTCGCCGTAAGGCACAAACAGGCGGCCGAGACGGGCCGCCTTGAGGTAATCCTTATCCCGTCCGTCCACGACCAGGGAGTCCGTTGTCCGGCCTTTGAGCCGCCCCTGGACAGGGTTCGGCGTTTCGACCAGGATGGCCTTGATCCCGGCCGCGTCCCCCCATTCCCGGTGGCTCAGGCCGCGGAGGTTCTGCGGCGAGGCTTCGAGCCGGAGGTCCAGTCCTTCGTCCTGGAGCGCGATCTGGGCCAGGGCCGCGACCTCGGCGCTCGCGTCATGGAAGACGAGGGCGTTGATGACCGGGTACTCGGGGGCGGATTCGTGGAGGTCCACTCCGAGGTCGATCTTTTCGCGCCGGATAAGCTCCATGATCCCGAAGGCGACCCTTTCCGTCAGGTAGCCTTTTTCGCGGCCCGGGTAGCAGCGGTTGAGGTTGCGGACCTCGGAGGCCGCGAGCATCTGGCCGGCCGGGTTCTGGTAGAGCGTCGGGTCGGGCCACTGGTGGACCGGGTTGGTCAGGCGCGAGCCCAGCCGGAACGTCCTGACTCCGGACGCCGTCCTGATCTTGAATCGAGTGGGATTCGCTTCCTGGGGGTCGTTGGCGGTGAAACCGCTGGCGTTCGCCCGCGGCACGACGACGACCTTTCCGCTGCGCACGCTGATCGTCTCGACGACGACGACGGCCGAAACGAACCCCGCCGGCTCATTGGGATGGGTGCCGCCGGTGATGAGGACATTCGCGCCCGGGCCACCGCTGTCGAAAATGAACACGTCGGTATCGCCGGGTGTATTCGCGAGTCCCGGGAAATAGGCGCTGAGCCGCGTCTGCCGGGTCAGGCCGGGACTCGGGAAGATGGGCTCATCCGTCCACAGGCTCTTGAATTCGGACGCGGCGATAAAACCGAGGAGGCCGCCGACCGCCAGCAGCACAGCCGTCTTCAGGCCGTGGACGTTAAATCTTTTCATCTTATTTGATCAGCAGCAGCCTCAGGACGAAGAGCAGCAACACAACGACCGCCCCGAGCTGGTTCCAGAACTTTCTCTGCCGGAGGAGATAAACGGCGATATGGATCGCGAGATAAAGGACGATGAGCCTGTAGATGATTTCCATCATAAGAACCTGTCCAGGAAAGGCGCGAAGAGAAGGACCGAGAGCCCCGCGGCCAGGACCATGAGCGCCGGGACGAGGCAATAGCGCAGGATCCGCAGAAAATTGGGTTCGCCCACGACCTGGCCCGCGAACCGTCCGGCCAGAGCCGCCGGCGGGATAAGGTCGCCGAGGCCGACGATGGCGGACAGGGCCGTGGCCGTCAGGATCGCGTTCCGGCTGATGAGGGCCAGGATGAACGGAACGCCCAGGATCGAGCTCGCCCCGAAGGCCGAGATCCCGCCGAAGACCGGCATGCCGAGGGCGATGGCCGCGTAGAGCAAGCCCGCCGGAAGAGACAGAAAGACGAGGACGATCCAGCCCCGGGCCCCGGTCAGCGTCATGACCTGGATGAACATGCCGACGCCGGCCAGGATCATCAGGATGGGCATGGCGTCCTCGACGGCCTTGGCCGTCGTCCGCCAGAAATTAAAGCGCCGGCCGCAGACGGTCCCCAGGAGACTTCCGGCCAGGAAGATGCCCGGCAGCCCGGGATCCGGCATGAACTTGACGATGAGCCGCTGGCCGAGCATGAGTCCGATGACGAGGACGAGGGGCGCGTAGAGCCGCAATCCATACCTGCCAAAATGGGCTTCGGGCAGGAGGGCTCGCATTTCATCGGCCCCGACGACCTGGATGTCCTTGAGCCCGATCCACAGCGGGATAATGACCGCCAGGGGGACGACGATGAGCAGCAGGGGGCCGGCGACTCCGACATAGGGCATGTCGACGCCCCCTCCCATGATCATGACCAGGATGTTGACCGGCGGGGCGATCATGCCCAGGACCGCGCCCATGGCGACGAGGGCGCCCGTTTTGAGCCGCGGGAGCCCGAGTTTCATCAAGACCGGGGCGACGAGAGGTCCCGACGTCAGGACGGAGGCCGTCGACGAGCCCGTGATCATGCCCGGGAACATGACGAGGAGCATGGATGTGAGGAGGAGAAGCGCCTTGCGGCGGTAGAACGTCTTGAGGAGCGCGGCGGCCAGGCTGTCGAGGACACCGGCCGCTTTGAGGACGTTCATGAAGAGGATGGCCGTCAGGATGATGAGGAGGACGTCGAAGAAGCCGAAGCTCCCTTCGATGAGGTGGCGGACCGGGATGCCCTCTCCGCCGGCCAACGCCCCCCCGACAGCCGCGGCCATCAGGCAGATGCCGATCGGGAGCTTCAGGACGGCCGCCGCGAGCAGGAAAACGGCCACCATGACGAGGAAGACGGCGAAGTCCGGCATGGGCTGTCGTCCTCCCGGAGGCGCCTCAGGTCTTCGGCCGGAAAACGGAACGGAGAACTTCGGCCGCGTCGGCCGTTTTCTCGACCTCGACGAGCGGAACGTTGCCGGCCCGGCAGACTTTGGTGAACAGGCCGTCCTTGTTGGCGGATTTCACGATGACGGCCATTTTCGCCGCCGGGAGGAACTCCGCGACGAGCTCGTCCGTGAGCTCGCCGCGGCGCTGGTCCCCGCCGAGGTGGAGGCCAAGGACGGGGACTTTCCGGCGCGCGGCTTCGGCCAGGAGGGCCTTGACGCGCGCCTTCTCCTTGGCTGTGTCGACGCCCGCGGCACCCAAGCCTTTCAGGCTGGCGCCGAGAACGAGGGCGATACTTTTCGCGCCGGCGACGTCCTTCTCCGTGGCCTTCTTGACCAGGGTGTGCTCGAGGCCCGCGCGTTTGGCCAGGACGACGGCCAGCTGGACATCGGGGCTCTGTCCGACGGAGGTGATGAGGAGGGGCTGGTCGAACATCGGCGCCGGCGCCTGAACCTGGTCCTGGGCCGGGCTGAAGCCGAGGACTCCGAAGAAGAGGCCTAAGCAAGCGAGAGCCGCGGCCGCCGCGCGGGGGACGTTTTTCTTCATGACAATTTTTTCCTGATGATTTTTTCCCTGGGTCAAACTGCCCCCGCAAGATATCCCAGAGCGGGTATGATGTCAACACGGCCGGCCTCGCGTTCCCCCGGTCAGGGGGATGTCCATTTTTTTGTCAGATGAAGCGGCTCCGGGAAAGGCCGGAGGCCAAGGAAAAAAATGGTTGCTTTTTTGGGGCCGGAAGAAGAAGATATTTTCATCGAGAAAGTGAGGGCAGGGGATGCTCTTCCTGTCATCCAAATGCATCATCAATCACTAAAGGAGGGACGTATGCGTCAAAACTTCGGAAAGGCTTTTTTAACCGTCCTGTTCGTCCTGCTGTTGGCCGCGACCGGCCTGGCCCAGAGGCAGACCGGCTCGATCCAGGGGAAGGCCCTCGACCAGGACAAAAACCCCCTGCCGGGGGTGACGGTGACCCTTACGGGCCCGGCGCTCATGGGGACCAAGGAATATACCACGCCGGAGACCGGCAACTTCCGCTTCTCCGCTCTCTCGCCGGGGACGTATGAACTCAGGGCCGTCCTCAGCGGCTTCAAGACCGTCATTCGCCCCGGGGTCATCGTCGGCGTCGGGAGGGCGACGGACATTGACCTGATCCTGGAAGTTTCCCCCGTCAGCGAAGAGGTCACCGTGACCGCCTCCTCCCCCGTCGTCGACATCCGGTCGACGAAGATGAACGTCAACCTGACCGCCAACTTCCTGGCCTCGCTGCCCCTCAACCGGGACCTCTACGACATCCAGAACTCGGTCCCCGGCGCCATCTCGGAGGGCGTCGATTATCGCCGGACGTCCTCCATCCTGGGCGGGACCGTCCGCAGCCAGCTCTACGCCCTGGACGGTGTACCCATGAACGACCCGGCGACGTTCTACTCGATGGCCAACATCAACGTCGACGTCTACGAGGAGATCGAGTTCGAGGTCGGCGGCCATCCGGCGGAGGTCGGGCAGACCGACTCGACCTACATCAACATCGTGACGAAGAGCGGCGGCAACAGGTTCTCGGGAGGCGTTACGACCTACTTCACGAACAAGTCCCTCGCCCAGGACCTCATTCCGCCCGAGACGCGGACGACGTTCGGCGTCAACGCGCCGGAAAAATACAAGGACTACAAGGACGGCTCCTTCAATCTTGGGGGACCTATCCTCAAGGACCGACTCTGGTTCTTCCTCAACGGCCGCCGGCTCGTCTGGGGCCAGGCCAACCCCCTGACCCCCGAGAGCCGTATGGCCCGGCTCAATTTCACCGATTCCGGCAAGGTCGGACACTATGACGTCGACCACCAGGAATGGATGGGCTTCGGCAAGCTGACCTTCCAGCTGGCTAAAAACATCAAGTACATGGGCATGCTCCACTACAACCACATTTACGAGCCCGTTTACCAGAATTCCGTCGGCTCCGACGCGCCCTTCGAATATACCGAATCCTGGGACCACGAGAACACCTATACGACGACCCACCAGGTCAACTGGATCCTCAACCAGAACACGTTCCTCGATATCCGCGGGACCTTCATCCACCGTTATTTCCCGCTCATCTCCCAGCTACAGAACGAAGCCACGTATTACGACGACATCCAGAAGGTCTCCTGGGGCGCCTCCCCTTATAACGACGAGTACATCCGCAAGAAATACCTGGCCTCGGCCTCCATCACGCGATTCGCCGACGACTTCCTCGGCTCGAGCCACGAGTTCAAGGCCGGGGTCGAGTTCGAGCAGTCCGAGTATCACCGCGACTGGTACCGCGGCAATCCCTACTACGTCTATTACGCCGACTACGCCAAGAACAACCGCTACTACTACTCGAACAGCAAGAAACAGGGGCGCCTCCGCATCCGGACCTGCCCGGAGGAGAGGGGCATGTGGGACGTCCAGGACCACGTCCGGCGGTTCTCGGGCTACATCCAGGATTCGCTGACCTTTGGGAACTTCGCCATCAACCTCGGCCTGCGCCTCGACCATTCGTACCAGTATGAGCCCGAGCA
>Ga0299915_10003817_pt1 | contig 10901 bp, 11 predicted proteins | sample RVTome_13_FD_200263 | JGI IMG/M metagenome (GOLD analysis project Ga0299915, IMG submission 200263) | Soil microbial communities from uranium-contaminated site in the Upper Colorado River Basin, Wyoming, United States - RVT92D227 (version 2) ... | reverse complement strand
CAGGGTCTCGAGCCGTTCACCCTCAGATTCCTTTACCTCTCTTCCCTGAAGGAAGGCGTCGATCTTTTCAGCGGCCCTCTTTCCATGGCCTGCCCCCCGAACGAGAACATCCGGACCGATCACACAATCGCCTGCAGAGAATATCCCTGCACGGTTTGTCTGAAATGTTCCTTCCTGCACGGCGATCGTGGACCGCTTCGTCGTCTTCACCCCATCTTTCTCGTCGAGGAAGGAGAGGTCAATCGCCTGCCCGATCGCTGGAATCACGATATCAGCTTCGATGAAAAATTCCGACCCTTTAATCGGAACCGGTCGGCGTCTTCCACTCTCATCGGGTTCACCCAGTTCCATCCGGATACACTCCATCCCTGTCACTTTTCCGTCCTTTTCAATAATCCGGACCGGGTTGCAAAGATAATGAAACTTCACACCCTCCTCTTCCGCATCGTGGATTTCCACTCGATCCGCTGGCATCTCTTTTTTCGTCCTGCGATAGACCAAGTTTACATCGGCTTTGCCGATACGAAAAGAAGAGCGTACGCAGTCAATCGCCACATTCCCGCCACCCACAACCACGACTTTCTTACCTTCGGGATAGGGGTCTCTTCCAAGATTGATCTCAAGGAGATAATAAACTCCAGGGATGAATCCTTTATATCCTTTGTCCTCTCCCTCAACACCCATGGGCGTATTGGTATGAGCCCCTACACCAATAAAGATCGCTTTGTATCCCTGTTCAAAGATCTGGGAAAGGGTGATATCCCTTCCCACTTGAGTGTTGTATCGGATCTCCGCACCCAATTGTTCCACGAGGCTTGTTTCATATCTCACAATATCTCTCGGAAGTCTGTAGTCAGGGATTCCAACGGCTGCCATTCCTCCTGGTTCACCCAGTCTCTCAAAGATGGTGACAGGATAACCTTTGAGGCCAAGGTAGTAAGCGCAGGTCAGGCCGGCAGGACCGGCACCGATGATGGCCACTTTCTCAGGACGGGTGGAAACCCGGGTTACCCCTGGCTCTCTTCTTTTATCCAGTTCATAATCCGCTACAAATCGTTTCAGCCATTTGATGGAGATGCATTCATCCACATTCTGCCTACGGCAGTTGTCCTCACAGGGGCGGACGCAGACCCTTCCGAGAACTCCTGCGAGACAGGTCGCTTCCCGGATCGTAGCCAGGGACTCGGTGAACCGTCCCTCCTTGATCAATTCGACATAGCGGGTGATGGGAAGGTGCGACGGGCAGGCGCTTTCGCATGGAGCGGTGACCTTCACTTTATATTCTTCTCGGTTGATTTTCTTCTTTGACTGGATGGCATCTGAGAATTGAGCTTTAAAATGGTTGATCGCCTGGAGCACAGGTTTGGGTCCGGTCTGCCCCAGATTGCATTTTGAACTCTTCTCAATCGTCTCACCTAAATATCTCAACTGATCTAAATCCTCTATCTTTCCTTCCCCATCCGCAATGCGGTTCATAAGGTTTGACATGATCCGTGTTCCCACACGGCAGGGAGTACATTTCCCGCACGATTCTTTCTGGACTGCTTCCAGGTAGGCTCGAATGAGATCAATGATATTGACCTCGGGGTCCCGGATGGCAATTCCATCCCATCCAATGAAGGCTTTGATCTTCTTCTCTCGGTCGAATTCAAGGGGAAGATTGAGATTGGAGACGGGTTGCCTTTCCTTCTCTGGTTTTCCGCGATTATCTACAACCATTCCACCCCAACTGCTAAAAAGAATATCTGTCATAGGTACCCCTCATTGCAAAATGCAAATTGAAAAATGCAAAATGTTTTAATCCTCAATTTTAAATTTTAAATTTTGCAATTTAAAATTTGCAATGTTCTTTTAACGATCGATTTCTCCCAGCACGATATCGATGCTCCCGATGGTCGAGATCACATCTGCTATCAAGCTCCCTTCAATCATTCTGGGGAGGGCGCTCAGGTTGAGGAAAGAGGGCGGCCGAATCCTCACCCGGAAGGGATGGTTCGACCCGTCGCTCACAATATAGAACCCAAGTTCTCCCTTCGAAGCCTCCACGCTCGCATAGACTTCCCCTTTGGGAGGCTGAAAACCTTCGGAGGCAATCTTGAAATGGCGGATGAGCGATGCAATATCTTTCAGGACCATTTCCTTTTCTGGCAGAACGACCTTGGGATCATCCGCAAGCACAGGCCCTTTGGGCAGTCTTTCGAGCGCCTGTTTGGCAATGGCGTTGGACCACTCCATCTCTCTGAGACGGACATAGTACCGATCATAGACATCGCCCACCGAACCAATGGGGATATCAAATTCGAAATCTTCATAACTCGAATAGGGAAAGGCTTTTCTCACATCCCACTTGACCCCGGAGCCACGCAACGTGGGTCCGGTCACACCCCAGCTGATCACATCTTTCTTGGAGATAATCCCAACTTCCTTGGTTCGCTTTAGCCAGATGACATTCTTTGTGAGAAGGGCTTCATACTCCTTCATGTGACCTGGAAAAGCCTCGATGAAGGCTCTGATCTTTTCTTCGATCCCTACCGGAAGATCTTTTGAGACACCTCCGATTCGCAAATATGTAGGGGTCAGTCTCCCGCCAGAAACCTCCTCAAAGATTCTTAAAATGTCCTCTCTTTCCCGAAAATTATAGAAAAGGAGGGTCATGGCGCCGATGTCCAGTGCATGGGTTCCTAACCAGATGAGATGGGCGGCGATTCTCTGGAGCTCGGCCATCAGGACTCTCAGGTATTGAGCCCGTTTCGGAACCTCAATGCCTAAGAGTTTTTCCACAGCCAGGACATAAGCCAGGTTATTTCCCATTGCATTGGTATAATCCAGCCGGTCCGTGAGGGGGATGACCTGATGATAGGTCCTGCTCTCAGCCAGTTTTTCAACTCCCCGATGGAGATGCCCAATATCGGGAGTCGCTTTCACGATCACCTCTCCATCCAGTTCCAATACAAGCCTCAAAACCCCATGCGTGGCCGGGTGTTGGGGACCCATATTGATGGTCATTAAACGTGTCTCTGCCATTTCAAACCTCGGGGACAAAGGGTTTGTCAAAGTCCGGTCCTTCGACCGGAAAATCTTTCCTCAAAGGGTGACCCTCATAACCTTCCCAGAGAAGAATTCTTCTCATATCCGGATGGTTCTTAAACGAAATTCCAAAGAGGTCATAGGCCTCCCTCTCCAGCCAGTTGGCTGCCTTCCAGATCGATTCAACGCTCACAACGGACTCCCCTTCGCCGACCCTCGTTTTTAACCTTAATCGATGATTGTTCTTAAAGGAGTAAAGAAGATAGACCACCTCAAAACGGGGGGTTTGGGGAAAATAGTCCACCCCACAGAGATCGGTGAGGAACTGGTATTGAAGATCGGGATCAGAGGAAAGGAAATTACAGATTTCATAAATCTCTTCCTTTGGCACGGTTATATTGACCTCCCCACGAAAGGTCTCTTCTTTCAGAAGGGAGGCGGGAAATTTTTCTTTCAATTTTTTAATCGTGAAATTTTCATCCACCATGAGAGGACTCCCTTATTCTTTCAGCGCTAAACTTTGAGGAACGTTCTTTCGATCGAGGAGCGTCTCCTTTTCGATCTTCTTCTGGAGCTTCATGATCGCAGTGAGGAGTGTTTCGGGTCTGGGCGGGCAGCCAGGCACATAGACATCCACAGGAAGGATTTGGTCCACACCCTGAACGACATTGTAAGTTTTAAAAATTCCACCCGAGCAGGCACAGGCTCCGTATGAAATGACCCATTTGGGCTCTGGCATCTGCTCATAAATCCGTTTGACCATCGGGGCCATCTTTTTTGTCAGGGTCCCTGCGACAATCATGAGATCAGCCTGTCTGGGAGAAGGCCTGAACACCTCTGAACCGAATCGTGAAATATCCCACGTCGCCGAACTGGTGACGATCATTTCCAGGGCGCATCAGGCAAGGCCAAAGGTCACCGGCCAGATCGAATACTTCCGACCCCAATTGACGATCCAATCCAGGGCTGGCATAAGAGGGGTTTTCTCAAGGTAGGTTTCTATTCCCATTCCAGTGCTCCTTTTTTCCAGATATAGATATAGGCAATGATCAAAATCCCAAGGAACACAGCCATGGATATGAAACCAAAGACCTTTAGTTCCTTGAAGATAACTGCCCATGGATAGAGAAAGACAATTTCAATATCAAACAGCAGAAAAAGCATTGCAATGATGTAATATTTAATCGGAATCCTACGGAATGAGGATCCGATGGTAGGCATGCCGCATTCATAGGTTGCTTGTTTGATGGCAGTTGGTTTTCGCTGACCCAGGAGATGGGAAGCAATAATAGCAAAGCAGGCAAATATAATGGCAATCCCTACAAAAAAGAGAATGGGAAGATATTCTATCAGCATCATACCCCCCTATTTGTGAAAATTTTCTTGTTCTTCGACAAACTACAAGATTACCTCGCTTTTGTCAAGAAAAATTTTACAAGAAATTGAAGATAAGCATCTTTTTTTGTAAACATTTTAACTAATTGTTTTTATTAAACAAATATGCTTAGAGTTATGGTTTTATTGAAAACATAAAAAAGTTAGTGAAATAATTAACATTTTTAACCAATACTATTTTCAAGATCCCTATCTGGAAAAAAACAGGGGTGAAATTAGAATTTTCGCTTTCTCTTAAGCGGGAAATGATGGATTAACTCTTATTTCTCAAGGATTCCTTTTCCAACGAGGAGATCACGAGGGTTGATAATCAGTCGATCCAGTCCGAGCTGAGTGTAGTCGAGTTTTTGGGCCAAGCCAATCAATTGGCTAAGATAAAGGATGGGTATCTTGTAGGAGGTCCCATATTTCTTATTGATATCGCTTTGTCTTGCATCCAGATTGGACTGACAGAGGGGACAGACCACTGCAATACATTCCGCACCTTTCTCCTGAGCTGCCTCGAGGATGGAACGAACCAATCTCAATGCAATCTCCGTTCGTGAAACAGAGAGGCTTGCTCCACAGCACTCGGTCTTGTAAGACCAATCCAAAGGTTCCCCTCCGATGGCCTCTACGATTTGATCCATTATGACCGGATTTTCAAGATCGTCCAATTTCACTCCGGGGAGCCTTGTCAAACAGCCATAATAACTGACTACCTTCAATTGATTGAGAGAACTTTTCAAACTTTCCTTCAACCTTTCCAGTCCGATATCCTCTTTCAGAAAGTCGAGGAAATGCTTCGAGGCCACTCCCTTCTGATAACCTTTTCCGACGATGGTCTGGAGCCTCTCCGAAAGATGAGAATCTTCGATCACCTCCTCGTGGACATGTTTCAAATGGCTGTAGCAGGCTGGACAAGGTGAGACCACCTGATCGAGACCAGCCTCTTCCGCCTTTACCAGATTTCGATAAGGTAAGGCCATGGCTAATTCTTCATTGAGATAGTGAGCAGGGCTTGCTCCACAGCAGTTCCAATCAGGAATCTCCTTCAATGAAATCTCCATCTCTTGAAAGATGGCTCGAATGGAAAGGTCGAACTCTTTGGCAGTACTCTCAAGGGAGCAACCTGGATAATATCCTACCTGCATCGAAGAACCTCTAAGGTTTAAACAATCTCTTACTATCCCGGAAGATCTCTTTGATCTTCCCCACTTCTTTAATTTTGTGACCTAAAATCCGCAATTTCCCCCGACTAAACATCACTGGACCGAGCTGGGCGTCTTTGAAGGGTCGACGAAGCGCGAGATTATACTTCATGACCAGTTCGAGTTCATGGACTCGGCCCCGTTTCCGAATCGATTCGAGAAAGATCTCATCAAATTTTACCACTTTCTCTTCACCCAAAGGGATCTTTGCCTCCAGAGCCAATTTTCTCAGGGAGTCCATGATCTTGGCAATATCGATCTCTTCGGGACAGCGCACGGAACAGGTCTGGCAGGAGGCGCAGATCCAGATCGTCGAACATCGAAGCAAGGTGTCCTGATCATTGACCTGGATCATACGGAGAACTTGATTCGGCTGAACGTCCATCTCCGGTGAGATAGGACATCCCGCGGTACATTTCCCGCACTGGATACACTTCGAGACATCCTCTCCGCTGATGGATAAAATCCGATTTCTGAATTGATGAATATCCAGGCTATTCAGATAACTCAAGGAGATTCTCCTTTTTCAAAATCTCGAATACCGAGGCCACCTGGGCGTAGATCTGATCATCGGTAAACCCCGAAACATTGGCCGCACTGGTCCGGCAGGTCGAAGCACAGTTTCCGCAGCCATGACAGAGGGTGGGGATAACCTGAGCAACGGTCCTCCCATCGACTTTAGTCGATTCGATCGCATTAAAAGGGCACACCTCAACACAGTTGAGGCAACCGCTGCAGATATCCGGATTGACAAAGGCCACCTTCGGATCGAGAATCAACTCGCTCTTCGAAAGGATCTCACAGGTTCTGACCGAAGCCGCACCTGTGGTCGCCACAGAATCAGGAATATCCTTTGGAAACTGACAGGAACCGGTGAGAAAGATCCCTTTAGTCACACTCTCAACCGGCTGAAGTTTCGGATGTGCCTCTGAATAAAAGCCATACTGGTCGTAAGGGATATTGAGGATCTTCGCCAGTTCAACGGCATCCGGCTGGGGAACCACAGCCGTCGCCAGAACGACCAGATCTGCTTCAACCTCTACCTGTTTTCCGGCTAAGGTATCCACCCCTCGGACAATCAGTTTGTCACCTTTTTCATAAACCTTTGAGACCCTCCCCCTAATATAGAGGGCCCCGTATTCCCGTTGAGCCCTTTTCACAAATTCTTCGTAATTCTTTCCGGCAGCCCGAATATCGATGTAAAAAATGTAAGACTGAGTTTCTGGATAATGGTCCTTGAGGAGAATCGCCTGTTTGGCCGTATACATGCAGCAGATCCTGGAACAATAAGGACGCCCTTTCGATTCATCCCTCGATCCCACGCACTGAATGAAGACGATATTCTTCGGTTCTTTCTGGTCAGAGGGCCGGACTACATGCCCTCCGGTGGGACCCGAACTGTCGAGCATTCTCTCCAGATGCAATCCAGTGATCACATCCTTAAATTTCCCAGCGCCGTATTCCCCATAGACACTGGGATCGAACTGAGTAAATCCAGTGGCTACGATGATCGCACCAAATTTCTTCGTCACCAACTCCTCTTCCTGTTCAAAATCAACCGCACCTGCAGGACAGAGTTTTTGGCAGGCCTTGCATTTCCCTTTCGTGAAAAAGATGCAATGCTCTTTATCGATCACCGGAACATTGGGAACGGCCTGGCCAAAAGGTTTGTAGATCGCCTTTCTCATCCCCATATCGAGATTCCATTCGCTCGGAACTTTTGCGGGGCATTTTTCCGTACAGAGGCCGCAGCCTGTGCATTTGGTGAGGTCCACATAGCGCGGTTTTTTCCGGATCGTCACATCAAAATTTCCTACGAAACCCTTGACATCAACGACCTCAGCATAGGTCATCAGCTCAATATTCTCATCATGGGATGACTCCGTCATCCGCGGGGTGAGTATTCAGGCAGAACAGTCGAGGGTGGGAAAGGTCTTCTCCAATTGAGCCATTCGGCCGCCAATGGTCGGGAGTTTTTCAACCAGGGTGACTTTATACCCCGCCAGGCTGACATCAAGGGCGGCTTGAATGCCGGAGATCCCACCACCGATCACCAGTGCCCTCTTCTCAACAGGGGATTTCATCGGTGTGAGGGATTGGAGTTGAGCGGCTTTGGCAATCGCCATCTCTGTCAGACGGACCGCCTTCTCCGTGGCTTCATTCTTGTCGGGCGTGACCCAGGAGACCTGTTCCCGGATATTGGCCATTTCGAAGAGATACCGGTTCAACCCGGCCACTTCGATGCATCGCTGAAAAGTGAACTCATGCATGCGGGGGCTACAGGAGGAGACCACCACTCGATCCAGCTTGTGCTCTTTGATCGCCTCTTTAATCGCACCCTGTCCGAGATCAGAACAGCTATACTGAAGGTCTGCGGCAAAGACCACTCCGGGTATTTTCTTCACAGCTTCTACCACTGCCTTCACGTCAACCACGGACGCGATGTTCGTTCCTCAATGACAGATGAAGGCACCGATTCTTGGCATCAAGCGTTCACCCTTTCTTCTGATCCCGCATCACGATGACCATGAGTTGGTTTCTGAATGAATTGGTCATCTGTGCGGGATGTTCGCCCCATCGGGATCTCATATTGGACACGTCTTATCCACGGGGCTCCATCTTTTCCACCCTGACAGCGCTGACCTTGAATTCAGGAATTTTGGCAACAGGATCGAGGGCGGTGTTGGTTAACACATTGGCTGCACTCTCAACGAAATGGAAGGGAATGAAGACGACCTCCCGGCCAATGGCGAAGGTCAATTTTGCCCTAATCTCAATTCCACCCCTTCGAGAGATCACCTTCACCCGCTCGCCCTCCTCGATCCCCAATTGAACAGCATCGAAAGGATTCATTTCAACATAACCTTCTTCTGCCTCTTTCTGCAGGGAAGGCGAAACGCCGGTCATCGTTCTGGTGTGATAATGGAAACCTATTCTTCCCGTTGTCAACCAGAAGGGGAATTCTTTGTCAGTCTGTTCTGCAGGCTCCCGGTAAGGGATGGGGAAGAAAGAACCCTTTCCTTTGGAGAACTGATCCTTATGAAGAAATGGAGTCCCGGGGTCCTCAAGAGTTCGACACGGCCACTGAATCCCATCTTTCTCTATTCGTTGATAGGTGATCCCTTGGTAGATAGGCGTCACTTGAGCAATCTCTTTAAAGATCTCTTCGACAGAGTAATATTGAAAATCACCGCTTCCCATTCTTTTTGCAATATTGCAGATAATTTCGTGATCGGGTTTTGCCTCTCCGAGAGGTTCGATCGCCTTTCTTATTCTCTGAACCCTCCGGTCCGTAGTGCTAAATGTTCCATCCTTCTCTGCAAAACTCGCTCCGGGAAGAACTAGGTGGCCCATTTGGGCCGTCTCCGTCAAGAAAATATCCTGCACCACCAGGAGGTCCAGTTTCTTCAGAACCTTCTCCACGTGGTGAAGATCCGGGTCGCTCACCATGGGATTTTCACCCATGATGTAAAGGGCCTTCACCTTTCCCTCTTCTACCGCTTGAAACATCTCCATGATGGTCAGCCCGGGTTTCCTCGATAGAGGGACTTTCCAAGCCCCCTCAAATTTCTTTGCCACGGCTTCGTCCGCAACCGATTGGTAACCCGTGTAGACATTGGGAAGTCCGCCCATATCGCAAGCGCCCTGGACATTATTCTGGCCCCTTAGGGGATTGACACCTGTGTTCAAGCGGCCGATATTTCCGGTCAACATGGCCAGGTTGGCGAGGGAGAGGACATTCTCCGTTCCAGTAATATGCTGGGTAATTCCCATCGCATAAACGATGGTGGCCTTTTTGGCCTTGGCATAGGTCTCGGCAATCGCCCTTAAATCAGCCCTGGAGATGCCGGTGATTTCTTCGACCTTCTCAGGAGGATAATTCTCCAATTCTTTTTTGAGCTCTTCAAAACCCTCGGTACGCGTTGAGATAAATTCTTTATTCTCCCAGCCTTCTTTTAGGATGATATGCATTAATCCATTAATCCAGGCTACATCGGTTCCAAGACGCTGCCGAGCAAAGAGATCCGCATACCGACCGATCTGTGTTCTTCTCGGATCAATCACGATCAGCTTCGCACCCTTTTCTTTGGCCTTGAAGATTCGGCTCCCGATGAGAGGATGGGCTTCTGTCGTATTGGACCCGGTGATCAGGATACACTCTGCATCTTCCAATTCAGGAGTCGAATTGGTCATGGCCCCGCTTCCGAATGATTTGGCTAGACCAGCCACAGTGGAGGAGTGTCAGAGACGGGCGCAGTGATCCACATTATTCGTTCCGATCACTGCTCTCATCCATTTCTGAAATACATAGTTCTCCTCATTCGTACATCGGGCTGAGGTCAAGCCGGCGATGCTGTCTGGCCCACTCTCTTCTTTAATCTTCTTGAGACGAGTGGCCACCTCTTCCAGGGCCTCCTCCCAGGAGACTTCTTTGAACGACCCATCCTTTTTTAAAAGAGGCCTTTTCAATCTTCCTTCGTTATAGATGAATTCGTGGGCATTCCAACCTTTAATGCAAAGACCTCCCTCATTGATGGGATGATCCTTTTGGGGGAGGGTTCCCACGACTTCTCCATCCAGCACCTGAAGGAGGAGTCCACATCCGCAACCGCAATACGTACACGTGGTCAAAACCGTTTCGTAATTCAACATACTTTACCCAAAAATGCTAAGGTTGAGGTTAAGGTTCAGGTTAAGAAATTCTCAAACTCAACCTCAGCCTTAAGCTCAGAAAGATCACATCTTACTTTCCGGCTCCGGGCAGTTCATAACTCCCGTCACCTAAAAATTCCAATGGTCCTTTTTCCTCTTCTTTCTCGCCTGGAATATATCCGAAGAGGTCTTTCACCGATTTTCGAACTTTCCGATAGAGCCTCCTCACCGGAATTCCCATAGGGCATGCCTCTTCACAAAGACCGCAGTCGATACAGCGGTCAGCCATATGATAGGCCTTGTGGAGATGAAAAATGGGAATTTCAGGAGGCATCCCACCAGGTTCGATCAGGTTGGCATCCTCGAGGGTACAGGTGGGACAGAAACAAGCCGGGCAGATATTCCGGCACCCATAACATTTGATGCACTTCCCAAACTGCCCCATCCAGTACTGAAATCGTTCTTCTTCGGGGAGCTTCTCGATCTCTTCGAGGTCCGAAAAATCGATTACGGGGTTCGCCATTTCCCCTTCCTCCACCTGGGAGGGGAAAGGTCGATCACAACGACATCGGTTTGCCAATTCCTGACTGCAAATGATCCCTATGGTCTTCACCTTGTCCCGGCGGAGTTGAAAAT
>Ga0299915_10003816_pt1 | contig 10901 bp, 7 predicted proteins | sample RVTome_13_FD_200263 | JGI IMG/M metagenome (GOLD analysis project Ga0299915, IMG submission 200263) | Soil microbial communities from uranium-contaminated site in the Upper Colorado River Basin, Wyoming, United States - RVT92D227 (version 2) ... | reverse complement strand
ACTTATCCAGTGATCTTCTTACGCCTGTCGGGCTGTGCCGGGGAACGGCGTTCACGGTCCCTGAGGACCCTAATGAGGCTTTGAATTAAGGCCGCGACACGGGTAAAATAGGGCGGCCGGGTCAAGACATGTCGAACGCCGATTCCAAAGATCAAGACGCGCGCCGTCCCCAGGGGGATGTCTCCCGCGCCGGACAATTCCCCGCCGAGATCAGCGAAATCACGGATGTCCGATCCGACTACCTCAGCGCCAGGCTGATCTTGGCCAACCTGGAACACAGGGCTGCCGGAACCGTCTGGGAGAGGCCTCCCGGCTATACCCCGCCCGAAATAGATTATCTGACTTCCGACGGCGCGTCCCGGACCATCGCCGTCCGCGATTATGACGTTCGCTATCTCGACCGGGTATCGGCCCGGCAAGCCCTCGAGCATCTGAACCTGATCCATCTCGCCCGGCGGGGCCATTCCGGCGCGGCCGGGGAGCTCGACCGGAGAACTGCGGAGACACGCGGCCGGATCGGCTCCCGGTTCGCCGGCGCTGAAATCGCCGAGAACGAGCACGTCATCCCCTATACGACCTCGGCCTCACTTCCGGAAACACAGGTCAGCCACAAGGGATCGATCCTGCTCGAGCTTTCGAGGCAGGGATTCGCCACGGCCGATTTCACGCTCCTGGGCGCCGGAGTCTATTCGCTTCCCCCGGCCGAGCGGGAGGAGCGTCTTTGGGAGGCGATCCGTAACCTCGAGATTCTCTGCGGACGGAAATACAACGATCCCCAAAATCCCCTTCTGATCGCCATGCGCTCGGCCATGCCGGCCTATATCCCCGGTTTCATGCCGACCTTTCTCAATGTCGGACTGACGCCCGAAGTCCTGCCGGGCCTGCCCAGCCGCTACGGCGAAGTGGGAGCGGCCCGCATTCGGCTCAACAACCGCAAGACCCTCCTGGAAGCCCTGGAGCCCGAATGTTTCCGGCTCCTGGAGAAAGACGTCCGTCCCGACCTGACCGTCGAGCAGAACCTGGCCCTCGCCCAGCGGATCGAGAGCCTGATCGAGAACAGAAACCCCAAGCTCCTTTGGAACGCCCGCGAGCAGGCCAGATTTCTCTTGTCCCGGATCTACAGGTATTACGAAAACCATCTCGACGCGCTCCGCAATTTCATGACCCGGGTCGTCCACTACCCCGCCGTGATCGTTCAACGCATGGTCTGCAGCGCCCTCGACGAGCGCTGCTATGCGGGCGTCCTGTACAGCCGCCATCCCCGTCTGGGCCGGGGCGTCTTTCTCCAGTATGCCCGGGCCGTCTTCGGCGAGGACCTGATGACGGGCCGCCTCCGTCCCGAGGAGATCCATTTCCAAAACCGGGAGGACGCCCGGCGCGAATTCCCCGCCGTCTACCACTTCTGGCCCCGGCTGGAACGGCTGGAACGGGTCTTCCAGGCGCCGGTCATGGTCGAATTTACCGGCGTCCACGGAACCTTCACGACGCTCCAGGTCAACACGGCGGAGATGGTCGGGGCGGGCATGCTGACGGCCGCGATGGACATGCATCGCGACGGACGGCTCTCGGCCGAGCGGGTTCGCGGGCTGGTCAAGCCCTACCACATCCGCCAGATCGAGTCGGACGCCATCGACTCCAAGTCCCTTCATTCCCTGACGCCGTTCTGCCGGGGCATCTCCGTCCTGCCCCGGGCGGCGGTCACCGGCCGTGTCACCTTTTCGGCCGAAGCCGTCCGCGAGGCGCGCGAGTCGAAGTCCCCGGACAACGTCATCCTAGTCAAGGATCGCTTCAGCCCGACCGACGTCATCGACATGCAACACGTGAGCGGCATCTGCAGTCTCAGCCCGGCGGCCATTCACGTCGTGACCTCCGCCCAGAACCTAGGCATCCCGGCCTTGCTCAACCTCGAGGAAGTCGGCGTCCGGCTGGACGCCGATAATCGTGTCCTGGTCAACCGGGACAAGCTGGCCATCCGGGAAGGCGATTGGGTTTCGATCTCGAGCCGGCTCCGGACCCTGTACATCGGCCGGGCGCTGTTCGCCCCCGCCCGGCTGCTCCGCTACATGGCCGGCGAAGCCGTCGAAGTGACGCCGGAGGAGAAGACGAGGTTCGACGACCTGGCCTCCAGTTATCGGGAATTCCGCTCCATTCTCGAAAACGTCGACGCCGCCCGCTTCGAGAGCCTCCAGGACCTGGGACACGCGATCCAATACGGCCGGCTCCACGACGACCCCCAAAGAGCGGATTTCGTCAACCGCTGTTACGACGCCAACCGCGCAACTCTGGCGACGCGCCTGCTCGAGGTGACGCTCGGCAACCATTTCGTCAACCTGGCGGCCTTCCGGCTGCTGACGCCCGACCGCCGGATCGGACTCCTCAAGGAGGCGCTCGCCCTCTGCCGGGAGAAACGGGTGACGGGTTATCAAGCGGGCGCGTTCGTGATCGGAAGCTTCGTCGAACCGGGCGCCGACGGCCGGTATTGGACGAGCTTCGATCCGCGCGAAATCGCCGGCCTCCTCAACGAGTGGCTGCTCTACCAGAAATACCTGAGAGTTCTGGATGCCGTCGGAGAGCGTAAAATCAACCGGGCCAGAACCTTGATCCTGGAGCAGGGTCTCGACACGCTCCCGGTTCACAAGGGATGGCTGGCCGACTTCAAGCACCTGAAGTCGAGCGGCGTCGATTTCGACCTGGTCCGGGCGCGGATCGGCGACGGTTTCGACCCGCAGACGGCCGAGGTCCTGGATTTGATCCGGGACTAGGCCGGCGCGATAATCCCCAAAGGCGGATTCGTCTTCCAGCGGCCCCGGGTAAAATCGGGGATGTCGACGGGCTTCCCCTTCCCGGCGACCGAGCGGCAGCTCGCCTCGACGATCGCGCTCCAGGCCGCGGCGTCGTAAACGTCCTGGTCGAGCGGCTCGCCCTTCCGCAGGCTCTCGATCAAACGATAGTCCTCGATGTAGTCCATGCCGCCGTGGCCGCGCCCCTCGCCCTTGGCCGCGATCGCCCTCCAGAGCGGGTGCTCGAACTCGGCGGCGAATTTCTCGAAGTCGTCCCAGCTGTGGGGCTTGTCGGCTTTGCCCTCGAGGTAGATCCTGTCCGGCCACTTCATGGCGATCCCCTTCGTTCCCTGGACGAGGTTGATCCGGGTGTAGGGGCGCGGCAGGTTCGTATCGTGGATGAGGATGATCGTCTTCCCCAATTTGGTCTTGATCAAGCTCGTGTTGACGTCGCCCAGGACGAACCGTTCCCGCGCCTGCGCGGAATCGGCCCCGAAGGTATCGACCGCGTACTCGTGGAGGCCGCGCGTCGGACTGCTCAGGGACACCAGATAGTGGAAGACATCGCCGCGGTTGACGTTCAGGCATTGGGCGACCGGGCCCAAGCCGTGAGTCGGGTAGAGGTTGCCGTCGAGCTTCCGGGACCAGGCCCTCCGCCACAGCCCCTCCCCTTCCATGGAGAATTTGACGCCCCGCAGGTCATGGAGATAGCCGGCCTCGGCGTGAAGGACTTCGCCCAGCATTCCCTTCCGGACCAGGTTCAGGGCCATCAGCTCGATCCGGTCGTAACAGCAATTTTCCATCATTTGGCAGTGCTTGCCCGTCTTCTCGGCCGTCTCGACCAGCGCCCAGCAGTCGTCGAGCGACATGGCCGCCGGAACCTCGGTCGCGGCGTGCTTGCCGTTTTTCATGGCGGCCAGCAGGACCGGGACGTGCCATTCCCAGGGCGTCGCCGTGAAGACGAGGTCGAGGTCTTCGATCTCGCACATCCGTTTGAAGTCCCAAGGCCCCCGGGAGTATCCGGCCGGCTTGGGCTGGCCGGCCTCCTCGACCCAGCTCTGGGCCCGGGCGACCTTGGCCTCGATGATGTCGCAGAGGGCTTTGATCACAACGCCGTCGATATTGAGCAGGTTCTGGACATGGGCCGAGCCCATGCCGCCGACGCCGACGAACCCGATCCGGACCTTCTCGATCGGCGCCACCCTGAATTGGCTTCGCGCTTCGCCGCTCGAGACCGGTTCGCCGCCGGAGGCGGGCTTGATTGCGCCCAAAGCCGCTCCGATCCCGGCCGCCGTCCCGATCTTGAGAAATTCCCTCCGCCCTGGGTTTTTAGGGTCAGCGCTCATGATTCCTCCTTCCGGGATCGCTCACTCTCACGGCGATATCGGCCGCGAACGAATAGGCTATTCCGAGCTGCAGGCTCGTCCCGCCCAGGTTGACGATATGGCCTAGAAAGGATGAGGCGTTCGTCGAGAGGGTCATGTAGCGGATCCGGGCTAGCGCCGCGAACCTCGACGAGAAGGGGACCTCGACGGTTAACAGGGCCAAGTAGCCGACGCGTTGGGATGAGGAGCCCAGGTTTTCCAGACCGGCCGCTTCCCAAGTTTCCTTATAAGAGTTGAAGCTCAGGCCGAGCCCGGCCGCATAGCGAATCCAACCCCGATCATAACCGAAGCTGATCGCAACGGGGATGGTCCACATCCGGAAGCGGAGGGGCAGCGTTTCGCCGCCGCCGAGGGTGTGGCCGCTTTTATCGACGTATTCGATCCCCAGGCTGAAACCCAATCCGGAAGTCTTCGTCCAGCTGACGGCGAAGGCCAACGGGATCGGAGACCCATAAATCTGCCTGAATTCCTTCATACTGGGGAGGAAGAGCCCCGAGGATAGGGAGATGCCGACGCGGTCCGCCCGCGCCGTAAGAGCGGGTATCAATAACAGGATAAGACCGAGAGCTAGGAATTTGCATTTCATGGCCGTCCCCCGTTGCGAATGAGCGTTAAGCGGGGAAGGCCCGAAACGTCTGCGAGAGGGCCTTGGGGATTGACCTCAAACTCGCGCGAAGGATTGCTCTCCCCTCCGTCGGCCCCGACGGCCGTGATGACGTAGTAGTAATAGGAATCGATGCCTAGATAGGCGTCCGTGTAGGTCGTGGCCGCGATCGGGGAACTCGTGATCCTCACGTAGTCGAGGTGGGAACGGCCGCTCCTGTAAATGTGATAACCCGCGGCGCCCGTAACGGCTTTCCAACTCAGAACGGCTTTTTGGGTCGCGTTGAACAGGGAGTAGTAAGTCACGACCCGGCCGGAAAAACCGGTCGGCGTCGCGGGAACGCCCGCCCGGACGGGCTGGGCCAGCTCGGTCAGGACGGCCAGGGCCGCCCTCGTCGTCTGGGTGAAGAAGTCGAAATCGAGCGTGTCGATCGTATCCGTGGTTTGGTGATAGTAGGGATTGTCGCCGGCCTCGATCTCGAGCAGGGCCGGATAGCCCGCGTCCCAGAATGAGGCATGGTCCGAATAGACGAAGGAGGCGTTGATAGACTTGCGGGGGGAGAGCGTCGTGTAGGCCGAAGTCGCCCTGGCCGCTTTATCGCCCAGCCAGGATGAAGCATCGTTGACGATGATATCGACGAGAGTATCGGGCTTTTTAACGTAGGCAATCATGTCGAGGTTGACGACCCCGATGATCCGCTCGCCTTGGTCGCGCGCCCGTCGGGCATAGGCTTTGCTCCCATGGAGGCCCCACTCCTCGGCCGAAAAAGCGATGAAGCGGACCGTGAAGTCGAGGGGGTGGCGGGCCAGAATCCGGGCGGCCTCGACGGCCGCGGCCGTGCCGCTGGCGTTGTCGTCGGCGCCGGGCGCCGATATCTCCGGCGATGTCCGGGAGATGGAATCATAGTGGCCGCCGATGATCAGGATGTCGTCGGGGTAGCTGACGCCCCGAACCTCGGCGATGACATTCCGGGACGAATAGGCGCCCTCGAAGTTGAAAGCCTGGTATTCGGTCGGAAGGCCGAGGCCGCGGAACCCTTCATAGATAAACGCGCCCGCCGATTCGCATTGGGACGTCGAGGCATAGCGCGTCTTGAAATCCTGGAGGCTCTGGACCGCGGCCCGGAGCTTGGCAGCGGAGATTTCGTCAAGGATACTCTCGACGACCGGGTCCCGCTCGGCCCGCGCGATTACTCCGGCCGGAGCCGCGGAGGGCGGCCGGAGATAGGGCAGGACGGACCAGTCCGGGAGCGGCTTCCGGCTCAATCCCCGCGGCAAGGATCGCGCCGACGGCCCTCGGTCCGACCAGAACAGGACAAGGTTGCTTTCCAAGACGGCGACCCGCCCCCGCCGTTCGAGAAGGGGACGCCGGGATAACCCTGGATCCCCGACAAGAATGTAGTCCTTGTTGTCGATATTCCAATCGAGGACCGCGACCGGGACGCCTTTCCTGCGCAGGGCCCGGACTTCATCCATGGTCGCCCGCGCCAAGAAACAGGTTTGGAGCTCCTGGGCGACGTCGAGCTGGAGGCGTTCGAGGATCGTCCAGACGGCCGGTTCGGCCTTGGGAATCTTGACCAGGTGGCGAGGCTGAGGGACGGAGACAAGAATAACCGCGGCGGACAACAGGACCGCCGCCCTCCGGAATGCTGCGGTTCTCATACCGGCTATTTAACCAGAATTCCCCGGCTGATTCAACGGCCCTACCGGCCGGCGCCGCCTCAGACGAGGGTGATCAGGACGGTCAACGTGAACAGGCTGAGCAGAGTCGAAAGAAAGATAACCTTGGCGATGAGCTCGGGAGCGGTGTCGAATTCCCGCGCCAGGGCCACTCCGAAAATCGCGCTGGGCATGCTGTTTTCGAGTATCATCGCCTGCCTGGTCAGGCCCTCCAGGCCAAGTCCCCTGGCCAGGCCGAAAGAGAGCGCGGCCGCGACGATCAGGCGGATGAAGGTCGCGACCGAGGCGGCTTTCCAGTGCCCCCGGAAAGAGACGTCGGCCAGCTGCATACCCAGGACCAACAGCAGAAACGGCACCAGGGAATCCCCGACAAGCTTGAGCGGGTCAAAGATGGGAGCGGGGACGGCGATCGCCAGCGCCTTGACGACAATCCCGGCGATCATCGCGTAAAGGCCCGGCATCAGCCAGACGCGTTTCAAGGCGTCCCGCAGGCCCGCCTTCCCGCGCGCGGCCAGATAGACCCCGAGGCTTTGCAGGATGATCTGCATCGTGATCGCGTAGACCACGCCGCGTTCGAGGGAGGCCGGCCCGTAAGCGAGCAGCAGGACCGGAAATCCGAAGTTGACGCAGTTGGAAAACAGGATGGAAATGTGAAAGGAGCCGGCCTCGGCCGGCGTCAGCCTCAGCCGGCGCGCGGCCAGGATCGAAAGGCCCCACAGCGGGGGGATGGTCAGCAGGGTAAAAAGGATGATTTGCCCGAACTCGGCGGCCGACAGGGTCGTCCGGGCCATCGCGGTGAAGGTCAGGCAGGGAACGAGGACATACAGGCCCAGCCGGGCGAGCATCTTGAGGTCGAAGGCGAGCGCGCGGGCCGCCAGATAGCCGACGGCCACGGTGATCATGATCGGGACGATCACCCGGACGAATATCGCGATCAGAGTCTCCACGGCGTTCGAGTCCTTGTTTTCGGCTGGTCCGAGTCCGGGATTTTACTATCTCGCCGGGCCGTCCGTCAACCTTGGAGGCGAAGTCCATCCGGGCGCGGAGGCCGGCCCTGGGCCGTAGGTCCCATCCTGCGCCAACACCATGAGAGACTGGACGGGTCCGGCTACCCCCAAGGCCTGGCCGGGGAGAATATCGCGCTCGAAGCCAGGATCCTGGCCGTCGCCGATGTCGTCGAAGCCATAATGTCCCATCGACCCTACCGGGCCGGATTGGGCTTGGAAATGGCGCTTCAAGAAATCGTCGAGAAGAAAGGCATCCTCTATGATCCTCAAGTCGTGGAGGCCTGCCTGAGGCTGTTCCGCGAAAAAGGATTCCGGATACTCGAAGGCAAGCCGGAGCCCGCCCTGGGGTCCTCGGGCTTCGACCGGTCGAGCCTGATCGTGCTGACGTTCGACGAGGGGACAACCGACCGTAGCTGCTGCGGATCGCCTCCGCTGGCCTCGGACGGAAGGATCGCGACCGTCCTGATCTCCCCCCTGGTCAAACCGGGTTTCCGGGATGAGACGCCCTATACCCACTATTCCCTGCTCAAAACGATCGCCGCGGCCTGGGGCCAAGTAAGATCTAAGCGCCGCCCCATTTCTAAAAAGCGGGGAAAGGAAAGGGGGCGCTCCCCCCGAGAGCGGGAGCGCCCCCTCGGAAGCCCTGCTCAAACCCGCCGTCTGACCTTAAAGCGGCGCCGGTTCGAGCGCAAGGGTTTGGGGTTCAGAACATGAAGCGGGCCGAAAGCTTGAAGGTTCTGAGGCCGGACACGCTGGTAATTTTTTTGTAATAATAGTCAAGCTCGCGATATCCGGAGGAGGTATTCTCGTCATCCGGATACCAGACGCCGCTCGGATTCAGGCCGGCGGAGACGTACTTGTTGCCGAGCAGGTTGAAGATATCGGCGAAGAAGGAGACGCTCCCGAAGCTGAATTTGAACTCCTTCTCCAACCGGAGGTCGGCGTTGTCCCAGGAAGTCTGGCGGTGCGCACCGTTGGGCTCCAGCTGGACGCCGATCCAGTTCCAGTAGGTTACGCAATTGTGCGCGGCGAGCCACGCGTCTGGAACGTAGATGGTGACGTCGAAGGCCTTATCCCAGAAATTACCGCCGTGATTCAGCGGGCCGCCCTCATAGTGGCGGTAAATGAAGGAGCCGATAAACCCCAGCGGCATCTTGAACGAACCGTAGAGCTTGATGGCCAGCGGAATGTCATTGATGTCGGCGCCCCAGCCGTTGACGGCGTAGTTCGGATCGTAGGGGGTGATGCTCTTCGAATTCGCGTAGGTGATGGAGCCGCCCAGGGCCCAGCCGTCGGCGTAGCGCTTGTCGAAGGTCAGCTCGAGGCCGTTGTAGAGGCGCTTGGAATAGGGGTTGCTGGCTTGCCGCCAGACGACGTGATCCCAATCGTAATCGTTCGTTGGCACGTAGATGGTGACCGTCGATTCCGCCCAGTCGCCGACCGCGGGCACGGTGGTGGTGAAGGGGACCCAGAAGCCGGCGGGAGCGTCCTGCAGCGAGCACAAGTATTCTTTGGTCTCCGTGTTGTACATCGTATCCCAGTGGTCTCTGCGGCCCAGCTTATTGACATACTGCAGCTTGACCGAGAGGTTCTTGGCCAGCTCGTGGGAGAGGGAGACGACGAGTTCGTTGTTCCACGGGGCCTTCAACTGGTATTGCTCGCCCTTGCCAGCGACCAGCTGGCGCAGGGCCCCCTGATCTTGTTCGACGAACGACCAGAAGCCGGATGTCGGGAGATAGGTGTCGACGCCCGGGTCGTCGCAGACCCTGTTGCCGTTGTTGTCCCACCAGTTGAAGCCGTAGTTAGCCTGGATAGAGGACTGCGCGTTGGAAAACCACATGACCGGCATGGCTTCATAGTACCTGCTCCAGGAGACCTTGAGGGCAGTTTTGCCGTTGCCGAAGAGGTCATAGCTGACGCCGATGCGCGGGGAGAGGGTCTGATTTTGCATGGTCTTGCGGATGGGGTCCCAGGCGTTCTCCGCGTAGGGGTTCCAGCCGATTGTACCGGCCACCATTGCGCCCACCTTGTAGGCCAGGCCGTTCTTGTCGGCGCCGGTGGAGGTGGCGCCGCCGAAGCCGCCCCAGTAATAGTCATAACGGAGGCCGAGGTTGATGCTCAGGCGGTTTTTGATGACGAAGGAGTCTTGCAGGTAGGCGCTCAGGCGGTTCCCGGGCAGGTCCTTGGTGGAGTCGCCCTTGTTGGGGCCCTGGTTGGCCAGTTGTATGTAGCCGTCGCCGTAGATGTTGCGGTCCATGCCCTGTGCGGCATAGGTATAGGGGTTGCCTTTGTAGTAGTGCATGGTCAGCGGATTGGCGCGCGCGACGGTGAGGCGGTCAAATGAGTAGAGGTATTCGACGCCGGCGCCGATTTCGTGGTTGCCGCCCAGCACGTTGTCCATGAAGTGGGTCAGGCGGGCGTTTACGGTTTCGCCCCGGCGGATCGTCCATTGCTCTTCATTCTGCTTGTTGCCCCATGTGTAGCGGGTGTAATCATCAATCTTTGTGATGTTGGTCCGCGCTTCCGGCTGGGAGGTGAGCCCCCAGTCAAGGTTGTTGTAGCCGCCGCGGATGTCGATGTAGGTGTTGGGATTGATTATCCAGTTCAGATCGGCGGTCATCGCCATGCTATTCGATCGGGATCTGACGGTGGATTCGTAGACTTGATAATAGCTCGGGCTATAGAGGTTACTCGAGAAGCTGCCGTTGAACATTACATAGAGGCGCAAGTCCTTGTTGAACTGGGTTGTCAGCTTGAGGAAGGGCGCCCAGGTTTTGGCGGGATTGGTGAAGACAGCGTAAGTTGTGCCTTCCAGGGTGACCGGGACGTTGGTCAGCGTATACTCGTTCTGGCGATAGTCTGCCGTACCGAAGAACCAGATCTTGTCCTTGATGATCGGGCCGCCGAGAGAGGCCGAAGCGTCCACGTCGTACTTGGCAAAGGCCGGTTTGGATCTTCCCAAGGAAATGAGCTCTTCGTCGGTGAAGAGCATCTGGTTGAAGCCCTTGGCGGTGTAATAGGTCTGGGCTTGGCCGTGGAACTGGTTGCCGCCCGACTTGGTGACGACGGAGATGAACGAGCCGCCGGTGGCGCCGACCTGGGCCGGCAGACCGCCGGTGGTGATCTCGATCTCCTCCACGCTTTCATACTGCGGGGCGATCTGCATGCCGCCGGTAGTGGGGCTCTCGCCGTTGACGCCGTCGATCTCGTAGGCGGTGGAGCCGGAGTTGGCGCCGTGGATGCTGCCGGAGTAGGCGCCAATGGTGCCCGCGCTGCCGGCGGTGATGTTGAAGAGACCGTTGATGTTGCGGTTGAGGGGCAAGTTCTGCAGCAATTGAGTGGTTATGACGTTGGATATCTTGTTCGACTCGGTGTCGACGACCGGCGCGGCCGCGGTGACCGTGATCTCCTCGGCCAGGGCGCTCGCCCCGGTCTGCAGGTTGACC
>Ga0299915_10003815_pt1 | contig 10902 bp, 5 predicted proteins | sample RVTome_13_FD_200263 | JGI IMG/M metagenome (GOLD analysis project Ga0299915, IMG submission 200263) | Soil microbial communities from uranium-contaminated site in the Upper Colorado River Basin, Wyoming, United States - RVT92D227 (version 2) ... | reverse complement strand
GATGCCGGTGCCTTTGACGCTGGTGGATCTTGCTGCCTCGCCGCGAACAAATTTTTTGAAGATCTCCTTCAACTCCTCTGCGGGCATCCCCACCCCGTGGTCCCGCACCAGCACAAGCAGATTGGCGCCCTCCCGCGCCACGTCTACCCAAACGGTTTTGCAGTCCGGCGAATATTTGACTGCGTTGTCCAGCAGGTTCCACAAGGTGCGCTCGATAGCTTCCCGGTCCGCCCGAATTATAACCCCTTCCTCGCAGGCCTGGATCTCGATCCGGTAGCCGCGGCTCTCGGCTTCCTTTTGGAAGTCGGCCACAACGTTTCGGACCAGAGTCGTCGCGTCGATCGGCTCGAAACGGAATTCGAGAGCGCCGGCTTCCATACGTCCAAAATTGAGCAGTCCTTCGACGAGGCGGTGCAAACGCCCGGTCTCGTGGGCCAGCACTTCGTAATATCGCTGGCGCCGTTCCTCGCTCGGGATTCGTCCGCGAGCCAGCATCTCCGTCAGCTGGCGCATGGTGGTGAGCGGCGTACGGAACTCATGCGAAACGGCCGCGACAAAGTCGGACTGCAGGCGGGCCACCGCCATCTCGCGTGAGAAGGATCGCGCGATGAAATAGCCGCCCGCCAGCACCAGCGCTGCCATGATGGCCAAACCGGAAAGCAGCAGGCGGCGGCGCCTGGCAAGGGCGTCTTGGTCCCCCTGCGGATCGGCGCTGGCGACATGGAGGGTCCACGGCAGTTGCGTGTCGACGGCTGTCCGCATAGCCTGCTGAACTCCGGACCCGGGAAATCGGCCGAGGATGCTGTGGCCCTGAACATCGGTGACCGCCAGGTTCACATCCTGGCGGTTGACCAGTCCCTGCAAGGCGGCGAGCCCCGGCGAACCGAAATCCCCGGCTGCTGCGGCGAGCGCAACGACGCGTTCCGGGGTTCCGCGCCACAGAACCAGCGCCGGCCGCTCATAGGCCCAGTGGCTGCGGCGCCCTGAAGTCTGGCTGTCTCCGCGCCGGATGCGTTGCCATTCCTCCCACATTAAATCCACGGCCGAGGCCAGCGCGAGGGCGTCCCGACGGCCGGACGCGGCTGCCAGGCCGCCTTCCGGATTGGATCCAAGCCAACGCAGCGCTTCCGCCGTATGGAACCGGTAGGCGGCGCGCGTAATCCGCCAGCGTCCGCTGCTCAAGCTCGAATAGAGTTCTGCCGCTTCGCGTTGAAGCGCGCCCGTCTGCCCGAGTTCAGCAAGCACGGCGCAACGGGCTTTGCGGGCCACAAGTTCAGCGGGAAGCTCCGCGACCGGCGTCGAGCCGAGCTGTCCGAGCTCCTCGTATACCTTCAGGGCGTCTTCGGTCCGGCCTGCCTTCCGCAGGTTCCTGCCCAATCGCAACAGCGCTCCGGCCCGAATCTCCGGTTCCTCCGATCGAGCAAGTCTGCGGAAGGCTGCAATCGCGCTACCGTAGTTTCGCTCTCTGTACTCGAGAAATTCAGCAGCGGCAAAGACGCTGCCGGGAGGTTCCCTGGCAGGAGGAAGATAGGGGTAATAAAGCAGGTGATCGGGTGGAAATACTGATAACTCTCCCGCCTGGAATACGGCGACGATCGTATTCTCACCCAGATTCCCGGCGAATTGCCCGGTCCGCAGTTTGAGATGAGATGGCGGCAGGGCCGCGAGCACAGCCAATTGTTCTTCGATTTCGGAAAGGGCCTGCTTGAGCTGTGCCCCGATCAGGTCGGCCGCGTGCTCCAGACGTTCCTGAATGCGCTGCCGTTCGAGATCCCGGTCCTGCTCGATCAGACGCCAGCCCAGCCATCCCAAAGCAATCGCCGGTGCCAACGCTGCAGTGAAGAACAGCGCCGGCAGATGTCGGCGAGGTTGCAGCCCCGGGCTTTTGGGCATAGGCGGTATCTCGCGTCCCTCCGCGGCCTGCCGACCGGCAAAGCGGGCCTTGAGATGAAAACAAGGCAGGCCTCCTGGGAGCCTTGATGAAAATTATACGCCCGGTGTGTCCGATGAAGATCAGCCTTTTGTCAGGATTCGGTCAGCCCCGATAGAAAGGAGTGGTCATAAGATATCCAAATCACAAGCAGAGCCAGCTCTCATAGCCGGTTTCCGACACCAGGAATTGCAGCCTGCTTTTCCTCTCGGCACCACAAGCCTACCGCAATTACGGATCGGGGTTATAGCAAGTACGACTGCCTGAAAGAAGAGCAAGACGTGCTGAATGCCTGGAGCGCGCGACTTGCGCGGATCGTAAGCGGGTTGGAGCTTGTCAAGACCGACCGCAACGAAACGTAGGCCGAGCGTTCGTTGAGTTCTCTCCGTCTCCAGGCCCCAAGACGGTTGAAGCGTCGTGAAACTTGCAGGATAATGCGTGCGAAACGGGGGAATGGGATTGTGTTACCTCCGAAAGTCCACCGGACGAAGACTCCCGAGTTAGCCCCAGGAGCATAAGCCGCAGCGTCTGGGGCGGGGGGGCGCGGATGGTCGGGCGACAATCCCTGTCGTGTTAACCCGATGGGCTTTGTGGTGCGATCTGTTTATCTAGGCGAGGCTGGCCTGCTCAAGCTCAGTCATCTCAGCGGGATGGGACGCAGCCAGGCTGTTGGCGGCGCGAGACATTCGCCGGCCCACGCCCTCATCTATGTTTCGGAAGATCTGTATGCTTTGAGTCAGCTGTCTATGGGATCCGGAGAGGCATATTGATGGACAAGCCGTTGGAGAAGTTTCAGATTCTCTTGCGCGAACTGTTCCAGTTCGATTGCGCCGACCTGGACTTTGGCATCTACCGCATCATGAACCACAAGCGGGATGTGATCGATCGGTTCATCACGAAGGATCTTCCCAAGGCCATTGCCGAAGAACTGAACCGGGGCGCGCTAGCCGACCAGTCCCAAGCCGCCGGGGAATTGCAGGACGTTGCTGCCCAGATCAAGGATACTCTCGGCGCCGAGGCTCTCGATGCCGACGGGAACCTGGCGGCGACTTACCGTAATACTCCGCTCGGCAGAAAGTATCTGGATTTGAAGGCCAAGGCCGCCGGCGGGCGCGGGCATGAAGCCCTCGAGGCGGGCATCTATAATCACCTGGTTGCCTTTTTCAGCCGCTACTACCAGGACGGCGATTTCATCTCCAAGCGTCGCTACTCGAAACGCGAACGCTACGCCATCCCTTATAACGGCGAGGAAGTCTTCCTCTACTGGGCCAACCACGACCAGTACTACGTCAAGACCGCCGAGTACTTCACCGACTACACCTTCACGTCAGCGGGCGTGACAGTGCATTTCAAGCTGCAGGCGGCGGACGTCGAGCAGAACAACGTCAAGGGCGACAAGCGCTTCTTCCTGCCCCGCCCCGCAGAGATCGCCTGGGACGAGGGCGCGCGCCAACTCGTGATCCCCTTTGAGTACCGGCCGCTCACCGCTCAGGAAAATATCGCCTTCGGACAGAAGAACCAGCAGGAGGCCATCATCGCCAAAGCACTGGCCGAGGTTTCCAGGAAACTCTCCCCTAAAAAGGCCGCGCATGCGCTGGCTGCGCTCAACGCCGAGAAGCGCCAGACAGCCGACGGGCGGGCCGTAACCTGCCTCGAACATCATCTTCGCCAGTACACCCGGCGCAACACGTCCGACTTTTTCATACACAAAGACCTGAAAGGCTTCCTGACACGGGAGCTGGACTTCTATCTCAAGAACGAAGTGCTGAACCTGGACGAGATGCACGCCGCCGGGGAAGACCGCGCCGAGGGTTGGTTCCAGACGATGCGCGTGATCAAGGCCGTCGGCGGACGGATCATCGAGTTTCTCGATCAGATCGAGAACTTCCAGAAGATGCTCTGGGAGAAGCGCAAGTTCATCACCGAGACGCATTACTGCATCACCGTCGGCAACATCGCCGAGGAGTTTTACCCCGAAATCGCCGCCTGCGAGCCCCAGTGGGATGAGTGGAAGGAACTGTTCCACATTGACGAGGAGCAGACCCACCTGTTCACCGCTGGCAAGACCAAGAAGGAAAAGCGCATTGCCTTCCTAAAAGCACGCCCGACGCTCGTCATCGATACTAAGCACTTTGACCAGCCTTTCATGGACCGCATGCTGGGCAGGTTCGACGATCTGGACAAAATAACCGATGGGCTGCTCGTGCACAGCGAAAACTGGCAGGCGCTCAGTTTGCTTTTGGAAGGATCTCGTCAGCGTGTGCAGTGTATCCATATTGATCCCCCGTACAATACGCAGACCAGCGGTTTTCTGTACAAGAACGCTTATCAGCACTCAAGCTGGTTAACAATGATGGAAGATAGAATCAGGATGAGTCTTCCCCTCCTCCTACCCAATGGAGCGCTTCTCTGTCACATCGATGAGAACGAATGCGAAAGATTGCAGCTGCTATGCACTGGTATTGCTGTGCCCGACGGGGGAACAGTGGTTTGGGACAAGAAAAATCCAATGCTCGGTCGTAAAGGCGTTGCTACCCAACATGAGTATGTACTTTGGCGAACCTCACTTGATTCTCCAATATATCTGCGATCTGGAAACGTGCGCAGGATACTCGAGAAAGTGAAGTCACTCATTCAACAGCATGGGAACGTGAACGAGAAGGTCAGACGCGAATTCTCTGCGTGGATGAGCAACTGCGAGGGTCTCTCTGGCGGGGAACGAGCTTACCGTCTCGTTGACGATGACGGAAGGATTTTCCAGAGCGTGGCAATGGGCGCACCTGAGCCTCGCATTGATCCTAAATTCCACATTCCGCTAATACACCCTGTCACTAAGAAAAAATGCCCGGTGCCGGGTAATGGGTGGTCACGTGCGCCCGAAACACTGCAGGATCTTATAAAAAGAGGGGAGATTATTTTTGGTGATGACGAATCTGTCCAGCCAAGAAGGAAAGTGTTTCTTACGGAGCAGTCGAAAAGGCAGCTGCCTTCAGTGCTCAGCGACGCGAGTCGGGGCAAACAGGATTTGGATAAACTTGGAATGGAGTTTCCTTACTGCCATCCAGTCTCTCTATATGAGGAGCTGCAGGGCGCTGCGGCACCTGATGCCGATGACACCGTGCTTGATCATTTTGCTGGTTCTGGCACGACTGGCCACGCCGTGATTAATCTCAATCGTGAGGACGGGGGCGCCAGGAAGTTCATCTTGGCTGAAATAGGCCAGTACTTTGACACAGTCCTCCTGCCGCGCCTCAAGAAAGTTACATTTGCGCCCGAATGGAAGGACGGCAAGCCCAGGCGCATGGCCACGACAGAAGAAGCCGAGCGCAGCCCGCGCATTGTCAAATACGTGCGCCTCGAATCATACGAAGACGCGCTGAACAACATCGCCTTCGACGACGCCTCGGGCCAGCAGGCGATGAAATTCGACGACTACCTGCTCCAGTACATGCTCAAGTGGGAAACGCGGGCGAGCGAAACCTTGCTCAACGTGGAAAAACTGGCGCGGCCATTCAGCTACAAACTCCACATCCATGCCGACGGCCAGACGCGCGAGAAGCTGGCGGATATCCCCGAGACCTTTAACTACCTCCTCGGCCTGCACGTTCAGACAAGGCGCGTCTATGACGACAAAGGGAGGCGCTACCTGGTCTATCGCGGCCGGATTGACCATCGAAACGTCGCCGTCCTCTGGCGCGAAACCAAGGGCTGGCAGAAAGCCGACTTTGAGCGTGACAAGAAGTTCGTGGCCGAACAGAAACTCACGGAGGAGGCGGACGAGATCTTTGTCAACGGCGATTCCCTGATTCCGGGCGCGCGGGCGCTGGAACCGATTTTCAAGGCCCGCATGTTCGCACCGGTGGAGGCCTGAAGATGAGCCTTAAGATCGAAGTCCCGAAAGATAAGATCGCGGCCTTTTGCCGGCGCAATCACATTCGGCGGTTAGCGTTCTTCGGATCGGTGCTGCGGGATGACTTTGCACCCGAAAGCGACGTCGACGTGCTGGTTGAGTTTGAAGAGGGGCAGGTACCGGGCCTCGCGTTTATTACCATGCAGGACGAATTGTCGGAATTGCTCCAGCGAAATGTGGACTTGAGTACCCCGGCATGTCTCAGCCCATATTTCCGTCAGGAAGTCCTTGACGAGGCGGAGGCGCTCTATGTCGCGGCATGATCCGATAGTGAGCGTTCAGCAAATGCTGGACCACGCCACAGAGGCAGTCGAAATGACGCGCGGGAGGACCCGCGCAGATCTGGACACAGACAGAATGCTGAACCTGTCGTTGGCGCCGCTGGTGGAGGTCGTGGGCGAGGCGGCCTCCCGGGTGCCGGAGGAGTTCCGCGTACGACACCCCAATGTTCCCTGGCGCCAGACTGTGGGGATGCGCAACCGCTTGATTCACGGCTACGATACGGTCAACTTCGATATCCTTTGGGCTATCATCAACAAAGACTTTCCTCCGTTGATCGAGCAAATACGAACTATCATCATTGGGCTGAAGGCGTAGTTTATGTGCCCAGGGCAGGAAGGCACGCAACAGTACATCAAACTCGAAGAGCGCCTGGTCCTGCCGGCCTGGCTGAACGGCCTGTTCGGCTACAAGAGCAATCGCGAATTGCTTGCGGACATGAAGGAAGCCGCCGAGGGATTCGACGCCTCGGGCCGCAGTTTCGTCTATCACCGGCTGATGGCGCGCGGGGACAAGGTGAAGATTTCGGCGGCCAACCTGGCCCGTTACGACGACAACATCCGCGCCCATCTTCAAGCGATGAACGCCCGCCGGCCGGCGCCAATCACCCTGCGCTACTTTCAGCACATGGCGGCGCTCTATGCCGAGGTCTTTCTCGACCGCTACTTTAACCGCCGGGCTGATATGCTCCGCTCGTTGAACGCTTATCTCTCGGAGCGCAACGCCCAAAGATTCGCCGGTGAGCCGAGGGACGCTGACTTTTCGGAATCGGATCTCAAGAAGCTGGCCTTTTGGATGGCTACGGGCAGCGGTAAAACTCTCATCATGCACCTCAATTACCGGCAGTTCCTCCATTACAACACCCAGCCGCTGGACAACATCCTGCTCATCACACCAAACGAGGGCTTGAGCGAACAACATCTGGCGGAGATGGCGGATTCCGAGATACCCGCACGGCGATTTGACCTGAATGAGAGCGGGCTGGATCTGGCCGCGAAAAACGCGGTGCGGGTGATCGAGATTACCAAGCTGGTGGAGGAGAAGCGCGGCGGCGGGGTAAGCGTACCCGTGGAGGCTTTCGAGGGCAACAACCTGATTTTCGTGGATGAGGGGCACAAGGGTTCCGGGGGCGAGGCCTGGCGCAAGTTCCGCGATGCCCTGGGGGAGACGGGCTTCACCTTCGAGTACAGCGCGACGTTTGGTCAAGCACTCACTGCGGCCCGCAACGACCTACTGACCGCGGAGTACGGCAAGGCCATCGCCTTTGATTACTCCTACCGATACTTCTACGGCGACGGCTACGGCAAGGACTTTCGGATCCTCAACCTGAAGGAGGAGTCGAAGGAGGAGCAAACAGAGACGCTGCTTCTGGGAAACCTGCTGTCATTTTATGAGCAGCTGCGCGTGTTCGAAGAACAGGCAGAAGCCCTGCGGCCGTATAATCTCGAGCGGCCGCTCTGGGTCTTTGTCGGCAGCACCGTGAACGCGGTGTACACCGAAGACAGGCAGAAGCGAAGCGACGTCTTGACGGTGGTGCGTTTCCTGCATCATGTTCTGGAAAACAAGCGGGCTTGGGCGGTCAGGACGATCAAGAAACTTATGGAAGGCAGGACCGGCCTGGTGACTCCGGACGGCCGGGACCTGTTCGAGGGCAAGTTCGTCTATCTGCGGAAAAGCGGGCTGACGGCGGACGAAGCGTATCAGGACATCCTCGCCAGGGTGCTCCATGCGCCCACGGGCGGGGGCTTGCACCTGTGCGACATCCGGGGTGGCGCCGGAGAACTTGGCCTGAGGGCAAGCGGTGCAGAGGACTACTTTGGCCTCATCTACATCGGCGACACGGGTGCGTTCAAAAAACTCGCAGAAGAAGACGGCTCCGGATTCACGCTCGAGGAGGACGCCATCAGTGGATCGCTGTTCGAGGGCATCGGTAGAGCGAACACGAGCATCGACATCCTCATCGGCGCCAAGAAGTTTATCGACGGCTGGAATTCCTGGCGCGTCTCGAACATGGGCCTGCTCAACATCGGCCGGCAGGAGGGCTCGCAGATCATCCAACTGTTCGGCCGCGGCGTGCGTCTGCGGGGGAAGCAATTCAGCCTTAAGAGAAGTTCGGCGCTGGACGGCAGACATCCGGAGCACGTGGGCCTGCTGGAGACGTTGAACATCTTTGCCGTGCGGGCAAACTATATGGGTCAGTTCCGCGAGTACCTGGAAAAGGAGGGAGTGGAGACCGAAGCGGCGGTGGAGCTGCCGCTGTTCGTCCTGGCCAACAAGGCATTCCTGCGCAAGGGGCTTGTTGTGCCTCGTGTGCCGGAAGGCCGCGATTTCGCGGCGGAAGCGGCCCTCGTGCTTGAGCCTGACCCGGCAATACAGGTGCAGGTGGACATGTCGCTCAAGGTCCAAGCAATGGAAAGCGGCGCTGCGGGCATTATCGCTTTTGAGGCAGGCGCGGGGCGCGAGCTGCCGATCCCGCAGGAGAGTCTCCATCTTGTCGATTGGGAACGAACCTATCTTGACCTGCTCGAGTACAAGGAGCGAAAAGGCTTGACCAACCTGGTGGTTCCGCCGGACGCACCGAGGACGATCATCACGACGACCACACCCGCACGGCTCTACCGGCTGGTGGCCGAGGATGCTGTGGTCACGCCGGAATCGTTTGGCGGCGCGGCTCTGCTGCAGGAGGCCGTCAGTAACATCCTCCGCAAATACGTGGACGATTTCTATCGGGCGCGCCGGGAGCAGTGGGAATCGAATCACATGCTTTACAGGGAGCTCGATGAGCGCGACCCGAATTTCAGCTTGAACCGGCAGGTTGTGAGGGAAGGCAAGGGCGGCGGATACGCGGTCAGGATCCAGCGATCCGAAAGGGCGTTGATCAGCGAGGTGGAGCAGCTCATCGCGAATGCAGAAGCCCTCTACAAGAAAGAGACAGCGGAGCTGCCGCGCATCTATTTCGACCGGCATCTTTACCAGCCGTTGCTGGTTGAACACGGAGACAAGGTGAGGATGACGCCCCCCGGTCTCAACAAGAGCGAAGCGCAGTTCGTCCGGGACGTCAAGGCATATTGGGCACACGAAAAGGACCAATCACTGGCCAAAGCACAGGTGTTTCTACTGCGCAACCTGAGCCGGGGAAGCGGAATCGGCTTTTTTGAAGAACGTGGCTTTTATCCGGACTTTGTCCTGTGGATTCTCGCCGGCGACAAGCAGCATATTGTCTTTATCGAGCCTCATGGAATGCTTCATGCGGAAGCGTATTACCATGACAAGAAGGCGCAGTTGCACAGGCGCCTGCCGGACCTGGCGCAGGAGATCAGCGCTCGGAGCGGCCGGAGGCACGTCACGCTGGATTCGTACATCATCTCGGCTACGCCATACGACGATCTGCGCAAGAAATACGACGACGGGACGTGGGACAGGGAGAAGTTCGCCGCTGCGCATATCCTTTTCATGGAGCGCGGCCGCGACTACGACTATATGGAAAGGATATTCACGGAACAGTTAGCAAGGAGCTCCACCTGACCGCCATTCCGCTGCGCTCCATAGCGGAAGGTGGGCATCGTCGGTGCACACACAGCCCCTTGATCTTCAGACAGGTGGCACAGCAGATCGATGACCCTTTCCATCCATGTTGTACCGAGGGCCTCGCGCGCGATGAGGATGAATGATCGCGTATGACGGCGATCGGGACAGCGAGCGATGTGGTGCAACTGCGTCACGCTTCCGCGGGAGTTCTTTTCGGAAGAGTGCGACAAGCGCGCTCGATCAGAAGTGGCTTATTCCGAACAACCGGAGGAATTGTTGATCACGATCTCCCGCGTCAAGGACGCGGCGTGCCCGTACCGCTACTTCAAGGGGTACGTGGAACGTCCCAAGACCCAAGAGTCTTTCGAGTCAACTGAGGCCGGACTTGGCACTTTCTTCCACGCGTATGTTGAGAACCACTTCAAGCGCATTCTCGCCAGCGAGGCGTCGATCGCATCAAACCACACGCTGGATGTGAATGACCTCGTCGCGAACTTCCGTCTTGCCTTTCTGTGGGAGGGTCGTTTGCGGGCACCTTACAGGATCGTCCGCTCTACGTATGGGCTCGACGATTTCATCCGGCGGCTTGAAGCGGTGGCGACGAATTTCAATTCGTTCCTAGTTCGCCGGCTGACCGGTCACCGAGGGGCAGGTGTCGAAGGTGAGCTGGAAATCCGAACCGACGAATTCTACATCCGAGGCAAGCACGATCTCATAACACAAGACCCTGGCGGAGACATGGTACTTTGGGACTGGAAGACAGGCAGCGCTCCACGACCTGAGTACTATGAGGATTTCAGGAACCAGAAAGTCCAGTTGGGGATCTACGCAGTGTGGATGAGGCACAAGTACGGAACAACCGCCGTGCGGGGCACAGCCGTGTATCTCCGTGACGGCGCCGTCGAACTCTCAGAAAGGTTCCACCCCGGCGTTGAGGCCGAGGTCTTAGCGTATGCGGACGCCTGGCGTCGCCGCCTGAATGCCCAGACCTCCTATCCGCCCATACCCAACAACCTGTGCGATTGGTGCGGATGGAACCCGGTGTGTCCAGCCTACCAGGGGCAATCCGCATCAATCCCCGCTCGTTTCAGCAGCTCGGCGCCTCCACCCTCCCCGCGCCAGCCCGCATCTACCGAGAGGCGCACGCCGCACTTTTGTTCGCGCAAGTCGCGTGGAATCGGGCACTGGGTTACGACATGAACGTTTACGAGGAGGTTTTGAACGTTTTCCTTTGTTCGAAGCCAACCTTGTGGTC
>Ga0299915_10003813_pt1 | contig 10905 bp, 7 predicted proteins | sample RVTome_13_FD_200263 | JGI IMG/M metagenome (GOLD analysis project Ga0299915, IMG submission 200263) | Soil microbial communities from uranium-contaminated site in the Upper Colorado River Basin, Wyoming, United States - RVT92D227 (version 2) ... | reverse complement strand
AGGCCGGCGGCCAGGCGATACAGCGCGGGTGCGTCGGCAATCGGCACGCCGAACTTGTTTTCCTTGAGCCCGGTGGAAATATAGGGATGGGTCTTGGGGTCGACGTCGGGGTTGACGCGGAACGACACCGGCGCGATCTTGCCCAGTACGCCCGCCACGCGGTTCAGGCGGTGCAGTTCGCTGACCGATTCGACGTTGAAGCAGAGGATGCCTGCTTCGAGCGCGGCGCGCATCTCGTCCGCGGTCTTGCCGACGCCGGAGAACACGACCTTGCCGGGGTCGCCGCCGGCGGCCAGCACGCGGGCGAGCTCGCCGCCGGAAACGATGTCGAATCCTGCGCCGAGCCGGGCGAACAGGTTGAGGATCGCCAGGCTGGAGTTGGCCTTGACCGCGTAGCAGATGAGATGCGGCGTTTCGGAAAAGGCGTCGCTATACGCCTGGTAGGCGTTTTCGAGCGCCTGCCGGGAGTAGACATAGAGCGGCGTGCCGAAGCGTTCGGCAAGCGTGTCCAGGGCCACGTCCTCAAGATGGAGGCGGCCGTCGATGCGGTTCAGGGTATTCAATTGGAAGTCCGTTGCGGTGCGGAAGGTTTTTCGGGAAGATACAGGTCACCCTTGGAGCCGCAGGCCGTCAGACCAAGCCCGCACAGCAGCAGGGACACTATATATAGGGTGCGCAGTTTCATGCGCGAAATGTTAGCACGGGACATCATGACTGAAATTGAATTCAACCAGGCTACTGGCGCCACTCTGGCCCGCATCGAACAGGCGCTGGAAGACGCCGATCTGGATTTCGAGACGCCGGCCGACGGCATCATCGAGGTCGAGTTCGATGATGGCAGCAAGATCATCATCAACCGCCACGGCGTCGCGCGCGAAATCTGGGTCGCCGCGCGCTCGGGCGGCTTCCACTTCAAGCCGCAGGACACCAACTGGGTCGACACCAAGAGCGGCGAGCCGCTCTACGACAAGCTGGCCGCGCTGATCGCCGCGCAGGGCGGCGTCATGGTCCGCTTCTAAACCCCAACACTTTTGAAAAGCCAGGCGCTCACCCTGTTTGACCTGGTCGAGCGGCTGTCGCTGCTGACCCGGGCCGACTTGCGGCAGGCGGGGGCGGCGCAGGGGCTGCAGCCGGTGCATCTGCAGGTGCTGTTTTATCTCAACCAGGCCAACCGCTTCAGCAACACGCCGCAGGCGCTGACCGAATACCTCGGACTGACCAAGGGCACGGTGTCGCAAACCGTGCTGGTGCTGGCGCGCCGCCGATTGATCTCGCGGTATGCAGACCCCCGCGATGGCCGGGTGGTGCGGTTGATCCTGGCCGAAGGGGGGACCAACCTGCTGAAGACGCTGAGCGCCGGGGGCGCCTGGCGCGATATCGTGCAGACCGCGAGTCCGGCGCGGGTGACGTCGGCGATGGTGGTGTTGCGGCAGGTGCTGGCCCAGGTGCAGGCGCAAAGCGGCAAGCGCACCTTCGGCGTGTGCGCCAGCTGCCGCCACAACCAGCGGCTGGGGCCGCGCAGCTATTTTTGCGGGTTGATGCAGGAAAAGCTTTCCAGCCCCGAGGTGCGGCGGATCTGCCGCGAGCACGCGCCGCCGCCAGTGCGGCTTGAGCCGGCGACCTAAATGCGTTGCCGTGCCCGAGCAATGGCCGCGCGCACCTGGGCCGGCGCGGTGCCGCCGAAATGGTTGCGGGCGGCAAGCGAGCCTTCCAGCGTCAGCACGGCGTAGACGTCGTCCGCGATCTGCGGGCTGAACGTCTGCAATTCGGCGAGCCTCAGGTCGGCCAGATCGCGCCCGCTGGTGTCGGCCGCCCGCACCGCGCGCGCCACGACTTCGTGCGCATCGCGGAAGGGCACGCCCTTCTTCACCAGATAATCGGCCAGATCGGTGGCGGTGGCGAAGCCCTGCATCACCGCGGCGCGCATTGCGTCGGGCTTGACCGTGACCCCGGTGAGCATATCGGCGTAGATCGCCAGCGTGTCGGTCAGCGTGTCGACGGTGTCGAACAGCGGCTCCTTGTCTTCCTGGTTGTCCTTGTTGTAGGCCAGCGGCTGGCCCTTCATCAGCGTCAGCAGGGCGACCAGATGGCCGTTGACCCGCCCGGTTTTGCCGCGCACCAGCTCGGGCACATCGGGATTCTTCTTCTGCGGCATGATGGAAGATCCGGTGCAGAAACGGTCTGCGAGGTCGATGAAGCCGAAGCGCGGGCTCATCCACAGGATCAGTTCTTCCGACAGGCGCGACAAATGGGTCATCACCAAGGCGGCTGCGGCGGCAAACTCGATGGCGAAGTCGCGGTCGGAGACGGCGTCGAGCGAGTTCTCGCACACCGCGTCGAAGCCGAGCTGGTCGGCCACAAACTGGCGGTCGATCGGATAGCTGGTGCCGGCCAGCGCGGCGGCACCCAAAGGCAGCCGGTTGACGCGACGGCGGCAGTCGGCCATGCGCTCGGCGTCGCGCGCCAGCATTTCGAAGTAAGCCAGGAGGTGGTGGCCAAAGGTCACCGGCTGCGCCACCTGCAGGTGGGTGAATCCGGGCATCACGGTATCGGCGTGCTGCTCGGCGAGGTCGACCAGCGAAGTCTGGCAGGCGCGGAGTCCGTCCAGGATGCGGTCGATCGCATCGCGCAGATAGAGGCGAATATCGGTCGCCACCTGGTCGTTACGGCTGCGGCCGGTATGCAGGCGCTTGCCGGCGTCACCGATTTTCGCGGTCAGCGCGGCTTCGATGTTGAGGTGGACGTCTTCCTTGTCCAGCGACCAGCTGAATCCGCCGGCACGAATCTCGGCCAACAGTTCGGCCATGCCGCTCCGGATCGCTTCCAGGTCGTCCTTGGACAGGACGCCGACGTGGTGCAACATGGCGGCGTGCGCCAGCGAACCCTGAATATCGAACTCGGCCAGCCGATAATCGAAAGAAATGGACGCCGTATAGCGTTTGACGATTTCGGAAACCGGCTCGGAAAAGCGGCCGGACCAGGCGGCGGGGGCGCCGTCCGGCGGCGTCGATGACGTGCTCATGGGGCAGGAACGGGGAATGAAAAAAAGGAATCATAACAACCGGCAGGTCGAATTGCCGAACTTCTGTCATCTGGGGGTGAACCTGCGGATCGCGCTGACGGTCGAGGCGGCGCTGATTGCCGGTGTGGTGGTGCGCGCCGCGGATGCGCAGGCGTTCTGGGCGGAGTTCATCGCCTTGTCGGCGCTGGCGCAACCGGCCCTGCTGCTGACTCTGCTGGCGCTGTGTGCGGCAGGGCGCTGGCTGCGCAGCCAGCCCTATCGGGTGGGCGTGGGATTCACCTTGGCACTGGGCATGACGGTGCCGCTGCTGGCGACGCTATGGCTGAATCCGCTGCTGGCCGGTTCGCTGCCGGTACCGCTGACCGGCGTGGCGGTGTTTGCCCTGCTGATCGGTGCAGGCCTGCTGGCCTATTTCAACCTGCGTGCCCGCGCGCTGTCGCCCGCCATCACCGAGGCGCGGCTGCAGGCTTTGCAGGCGCGCATCCGTCCGCATTTCCTGTTCAATAGCCTGAACGCTGTGCTGTCACTGGTGCGCAGCGATCCGCGCCGTGCCGAGCGTGCGCTGGAAAACATGGCTGATCTTTTCCGCGCATTGATGGGCAACGCCAACCAGCTGGCGCCGCTGGAAGACGAGGTGGCGCTCACCCGCGCCTATCTGGAACTGGAGCAGTTGCGCCTGGGCGATCGCCTGCAGGTGGTCTGGCATATCAAGAAAATGCCGGGCGACGCGTTGATTCCGCCGCTGGTGATCCAGCCGCTGGTGGAAAACGCGGTGTATCACGGCATCGAGCCGCAGCCGGCGGGCGGCGAAATCAGCCTCAATATCTATCGCAGTGCCGACAAGGTGCACGTCGTGGTGCGCAACCCGATTGCCACAGAGGCAGGTCATCACAAGGGCAACCGCATCGCGCTGGACAATATCCGCGAACGCCTGCTGCTGCACTTCGATCTCGACGCCCAGCTCAAGTTGGAGCCGCTGGGTGCCGTTTATCAGGTGCACATCGTCATTCCCTATACCCGTGAACGCACCCAACCCGCCCCTGCGCGTCCTCATCGTCGATGACGAGGCGCCCGCTCGCCGCCGTCTGCGCGACGTGCTGGCGGATTGCGCGGATACGTTGCCGGTCGACATCATCAGTGAAACCGACAACGGGCTGGACGCCCTGGATCAGGTGCAGCAGCAGCCGGTCGACGTGGTGCTTCTCGATATCCGCATGCCCGGCATGGACGGCCTGGAATGCGCCGCCCACCTCAACCATCTGGCTGCCCCGCCTGCCATCATCTTCAGTACCGCCTACGACGCCTACGCTTGCCAGGCATTCGATCTGAATGCCGTCGACTATCTGCTGAAGCCGGTGCGCGCCGATCGTCTGGTCCGCGCCCTGTCGCGGGCGCACCGTCTGAATGCGGCTGCCCTCGACCACCTGCGCGAGGCGCATCCCAAGGCGCGCACGCACCTGTCGGTCAACGAGAAGGGCCGCATCGTGCTGATCCCGGTGGCGGACATTCTCTACCTCAAGGCGGAACTGAAATACGTCACCGTGCGCACCGCCGCGCGCGAATTCCTCATCGAGGAATCGCTCACCCGGCTCGAGAGCGAATTCGGCGAAGCCTTCCTGCGCATCCACCGCAACTGCCTGGTTGCCAGCGCGCGCATCCGTGAAATCGGCAAGTTGCCCGGCGAGGACGACGGCCATTTTCTGCGGCTGGACGGGCTTGAAGAGCGTTTGCCGGTCAGCCGGCGCCAGTACTCCGCCCTGCGCGAAAAAGTCAGGGCCTTTTAAGGCGGTGCAGCCTGTCTGGGCCGGCTCAAACAGGACCCGAATCCGGGCTGGAATCAGCAAAATGGGCGCCCAGGCCCGGTTTTTACCCGTGACCGCAAAAATAATTAACTTATTTATCAGTGAGTTAGGCTGCATCTACAACTAAAGTTGTATAGCCAAAATTTGATTCCCTTCATAGCATGCAAATGCTTGCTGTTTGCGCTGCAGGCAGGAAGTTCTCCGCAATGAGGGTTGTCTCCTCCGTTCCGCCGGGTTCGCAAGAACCCGGTTTTTTTGTGCGCGCTCGGTATCATGCGGCCATGAAAAACGACATTCCGGATCTCACAGAAACCGCGCTGGCCAGCGAAACCGTTTTCAAGGGCAGGCTGATGCACGTCAAGTGCGACCGCGTACGGCTGCCCGATGGACGCGAATCGACGCGCGAATACATCGTCCATCCCGGCGCCGTCGTCGTCATCCCAGTGTTCGACAACGGCGACCTGCTGCTGGAGCGCCAGCACCGCTACCCGCTGCACCGCGACTTCATCGAACTGCCGGCCGGCAAGATCGACCCCGGCGAGGACGACCTCACCTGCGCGAAGCGCGAACTGGAAGAGGAAACCGGCTATACGGCGGGCGAATGGCGCGAGGTCACCACCATCTATCCCTGCATCGGCTATTCGGATGAACGGCTGGCGTTCTACCTGGCGAAGGGACTTACGGAAGGCAACCACGGCCGCGACCACGACGAATTCCTGGAAATCCTGCGGGTGCCGTTCGGCGAGGCGATGGACTGGCTGCGCAGCGGCAAGATCTGCGAAACCAAGACCGTGATCGGGCTATTCTGGCTGGAGAAAATGCTGCAACAGGGCTGGTAAGCCCTGCCCGGTTAGGATCAGGCGGGCGGGTAGTCCGGCCCAGAAGCAATCAACCGGGCTGGTACGCCAGGTTCGGCGCCAGCCAGCGTTCCGCTTCCGCCAGCGTCCAGCCCTTGCGGCGGGCATAGTCCTCGACTTGGTCGCGCTCGATCTTCGCCACCGCAAAGTACTGGCTGTCAGGATGCGACAGGTAGAAGCCCGACACCGCGGCGCCCGGCCACATGGCGAAGTTTTCGGTGAGCTTGACGCCGATGGCAGCGGTCGCGTCGAGCACCTCGAACAGCGGCGCTTTTTCGCTGTGTTCGGGGCAGGCCGGGTAGCCCGGGGCGGGACGGATGCCCTGGTATTTTTCCGCGATCAGGCCGTCATTGGCGAGCGCTTCCTCGCCGGCATAGCCCCAGTATTCCTTGCGTACGCGCAGATGCAGGTGCTCGGCGAAGGCCTCGGCGAGGCGGTCGCACAGCGACTTGAAGAGGATGGCCGAGTAGTCGTCGTGCGCGGCCTCGAAGGCGCGGGCGCGCTCGTCCTCGCCGATGCCGGCGGTCACCACGAAGGCGCCGAGATAGTCCTTGAGCCCGCTGGATTTGGGCGCGACGAAGTCGGCGACGCACAGGTTGGCGCGACCTTCTGGTTTTTTCATCTGCTGGCGTAGGTTGTGCCAGGTCATCAAGACTTTCGAGCGCGATTCGTCGGTGTACAGCTCGATGTCGTCGTCGTTCACCGTGTTGGCGGGGAACAGGCCGAACACTGCGCGCGCCTCCACCCAGTTCTCCGCGACCATCTTCTTCAGCATCGCCTGGGCGTCGTGGTAGAGCTTGGTCGCCTCGGCGCCGACCACTTCGTCGCTGAGGATCTTGGGATATTTGCCGTGCAGCTCCCACGACGCGAAGAACGGCGTCCAGTCGATCACCTCGACCAGCTTCGCCAGGTCATAGGCGCGCAATACGTGGACGCCGGGCTGCTTCGGCACTGGCGGGGTGTAGCTTGCCCAGTCGATCTTGAACTTGTTGGCGCGCGCTTCGGCAAGCGGCAGCCGCACGGTGTCGGACTTGTGCTTGAGATGGCGTTCGCGCGTGACGGCATAGTCCGCGCGGATCTCGGCGGCAAAGGCATCGCGCATGTCGTTCGACAGCAGCTGGGTGCACACGCCGACCGCACGCGAGGCGTCCTTCACGTACACCACCGGGTGCTGGTAGTTCGGCTCGATCTTCACCGCGGTGTGCGCCATCGAGGTGGTGGCGCCGCCGATCAAAAGCGGAATGGTGAAGCCTTGGCGCTGCATTTCCTTGGCAACATGCGCCATTTCCTCCAGCGAGGGCGTGATGAGGCCGGACAGGCCAATGATGTCGGCGTTGTGCTCGCGGGCGGCGTCGAGGATCTTCTGCGCCGGCACCATGACGCCCAGATCGACGATGTCGTAGCCGTTGCAGCCGAGCACCACGCCGACGATGTTCTTGCCGATGTCGTGGACGTCGCCTTTCACCGTGGCCATGATGATCTTGCCCGCGCTCTGCGCGTCGCCGGCCTGTTTGTCCGCTTCGATGAAGGGCAGCAGGTGCGCCACCGCCTGCTTCATCACGCGGGCGGATTTCACCACCTGCGGCAGGAACATCTTGCCGGCGCCGAACAGGTCGCCGACCACGTTCATCCCGGCCATCAGCGGGCCTTCGATCACGTGCAGCGGGCGTTCGGATTCGAGCCGCGCCGCTTCGGTGTCTTCAACAATATATTGCGTGGTGCCCTGCACCAGCGCGTGAGAAAGCCGCTCGTTTACCGGCAGTTGGCGCCAGGCGAGATCCTCGACCCTTTCCTTGGCGCCGCCTTTCACGTTTTCGGCAAAGGCCACCAGCCGCTCGGTCGAATCGGCGCGCCGGTTCAGGAGCACGTCCTCGACGCGCTCCTTCAGTTCGGGATCGAGATTGGCGTAGACGCCGAGCTGACCGGCGTTGACGATGCCCATGTCCATCCCGGCCTGGATCGCGTGATAGAGGAAGGCGGTGTGGATCGCCTCGCGCACCGCGTCGTTGCCGCGGAAGGAGAAGCTCACGTTCGACACGCCGCCCGAGATATGCGCGTGCGGCAGGTTCTGGCGGATCCAACGGGTGGCCTCGATGAAGTCGACCGCGTAGTTGGCGTGCTCCTCGATGCCGGTGGCGACCGCGAAGATGTTGGGGTCGAAGATGATGTCCTCGGCCGGGAAACCGACCTGTTCCGTCAACAGCTTGTAGGCGCGCGCGCAGATTTCGGTCTTGCGCGCGTAGGTGTCGGCCTGGCCGGTCTCGTCGAAGGCCATCACGATCACCGCCGCGCCGTAGCGCCGGCACAGCTTGGCGCGCTCGATGAACTCGGCCTCGCCCTCCTTCATCGAGATGGAGTTGACGACGCCCTTGCCCTGGATGCATTTGAGGCCGGCCTCGATGACGCTCCACTTCGACGAGTCGATCATGATCGGCACCCGCGCGATGTCGGGCTCGGAGGCGATCAGGTGCAGGAAGCGCACCATCGCCGCCTCGGCGTCGAGCATCCCCTCGTCCATGTTGATGTCGATCACCTGCGCGCCGTTCTCCACCTGCTGGCGCGCCACCGACAATGCGTCGTCGTAGCGTCCTTCTAGGATCATGCGGGCGAAGGCCTTGGAGCCGGTGACGTTGGTGCGCTCGCCGACGTTGACGAAGAGACTGTCCTTGCCGACGTTGAACGGCTCCAGCCCCGACAGGCGCATTGCGGGCTCTAGCGCCGGCGGCACTCGCGGCGCGACGCCATCGACGGCCTTGGCGATGGCGGCGATGTGGACCGGCGTGGTGCCGCAGCAGCCGCCGACGATGTTCAGGAGGCCCGAGCGCGCCCATTCGCCGATGTGGGTCGCCATCTCGTCGCCACCCATGTCGTATTCGCCGAAGGCGTTCGGCAGGCCGGCGTTGGGGTGGGCCGAGACGAACACGTCGGCCTTGTTAGACAGCTCCTCGACGTACTGGCGCAAGAGATCCGGGCCGAGCGCGCAGTTGAGGCCGATCGATAGCGGCTTGGCGTGGCGCACCGAATTCCAGAAGGCCTCGCCGGTCTGCCCCGACAGCGTGCGGCCGGAGGCGTCGGTGATGGTGCCGGAGATCATCACCGGCAAGCGCATGTCGTGCTGCTCGAAGTATTCCTCGATCGCGAACAGCGCCGCCTTGGCATTCAAGGTGTCGAAAATCGTCTCGACCATCAGGATGTCGGCGCCGCCCTTCACCAAGCCGTCGATCGCTTCCAGGTAGGCCACGCGCAGCTGGTCGAAAGTGACGTTGCGGTAACCCGGGTCGTTGACGTCGGGCGAAATGGTCGCGGTACGCGAGGTGGGCCCCAACACGCCGGCGACGAAGCGCGGCTTGGCCGGGTTGGCCGCGGTCGCCTCGTCGGCTGCCTCGCGCGCCAGCCGGGCGGCGGCGAAGTTGAGCTCCGGCACCAGGTGCTCCATGTGGTAGTCCGCCATGGAAATCGAGGTGGCGTTGAAGCTGTTGGTCTCCAGGATGTCGGCGCCCGCCGCCAGGTACTTGGCGTGGATTTCCTTGATGACATGCGGCTGCGTCAGGCACAACAGGTCATTGTTGCCCTTGAGGTCGTGCGCAAAGTCGGCGAAGCGTTCGCCGCGATAGTCCGCCTCGCCAAACTTGTAGGACTGGATCATCGTCCCCATCGCGCCGTCGAGAACCAGGATGCGTTGGGCGAGCAGGGAATTCAGCAGGTCGGTGCGAGACATGACGGTCGGCAGGGGCAGGAGAACGCGCATTATATAAGGTCTGGCCCCCTGGCCTGTTGCCACTGGAAGGGGTTAACGAGTTTCTGTCGCTGCAGTCCGACTCTCGACAGTTGACGTGCTGGCGTGCCGGTGGCGGGGCGCGAAAACCCGCGCCATGCGGCACGACGCGATCCTCGAGTCGATGGGTACGGTATTTGCGCTTGATCTGCTGTCTGGCGATGGCGGTCCACGCCCATCGCCTCCTGTTCGACGAGCGAGACCCTGCTGATGCTGAAACCGATTCTGATGGCCGGCCTGCTGGCTGGACTGAGCCTCGCCCCGCTGGCGCAGGCCGACCGCGCCGCCGACGCCGCGCGCTATTACGAGGACGCGCTCTCCCGCTACGAGCGTCGCGACGACGCCGGCGCGATCATTCAGCTGAAAAATGCGCTGAAGGAGGACGCGCGCATGCTGCCCGCACTCGTGCTGCTGGGACAGGCGCATGTGCGGCGCGGCGAGTTCGCGGCGGCGGAGCGCGTGTTGGCAGATGCCGAACGCCTGGGCGCGGCGCGCGGCCAGATCGTGACCTATCAGGCGCAGGCTTACTTCGAACAGGCCAAATACAAACCGCTGCTGGAAAAATTTGGTGCCGCCGGCCTGCCGCCCGCGCCGCGCCTGGAAATCCTGCTGTTGCGGGCGCAGGCGCAGATGGCGCTCAGCCAGTTCGACGCCGCCATCGGTTCGGCGCAGCAGGCCGAGCAGGTGCCGGGCGGCGCGGGACGCGCACTGGCGCTGCAGGCGCGCATTCACCTCAATGCCGGACGCCCGCAGGAGGCCCGTGCGAGCGTGACGCGGGCGCTGCAACTGGCGCCGAATGACGCCGACGCCTGGACCATGCAGGCATCCATCGCCCATGCCGAAGGCAAGCTGGACCAGGCACTGCAGGATTATTCGCGTGCCCTCGCCAACCGGCCCGGCCACCTGGATGCGCGCCTCGCGCGTGCCGGCCTGCTGCTCGACCTGAAACGCGATGCCGAAGCCCGGCCCGATCTCGATTATTTGCAGAAACAGTTTGCTTTCGACCCGCGCGGCGCCTATCTGCGCGCGCTGTATCACGGCCGCCGTGGGGACGAGGCGCAGGTGCGCGCAGCGCTCGTCGAAGTCACCCGTACGCTGTCGCAGCTGCCCCCCGAATTCGTGGCCAGCCGCGAACAGCTGCAGCTGCTGGGCGGGCTGGCGCATTACGCGCTGAACGAATTCGAGCGGGCCAAAGGCTATCTGACCCAGTACCTCAATGTGCGTCCGCGCGAGGCCGGTGCGCGCAAGGTGATGGGTGCGATCTACCTGGCCGAAAAACAGTATGAGCGTGCCATCGCCATGCTGGAGCCGGCCTTGAGAGCGCAGCCCGACGACGCGCGCATCCTCTCTATGCTCGGCTCGGCGCACATGGGGTTGGGCAACCACATCAAGGCGTCGTCGCTGTTTCAGGATGCCGCAGAGGCCAAGGACAGCCCCGATGTGCAACTG
>Ga0299915_10003812_pt1 | contig 10905 bp, 12 predicted proteins | sample RVTome_13_FD_200263 | JGI IMG/M metagenome (GOLD analysis project Ga0299915, IMG submission 200263) | Soil microbial communities from uranium-contaminated site in the Upper Colorado River Basin, Wyoming, United States - RVT92D227 (version 2) ... | reverse complement strand
AAAAGAATCTTGTCGCGATCAACGAGGAAAAGGAGACGGTTTTGAAGTTGAACGCGGAAGGTCAGGCATACGCGAAAGATGGTTTGCCTGAGAGGCAGATGGTTTCCGCGCTGGAACGACTCGGCGGCAGTGGATCAATTGAGAGAGTGGTCAAAGAAGCGAGGATTGGGAAACAGACCGTGCCTATTGCGTTAGGCTGGGTTCAGAAGAAGAAATGGGTGGTTCTTGATTCAAAGAAAGGTATTCTTCAACTGCGGGAAAAGCGGGAAGTCGGGGATGATGAGAAGCTTGTAAGGGTTCTTGCTGAAAGAAAAGAAACGACGGTTTCTTCTTTGAGTTCAGAGGTTCAGGACGCTTTTCGAGTGTTGAAGGGAAGGAAGCTGCTTGACGTTGAAGAGAAGACTCGATGGGAGATCGAGATCACCGATTTGGGGCGAGGAACCTTGAAGAAGGAGAAGAAGGCGGCGGTTGAGGTGACACAGTTGACGCCAGATTTGATCGTGAGTGGAAAGTGGCGAGGGGTGAAGTTTCAGAAGTATAACATTGAGGCGCCTGTGGCGAAGGCGTGGGCTGGGAAGAAGCATCCGTACCTGCGGTTTCTGGACGGTGTGAAGGAGAAGCTGATCAATCTTGGGTTCAAGGAGATGACGGGAACCAATGTCGAGACTTCTTTTTTCAATTTCGATGCCCTTTACACGCCGCAGGATCATCCTGCTCGGGAGATAATGGATATTTACTTTGCCAAATCTCCGAAGCACGGTCGGGTTAGTGTTTCGAAGCTAGTGCTTGAAAACGTTAAGCTGACACACGAGAACGGTTGGAAAACAAGTTCGACCGGCTGGAAGTACAGGTACTCTGCTGAAGAGGCAAAGCGTTTGGTCTTGCGTAGCCATGGTACTTGTCTGAGTGCTCGCACGCTCGTGAGCAAGGATTTGCAGGTTCCTGGCAGGTACTTTTCGATTGCGCGGTGTTTCAGGCCGGACGTTTTAGACCAGACGCATCTCACAGAGTTTAACCAAGTTGAGGGAATCGTTGTCGATGAGAGTCTGAACCTTCGGGATTTATTGGGGATTTTGATGACTTTCGCGACCGAGTTTGCAGGGGCTGAGAAGGTTCGTTTGAAGCCGGATTACTATCCTTTCACTGAGCCTAGCGTGGAGCTCAGCGCTTACATGAAGGGCGTGGGCTGGATCGAGTTCGGCGGATCGGGAGTTTTCAGGCCCGAGGTGACATTGCCGTTGGGGATTGAGGTTCCGGTTATTGCTTGGGGCTTAGGCGTTGACAGGTTGTTCATGATGAAGGCGGGAGTTGATGACATTCGCTATTTGTTTTCGAAGGATCTGCAGTGGTTGAGGACTAAGGAGGTTGTCTAGTTTGCCGACGATTGAAGTGGATTTTGCCGAGTTTGTAAAACTGCTAGGCGTTGAGTTGGAGAAGGACACGGATAGAGTGAATGAGGTCTTGGCCTTCGCGAAGGGTGAGACGAAGTCAATTGATGAGAAGACGGGTTTGATGAGCGTTGAGATCAAGGACACGAACAGGGCGGATCTTTGGAATGTTGAAGGCCTAGTGCGTTGCCTCCGGGGGTTTTTGGGTTTAGAGAAAGGTTTCAGGAAGTACACCGTCGGCAACGTGTTAGCCGAAGTCCACGTCGACGGTAGGCTGAAGCGGATAAGGCCGTTCATCGCTTGTTCCGTCATCAAGAATCTGAACCTGACAGATGCGGTCATCCGCGACAGTATGCAGTTGCAGGACAAGTTGGACCACACTTACGGGAGGAATAGGCGGCGGGCTTCTGTCGGGCTATACGATTTTGATTTGATTAAGCAGCCGTTTAGCTACACCGTTGCCAAGCCGGATGAGGTAAGTTTTGTCCCTTTAGGGTTTGACAAGAGCTTGAGTCTAAGGGAGATTCTGCGGGAGCATCCGAAGGGCGTGGAGTACGGGTCGATAGTGAGTGGTCACCCTGTTTATCCGATACTGTTCGATAGTGGGCGAAAAGTGTTGTCGTTTCCGCCGATCATTAACTCGAATGACCTGGGCAGGGTGACAGAAGGTACGAGGAATGTCTTGGTTGAGGTCACAGGTACGGTTCATGAGACGGTGCTTAACACGCTGAAGATTGTGACTCTTTCTTTGGTTGATCGGGGTGGTAAGGCTCATTCTGCTTTGGTCCATTATGAGGCGGATGACAAGGAGGAGGCGACTCCGAGTTTTGATGCAGGCTGTGCGGTTTTGAACGTGGTGTATGCGAACAGAATGCTGGATCTTGACTTGTCGGCGAGGCAGATTGCTGGTTTGCTTGAGAAAGCTGGGTACGGGGTTGAGAAGCTCGGGAAGAACGAGGTCGTTCTGAAGGTTCCATGTTACCGGGTTGACATCATGCATCAGGTTGATCTGGTCGAGGACGTGGCAATAGCCTACGGGTACAATAATCTGAAGCCGTTTTGGCGCAAGTTGCCCACTACGGGTGGAGCCAGACCCGAGCAGGGTTTTCTTGACGTTGCGAGGGAATTGATGGTCGGGCTGGGTTTTCAGGAAGTGCTTACCTACGATTTGACGAACACTGATAACCTGTTTACGAGGATGAATTTGAAGCGGGGGAAGGTTGTTGAGTTGGCTAACCCGAAGGTTGAGACTTTGACGTGTTTGAGGAGTTGGCTTCTGCCGAGTTTAATGGAGTTTTTCAGCTGCAACTTGCACGTTGAGTATCCGCAGAAGGTTTTTGAGTTGGGTGCGGTGACGATTTTGGACGATAGGGCAGAGACGATGACACGAGATGTTGATACTCTTGCGGCTGCTGTTTCCGATGTCAAAGCCGGTTTCACTGAGGTCAAGGCGATTTTGGACGCAGTGTTGACAAACCTTGGTTTGCATTGGCAGGTCAAAGAGACGAAACATGGGAGTTACATTGAGGGCAGAGTGGGTGGAGTCGTTGTCGACGATGTGGAGGTGGGTTTGATCGGTGAGATACATCCTAAGGTGTTGCAGGCGTGGGGACTTGGGAATCCTGTTGCTGGGTTTGAGTTGGATATGAGCAAGGTTGGCAGGGCTGAGAGCAGATCAGTGAGCAGTAGATAGGAAAGTTTAATTTTGCTCACGGCTCAGTGATGGTTTGGCGATGACGCGTTTGAAGCGTTTGAGCCTTCGATGATCCTGCCGGATATATTCACGCAGACGGACCCGACCGAGGTGGCAAGCTTCGACCGCTTGCCGTTTCCGATGAGGGAGGGTTTACCCAAGCGTGGGACACGGTGGGCGCGGGCCTAATATCCCCTTACGGAGAGAGCTTGACATAGAGGAGCGTGTTGCTCGGGCGATGAAGTCAAGTGTTAGGTTACTGGGGAAACAGGTTGCCCGCGATAACATGATCAATGTCGTCTCGCGTAGCTAGTTGTTGTTTTTTGACGGATATGCCCTGCCCTCCCCTCCTGTCTGTCGTAAACGCGGGGTTGGAGATGGATCTCTGGTTAGTTTCTTGTTCAGTTTCTGTCACGGTACGTGGAGGCTTGGGATTGATAAAAAGTTTGAGAGGTGGGGCTGCCCGGATTTGAACCGGGGTCTAGAGAGCCCAAGTCTCCAAGCCTAGACCAAACTAGCCGACAGCCCCTCACAATATCGTTAGAAGAACCAGACAGAACTGAATTAAGCTTTACTGTTCCGAACTCAGTTCCCATGTTCCCTGCTTCTGTTCCCACCACGTGCTTTGTAAAAACACGTTTCCCATCCAAATACTCATAATGAACAACCCTGCTTGACCTGCCTCTGACCTCTAAAGTTCCTTCACGACCACAAATTGGACACAAAACCTTCATCCTTTCACCTTCTCCTTCGTCAATTTGACCATTAATGGTTTGAACCACTTGCGCCATTTCTCATAGGCTTCAGTTTTGTTGACCGTTTCACTACCGACCTCATACCAGAACAGATTTCCACGCCCCGTCTTTCTTCCCTTTATCGTGTGCATGTCTAGAGCTTCATCTGGAACGCTTTTCCAATCCTCCTTCTTTTTCTCAAGTTGCTCATCTTTCGTTGCTTTCTCCAAAACTTCTATCAGTTCCAAGAATTCATCTGCTCGTCTATCCTTCGGTGACTCAGCCAGAATCTACGCTGCACAAACCACGCACCTATTCATGTCCCAAGTGAGCTTTTTCCCATTTTCATCCTTCTTTAGAGCCATAAGCTTCCCGTAGAGAACATCCACAGCCACAATCGCTTCAGGCTGACCAACATCCTCATCGACAATCACGCTTAACCGCTTCCAACAACTCCACGAATTCAGAGAAGCCAACTTGTGCGCTGCATACATCGCCTTCTCAGTCATGCCGCGTCTCACAGCCTTTTGAAGAACACTTTTCCAGATTTCTCAAGCAAAACCTTGACAAGCTCTTTAGTCTGATTTCCCTGCAGAACCTGGTCATAGAATTCGCTCACCATTGAACACTCTCAGACACACCATTGGGGCTCATACAAGATAAACTTTGAACCCTTTTCCCCTCATTGCGCGTCCCACGGAGCTAACAGGAATCCCCTATACTCCAAAACACACAACAAAAACGACTAAACCCGCATTAGTGCGTGTTGTTCATTCATGCTGCAATTCTAGGGTCAAAGAAAAGGGTGAACAAACTGGAAGAGAGGCTGAGGGGAAGCTGCGTTAGTCCAGTCTTTATTCGAGTTTGTCCAAGGTTTGCATCGGTCTTCTAGGCAAGTAGGTTTGCCACAGTTTTGTTGCCAAATAAACCACGCCGAATGAGATTAGGAAGAACAATGTAATATTCAGGAAAAGTCCTGCCCATAGCAAGGTGGGCAATGTCGATGTTGTTCCGGTACCTACAGAACCCAGAGGTAACGTCATCATCTCGAAAGGAAAACCAAAACGCCTTTCACTCGTAATGGTAGGAATTCCTTGTACCGTGATCTCTGTTCTTCCGATCGTTGCACTCGAAGCAAAAGAGGAGAAGAGCAGAAAAGCCGTCAAAATAAGTGAGAATAAGAGTTCTCTCTGTTCCATGTAATTGTCAATCTCCTCATGCGCTTTCTTCACGAACTTCACCACTCGTTTGCGTTCAATGAGAACTGCCACGACGAATACTGAGATACCTATTCCTGTGCCCACCGAAACTTCAAAAAATAATGGACTGTACACAACGTCAAACACCCGCAAGACCGAGACAGCTGCAACACTGATGTGTGCCCCTAGCACTTCTGAGCTGACCCAACCAAGAGTGTCTGTCGATGTTGAATTGTCATAGGCCGTGTGCGCCCATCCGGTTGCTCCAAGAGTCCAGTGGTCATTGTAGAAAAGCGGTGATGAACAAAGCATCGTCGAAGATATTACCCTTGCAGAATCATCTATGCCTGGATCAATCTTCCAATCGGTCTTCATGTAGAATGTGGCACTCAATGGGTTTCTGAAGGTCTCTTGATCAGATCCTCCTGCATCCGAGGAATTAGCTTTCACGCCTAGGTCTTCAGCTGCTTTGAGAACGATGTCATCTATCTTTAGCCCTTTGCTATCCCTCAGTGTCTCAGAAACTTCGAGGGTACCTTGACCTATACAGTCAAGATTAATTACCGCGCTGATGTTCCCCATTTCTGACTTGTGTTGTTTCACATAATTTATTGATCCTACAAATCCCAGTTCTTCTCCAGTGAAAGCAATGAAAATGAGTGTCTGGGCGGGTGTGTAAATGCCGCTTCGATTGGCCTCCGAAAACACTCTGGCAAGTTCCAAAACTCCAGCGGTTCCAGCGCCGTTATCGCAGAAACCAGCGTCCATAACAGTATCATAGTGTCCAGAAATTACAATGCTCCTTTCTGGATCCTTTGCGCCTTCAAGTTTTGCCACAACATTGTAGTTCGTTTCGTTCTCAACTATCGCAGGGATCGTCACCGTTGCCGAAGTGTTCGCATTGATTATACCTCGAATCCATAGACCGTCTGGATAATCAATGTAACCAACCGGCAGATGCTGATCCCACCTGCTTTGCCCCGACATTGAACCGTAAAATGGCGGAGTGAAGTTCATCCAGTCATACCAATACGTGTAAACTATCGCCAGAGGAGGCTGCCTGTTAAGCAAGTCTTGGAACTTGTTGTAGTACTGCCTGTTCAATCCGATTTCTCTGCCGATTATCACGATCTTCCCCGTCACGTCGACATCGGTCCAATTCAGAGGAACGTTTCTTATCTGAACGTTCGGGAGGCTGTAGTGGGTAAGATCCGGAGGCAGCGGCAAATAGACGACAGTTCCCGTTGCTCCATCTTGAGGAGTAGGCCAACTGTAGTGTGCCGGTTGGAAAGAACTCACTGATACCCTATCGTCTAACGTGCTTGAGTTGCCGTCCAAGTCCAGGATTAGGGTTGGTTGACTCGGCAGGTACCAGTTTGTGAATTCGAAAGATTCCAAACTCGTGGCGAGTCCGAGGACTTCGAATTGGCTCTTGATCCAATTCGCCGTTTGATTGGCGCCAGGAGAACCCGCGGATCTGAATGAATAGCCAGAAATATTATGATCCAGGGCGATTCTTTCGAGTTCAAGATCTCTATTGTATGCATTCGTCCCGTTCACGAGCGTCACGAGTCGAGATTCAAGCTCCGACAGATGCGGATACTTTGTGTCTGCGCCAGCCACATTCCAGCCTAGAGTAATCTGAGTGAAAACGCAAAAGATGAGGATCGTAACGAGTATGAGCTTGTTTGACATTTTCCTCAGAAATATTGGATTAATTTCTAACATTTATCTTTGGCGAGCCAGAATCGTTATAACGCATCGAGCGGAACGTCACAAGAGAGGAATCTACCGATGCTTTCTGATGCCACATTGAAGTATCTTGGGGCAGACAAGACAGTCATCTGGGATAGGTATATCGCATGAAATGGCGTCCACGAAGCCCGAATAGTGAGCGCATTTCGCAGGTGAGTCGAAGACCTTGCCATACTCCATGGTTTTTATGTCCACTACTTTTAGGCCTTCAACATGCAAGTCTAATTTTGACATACAGTGTGGGCATACGTAGAAGGTTTTTCTGGGCGTCGTGGTTGGGTCTGTGAGGATGGTGGGCCTCTCGAATGACTTGCCACATCCGTCGTAGGGGCATTTCAGTTTTGGCCCACCACGGAGGTGTAATGGCGAAATTTTCATTGTTCACGGACCCCGATAAATATCGTTAATATTAATATTTAATAAACATTGTTTTTCACATGTAGAACAAGAATACAAGCCAAAAACACTGAGAGCCTCGGCCGGGCTTTGAACCCGGGGCCTGCTGCTTACGAGGCAGCCGCTCTACCGAGCTGAGCTACCGAGGCGCGTGCGCTTACTAGTGAGAGGAACCCTTATTTTTAAGATGTTCGGAAGTAGCGTTGGACAGTGTACCTATGGAAAACCCAACGATGCTGGACACAATTCTTCAAAGAACCTCTGTCCGCCATTTTGACAAAGACCGGCAGATTTCAGAAGAAGTCACGAGGAAAATTCTGACCGCGGGAATCAGAGCACCTTCCGCAGGAAACATTCAGCCCAGAACATTCATCATTTTGAACGACCAAAAAGTGAGAGACCAAGTTTACGAACTATGTGAAGATCAAGCATTCATGAAAGAAGCCCCCCTGTGGATCGTGGTCTGCGTCGACATTCATCGCCACCTGAAAGCCGCGGAACTGACCGGAGTTCACTATGATTACACTGGCGTTCTCCCTTACACTATGAGCGTTCTGGACGCGGCGTTGTCACTCGAAAACTTGACGTTAGCAGCAGAAGCCCTAGGCCTGGGCAGCGTGATGATAGGGTCGATAATAGAGCATCCACAAAAAGCAAAAGAAATACTGCAGTTGCCTGAACACTGCTTTGCTATCTGCATCCTGTGCATTGGATATCCAATCGGAAAGCCTCGCCCAAGAACGAAATGGGATTATGACAAGATCGTTTGCGACGACAAGTACAGGGATATCGCGCTGAAAGACGTCCTAGAATACTGGAGAAAGTTCATGTTCGGCGATCTTGAGCGAGCCGGAAAAGAAATTTCGCCTGAAATAATGGAAAAAGTGAGCAGAAAAAAGAGCTACGGAAGACGTTACGCTGACCACTACAAAGAGGAATTCGTGAAAACCACAAACAAGAAAATCTCCGATTTTCTCAGAACACAGAATCTGGTGACAGACTGACCAGAAGATTGGATCGCACTTGAAGAAAGCTCAGAATCTTGGAGAACGCAGGATAATCGAGACAATTCAACGTCGTCTAGACCTTATGCCGAAGATTGCTGTGCCTTTCGGCGACGACGTGTCAGCCTTCGAAACTGAAAAAGGCAAACTCGTCGTTTTAAAAACTGACATGCTCGTAGACAAAACCGATGCCCCACCAGGCATGAACCTGTGGCAAACAGCCCGCAAGGCTGTTGTCATGAACGTGAGCGACTTCGCTGCCAAAGGAGTCAAACCTGCGGCGGTCCTCGTTGCCCTCGGATTGCCGAGAAACATCACGAAGAAAGACGTTGAAGAAATCGGTTCAGGTTTGAACGCCGGAGCGCACGAATATGGCACCTACATAATTGGCGGAGATACGGGCGAAGCTTCTGATCTCATAATCGCCGTTTCACTCTTCGGTTTGGCTGCGAAAGACGCGCTGATGTTGCGCAGCGGTGCAAAACCCGGGGACGTAATTGCGGTGACAGGTCTGTTCGGAAAGACCTCTGCAGGTTTAAGAATTCTCGTTAACGATCTGAAAGCTCCCAAGAAAATCAGAAAAACCCTAATCGATTCCGTTCTCATGCCCACTGCACGTCTCAAAGAGGGACTGGCATTGGTTGAAACGGGAGCGGTGAACGCGTCTATCGATTCAAGTGACGGTTTGGCTTGGAGTCTCCATGAAATCGCTAGGTCAAGTCGGGTTGGCATTAGCATTGATTTGCTGCCTACAGCCGAACAGTGCAGTACCTTTGCAGTTGCCAACAAGCTCGATTCAGCGGAACTGACGCTTTATGGTGGAGAAGAGTATGAGCTTGTTTTAACGGTGAAGCCTAGAATGTGGAAAAAGGCTCAGGAAGCTGTCGAGAATGTGGGCGGAAGCCTGTTCAAAATAGGAAAAGTGACGTCTGAAAAGAGCGTTGTGCTTGCCACTGATGGAAAACGAATATCTATCGAAGCGAGAGGATACGAACATTTCAAGTCGCGATAGCCTGTCGTCACTTTTTCAAGGTTTCTGAAAGAACAAGGTGCAAAGCAGCACCTAATCCCCTGCCAATAATCGAAATCAGATAGATGATCTGCAGTCCAACTATCAAGCGCGCGCGCTAAATAGAAGTTGATGGAATCGACCCGCTGATCGCGAATATGAGAAAGCCTGACCCCATCGTGGCTGCTACGCGCGCGATGGCCTTTGACCAACATGAATAGAATGTTTCACGTTGAGTTTTGTACCGTCGAAGGGAATACTTATATCCGATCCATTTTGCTCTTATTTCTGTCTCGTCTCTGAAACCGAAATTTCGGGCGATGAATGTTTCCCTATTTCTTTCGGCTCTTGTTTTTCTTCTTGCCGGTTCTAACTACTGTCACCGAGTCTGCTTGATTGAATCTTCGAATCTCAGCGTCTGGAAAAACGCGTTGTATTTCGTTTCTCAGCAGTGACATGTCCACTTGACCATAGGTCTTCACATCGATCACTTCTCTTTCATTCTCATCATGACTGACCGCAACGGTATATCCTGCCCCGACTTCTACGTGTGCCGGTTCTACTAAGAAAGTTGTCTCTTCAGAATCTTCTTTGACGTTTTCAGTCTCGGAGACCCGTTTGTTCTTCCGTTCGCTCATAACGATCACGCTTCAATCGAAAATCGCAAATTAAAGGCTTGTTAAGCCTGAATCTTTATCGACGTTCTTCATGAGAGATTGTGTCATCGTAGCACGCGTTTACGGCACATTGTTCTTATCCATCAAAAAGTTGAGGATCGTAATGCATGATGCAGCCAGGTAAGGCTGTTTTCCCAAGCTGACTTTCTCACCGTATCTCAGTGCGAAGCCTTCGACGGTTTTGGGAAGACCAATGTGGTCACCAAGGACAAAAACAGGGGAATCGGCCATGTCAATGGTTTCCACACGTTTCCCTCCTTCTTCCAGGACGTATATCTCGTGACCTTTTGCCTTCTCTTTGACAATCGCTTCAAAACTGGTCTTCTTCACTGAAATGCCCGGGTGAGTCTTTCTTGACAGGACTTTCCGCAAAATGCCTGTCCATGTTCCTTGGTCTGTTCGCACATCAAAAAGCGTCTGACCGTCAATCTTTACGTGAATTGGTGGAGTTGGCGGGCCACTCAATGTGGCGTTGAAAATAACGTTTCGCCTAAGTCCATGAGAGAGGAACAGCGAAGCGACGATGCACTCGTGAACCACATCAAGTCGTCCTGCATCGTGAAGGTTCCTGAAATTTGAGTCCGTCTGGCCTTGGCGCGAGTACAAGATGAATTCTCTCATCCTCTGTCACCGTTCGAAGATGTTCTCACCAGAAGTTATTAGTTGTCATGTAATTAAGGCAAATATGCAGGATAACCGTTTAGGTCTTGTGCGAAAATGGAGCCTCGGGCGGGATTCGAACCCGCGACCTACAGCTTACAAGGGGCGCGAAGCGCCTAACGCAACCTTTGATGCTGATTTCTGGCTTGATTTCAAACGCTTTTTGTGTAATGCTAATCGACCGAGTGTTGCGGCGAACAACTTCAGATATGCACGCGAATTCTATGATTGCTTGTTGACTGAGAATCTGCAACCATTGAAGACAGCGAAGAACGGCGTTCGACTGAATGCAATGAAGGCGCTCGCGCTACTGTCAAAGTTTCTTGGGCGATACGACAACTACAAGAATTTGCTGCATAAGTATGATTTGAAATGGACGTGCAACACCGA
>Ga0299915_10003811_pt1 | contig 10907 bp, 8 predicted proteins | sample RVTome_13_FD_200263 | JGI IMG/M metagenome (GOLD analysis project Ga0299915, IMG submission 200263) | Soil microbial communities from uranium-contaminated site in the Upper Colorado River Basin, Wyoming, United States - RVT92D227 (version 2) ... | reverse complement strand
CGCATCGCATGGCGGAAGGCGTCGGTTTCATCCGGCAGCTTCACTTCCAGCCAGCCCACGGCCAGATTTTCGGCGGATTTCAGCCGTGCGGAATATTTCGGCCCCAGCGCCTTAAGCAGGTTTCCCTTTTCATTCGCCGACAGACCGTCGGCATGCGCGAACAGTTCCGAAGTGTTGATGCCGATGACCTTGGGATCCCGCTCCGCAACGACCTGCTGCAGACCCTCCCACTGCTTATCGTTGTGGGTTTTGAACACGGCGTACATGCCGCCGTAGTCGAAGCGCCCGACCGACAGCCGCTCGATCCCCTTTTCGGGCCCGCGGTCGAAGAAGACCAGAATGGTCCGGCGCCTGGAGGCGAAGGTGGTCGGCGGCGCCATGGACCGGAAAACCGGGTCATCGTTATATTCTCGCGATACGATGATCCACAGGTCGATCCCTTCGCGCCGCATCAGTTGCGGGAGGACGGTATCGAAACGCTTTGCGATCCAACCCTGCTGCAGGGCGGACTGCTCGCGGTGGGTCAATACGCGGTCCTGGGCCGGCAGGTATGTGAGGAAGGCTGCAAGGGCCAGGGACGCTTGGGTCAGCGTGATAGCTGGTCTTTTCATAAGAACCTCCGGATGAGAAAAAATGCGCGGGCGCATTGTACCACTACCTGACGCCGGGCAGGAGCCCGGCGTCCACAGGACATGTATATTTGATCCGCGGGCCTTCACGGCGGGGCAATTATCTGCGAAACTTTATGAACCTCAGGCGGCCGGGATGTATCAGGTTATTAGTGGCTGACGGCACGTTTTGTGTGCCGGCAGGCGCTAAATATAGGTTGGCCTGTATCAGATGACCAAAAAGCTATCAGCAATCAGCTGTCAGCAATCAGCTGTCAGCAATCAGCTTGCCCCCATCGAGGAAACGTGGTGTTCTATTGTAAGAGAGCTGACAGCTGAAAGCTGAAAGCTGACGGCTGAAAGCTTGAGGCCTTTACTCATTTGATATTCGTGCCGCATGCACAAGGCATTTCTTTGGTTCCGGCTTGTCCGGGTTAGAAAAGGAGCGAGGACGTTCATGGCACAGACGAAAAATTCAATGGTACTGGCGGCGTTGCTGGCCGCGGCGGCTTTTGTCCTTCCCGCATATGCCCACGGCGACAAGACGATACCTCAGATTGCCGACGGCCCGGGAGGCGACGGCACAGCATTCCGGACCAAGTTCGATATCACGAACCTGGGCCCCTATGAGGAGACCTGGATTGACAGGACTGTCAAGCTGAAGTTCTTCCGGCAGGGCGGCCAGCCCTGGTCGATTTCCTACAAGATTGGAAGCACGACGGCGAGCGGCTCTGAGGTCACCCTCACGTTGCATGCATATCAGACAGTCAGATTAGAAACCCTCGGCGCGTCGGCCCAGCTTACAACCGGCTATGCCATACTACAGAATTCAGCGCCGACCTCGCGCTTCCCCGAAGACTATGAAATCGGCCTTACCGTCTACTATGAAGTTCTGAAGGGCGGCAGTGTGATCGATACTATCAGCGTGCCGGTGGGCCAGCCAACTTACGCTTTCTTTCTGCCGGTCGAAAGCGACGATACCAAAAACCTCTATTCGGGCATCGCGATCGTGAACCTGTCCAATGCAGACAATACCATCAGCCTGGAGCTTTACCGGGAATCCCCGCCGCGGGATGGCACCGGCCTGGCGTTGTACGAACAGGCCGCAGATATCACTCTTCACGCCAATGAGCAGGGCACGGGCTTCCTGGGTGGATCTCTGGCGGGCCAGGCATTCTTTACCGGCGCCACCAAGTTCAAGGGAATGCTTTTCGGCTGGGCTTTCGGGCCCGTGTCGGTAATGGCGATTCTGCAAACGCCTTCTGGAGCCGGCGTGCAATACGCGACGCTCGTGCCGGTCTACAGAGACGCCCTGCGCAAGAACACGTTCATGTACCTGCAGCAGGGCTACCCGCTGGACGCCGATCTCGGGATATCCGACTATTTTCTGAACGATTTTGACAAGGATGCCTGGGACCTGCTGTACAGGACGGTCAGCACCACGCAACGGGAACTTGTTCCCCAGGAAGGGGCGACCTTCGCCGTAATCGGAAACAAAACGCCTGATGAGTTCAACCTGCTCGAGATAAGTGATCTGAAGGGATTGACATACAGTGAAAGCGTGATCGATCTGCGAGACAATTCAGCGAATCTGCAGACTGGATATACTTTTGCCATCCGCACCGGGCTGGGGCGCTATATCAAGGTCCGCATCGCCGGCACCGTTGAGGTTCCTGTCACTGGCGGAAAGGAGTACGACCTGCAGCTGCAGCTATTCACCTACCGTTAATTCGTGGAGGAATTTTTCGACGGGATAACAGGATTCAATTTGATCCTGTTATCCTGTCAAAAAGAGACGTTGCCTTAAAGCTGCCCTGTGGGCGCCGGCCTCCTGGCCGGCGCTTTGTTCCAAATGCCCATGAAGCCCGATGGGGGCAGGTCGGGGGCAAGGACTCCTGAATTGCGTCCGTCAGCCGACAGGACGGCGGCAGCCGCCAAATACCCGCCGCGGACCGCTCCCTCCATGGTCGACGGCCAGCCCGTTTGAATCCAGTCGCCTGCGAGGAACAGGTTGGGGATTGCCGTCGTCGCGGGGGGCCGCTGGCCGTCGCTTGCCGGGCTCGGCGAGAAGGTGGCTGCCGTCTCCTTGATCACGCGCGCTTTGAGAACAACCGCGTCCCTGGCGAGCGGGAGCACCTGCCGGAGATCCGTGATCGCCATATCCAGCACTGCGCCGGCCCTTAGGCCCGACCATGCGCGCGAGGCGCTGGTAACAAGCTGCAGATAGGACTCCCGGCGGTCGGCGTTCTCGAATGTCCGGGACTTATTGAAGAGCCACTGGATGCGCATTCCCGGCAGTGCCGCAAAGGGCAGGTCGGTTATTGAGCGGTCGAACCACAGGTGTATCCCGGTGATCGGAGAGGGCTCCAATTTTTCGAATGGCGGCAGATCGGCGCATTGCCTGGCCTCCGGCGGCAGGAGGCCGGCGGCCGCGTGCCATGGGAGAGCGAGCACGAAGGCCTCGGCTTTCAGCCTGCATCCGTCGCGCAGGACCGCCTCCCGCACCCGGCCTGCGCACATTTCCAGCTGCTGGACTTCAGTTCGGAGCATCACTTCACTTGCGCAGCCGGCCAGCGTTTTGCTTACGTTGTCGCCGTAGAGCACGCTCAAGGGGACGGTAGGAATCCCCAGCCACCATCCCCGATAGTTTGCCAGGAACGCTTCGATGAACACCTGGGCGGCGTGCGCTCCGCCGGCGCGCTCGAGGTCCTCGTTGAGAGCGCTGGCTATGATCGGGCGCCAGAATCTGTCGATGGCCTGCCGCGTCTGTCCTCGAGCGCGCAGCCAATCCAGGAACGGGGCATTCTTCCAGCGGTCCTCTTTTCTCAGACGCCGGAGGGAAAAGAACCCGCAGGCGATGCGCCACTTGTCGCGCCGGTTCAGAAACCTGAGGCGCATGAAGGAAGGAAGGAGGTGAAACGGCGCGGGCAGGGGAGACGAGAATAGGACGGAGAGTTTTCCTCCTGCCTCGAGAAAAGGGATTTCGGGATAGAAACGGATTTTGTTTTCGCAGCCGACGCGCCGGTAGAAGTCGAGGAGGTTGGTGCAGCACGGCATCAGGATGTGCTGGCAGTTATCGGTCCACTCGCCGCTGGCGGCATCATAATGTGACCCGGCGCGTCCGCCCAGGGCGGACCGTTTTTCCACGAGCGTGATGCGATACCCGTGCCCGGCCAGCGCGACTGCGGCGCTCATGCCGGCCAGCCCCCCTCCGACCACAATAACATGCTTGGCGTTATTCACCGGGCCGTCCACGCTCCGGGCAGGAATCGCATTGTCAGGGCTCTCAGGGCGATGGAGGCCTTCAGGGCGCCGGACAGACGGATGGTGGGGCCGAAAACATTGAATCGCCTGCGCACAATCTTCCGAAGGATCTGGCTGTAGATTTCGATCATCGCCCATAGGGCCGGCCGGCCCGGTCTGTCGATCAAGGGGATGAGGTTTCGGCCGCAGGTGTAATATTTGTGCGCCCGGCCGGCTTCGAAAGCCATGAGGCGCCGGAAGCGGCTGTCTGCAACTCCGTCCAGCAGCTCGTCGGGGCGGTAGTGAAACCTGTCCAGGTCTTCCGCCGGCAAGTAGACGCGCCCCATAAGGGCGTCCTCGCGTATGTCCCGCAGGATATTGGTGAGCTGAAAGGCGACGCCGCAATGCTCGGCATGTTTCCTGGCGCCTTCGTCCGAATAGCCAAAGATCTGCAGGCAGGTCAGGCCGACCGATGATGCCACGTTGAAGCAGTAGCGATAGAGTTCATCGAAGGTCTGGTAACGGCTGACTCCCAGGTCCATTTCCACGCCGTCGATCATCCAGTGGAAATACTCCGGCGGGATGGAAAACCGCTGGACCGTATCCCGGAAGGCCGGCAGGAAGGGGAAGCCGCCGGTGTCGCCTTGCAGTGCGGAGTCCAGCCGGCTGCGCCAGCGGCTCAGCCGTTCGCGCTTTTCGGCTGCGGGGCCGTCACCGTCGGCCAGGTCGTCGCAATGGCGCATGAAGGCATATACGGCGCAGATTGCGCGCCGTTTTTCGCGGGGCAGGACCATGAACGAATAGTAAAAGTTGCGGGCGCGGCGACGGGCGATGTCCTCGGCCGTGCGATAGGATTGGTGCAGATCCTCCATGAGGCGCCTCCTAGGCCCGCTCCGGCGACAGGCGCAGCAGTCCTGCGGCTACCAGCCGGCGCTTATCCCACGCCGTCAGACAGGGCCGGTGATGCAGCGTGTCGTAGTCGATTCTTTCGACGGCGCGCAGAATCGACAGGCCGCCGCGCGAGAAGAGTTCCACGGCCAGACGGGTGCGGCCGGTGAGCAGCGGCGGCAGCTGCAGTCCCTGCGTGAACAGCGCCCGGGTCCGCTCCAGCAGGTCCTTCATGAGGCTGACCCAGCGGGCGTTCACGATCCCCTGCGCCAGGGATGCCTCTGTGTAGCCGTGCAGGTCGAGGAGTTCCGAGGGGATATAGACACGTCCGCGGGCGAAGTCCCGGGAAACGTCCTGCCAGAAATTGGCCAGCTGCAGCGCCGTGCAGGTCGAGTCGGAGAGCGCCTGCCGGTGCTCGTCCCTGTGCCCGATTACGCAGAGCACGAGGCGTCCCACGGGATTGGCCGACCTGGAGCAGTATTCCAGCAGCTCCTCCCAGGTCCGGTAGCGGGTCTGGCGCTGATCCTGCCGGAATGCGTCCAGCAGGTCCTGGAACGGTTTCACCGGGATGTCGAACTGGAGGATGGTGCGGCGCAGCGCGATGAAAACCGGGTGCCGCGCCTTCCCCTGATAGCACGCAGCCAACTGCTCCTGCCATGCGTCGAGTCGGCGGAGCGCCTCATCAGCGCTCTGCGATTCGTCGGCGAAGTCGTCCGCCATCCGGCAGTAGGCATAGATGTTGGCGAAGTGGCGGCGCAGGCGGCGGGGCAGAAGCCAGGATGCCACCGAAAAATTCTCATAGTGGCCGGAGGTCAGCCTCCGGCAGAAGGCTTCGGCTTCCTCCAGGCTGACAGGATTTCCCGTGCGCTCCATGGCTTATCGGCTCGATGCTCCTCTATTTTTTCACGGATTTCGTGAAATCCCGTTTGGACAATAGAAGAGCAAGCCACGAATTTCACGAATTCCGTGCCCGCCAAAGTAGCGGCTGATTCGTGTAATTCGTGAAATTCGTGGCGGCTGTTTTTCTTGGCAAACTCTCAATCTCTGCGTGCTCAGCGTCTCTGCGGTGAGGCTCTTGCTGGTTGCGGCTATGCCGCTCCAGGAAATTCTCAGGGGATGATGGCGATTTTGATGTCGCCGTTCCGGTTCAGCAGCCTTTCCAGCACACCACGCAGTTCCATCAGGCGCTCTTCGCCGGTGATGAGCATGTTGGCCCGGATGCGGCCGCGGCGGATGACCTCCAATGCTTCGCGGATGTGGCGCGGCGTGTGGTGGAAGCTGGCCTTGATGGTGATTTCGGAATAGTGGATCAGCGTGGTGTCGAGCGGTATATGCGTGCCGGAGGGACATCCGCCGAACAGGTTGATGATGCCTCCCCGCCGCACCATGCCCATGGCCTGCTGCCACGTTTCGGTGCTGCCGACCGCCTCAATCACGACGTCGGCGCCGCGGCGGCCGTTGGTCAATTTGCGGACCTCTTCCACCACGTTCGTCCTGGTAGAATCGATGACATGGTCCGCCCCCATCTCGGCGGCCATGGCCAGCTGCCGGTTTCTCTTGGCAACGGCAATCACCCTCACGCCCATGCTCTTGAGCATCTGGACGAACATGAGACCCACCGGTCCCATACCGATGACCACCACGCTGTCTCCATCCAAAATGCCGGTTTCCTCAATCCCTCTCAGAACGCAGGCCAGCGGCTCCACCAGCGCCGCCTCGTGAAATCCGATGCTGTCCGGCAGGATGAGGAGGTTCTGGCGCACAATCCGTTCCGGGATCTTGATGAACTCAGCGTAAGCGCCGTTGATGAACTGCAGGTCTTGGCAGAGGTTCGCGAGATGGCGCTCGCAGAAGAAGCACTTGTTGCAGGGCGCCGAGTTGGCAGCGACCACTCGCATTCCGGAGGTGAAACTGTCGACGTCGGCGCCCACTTCCTCCACTACGCCGGCCAGCTCATGCCCGAAGACCGACGGCGGGACTATCATTCGGGCATGGAAACCCTGGCGGTAGACCTTGAGGTCGGTGCCGCAGGTCAAGGCTGCGCGGATGCGCAGCAGCACTTCGCCCGGACCGACGCGCGGGATCGGGATCTGTTCTATACGGACGTCTCTCTTGCCGTAAAGAACCGCGGCGGTCATTCTCTCTCTGGTGACCTTGATCAGTTCTCTCATGGCTGTATGATGACCTTCAGTGAATGTTCCGAGGGAGTGGATGCCAGCCGGACTCCCTCTGCCAGTCTGTCGAGCGGCAATCGGTGGCTGATCAGAGCGGCGACCCGCACTTTGCGAGAAAAAATCCACTCTGCGGCTTTGTCGTGCAGGTCCATCGAGGAGCTGTAGCTTCCGATCAGTTTTTTCTCTTCCATGCAGATGCGGGATACGTCGACCGGAATCGTTTCGCCGGGCACGGTCTGTGCAAAAAGCAGCACGCGTCCGCCTCTGCGGACCATCTCCTGGGCCTGGCCGACCGCACGCGGATCGGCGGTGGCGACGACGACCAGATCCGGCCCGCGGCCGTTCGTGGACCCGGCGAGCGCCTCCAGGGCGTCCTCTTTGGCCGGATTCAAGGCGATCTCCGCGCCCATGCCGAGCGCAAGTTCCAGCCGCCTCTCGATCAGGTCCAGGGCGGCCACCCTGGCGCCTTCCCGGGCGGCAGCCTGGGTCAGCAGCAATCCCACCGGCCCCTGTCCCATGATGGCGACGATTTCACCCTCCTGGATAGCGGCGATATCCAGCGCCCGCAGGCATGTATTCAGCGGTTCCAGGAAGCTGGCCTCTTCAAAGCTGATCCCGTCGGGGATGCGGGTGGCGCCGCGGCGGACGATCCACTCCATGACCCGGACATACTCGGCAAACCCGCCGCCTGCGGGCTCGAATCCGGCGGTGGTGCCGGTCCGGCGGTAGTCCGGGCACTGCGAGAAAAGGCGGCGTTGGCAGAAGAAACACGTCCCGCACGGGACGTGATGGTAGACGGCTACGCGGTCTCCGGGTTTGAACTGAGACACGCGGCTGCCGGCAAGTGCCACCGTGCCCGCGATTTCGTGTCCGAAGATCCTGGGCGGCGGGACCAGCCCGAGTTCGATCTTCTTGAGGTCCGTGCCGCAGATTCCGCAGGCGTGGACACGAACCAGGATCTCGTCGTCGGAGATCGCCGGAACCGGCGCCGATTCCAGCGACAGGCAGTGAGGGCCGCGATACACGGCCGCCCGCATGGTCGCCGGTATGCCCGCCGCTTGAAGGTCGTGTTCGATCACTGCCGTTTTAGCCTGCGTCATCCCAAATCTGCCGCAGCTTGCCTGCTGCGTTTCCTTATGCCAAGTGCAGCATTTTGTAAATTCCCTGATGTGTTTTTCGACAGGATAACAGGATTCCAATGAATATTTCCCGTCCGTGCTTCCCCTGTCCTTCATTCGAGGTCTTTCGCTGTCGACAAGGACCGGGTCCCGTTAATCCTGTAATCCTGTCAAGAAGATACATCACCGTATTTATGGATAAATGAACTAAGCCGTGTTCGCGCGAAACTTGGAGGCCCGGTTCTTGGCTGCGGCAGGCCTCCAATGGTGGCGGAAATATTCCACCGCCTCGCGCAGCGAATGTTCCACCGGCCTGGGATTGTATCCGAGCTCCTGCCGCGCCTTTTCGCAGCTCAGGAACATCCTGCGTCGCGCCATCCTCACGGCGTCCAGCGGAATGAACGGTTCCCTGCGCAGCAGCGTCCCCATCACAAACTCGTCCATGTAGGCGACGATCAGGGCCAGGAGCCAGGGAATCGGTATGCGGGGGGTGCGCAGTCCGGAGATGCGCGCCAGCGTTTCCATGATTTCCGCCAGGCTCCAGTTTTCCCCGCCCAGGATATAGCGCTCGCCGACCCGGCCATACTTCTCCGCCAGGAGATGTCCCTCGGCGACGTCCGCGACGCCGACCAGGTTCACGCCGGTGTCCACGTAGGCGGGGATGCGGCGATTGATGAACTCGAGGATCATTTTCCCGGTGGGAGTGGGCCGCACATCGCCTGCGCCTACAGGTATGGTTGGATTTACAATAACCACCGGCGCACCGGATTGGGCGATTTGGCGCGCCACCTGCTCCGCCATGAATTTCGACCGGTGATAGTGGCCGATCATATCGTCGAGGCTGCCGTAGTCCTCCTCATCCGCCGGCCGGCCGTCATCGCGGAGCCCGATCGTGGTCGCGGTGCTCGTGTAGATCACCTTTTCCACGCCCGCCTCGCAACAAGCGGAGAGCAGGTTGCGGGTTCCCGCGACGTTGTTGTCGTATATCTCCTGCGGATCCCTCGCCCAAAAACGGTAGTCGGCGGCGATGTGATAGACTTTGTTGCAGCCCTGAATGCATCGAATCAGCGAGGTCGCGTCCTTCAGGTCCCCGATAACGATTTCGCATGCCGGTCCCTCCAGGTTTTCCATGCGGCTCGAATTGCGCGCGAGGATTCTGATGCGGTCCCCGCGCATCTGGAGGAGTCGGACCACATGGCTTCCAATGAAGCCGGAGGCGCCGGTAACGAAGGTCAGGTTGCTGGCCATGGAAATACCCATTATCCAATAAACCAACTAATATAGCCCAAATACGCCGACAGAACAACCGCCGTGAAAGGGCGAAAGGGCGAAAGGGCGAGATGAATCGATTACAGTCGTCCTGTGGGCGCCGGTCTCCCGGCCGGCGCACGGCATGGCTTTGCGGGCCCGGTACAGCCTGCACACATGCCGCTCATTGCTTGTTATTGGCAGGGACTTCACTGAGGAGGCGCGGGCCCGGCTGGCGACAGTCAGCTGCGGAGTTCTGCGGGCAGGCAGAACTGCACGGTCTCCCTGGTATCTCCGGCGGTCACAACTATGGTATGTCCCAGCTCTTGCAGGGAATGGACGACCCTTTCAACTATCTCCTTCGGCGCGGACGCCCCTGCGGTCAGCCCGATGGTTCGAGCGCCCGCCAGCCAGGCGGTGTCGATGTCAGGCGCATCATCGATCAGGTACGCAACCGATCCGTGGCTCTGGGCCACCTCCACCAGCCGGCGGGAGTTCGAGCTGTTAGCGGAGCCCACGACCAGGACGACGTCGGATTTGTGCGCCAGCTCTGCCACTGCATTCTGGCGGTTCTGCGTCGCGTAGCAGATGTCGTCGGAAGCGGGGCCCTGGATCAGAGGAAACTTCCGGCGCAGCCGGGCAACAATCTGGTGAGTATCATCGAGGCTCAGTGTGGTCTGTGTGATATATGCGACCCTGGCCGGATCGGGGACTTCCAGCGACTCCACTTCATCGGCGCTGCTGATGACCCGGATGGCCGACGGCGCCTCGCCGTATGTTCCGATCACCTCGTCGTGGTCCGCGTGGCCGATGAGAATGACGGCGAATCCGGCGCGGGCGTACTTCACAGCTTCCATATGCACCTTGGTGACGAGCGGGCAGGTTGCGTCGATCACGTGAAGCCGCCGTCCGGCGGCCTCTGCGCGCACGTCCGGAGACACGCCGTGCGCGCTGAAGATGACGCGGCTGCCCTCGGGCACTTCGTCCAGGCCCTCCACGAAAACCACGCCCTTAGCCCTCAGCTCGCCGACGACGTGCCTGTTGTGTACTATCTCCCGGCGGACGTAAAGCGGCGCGCCGTACTTCGCCAGTGCCAGGTTGACAATATCGATCGCCCGGACGACCCCGGCACAAAAGCCGCGCGGATTCGCCAGCAGAACCATTGCCTCGTTTGCGCTCTGTCGAGAAGACATTAACATGATCCGGACAAGCAGGAACCAAACATAAGCCTTGCCCGCGCCACACAAATTCCGGCTGGTCAAAGGCTCGAAGCTGTCAGCCGTCAGCAATCAGCTTTCAGATCTTCCGTCCACAAGCTCCGCTTTCCGTCGATCAAGGCAAGCTGAATGCTGATGGCTGACGGCTGATAGCTTTGGTGCCATTCGATACCGACCCACTCAAGTTTAATGTCTGACGGCAAGTCTTGTATGCCGTCAGACACTAAATGTTAGGCGCGGTTTGGGCCCTTTACAAGTTGCCGCGCCTGCATTTCTCGCGCGCATTCCGCGGCGGCGGATGCTGGCCGGGCAGCTGTTAGCGGGCGGGCGCGGCCTCCTCGCGTTTGTTGCGGCGGGCGCTCATATAGGTCATGGATGTGATGGCAGCCACCAGGACGGCCGCGCCGAGAG
>Ga0299915_10003808_pt1 | contig 10909 bp, 10 predicted proteins | sample RVTome_13_FD_200263 | JGI IMG/M metagenome (GOLD analysis project Ga0299915, IMG submission 200263) | Soil microbial communities from uranium-contaminated site in the Upper Colorado River Basin, Wyoming, United States - RVT92D227 (version 2) ... | reverse complement strand
TAAAGGTATTAGGATCCACGCTTTACAGGCAGTCTGATTTCAAAATATTACTTGGTGTTGGACAGGAGAGGGCTGTTGTCGGAACAAAATCTTTCATAGCTATGGTGTCTGTTTTGTTTTCTACGGCTTATGCTTTGACTAAAGACAAAGATAAATCTAAAATTCTTTTACGAAGTGCAGCAAAGAATGTTAGAGAAATTTTGCAGGAAAAATTTAAAACTGACTTACTGAAAATAGTATCGGAGCTGAAAAACAAAGAGCATATTTACGTTATTGGGCGGGGATTATCTTATGCGACAGCTTTGGAGGCAACTTTGAAAATAAAGGAAACCGCTTGTGTTCATGCGGAGGGATTTGCTGGTGGAGAATTGAAACACGGAGTTATAGCTCTTATAGAAGATGGAATTTCCTGTATTGTTTTTGCTCCAAACGATGAAACGTACGACGATATTGTTTCCAATGCTCAGGAAATTAAAGCGAGGGGTGGATTTATCATAGGCATCGGACCTAAAAATAACAACGTTTTTGACAGATTTTTAAAAACAGCGGATGTGGGAGACGCGACAATTATTCCCCAGATTGTAGTTTCCCAGCTTCTAGCTTATTATTTAGCACTTGAAAGAGGCATTAAGGATCCCGATAAACCCCGAAACCTTGCTAAGAGCGTGACAGTTAAATAAATTATTTTACGCAAAAATAACTGCCGATGTAAGCTAATTCCCGTAACAGTATATAATTTGAGATGAATGCCGAGGCACTTCCTCCATCAAGATTGATAGCATCGCTAATCTTAATCCCGGATTCCTTTTTAAATAGGGAAATAATTTCGGGAAGGTCAGTAAGTAAAGGACCTTGATATTCCGAATTATCACGGTAAAGCGCAAGAAAAATTAACTTGCCGTCTTTGGTGGTCGCACCGACAATTCTTCTGTCCGGTTGGTCATTTTTTATTTCAAGATTTAACATTTGATTGTTCAACATAAGCAAAGGTCCCGATTGGATTGCGATGCGGGGATTATTGTCAGGATGGAAGTCTTGGATGTGCGCTTCATCAGTAACAATAGACAGAAAACCATTGCGAAGTGCACTTTCGGAAAAAGGAGAAGTGGCTTTAAAATCGGTTATGAATAATCCCAGATGAGTATTGGTTTTAGAATAAAATCCGCCGTTTACCAACACCGAGCAACTTTTGTTAACTTTGATTTCTTCAGATAATTTCTGATCTTTCAAATTGGAATAAAGTTCAACCCGATTCGGATTTACGCTCGCCCAAGCAATTCGGATGGGATTTTCTTTGAAATTCAAGACTATTGATTGTCCCATGAGGATCGGAGAGGGTATTGGCGTCTCCGTGGATATTCTTGCAGGCAAAACCTTACTTGTTTTACCAGCATCCTTGCTCTTAATGAAAAACACAACTGTTCCGATAAGACAAAAAGCAACTGTACAAAACACCAGTTTTTTCATGGTTTAATTTTAGCTAAGGTTCGTCGGGTTTGCAAAGGCGGCAAAGATTTGTTCTTGGCTTAGACAAAATCCGCAAACAATAGTATAATACAAAAATGGCAACGCTGTTAGGATTGATACTCCTATCCCTTTTCATAACAGGAATACTTCTCATACCCTTTATAGACTTTTTGTACCGGATGAAGTTCCGTCGCGTGAAACAAAAAACAGTTGACATGTTCGATAAGCCGACGCCTACCTTTGATAAGTTTAACAATTGGAAAGTCGGTACTCCTTTCGGTGGAGGACTTTTGATTATTGCAATTGTTTGTGTATTGACACTTTGGGCATATGGGATATTAAATGTCAATATCAAAATTTGGGAAATCTTGGCAATCATGCTTACTTTTGTTGGTTTTGGAGCCTTAGGTTTTTATGATGATCTTAAAAAATTAGTTGATGGGCACGGAGTCTTTTTCGGCTTAAGATTCAGACATAAGTTTATAATTCAGTGGGCCCTAGCCCTTGTCGTAGCGTCTATCATGTATTTCCAACTAGGATACACTTTTATTTTTATCAGAGGTTTTGGCATGACGTATATAGGATTTTTGTTTATTCCTTTTGCTGCAACTGTCATTGTGTCTTTTGCCAATGCATTTAATATAGCAGACGGATTAGATGGTTTGGCTTCGGGACTTTTACTGATTTGCCTTGCGGCATTTTTGGCAATCAGCGCAAATCAACTTGACCAACCCTTGGGTGTATTCATTGCAGTACTAATGGGCTCGGTTGGGGCGTTTTTATATTTCAATATCTATAAAGCAAGAATTTGGTTGGGAGATGTCGGAGCGTTATCCTTGGGAGCGGTTTTAGCTGTGATTGGCCTGTTAACAGGGAAGATAATTGCCTTGGCATTTATTGGAGGAGTATTCGTTGTTGAGATTGCCTCATCGCTTATTCAGATTATCTCGAAAAAATTTTTTCATCGTAAAATTTTTCCTGTTTCGCCCCTTCATTTGCTTTTGCAAAAAAAAGGATGGGATGAGCCAAAAATTGTCATGAGGGCCTGGCTTTTGGGTTTTCTTTTTGCTATCCTTGGATTATATATAGCCTTTATTTAAAAACATAAAACTTCAAAAATCACTATGGGTAAGATTGCCACATCTTTACTTATTTTCGTTATAATTGTTACCCTGTTTGGGCTTTTTATAATCTATGATGCTTCAAGCTTTGTTGCCTTTAGGGATTTTGGAGACAAATATCATTATGTTAAAGATCAATTTCTATGGATGATTTTTGGATTCTGCACGCTTTCCTTCTTTTCTTTCTTTGATTATCGCAAGTTATATAATTTAGCATTGCCGATATTACTAGTCGCTTTGGTACTTCTAATTTTGGTTTTTGTTCCCGGCATAGGGATAGGTCTTTTAGGAGCGCATCGTTGGATCAACTTAAATTTTGTCACCTTGCAACCGGCTGAATTTGTCAAGCTAGCTTTGGCGATTTATCTAGCAGCATGGTTCTCCAAAAAGGAAAAAGGGAGACTTTTGGCTTTTTTACTACTACTTAGCTTGATTTTAGGTCTTGTAATTGCAGAGCCCGATATGGGGACGATGGTTGTCATTTTGGCAGAAGCCTTAATTGTTTATTTTTTATCAGGAGCGAATTTGCTTTATTTTTTTCTTCTAGGACCGGTTATGGCATTTTTGGGTTTTATTTTAATTGTGCTTTCTCCATATCGGGCAGAAAGACTTGAAGCATTTTTAAATATCAATTCATCTTTGCAATCTTCTTCTTATCATGTAAGGCAAATTTTGATTGCCTTGGGCTCCGGGGGCTTGACCGGCGTAGGACTGGGAAATTCCTTACAAAAATACGCATATCTACCGGAGAGCACAACCGATTCTATCTTTGCCATTATTGCTGAAGAATTAGGCTTTATAGGAACATTTGCTCTTATTACGATTTTCATTTTTATCATCTCGCTGTGTTTTCAGATAGCAACTCGTGCCAGGGATAATTTCGGTAAATTATTAGCAAGTGGAATAACGGTTTTTCTCGCAGTTCAGGCAATTATCAATCTGGCTTCCCAAACAGCGCTTGTTCCCTTAACGGGAATTCCTTTACCGTTTATTTCTTATGGGGGTTCAAGCTTGGTAGTTGATCTCGCAGCAATTGGAATACTCTTGAATATCTCCAAGCAAGGAGCAAAGTGAAAGCTTGTTAAAAGAAATAAAAAAAAGTAATATATTATCAATATTATTCTAAAATGAGAATTGTTTTGATCGGAGGACATTTGGCTCCTGCCCTTTCTGTCCTTGAAGCTCTTCCTAAAAATGCAGAAGTTCTCTTTATTGGAAGAAAATATGCTTTAGAAGGAGACAATGCGTTATCTTTGGAATACAGGACAATAACATCCATGAGGGTTTCTTTCGTGGGGTTGAATACAGGAAGACTGCAAAGAAAATTGACCAAATACACGGTATTGTCTTTATTAAAACTTCCTTTCGGAATGATTAAAGCTTTTCTGCTTTTGTGCAGTTTCAAGCCGGACGTCGTTGTCGGGTTCGGAGGATATGTTTCGATTCCCGTAGTAATATGCGCATGCATTTTAAGAATTCCGAGTGTCATTCATGAACAGACTATGGAAATAGGACTTGCCAACAGAATATTGTCGATATTCGCAAGCAAAATTTGTATTTCCTGGGAATCCTCTAGGAAATTTTTCCCCCCAAATAAAGTTGTTTTAACGGGCAATCCGATGCGAAAGTTTTCACTAATAGAAACGAAATTTTCACTTTTTAACAATAAACGTCCGGCAATTTATATAACGGGTGGAAGTTCGGGGTCGCATGTTATTAACCTATTGATAGAGGATGTGCTTGCAGAGCTTTTGACTAAGTACAATATTGTTCATCAAGCAGGAGAAGCGCAAGAGTTTCATGATTTTGAGCGCCTGAAGCAATTGAAAAAAAGTTTGCCGACAAGCTTGAGAGAAAACTACATTTTGCAGAAATTAATTGAACCTTCCGAAATTGGAGACCTGCTAAATTCAACCTCGCTTGTTGTTTCCAGAGCTGGTATAGGTACCATAACAGAGCTTATTCATTTTGAAAAGCCCGCAGTGCTAATTCCCTTGCCCTTTTCGCAAAAAAATGAACAGTATAAAAATGCTAAATTCTTGGAAAAAGTCGGACTGGCCATTGTATTAGCGCAGCGCAATTTAACAGGGAAGAAATTATTGAAAACGATTGATGAAGCGTTCTCCAAAATAGATAAATTCAAAATAGATAAAGAAAAATGCGGGGTAATGTGCAGGAGAAACGCTTCGCAGAATATAATATCGGTTATCAACTATGTCAGTAAGAATAGGAAGAAAAAAACACCGTAAGAAAAAAATCATTACACATCTTTTATTAGTGGCTTCCATGGTTCTTGCCGTTTATTTTTTGAATGTATACGCGTCTTCGGGAAAGCCTTTATTTATAAGCCCGATCGGCAAAGAAAATCCCGGCGTGACATCTGTGAGAAAAATTCTGAAAGAAAAAAATATTCCTTTCTCTGAAATTAGCTTGATCAATTGTTGCTATGTGATCAATATTCAAAACAACGGACAAGTTAAATTTTCCCGCGAGAAGAACATTGAAGATCAAGCAGCCTCTTTACAAAGAATACTAAGAGAGCTTACAATAGAGGGAAAGCCGTTTAAGAGTATAGATTTTAGGTTCACAAAACCTACTGTTTCTTTTTAGGTAAAATATGAATGAGGGAAAAATAGTTGTTGGTGTCGACATAGGCACTTCTAAAATAGTGACGGTTATTGCCAGGATTGAAGATTCCCTGGTGAATGTTTTAGGAGTTTGTGAGGTTACGTCGCGTGGAGTAAAAAAAGGACAAATAGTTGATATAAAAGAAGCGGTTGAGGTGATCAACGATTCGCTGGATGGAGCAGAAAGAATGGCTGGGTATTCCGTGTCTCATGTTATAGCTTCACTTGGAGGGAATCAAATTCAGTCGCAAAACTCAAGAGGCGTTGTAGCCGTTTCGTCTGCAGCGGGCGAAATTACCCAAAGCGATTTAGACCGGGTGATTGATGCAGCTAAAGCAATTTCCCTTCCCTCAAGCAGGCAAATTATCCATGTGCTTCCCCGCAATTATGTCGTAGACGGACAGGAAGGAATAAAAGATCCGATCGGAATGACAGGAATAAGACTGGAAGTTGATACTCATATTGTTTCTGCTGCTTCCACATCCTTAAGTAATCTGGAAAAAGCCTTTTCTCAAGTTGGAATAGATGTGGACAGTGTAGTTTTTAGCGGCTATGCCTCAAGTCTTGCGGTTTTATCTGAAACAGAAAAAGAGTTGGGAGTTGTTTTGGTGGATATTGGCGCAGGAACAACAGATATATCTGTTTATTCCGAAGGTTCAGTTGCGTATTCCGCTGTTTTGCCGATTGGCGCAAAACACATAACTAACGATTTAGCAATTGGGCTTAGAATTTCTTTGGAATCAGCAGAAAAAATAAAAATCTATTTGTCCAATAAAACCAAGAAAGCAAAAGTAGAAAGATTGGGAGAAACATTTGAAAAAGAAGCAAGGAGTATGGACGAAATGGATTTGAGCTCGCTCGGACTACAAGAAGATCTGCGCAAAGTTTCTCATAAGACGTTAACAGATGGAATAATAAGACCAAGGCTTAATGAGATATTTACAATGATCGGGATAGAGCTTAAGAGAAGCGGCTATGCCGGACAAACACCTGCGGGAATTGTGATAACAGGGGGAGGTGCTTTAACAGCCGGTGTGACAGATAGCGCCAAAAGAACTTTGGCAATGCCTGTTCGGATAGGAAAACCGATAAACATAAAAGGATTAACAGATGAAATAGAAGATACTCCTTTTGCTACGATTATCGGTTTGGCGGCTTTCGGAGCAAACACTGATACAAAACAAACTTTACCTTTTGGCATTAACCTGCCAAATCTTGGAAATTTAGGCTTCAACAGGGTGCTTTCCCGCGGTATAAACTTCATAAAATCCTTCATGCCCTAAGGTCATTGACTTTTGAAAACTCAGGTGCTAGGATAAGTGGGCTTTACAAGATATGCTTATAAAACCGCAAACCACAAACTTCGCAAGAATCCGCGTGTTAGGTGTAGGCGGAGGAGGAATGAATGCCCTTAATTCTATGATTTCTACGGGCACAGTAAAAGGTGTTGATTTTATTTCTGTTAATACTGATGCTCAAGTACTTCTTCTGTCTCAATCTCCGACAAAAATTCAAATCGGGGAAAATCTCACAAAGGGTTTGGGCTCAGGGGGAAATCCGGATATCGGAAGACAAGCAGCTGAAGAATCGTACGAAAAAATAAAAGAATTTATCGACGGATCGGATATGGTTTTTATTACGGCGGGAATGGGCGGAGGAACAGGAACGGGAGGAAGTTCAGTAATTGCACGAGCCGCAAAAGAAATTGGAGCATTAACTGTTGGAGTGGTAACTAAGCCTTTTGCTTTTGAAGGAACAAGGCGCATGGTGACCGCAGAAGACGGGATAGAAGAGTTAAGGGATAAAGTAGATACACTTATCGTTATTCCGAATCAAAGAATTTTGGACGTTGTGGACAAAAAAGCATCTCTTATAGAAGCATTCAGAATTGCGGATTCGGTTTTGACGCAGGGAGTGCAGGGAATATCTGATTTAATCACAATTCCGGGACTTATTAATGTTGACTTTGCGGATGTAAAAACAATTATGAGTAATGCCGGCTCTGCTTTAATGGGAATTGGTACAGGATCCGGAGAAAATAGGGCTCAGGTTGCAGCCCGTGCTGCGGTTGCATCTCCCCTCTTGGAAATTTCCATGGATGGGGCAAGGGGAGTGCTGTTTAATATTACCGGCGGACCGGATTTGACAATGACGGAAGTCGATGATGCTGCCAAAATTATTTCTTCGGCTGCTGATCCTGACGCTAATATTATTTTCGGTGCAACGATTGATGAAACAATGAAAGATCAAATAAAAATTTCGGTCATTGCAACGGGTTTCGATCATACCAGGCAAACTCTCAAAGAATTTGTTAGACCCATAATAGAAGAGGTAAAGCCGAAACAGGAATTGGCAGACGACACTGAACAGGCGCCAAAACCACAGGAGTCACCGGCTGATGATGATTCCGACGAGGCTTGGGATATTCCCGCGTTTTTACGACAAAGGAACTAAAATCTAGCTTCTTAACTTCTTATTAAACACCTGAAAGGGTGTTTTTTTTATGTCTTGAAAGGGCGTAGCTTAAGAGGGGAAAATACTTGCATTTGAGGCTAAATTTTGATATATTATTATTCTTCACGATAGTATTTCCTCTTTTACAAGCTACTCCCGAAAGGGAGTATGAAAATAAACGAAACAGATTTTCTCTCATTTATTACGATCAAGAAAAGTTTAGCGACTCAAAGTATAAGACATTGTAGAATTAGATTTAGAGTTATTAACAGGTGGTTGGGAGAAAGAGAACTAACAAAGCAACTCGTTGAAGAGTTCTTTATGGAGTATAGGAATAAAGGGAGAGGGAATAACTCACTTAATACCTACTATTTCGTATTCAGACAGCTTAAGGATTATTGTATTGATCGTGGGCTACCCTCTAGTTTCCTTGATGGTTTTTCTTCATTTAAGAAAACTAAGCCTGATATATTGATATTTACATTGGAGGAAATTGAGAAAATTTTAAATCAAAGATTGACCTATGGAAAATTAGCAGGGGTGGACTGTAACTTCTTGGATTTCCGTTATAGAACGCTAACAATGTTTATTGCTTATACGGGTTGCCGGTACTCTGAGGCGGCTAACTTGCGAATAAAAAGACTAGATCTGAGTGCAGGAAGAGCAATTTTTATTAACACTAAAACAAATGAGAATAGAAGTGCATATTTTACAGATCCATTAAAAAGTAATTTAAAAAAGTTAATCGAGGGGAGGAGTATGGATGATTTCGTATTCCGTAACTCGAGAGAAAAACAAGCGCGTGTGACAGAATATAGTAACGACTTAAAGAAGCGAGCGAAAGTTGCAGGAATAACTAAGCGGGTATTTCCCCACAATTTCCGTCATTCATATATAACTCATTTATTAGAAGCAGGAGTACCAATTACAGAAGTTGCTTCTTTGGTAGGACACAAGGATATTCAAACCACCTATTCAACTTATATGCACTTGGCGGATAAAACTCTGGAGAGAGCGGCCATGAGGCACCCAGCAGTACGAAAAAATGTTGCGCCCATAGAAATATTAAGAAATCTTAAAGAGATGATAGAAAACCAACACTATGAAAATGACTTAAGGTTTAATTATGAAATTCATCAAGGGCAAGATAGTTTGAATATTAAGTTAAAAATAAAATAGTAGTTTTAATGCTACTATATTGCAATATTGAATAGGACGGTTGTATACTTGACTTATGAAAATTAATGAGTTCGTCGCGAATGTTCTTAAAGATATTAATAACGGAATAAAGGAAGCAGAGGAACATGCTAGCAGAAATTATAGTGTAAATGATAAGGGGGTTAGTTTTGATATTGCTGTTACTGCCCAAGATTCTTCTTCTGCGTCAGCGGAAGGACAAGCTAAAGTAGGATTTGTTCAAGTTTTGGGAGCAGGGGTAAGCGCTAAACTAGAAAATAAAAAGGAAAATGGTGAAATTAGCAGGATACAATTTACTATTTACGTGCCTACGCAGACTAAGGAAGAAGAAGCGGAAAACGTGAGACAGATTCAACAGGCAAATGAAAGACAGCGTGAGAGGGGATTCGGATATTAAAAAGGGCTTAGATTTCTCTAAGCCCAGTCTCTTTACAAGCTACTCCAACTATTTCTTCACGATAGCTAAGCGCTTTTTTTACTTGTTTCGTATTGCACTACCGCAATGCTTAGGCTGTGTTACTATATACGCCTAAGCATTCTCGCTAACGCGAGAATTGCTTAAATCTGTATTTACAACTTGTTCACTGGGAATGTCCAAAGAGAAGGTGATGGGTAAGTTTAATTGAGGTAATCCAACGCCTGCATTTTTTAAATCACGTTTATATCTCCAAATAGTTGAAGGATTGTAATGGTCTTTATATATCTGTTTAAAATTAAGCTTAGAGGAAACACAGAGTTTGTAATAGGCAAACAAATCTACTATTCTATTATTTCTAAATCCAGCAGAACAAATTTTTGAATGAACTTGCTGATCATCCATGACTGACTTATCCAAGTTAATAAGAAGTCTATTAAGATACTCGCTAAGTATATGTTCTAGGTTTTCTTTATCCAATAACTCCTTGTAGGTCAGTATCTTTTTTCCCCAAAGATCTTTTAATTGCTCTTTTCTCATTGTAATTTCAAAACGGAGAACTCCTTCTGATAATGCAAAAATTCTATTGGCAAAATCATGTTTGCCTGCTCTATTTAATTGATGAAAATCATGTTGGATAAATTCCGGTTTTTTGAGATAAAATTTGAGTGAGAAATATCTTCCACGCCACATTACGGAGTCGTTATATAAATACTTTGATTTCCGCGGGTAATCAAAAGTTTTTAGAACGGATAACGCTCGAACAGCCGTAGCTTGGTCTTGATACTTCCAGGCATAGCATAAATCCAATCGTTCAAGAGACCAATTCATATAAGGGGGGAATTCACCGTAATGATCCTGAAGGCAGTCTTGTAGCCGTTGCAATACTATCTCTACCTGAGAAGGATAGAGAAGTTCTACGTTATTACCTAAATAAAATTTAGGAAGTGACAATTCAACATTTGCATGTTGGGTGTCAAATATTCTAATCGTAATTTTTCTATCGTAGCTTCCTATCTCAATGTCGTTATTTACAATTCGGAATTCAACAATGTTGTTCTGATTGTTTGTTTTTACTATCTCATGGCTCTTTTTAAGTATTAAGTTGAATTGTTTCTCCGACAAAGGAATTTTAAATTTTACTGTATCAATCATGGGAGGATTATCTTTCCTTGGGGGATTAAGAAACAAGTTAAGAAATGAGGCGAAATTAATTAATGTTTATAAGTCTATAATAACCTTTTCCATTAGGCTCTATTTTTAATGGTAGTTTTCTTCTTTCAATCTCTTTTTGCAATTGATTTAGTATTATTCTAACGTACTGCAAGTTATTTTCTTTTTTAATTTTTTGAGAAATAATTTGAATAGATACATATTCACTATTAGCTTGAGCTAAAAGATTAAAAATTTTTCCTCTAATACTATCTTTCCTAAAAGGTAAGGAATAATTTGTTGCTGGATATATATGATTTTTCTTTAAAATCTTATTTTTTTCTTCGTTATGTGCCTTTATTAACATATCAAGTTTATTAAGTAACAATTGAAGATCATCAGGCAACTCATATCCGAGAGGCGTGTATTTAATTAGCATTTGTTGGTCTTCGTAAACACCTTTTTTAAATTGTTTC
>Ga0299915_10003807_pt1 | contig 10909 bp, 11 predicted proteins | sample RVTome_13_FD_200263 | JGI IMG/M metagenome (GOLD analysis project Ga0299915, IMG submission 200263) | Soil microbial communities from uranium-contaminated site in the Upper Colorado River Basin, Wyoming, United States - RVT92D227 (version 2) ... | reverse complement strand
TTGACCTCTTTAGCTTGTGCCACAACCCAAATCAGTCCATTATAATGCTAAAGAAGTTATGTAACAAGAACTTAAAACAACTCAAAACCAAAATTAGCAACAAAATTTCGTTACGCTACCAAAAAATGGTAATATTGTCGCAATTACTGCGCTGTGAGGAAATATGTCTTTATATTTTCCGTTACCAACTGCAATCATGCCATGCGATTGATTGTGAAACGAGGTAGTAAAAAAAGCACCATATAAAAAATCGGGCCTTGATAAACAACGACTTACCAGAGCGAAGAAATTGAATTCAAATTGGCAGAAGCATTTTCTCACAAAAGCCCCTTATTATATACTGCATTAGAAATTGATACCCCTTGAACAGATTATGATTCAGGGGATTATCTTATAGCGGGGGTTGGATTTGTTGTAGATCCTGAGCTTGTCGAAGGGTCGTAGATCCTGAGTTTTTCGAAGGAAACCAACGACCTTCGGGTTATGAGCTTTTTCAAGTTATTCTCATAATTTGTTACGAGGTGGGATATTACAAAGGGAGATAAAGTTCTGCTAAATTTGTGATAGCCCATCATGACCCATAAAGACCCAAGAAAACACAAACCCAATTGAAACAAAATTGAAACAGGGCAGAGGAACCACAACTATCTTCCAGAACCAGTGAATGAAAATCCTTATATAGAATTCTCTTATTCAAAACATTCGAAGGCATATATATCCCTACCTGGATTCAAACAGCAAAGTGAAAATTATGTAGGGGGAGATGCTAATCCATAATTAAACTCCGGTAAAACTATTTTCATGCAGAATAATGTATTGACTAAGAGACAGAAAAACCCTACCCTGGAAGTAAGCAAGGACAGTTCCAGGGTGTGCAATTCCTTAAGCGTTTTGGGCAAAAAAATAGTACTCAAATATCCTTTTTGGCCTGCTTTTTCAAACGGGCACTTCTCCTCATGAAATAAAGGATCCCCAGGATAACGGCCAGGACAATTAAAATGATGGTTAGTCGCATTCTTTTTCACCTCCTTTTGTGTTTTTCATTTTGCCATACCTGAAAAAGTCTTAAACAATGTAATAAGCGCTGGACCTAAAAGTATAACTAAAAGCTCTGGCAGAATCAACAAAACCAGCGGAAAAACCAGTTTTACCGAGATCTTATGTGCAGATTCCTCCGCCATCTGACGCCGTCTTACCCTCAGAGAATCAGCCAAGACACGGAGTGAATTGGCTATGCTGGTCCCCAATTTGTCCGTTTGAATTAACATCACCGCTAGAGTTCGAAGCTCTTCTACCCCAGTTCTTCGAGCCAGGTTCCGAAATGCTTCAGCTCTGGTTTTACCGATCAAGATCTCCTGATTTACCAGATTTAACTCCTCACTTAGGTGTCGGTGAGTTTCAGAAGTCTCCTCGGCGATCTTTTGCATAGCAGCATTTAAGCTTAATCCCGCCTCTACACATACCACCATCAGGTCCAGCATGTTGGGGACTGAACGTCTGATTTCCCACCTTCTTTGAGCAATCTTGTGCCCTACCCAGATCCTGGGTATAAATGCACCCACCAGTATGCCTGCAAAGGCGGTCAGGAATATGACAGGAGCTTCGAAGTGAAAAAAAACACCAACTAAGATACCAAGCAAACCCATAAATAAAGCTCCGGAAAGCCGAGCCCCGTAATAATTGGAAACGCTTGAAGGTCGGCGATACCCGGCCTGCGCCAGCCACATTCTGGTTCCCTTGGTCTGATCGGAACTCAGTCCCAACAAATCCATTGTCCCTTTGAAAGAGAGAGCTATCTTCTCTTTTTCCTCTTCACTACCTTTGAGCCCCTTTAATCTAAGGGCAACGGGGTCTTTCCTCCGCGAAAGAAAATATAAAATTACAAAAAAGATCAGAAAGAAAGCCAGAAAAGCAAAGCCAGTGATCAGATAGACAATCATTGAATCACCTCAAACCCGGATTTTTACTATTCGACTGATTACCCATATTCCAAAAACCTGCATAATAACAGCTGTGCCCAAAAGGTATTTTCCGGCTTTCTCCTCTATTAGAACCTTTACATAACTCGGATTGATCACCCAAATGATGATGGTTACAATTACAGGCAACAGCACCAAAACGATCCCGGAAAACCTGCCCTGGGCGCTGAAGATTCTTATCTCCTTTTCCAATCTGAATCTTTCCCTTATGGTATTCCCGATTTTATCCAGCACTTCGGCGAGGTTTCCACCGGTCTTTTTGTGAATCAAAAGCGTGGTAATGAAAAGATTTAGGTCCTCGCTTTGCACCCGCTTCCCCAAGTTGGACAAAGCTTCTATTAAGCTTATCCCCAGGTTCTGTTCCTCAAAAGCGACCGCTAATTCGATACCTACCGGATCGGGTATCTCCTTGGCTGCCATCCTCAAAGCAGATTCTAAAGAAAAGCCGGATTTCAAAGCGTTAGTAATCAGCTCTATAGCTTCTGGCAAAAGAGAGTCAAAATCCTCCTTCCTTTTTCTTCTCCTCCTGAGTACATAAAGGTAAGGCAGGATGCCGCCAATAAATGCTGCCGCTAACGCCAGCAGTATATTATGCAAAAAACTGGAAGACAAAAGGAACATCAAGCCACCCAAAGACAACATCCCCAGGATCAACGCTCCGGCTTTCATGGGAAGCCCCGCCTGATCAATAAGCTTTTGAAGATTCTGTGAAAACCTAAACTTGGATAGAATACGATCGATGGTGGGGATCTCGCTTAGTTTATCATCCCGCAAGATGGGATAGAGAATCTCCTCCTCCGGATGGGTTTCGTTAGCCAATGCATCCAATCTCGCCCTGATTCTTTTGTGCCGTGTTCCAAGCTTCTCGCTTAGTATCAAATAAACTGCTAAGACGCTTAACAGTGCAGCTGAAAAGACGGCAAAGATAATTTGTAAAAGCATATATCTCCTACTGCGGGCTGAAGAGATCCGGAGGCAGATGCACCCCCGATCTTAAAAGTCGGTCCATGAATTTGGGACGAATGCCGGTAGGGCGGAAGTTACCCAGAATCTCACCGTCTTTCCCCACACCGGTTTTCTCAAAGAAGAAAATCTCCTGCATGGTGATGGTCTCTCTCTCCATCCCGACGATCTCGGATATGCTGGAGATTTTGCGGGTTCCGTCACTAAACCGGGAAACCTGTATAACCACGTTGACAGCCGAGCTGACCAGTTCCCGGATGGCTCTTTCGGGTATATCGATGCCGGAGAGCAGCATCAAGGTCTCCAATCTCAAAAGAACATCCCGGGTGCTGTTGGCGTGGATGGTAGTTAAGGAACCGTCGTGTCCGGTGTTCATGGCTTGAAGCATTTCATATATCTCCGGTCCTCTAACCTCGCCGATGATTATTCTATCCGGTCTCATTCTCAGTGCATTCCTGACCAAATCCCTTTGGGTGACCGTCCCTCTCCCCTCTATGTTGGGGGGTCTGGTCTCCAGCCTAACGGTATGGAGCTGTTGAAGCTTGAGCTCTGCCGAATCCTCTATGGTTATGATCCTCTCCTCCGCCGGTATAAAAGCGGAGAGGATATTTAGAAGTGTGGTTTTTCCTGCCCCTGTACCACCGGAGATCAAAACGTTTAGCCGAGCCCTTACCGTGCCTTTCATAAGATCAATCATCGGAAGGGTCAACGACTTTATCTGTAGAAGATCTTCCATACTCAGCACATTCACTCGAAATCTTCTGATGGACAGTATGGGACCATCCAAAGACAGGGGAGGGATTATGGCGTTAACTCTGGAGCCATCGGGCAGTCTGGCATCCACGTAAGGGGAAGATTCGTCTATCCTTCGCCCCACTTCGGATATGATCCGGTCTATGATCTGCATGAGATGATTGTTATCTTTGAACTTGGTTTCAGTTAATTCCAGCTTGCCGTGTTTTTCGATATAGACCTGTTCGTGGGTATTAACTAGAATATCGGATATATCCGGATCATGCATATATTGCTCTATGGGACCCAAACCCAGGGTTTCACTCTGTATCTCAGTGATTAACCTGTCCTTGTTCTCGGTACTAAGAAAAAGGTCCTCCTCCGCCAGTAATTTTTCTGTAACCTCTTTTATTTGCTCCCGGAGGGTGGTTCGATCTAATGCAGCCAGGGCGGTTAAATCCAGACTGTCTATAAGTTTTTTATGCAGTTTGATTTTTAGCTCCTGAAAACTGTCTCGCCTGGCTTGAACCTCAACCGGTTCATTTTTCTCTGGCGGTTTATCTTCCGCCTGCTTCTTGTTGGTGCCAAAACGCTGTCTGAAATTCATTCAAATCTCCTCTTTTAAAAGCTTTTGTGAACTAAATCACATTAGAAAATACACTACCCATGACCCCCGCCTATGGTGGTTCGACTACGCTCCCCACCCTGAATTGATTGAAGGGCGTGATTTTCAACTTTTATCCCCTCTCCCCTTAGGGTAGAGCGGAATCTTTCACTTTTATTCTTTCAACTCTATAAATAATCTTCGGCTCCATTTGGGTATATCGTTAGCTAATTCCGTTATGCTTTTAGCCACATTGGAATCGGTCTGGTGATTAACCAGAGGGATGCCGGTATTTATGGCATCGATCACCGCCGGATAATTGTTGGGGATCACAAAGGTGATCGGATAGTTAAGAGTTTTCTCTATTTCGTCTGCGGTTATCCGGTCTTTTTTGCTGGTCCGGTTTACCACCAACTTCACCTTGTCGGGAGCATAACCTAAATCTCTGAACACCGTCAGAGTTTTTTGGGTCGCTCGGATGGAAGAAACACTAGGAACGGTTATCACTATGATATGATCGGAGATTTCAAATGCCTCCAGAGTTTTAGAATCGAAGGTATGGGGAGTATCGATGACCGCAAAGGAAAACATCGACCTTAAATGTAACAGGATACTGTTTATTTGAGAAGAGGAAATATTCTCCGAATCTGCCGGGCTCTTCGGCTCGGCTAACACATAGACACCGGACTGGTGACGGGTCATACAGCTTTGCAGCTTAACCTCATCTATCCCACCCTCTTTATTACACACGTCTATTATGTTATATTCCGAAGAAAGGTTCAAAAAGCTGCTGACGTCGCCCAGTTGAAGATCTAAATCAAGGAGAGCCGTTTTCCTGTCGTCCATCTGCGACAGTGCCACCCCCAGATTTACCGCCAGGGTGGTAACTCCCATTCCTCCCTTCTTGCTGAACACCGATATTATCCGACCAACTTTGGGTGCTTGAACCTTGATTTGTTCTTTTATTTTTAGTGCTTTCTCAATCGCGACCTTCAGCTCATCTAAGTCTAAAGGTTTACTCAGGAACTCGGAAGCCCCCGCCCTCATTGCCGAAATGATTAGCTCCGGAGTTTTTGCTTCCGAGCTTACAAAGATAGAAAGGTTGGGGAGCTCCATTTTTATTCGTTCTGCTGTTCTTAATGTCCTGGAAAAATCTCGAGGTAGTTCCAAAATCAGGATATCCGGTTTTGTCCGCCGCACCTCTTCAAAAACCTCCTCAGTTCTCTTAATCTCGGAGACCAATTTCACGTTATTCATCTGGCTGAACTGGTTCTTCAGCATTTTCCGCACAGCCCCATCTGTATCCGCTACTGCTATGGAGAGTTTTTCCGTCATATTTTTCCTATTTTAATTTTCGTTCAATGCAGGGAGGGCTTATGTGAGCATCCGCATCCATGCTTTAAGCTCGGTTGCTTATATTTTTTGATTCAAATCAGAAACTCTCTTGCTTTTCCTAAACCCAATAGGGGTAACAGCAATAATTTCCTCATTCCACCAAAGATGAGCTGTATATAAAATTCTCATCTGCTAAATCTATAAATCGACCTATAATATTACCTTTATTATCGTAACCTTCGAGAAAAACAACGAGGATCTTTACCACAGTCACCCATCCAGGACCGCCACCCGGTTCCACACCTATAGTTGGATCAAAAGCTGGACACTTAATGATTCGAGGGCTCACCCCTTCACAACATCCGTTGCAGCCGGCATTACAGCATGAGCCCGCAACAGAATCCGCCACGTCATCCCAATATGCCCCCGGATCTAGATTGATAAGATCGTTAAGACCCTGTTTGGTCGGACCAACCATCCCGCCTGGTTCTATTTCGAGTCTATCCCCTATATGTACTGATAAGCCGGGGTGGCTGCAGCATCCCGCTATCCCTTCACGATAGTCATCTGCTCCCTGGTCTCCTGGATATCTTATAGGATAGTACCAACCCATTTTGAAATCAGGATCATTAGGATCTCCTAGATATAATATCACCGTATCTCCGATGTCATCCTGTGACATATAGCCGGTGGTAACTGGATCGTAATAGTCGCCGCTCTCCGGATTCCAAAAGCCATCTCCGTTTGCATCAAACCACCGGTCGGGCGGGCTAAAAGGCTTCAGACACTTGGCCCCGCACGTAGCCGTGGCTCTTGCCCGCATCTCCCCCTCGTTCTCACCACCCAAAACCTTCATAAAATATAGCGACACAGGGTCGCCGGTTGCCTTGGTGCGGTGTGTGACTACAGTGATGCGCTGGGAGTCGGGGAAAGTCACGTCGCTTTCGCTGATAATCACAGAACGCTGTATGTCCTGCACCGCCACATTCAGCCCGGCTATTCTTATCGCTTCTGCTCTGGCAGAATCCTGATCGCCCGTGTCGCATAAGGTCTTCGCTCCGGCTAAGGCGGCCGCATCCGCCGCATTTTGAAGCTGGGTTTTCGCCAGTTGAATCATAGACATATCAATAGCCAAAACTGCAAAGGCAAAGATCATCACCAGGGCGATGGCAACCATTATCATGGTCACCCCTTTTTCGTCTTTGAAAAATTTCTTACGATTTCTCATAGCCAAACCTCCGGACTAAAAACTCAACACACTCTACTACTGCTTATCATTCTGAGCTTAGCCCTGTACCGAATGATGCAGGGCGCTGCAAAGAATCTGATTTGAGATGTTTCGCTTCGCCCTATACCATCTGGTATAGGACTTCGCTCAACATGACATATCATATACAATTTCAATTCTCACAGGGGCATATCCATAATCTTACTTACCTTTTTTGCTATCGTTATTCTCCCTTTTGTTCTTCTCCCCCTTGGGTCGGCGGAACCATCTCCTCTTTTTTCCCGGGAAGAGGAGGTATCACCTCGTTTTTTACCGAAGCGATGATCCGGGGGGAAACTATGATCAATAGCTCTGTTTCGGATTTGGTAGTCTCTTTTTTAGTGAACAGGAAATTGAGTATAGGGATATGGCCCAAAATCGGAACCCGCTTTATGGTTTTGGTCTCTTCGGAGGAAAGCAATCCCCCCAAAACGACGGACTGCTCGGAATTCAACTCCACGGTGGCCTCCGCTTTGCGGGACCTGAGAGCGGGTATGACATACCCCCCGAATATAACCTGGTTGGTGTAGTCTAAACTGGAAACCTCGGGAGAGATCTTCAGATTGATCAGATTGGTATCGACTATGGTAGGTAGAAAATTCAATCTAACCCCATATTCTTTCCATTGGATAGTCACGGAAGGAGCCCCGCCCGCACCCACTGACTGCGCAATGGGGATGGGAATTTCTCCCCCCACCAGAAAACTGGCTTTCTCGCCGCTTAAAGTAAGCAGCTGAGGATTGGCTAAGAGATTCAAGTCGCCGTTCTGCTGTAATGCTTTAATGATAGTGGAGAACTCCTTTTTGTCACCCAGCCATTTGATCACACCGGTTATACCATCTTGAGCAAAAAGCTCCTGGCTCTGTGGATCAGGGGAAGAAACCTGTCCCCCGTAAGAACCCACAATAACCTTATCTCCGTTCCGGATGTTATGCCGGGGATCGGAGTCAGATATCAAAAAGTCCAGCCCGTATGCGCTGAGTGCGGTTTTGTTAACCTCCCCTACCTGCACCTCCAAAACCACCTGTTGTCCGGAGATGTTGCGCTCCACTTTCACATCATACTGGACATATTTCTTGGACTCGCCCCACACCACCAAAGAAGTAACACCCACTTCCTTGCCAATTACCACCAGATCGGTCGGGGTGACCGAGACCACATCCGCAATATCCTGGTTTGCTAAGGAGACTGTTAGTATCTTCTCCGGATAGCTCAAAACTATGGATTTTCCTTTTACCACTCTCAAAAGACGCTGTTGTGCCTCTATGTTTGGGGTTAAAAACATTATTAGAAAAAACACCGTGGTAATGAGAAACAGTATCCCGGTAACTTTTTGAGCTTCATTTTTCAATTTCATGCTCCTTTTTATGAAATCCATTTCGTTTGACATTTTCTTTGAAAGTCAATTTTCCTTTTATTTCTTCTCCTCAGGCATGGCCGGAGCCTCTTTTTTCTTCGTACCTCCCTTGATCATGGTAAGAGAATCCGGCTTTACCGGTGCTTTCGGAACCTCTTTGGGTCTTACCGCCACCTTGGGTGCAGGTTTCTGCGCTTTTTCCCCTTTCAATATTTCTGTCGTTGTGACGGGCTCAACCTTTGACGTGTCTTCATCTGTCGGGTTTCGCAGAGCCAATTGGAGTTTACCCTCATTGGAGGCTAAAGCCAGCGATTGCGCACCCTCCGGATCCACCAGCAGAGTTACCGCTGTTACGGTGATAACCTTATTATCCTTCTGTTGTGTTTTCTCGCCGGCTGCCAGGACTTCAATATTCTGGAGGATGGTTTTGGCTATGCTCTCGTAACTATTCTGGCTATAACGATTGACTGTCAGGATGACGTCCACCCTGTCACCGGGGAGAATGAAGCCGGAGACTCCTGAGACTTTGTCTACCTGAATTGAAGAAGCCCGCATATTTTCTCTTATCAAAAGCGAAAGCCCTCCTCCCTTGGAGGAGAGTTTGGATTCTAAGATCGGCTCATTCTCTATCAGGAATACCTTGGTAACTTGCCCCAAAAGACTATCCGTGACTTCATAGGAACCTTTGGGAACGCTCTCCGCGGGGAACATGACTACTTTCATGTCCTCCGGTATCAAGGTTTCACCAAAAGTTAGATCTTTTGCTGAGACGACTACCGGTTTTAAATTCAATGCTCTTTGACCGGTCTCACCTTTCAGATACATATAGGTAAGGCCACCGGCAACAGCGGCAAATGCAATGGCAAGAAAGACGACTAAAATTATTCCGATTCTTCGCATTATTCAATTCCCTCCTCTGGTCAGAATTCTAACTGCAATATAACAAGATTTCTTCACCCCTCGTACTTCAGATGCAGTAACCTGCTTAAACTATCTACGTTTCACGCCTCATCACCGTGGTCCCCTTCAGCTCCCAGATGTTAGGTCCCAAGAAATCCAGGATTTTTCCGCTCAATACGTGAAAATCGTAAGTGACAGTAACCTTTACGCTTTGGTAGGCGGAGGTGGTATCTATGGTTACCGCCTTCGGTGTTATGTTGGCTGCTGCCAAAACTGAATCGACCCTGGCTGATGCAGAGACGGGATCGGAAGTTACGGCATACAATCTCGCTCCCTCGCGAGAAGCGGTACTGAGCATATTAGAAATCATGATAGCTCTGCCGAATTCGGTAATCCCGAACAAAACTAACAGCAAAACAGGCAGAACCAGAGCAAATTCGATTATGACTTGGCCTTTCTTATCTTTTAGAAATAGTTTTCTCATATATAACTCTGTATTAACATACGCTGCTCTAAGAAAAACCGCAAGAGAAAAATGCAGCGGTCGGATTTATTCGACCGTATGCGGGCTTGATCCTTCGGCAAGCTCAGGATGGTGAACAAAGTCGAACCATGAATCAAGCCCTTACAATTGCTACAATTACATTACACTAACTTTCCAGCAACCAAATAAATAAATGTTCCTAATCCTATCGCTATACCGTAAGGTATCGCTATGCTCTTTTTGAAAAGACCAGCTCCGGCCATAGGAGCGCGAAAAAGAAAGACACATTTCAAAAGAAGCCAAACCTTCTTCAGAGTTTCAACCAAGCTTTTATTGGCAATTGCCACCGCGAGCGCGATTGCTCCGCCAACTAAAGTGGCATAAAGAAACACATTCAGTATGGTATAACTTCCCAAAAACGCTCCCAAAGCCCCCATGAATTTCACATCCCCGCCCCCCATTCCACCCAGAAGATAAGGCAGCATCAAAAGACCCATCCCCACCAAAAGACCACCCAGCGAGAATAATAGTCCATTCCAGCTATTGCCCAGGAAGTTTAAAAAGAATCCCAGGACAATAGCCGGAAGGGTAAGACAGTTCGGGATTTTTCGCCAGCGGAAATCCGAATATATTGCAAGCGCTACCAAAAAGACCACAGCAATCAGAACCGGTTCCTTTGCGTTAACTAATAGATTCATTATGTATCTCGTTTGCTAAAGGACAGAAGTCGAGTGTTTTTTCCTCTCGACTTCTGTCCATTCAAATCCATTTGAAGATAAAAAGCCATTACGGAGTCAGAGCATCTTCCACATTCTGGTATATCGTGTTTACCAGTGGACCAATTGCCTTAATTACAACAATCGCCACGATCGATATGAAAGCAGCCAGAAGCGCATACTCGACCATGTCCTGTCCTCTTTCATCTCTGAGGAGTCTCTTCAACATCTCTCATCCCTCCTTTCATTCAGTTATAGTGTTTCCGAACTGTCAACTGACATTACACCTTCATTTCCTTTTTCTCTAATTTCTAAAATTTACATTCGGGATTCGGATAACATCTTCGGTATATTAACTTTGGTTTATATAAAAAGCTCAAACTAGTCAATGTCGTTTACCTATGGATTAAACGCTGCCTTGACCGACTCATAAAGAGGCACAAACAGCGGCCCAATCAGCTTGATGGTGGCTAAAGCGACAATCGATACAAAGGCAGCCAAAAGGCCGTATTCCATCAGATCCTGACCTCTTTCGTCTACAAGCAGCTTTCTTAGCAACCGGTTATCCCTCC
>Ga0299915_10003805_pt1 | contig 10911 bp, 8 predicted proteins | sample RVTome_13_FD_200263 | JGI IMG/M metagenome (GOLD analysis project Ga0299915, IMG submission 200263) | Soil microbial communities from uranium-contaminated site in the Upper Colorado River Basin, Wyoming, United States - RVT92D227 (version 2) ... | reverse complement strand
GTGTTATTATCAAAATATTGGTTTAAAAAACGGCTATCACCACAGATTAGATGCTTCGGATCTAACTTAATATTAGATTCTTCTAACAATCTTTTTTCTGTAATTTCGCACCATTTTGGTGATAATTCAACACCAAAACCTTCTCTATCTAATTCGACACATGCCTTTAATGTTGAGCCTATTCCCAAAAATGGATCAAGAACTTTTCCATTTCTTTTAGTAAAAAACTTTATAAGCTTCATTACATCAGTAAATGAAAAAGGTGCTGGGTGCATTTTCTCATATTTAGCCTCGGGACTACCTGCACCAAGTCCTTTTTGAAAGAAAAAACTCTTGGTTTCCTGAATCCATTCTATAGATGTCAGATCGTTTAATTCATTTCTCTGATCAATCGTGGACAATTTTTCCTCTATTATAGATAACTCATGCATTCATTTTAGTTTTAAGATAATTAACTTTCCTTTCAGCAGCTTTTAAAATTTTAACATCACCCTCTTCTTCGATAATTTTATAAGCAATTTGATCGCTTAAGCATTCCGAATAAAGGAACTCCTCATTTTGTTCATAAAGCTCAGCTAATTTCCTAATTTGCTTTTTTGTAGGATGTCTTTCATTCCGTTCTATTTTCCCTAGCAAAGAAGGATCAATGTCCAATTGAGCAGCAACTTTTCGTAGTGGTAAACCATGACTTTCTCTAAGTTCTCGGATATATTCACCAAATGTTAGAATTTTTTGCTTTGTCATGATGTTAAAATCAACTGATATAAAGATAAGGACTTAAATCGTTAGGACAATAATTGTCCTCATAGTAGTTTTCAACAATCTTTTTTGAGGAATGTTAATTACAGAAATTGAATCGACAGTTTTGATTTTCGGTTTGTTGCTAACTTATTATATGTGTACTTTTTGTACATCTAAACAACCGATTCGGGTGTTTAGATGTACTTTTATGATTACTATTTGCATCTTGTAAAAGTATTCTTTAACAATCTTATTGTGACCTAAATGTAACGAATTTGTTTATAATTTTAAATTCTCAAATGGACTTTTTATTTTCTCAATGCTTTTCTCTGTTACATGAGTGTATATTTCAGTGGTTTTACTGCTTTTATGCCCCAATAATTCCTGAATAAATCTCGGATCTACCCCGTTTTCTAATAAGTGTGTTGCGAAATCAAAAAATTTCTCCTGGTTAATATCAAAATATCTATCTATCGCTGTCATGATTCAGTATTGTGCACAACATAATAGGATTTTATGTCCGGTTTCCATAAAGTTATGTCGTTGTATCAAAAGTAATTAAATTTTGTAAAGGTTAATAGGAAGCAGTGAAGGAATTGGACATAAAATTTAGTTGGACTGAGTCGCAGTATAGGGTGTTCGATTTTGATAAGGACTTACTATTTTTAGTTTTCACTTGGTTAATCCCATAAACTTGGATATTTGGCATGTATTGGTTATGGAGTTTAAGCTTATTCATTGGTTTTTGGATCCATTCAGGCATATGCGCTCCTTTACAATAGCCTTGCTGTTGTTTGATGATCATATTGTATGTAAAAGAACTTCCGTTAGAACAATTGTTTTGGCGGAGGGTGTAATGGACTTAATGGTTTTCATCGGCCTCCATAATCCTGCTTTCCGATATTGCCACCCGATGGGTATACCGCCCAAGATAAGTTATTACCTGTCCTGGCCCGGCAAAACACTTTTTGCAATATACCACCCAATCTTTTTTGTAGAGTTCATTTTTAAGCCTCGCCGGCGTTATCAGTTCAACTTCTACTAATAGGCAATTCGTCTAACTTCCTTATGAAGAACTTATATTCATCATCTCATCCCTGTATTAAATCATTCTCTCTTTGATTAGAATGAACTTACAACCAAAAGGGCTTTGTTAAAATTAGTAAATATTTTATTGTGAGACAGAAGGGAACAGTTCTTAAACACTGATGGATTGTTTGTTGCAGATGTGGTAAGCCCGACTTTTCATTCAATGCCAGCGTTGCCGGATTCTACTTTGCCATATCAACAACAGTCCGGTCTCCAGCATTATAATAATCAGGGACTACCGGAATGTTTTCACCATTTCGCTCAAAACTCTTCATGTATTCAATCAGGGCAATCCATTCCTTGGCCTCCTGAATACCTTCTTTTTGCTGATTTACGTCAATAAGCTGGTTTTTCATATCTGTTACGGGCCTGCCGTATTTGTCTTTTGGGACAACCTTTACCAGTCCGTGGCTCATTTTTTTAATTTCACCAATGAAACTCAGCAGATAGGTATTGGCAGTAACACTATACAAGGTTGTTTTTTTCTTTGAATAATCAATCTCTTTTCCGTTTATTTCCACCTTTTGGACCTTTCTTAGAAAGCCCTTCCCGGAATCGATGTATATTTTTATTCCGGAGAAGTAAATAAAACCATCACCGCCTTTCCCCCTGGATATTATCAGGATTTCCATGAGTTTCTTCACTTCATGGGCAGTTAAATGGATCTTTGCAAGCGGATAGCCTGGTACAACATCATAGCCCTTACCCAGCGACATTACCCTGAATACATCAGCCACACTTATCAATCCCTTAATACCTTTCAGCATATCCTCCCTGATGGTCCCTGAGGCAACCAGACTGAAATCGGCATGATTTCCGGTACTTTCAAGATAATATTTTGATGCATCAGCAACAAAAGGACCTAAATTGCTGCTTTTTAAATCGGTATAGTCGCATTTGATATCGAAATTCAGCTTTCCGACAGTCTGCCTGTAAGTGAGACCTGCTGATGCCAGGTATTCCTTGTCAATATAATCAATACACTTCTCAATTTTGTTGAAAACAGCACTGTCACCTTGTATTTTGTCATCAATTGCCAGCAGGTTGAATTTAAATTCGGCAATTTTCCCGTCCCGGTACCGAAGTTTTATTTCCCCTACATGCGATGCATTGCTACCGGCCTGAACAATGTAAGTGTTTCCGGCTTTGATAAAACGGGGGGTTTTAACATGCGTATGCCCGCTGATAATGATATCGACCAGGGGTACTCTTTCTGCCAGATCAATATCCTCACCGGCATATCCATTGTTTTGCAGGTGAGGGTATATCCCGCCATGGGAGAGTAAAATTACCAGGTTAACCTTTTTTTCCGTTTTCAAAAAGGCGGCCATTTTCGCAGCCACTTTCTCCGGATCGGAAAATGAAACAGGCTGACTGGCAGGTGCGACCCTGGCTGCATCAATACCAACCAGGCCGAATATTCCTATTTTTATCCCATTCTTCTGGATAATTGAATAGGGTTGTATCGATTTATTCTGAAACAACTGCTCCAGCTCATCATCTTCACCCGATTCCTTGCTGAAAATCATATTTGAAGCCACTACCTGGGGATAACCTCCTTTTTCTCCGGCTGATTTCAATACTTTGGCAAGGTTTCCGGGACCGAATTCAAATTCATGGTTGCCTAATGTAATATAATCATAGCCGATCTGCTTCATCAGGTTTAACTGAAATCCGGTTTCTTCTTCCGCAACATGAAATAAACTTCCCATTAGAAAATCGCCTGCATCGAGTATCAGCGTTCTGTCGGGCGATTCTTCCCTGACTTGCTTGAATAATGCTGACAGGCGTGCGAAACCTCCGGAGGTGCTGTCGTTTCCGGTAACCAGGGGTGAATATTCACTTTCCGGACCAAATCCGGTAAGTTTGGAGTGCATATCGTTGGTATGAAGAATGGTTAATTCCTGCCCTGATAAGAGCCCGCCAGATGATAAAAAGGCTAAGAAGATGAATACAACATGGTAAATCCTTTTCATATACTTGGTTTTTGGTGAATACTTGAATCTTGAAGGATAATTTATCTGAACATAATGCACCTATTACCAAATCCGATTCAGATTATAAACAATAACGTCACTGCTCTCTATCACACCGTCGTTCTGAAAAAAGGTAAACCGGTTAAAATCTACATTGGGGAAAAAGGTTGCGGTCATTGAAGTGTTTCCACTGTCAGCAAAAAGTTCCAGGGAGGAATGGTCAAGGAACAGATGCATTTGAAGAATACTGTCGCTTGCTATCCGCGGCGCAAAAAGTTCTTTGGTGTATGCCGGGGAAAAATCCGTTTTTCCCGAATAAGTCCGGTTGATGAAGTACCGGTTACGGGAAACATCATATCCAACCTTCAGTTCCTCGTTCAGCCAGTTTGCAAAAATAAGCCCGAACTCTTTCGTGGAGGTACCGGACAGATTCACCCTAAGTTCAATCTCGTTCAGACCTGTAATGGGTATTCCCTTTACCGAGTCCGGTTTAAGAGATCTTATTTTTTTCCTCAATTTTTCCAGTTCCTTGACCGGATTCAGACACAGTCTCAGGCCATTGCCGGTTCTCTTTAATGAAAGGGTCCGGGGCAGGGTCATGGCGCTTCGCCATTCAACCGTAGGTACAACTTGCGCATATGCCCAGTTGTTCATCCAGCCTAAGAAGATCCGTCGTCCATCATCTGCCGGTATACCCGACCAGGTAACCCCTGCATAGTTATCCGGACCATAATCCGGCCAAAGCACTGTATCCCCCGGATTATCATTGATAAACTCACGACCATTGAATTCCCCTGTAAAATATTGCGTGCCGGAACCGCCGTTAGGTGCTCCGGGATTTATATTCACCAGCAGGATCCATTTTTCCATATCCTCTGCCTGTAAGGGAAACAAATCAGGACACTCCCATACTCCGCCATGGGCACCGGCTTCCGCACCAAACTCACTCAGGTATTTCCACTTCAGCAGATCAGCGGATCCGTAGAACATTACTTTTTGTCCGGCTGCCAGTACCATGATCCATTTCTGCAATTTCCCGTACCAGATGACCTTGGGATCCCGGAAGTCTTTTTCTCCCGGATTGACGACCACGGGATTCGATTTATATTTGATGAATGTCCGGCCCATGTCATGACTATAAGCTATGCACTGATTCTCATAATCAGTCCTGCCTTCCCTGAACCGGGTTTCGGAATGCTGCGTAAATACGGCTATCATGGGTGGATGTTTTCCCTGCTGGAGTCCTGATGTATTGTTCTGGTCTATTACCGCACATCCTGAAAAAATATAGCCCAACGAATCAGGATAGAGCGCTATCGGAAGGTTTTCCCAGTGAACCAGATCCTTGCTCACGGCATGTCCCCAGTGCATGGGTCCCCAGACGGAACTGTCAGGATAGTGCTGGTAGAACAGGTGATACTCCCCCTCATAGAAAACCAGACCATTGGGATCATTCATCCATTTTGCCGGCTGAGAGAAGTGAAATTGAGGACGGTGTTGCTCCTGATAAAGCATGGATGTCTTTTCCTTTTTACAGGCCGGTATCAGGAGTAACGGTATTCCCAAAAGCCAGCAGATGGTCTTTACAGTAATCATGAATTTTTTATGCTAAGATTAACTCTTTCTTTCGGGCACGAAGAAATCCTCAGGCTGCAGATTACAGCTTCTGGCAACTTCTTTGCAATATGCCAGCCGTCCGGCATTACTGTTCCTTGAATCGGATCCGAAGGTGAATTTCAATCCCTGTTCCTTAGCCATCCTGATGAATTTCTCATGGGGCGTATGGGCCATATCATTAATCTCAATGGCTATGTTCCTGACTTTGGCAGCCGATATGATCTGCTGCATGCGTTCCTTTGTCCACAGGGTATAGTAATCCCTTGCAATACAAACCGGCAGAAACAACGGCCAGCCAAAAATGGTGATGGGTTCTTTATTCAGAATATTCAGACTGTGCTCCATGTACTTTTCCATGAAGGCATCAGTATCCTCCACATAGGTTTCCAGTTGCCAGATCCTCTGATACTGACCATCGCCGAGAGGAATTGTCTGCGGATCCATCAATACATAATCAAGCTTGGCCAGCATGTCGGGGGAGAAATTTTTATCCCAGCCTGTTATCATGGGCTGAAGTCCTACAAATACCGGGAACTTTCTCAGCTTATCAATGTATTTTTTCAGATCGGTATCATCTCTGATGGCCCATGCGGCAGGATGTTCCACAATACCGAATTTCACTTTTCTTTCTTCGGCCAGCTTCATGGCCTGCTCAATGGTGAACTGATCCGTAATATGGACATGCAGATCCATCAAAGGGAAATCATAGTTATCGCCTGTAAACAAATTAGCCGTTAATGGTGTTGCAGCGATCATGCCGGCTGCCAGGCCTGTGTTTTTTACAAAAGTTCGTCTTTTCATTTTATTGTAAGTATTAATTGGATGAATTATTGATGATTAAAAAATAAAAGGCAGAAACATATTACTCCTGGTCATATATTCTTTGTACTGGTCACCGAAATAAACGGTGCATTCCTTTTCATCAAGACGGGCGGTAAGATACAGAAATACTGAGGTAATCACTGAAATTATCATCAATCCCACAGTGATATGCTTGAAGAAAATACCCCAAGCCAGGTATAACAATGAGGCATAAAGCGGATGCCCTCAATCACCAAGTATCCCGAAGCAAGCAACAGCGTCCATGATACAAGCTGCGGTATGCCGGCCGGATCAACAAACCAGTACCTCAAGTTCCTGATGGCCAGCCAAAGGATACCTTCCCAGGCGAAGAAACGGTAAAAACCGTGGCTCCTGACCTTGAAAAGGGAGCGCCAGGAAATCACGATCAGAGGCACACTTAGAATACCAAAAACGACTAAATCATGCATGACGTTTTAATTAAATGGTTATACAGGCAGCCTGTAATAAGGAAGTGTCAGCGCAGGCTGAAAACCCAGCTTCTGCGCCAGCTTATATGATCCTGTATTTTCCAGGCGGCACGACCATACCGGTTCATAATCATTTTCAAGGCAGTAATCGATCAGGGCCGAACAGGTAAACAGGGCCAGGCCCTTACCCCGGTATTCTGATACGGTCTCAATACCCAGTTCCAGATAGTCTTCTATTATATAAGCAGAATAGGCGGTAGAAACGGGCCGGTTCCCGATAACCAGACTGAAGCCGGTTCCATTCTTACAGAAATCCTCTGCACAGTCCCAGAAGTATTGCGGAACCACGCTGCCCTGCATCTTTTCAAATAATTCCCTGTCGGTACATACAATTTGATATTCACAAGAGCTCAGGCTCCCCTTTAAATTCAGGTATATTTCCTTGTTGAATCTGAAATTCACCCGGGTGTTCTCTTCAATAATACCTGTTTCAATATCACCCTGGTTAGCACCGGATGCAACAAGTCTGTCACCAAGCAAGGCTGAAAGCAAAGTATTCCATTCCCCGGGATAGGCCTGTAACCACTCAACCTTATTGCGACGTTTGTGCGTATTGAACAGGTAATCCAGCAGCTGCAGGTTAAAATCCCCGTTCCCGGCTTCACCAAAAAGCAAGGATATGCCATAAGGGTGCACAATATAAAAAGCCTGCGGCCTTTCGGTATCATCAACATAAACTAAACCAGTCACATGCTTTTCAACCACCGCACGTGCAAACAGGTTGTTAATCCTGATGCTCATAAGCGATTCTTTCACCAGGTCATAGCTGTTTCTGTCGAGTAATATCATAGGCGCTGTATTGTTCTGTCATCCTGCTACTCTCCAAATTTACATTTTTTTGCATGATATGGCAGCGGATGAAAGGTTAACTTTCCTCATTTCCGTGCATGAAATAATACACTAACTTTAAGGTGCCCCAAATGTCAGTGAATCTCAACATGATTCAACTCATCGAATGTGTTCCTAATTTCAGCGAGGGATGCGACATGCAGCTCATAGGCAGGATTACTGCCGAAATTGAAAAAACAGTTGATGTCCGTCTGCTGGATGTAGATCCTGGTAAAGCCACTAACCGTACCGTGGTTACATTTGTGGGACCACCCGAGGCAGTTTGCGAGGCAGCTTTCCGGGCAGTGAAAAAAGCATCGGAACTTATTGACATGCGGAAACACAAGGGTGCACATCCACGTTTCGGGGCCACGGATGTATGTCCCCTGGTACCGGTAGCCAATATTTCCATGGACGAAGTGGTGAAATATGCCCGTATGCTGGCACAAAGGATAGGCGACGAGCTGCATATTCCTGTTTACTGTTATGAATTTGCTGCCTTTGAAGAGAAAAGGAAAAACCTGGCCAATTGCCGCCAGGGTGAATATGAGGGACTGGCAAACAAGATGACAGATGCCGGTTGGAAACCTGATTTCGGCCCTTCGATGTGGAACAGCCAGGTGGCCCTTACAGGGGCCACAGCTGTGGGAGCCCGTAATTTTCTTATCGCCTATAACATCAACCTCAATACATCTTCCACCCGCAGGGCCAATGCCATTGCTTATGACATCCGTGAAAAGGGACGTATCAAATGGGAGGGTGATCCGGTATCCGGTAAGATCATCCGGGATGCTGCCGGAGAGCCGGCATACGAACCAGGCTTGCTGAAGGCCGTGAAAGCCATCGGCTGGTACATTGAAGAATATGGCATTGCCCAGATCTCCATAAACCTTACCGATCTTTCGGTTTCTCCCCTGCATAAGGTTTTTGACACTGCCTGTGAACGTGCCGCCGTCCGTGGTATGCGGGTAACCGGTTCCGAACTGGTGGGCATGGTACCTCTCAGTGCCATGCTGGAGGCCGGAAAATACTTTCTGCATAAACAAAGCCGGTCTTCCGGCATTCCGGAAAAGGAGATCATTAAAATTGCCGTGAAATCACTCGGACTTGATGATCTTGCTCCTTTTGATCCTGAAAAAAAGATCATAGAATATCTATTGAAAGACTCTTCACAAAAAAAACTGATAGAAATGGACCTTGAAGCCTTTGCCAACGAAACCGCCTCCGAGTCACCTGCTCCCGGCGGCGGATCCATATCGGCCTACCTGGGTGCACTGGGGGCTTCCCTGGCCATCATGGTGGCCAACCTGTCATCACACAAAGCCGGGTGGGACAGCCGGTGGAAGGAATTCTCCGACCATGCTGAAACCGGTATGGCCATACAAAAAGACCTGCTTCAGTTGGTGGATGAAGACACATATGCTTTTAACCGGGTGATGGAGGCCAGGGGCCTGCCGAAAGGATCTGATGAAGAGATTGCTTCACGGAATCATGCCATTCAGGAAGCCACCCGGAATGCCATTGAAGTTCCGCTCCGTGTGATGAAAAGAGCCTTTGCATCTTTTGAATTGATCAAAGCCATGGCTGAAACCGGCAACCCCAATTCAGTTTCCGATGCCGGAGTGGGTGCCCTGTGTGCACGCAGTGCGGTAATGGGAGCCTTTTTAAACGTAAAGATCAATGCGGCAGGATTGGAGGACCGGGAGTTTGCCGGCAGGGCCCTGGAGGAAGGAAGGGAAATAGAGGCGGCCGCGATAAGGCTGGAGGAGGAGATTTTGGGGATAGTGAATGGGAAGATAGGGTGAAGAGGTAAACTGTAAACCGTAAACAGTAATTCAGTATTCAGTATTCAGTATTCGGTGTTCAGTACCGATTACCGTTTACCGCTTACCGGTTACTAATCTCCCCCTCTTCCAAATAATCTCCGGCCCCATCCCCCCTTGGTTATACAGAATCTCCCTGTAATCACCGCAGGGAAAAGCAATGAAATCCGCCAGCATGCCCGGTTTTAGAACACCCCTGTCAGTCAGCCGGAGAGCGGAGGCCGCTCTGCAGGTAATGGCAGCAAGGGTTTCAGCCATGGTAAGCTTTTCATAGATACCAAGGATGGCAGCCTGCATCAGCAGATTACCCATGGGTGCCGAACCCGGGTTCCAGTCGGAAGCAATAACCAGCGGGGCTCCGGTATTCAGTAATTTACGGGCCGGAGCAAAGCCTGCACCCAACCCGAGTGAAGCGCCCGGTAAGGCCACCGGAATTACCTTGCTTCGTGCCAGTAAGGCTATATCTTCATCAGAACTGGCTTCGAGGTGATCGGCACTCAGGGCACCCACCTCAACTGCCAGCTGCGCACCCCCCGGCTTAAACTGATCAGCATGCACCACCACGTCAAAACCCAGCGCCTTCGCTGCATTCAGGTAATAAAGAGCATCCTGTATGTTAAATGCCCCCTCATCCACATAGATATCCACCCTGTGGCTTAATTTCTCCGCCTTTATCCCGGGTAAGAGGTCCTGTATAAGGTAATTGAGGTATTCCCTGGCAGAACCCTCGAAGTCCTTAGGTTTGATATGGGCTGCCAGACAGGTCGGTATAAGATCATTCTTCGTGATTTCATTCGCTTTCCGAATAGCATTCAGAATCTTCCTTTCAGAATCAGCATTCAATCCGTAGCCACTCTTCACCTCCACTGTGGTCGTGCCCTGGTGCAATAATCTGTTCGCATGTAAGGCGGTAAGTCCTGCCAGTTCTTCCATGCCAACTTCACGGGTTTTGGTCACCGTACTCCAGATCCCTCCCCCCTGCCTTGCAATTTCCAGGTAACTGCTGCCCGACAGTCTCATGGCATAATCTTTTGCTCTTGAGCCCGACCAGCACAGGTGCGTGTGAACATCAATCATTCCTGGTAAAACCACAAAATCACCCTCTACCGGTTCAATCTTTGGGGTCAGACTTTTCAGCTCCCTGAAAGCGCCGATTGCTTCAATCATTTCACCGTTCACCAGAATGCCGGCATGATCGATGATTTCGAGGCGATCATCAGACAACGGACCTTTCACCGGAAGGTTATCCATCGTGACAGCTTGTGCGAAGGGACCGATAAGCTTGAGTTTATGCATTTTTTTTCGTTAAATATCATGCTTCGACTCCGCTCAGCATGACACGCTGGTCATCCTGAGCATATTAGTTAGTCATCCTGAGCGGAGTCGAAGGATGATTTACCATAATTTAAATCTCTTCCTGTTATCAACTGCCTCCTCATACCCGGCATCCGCATGCCGGTAGATCCCCATGGCAGGATCATTATGTAAAACACGCCTCAGGCAAGC
>Ga0299915_10003804_pt1 | contig 10911 bp, 9 predicted proteins | sample RVTome_13_FD_200263 | JGI IMG/M metagenome (GOLD analysis project Ga0299915, IMG submission 200263) | Soil microbial communities from uranium-contaminated site in the Upper Colorado River Basin, Wyoming, United States - RVT92D227 (version 2) ... | reverse complement strand
GTTATCAATCCCATTTCTAGTACCTCAGAACGCTATACTCTCGGTTCGTCCATACTCTTCCTTTGTCCATTATCTTGATTCCACTCAAACTTTCCCATCCCTCTGATACATTTTGCACGCTTATTTTCTTGGTGTTCTCTATAAAAGCGGACATCATGGCTCTCTCGCAAAGAACATTCACCATCCGAGGTAACCCTCCGGATATCTCATATATCTTGCTTGCTGTCTGAGGGGTGAATTCCACCTGGGAATCATCCTTGGCCACCGCCAGCTGGTGTTGGATGTAAGGTAATATCTCCCCCGACTCCAAAGGAAGGAGGTGGTATCTTACCAGAATACGTTGGTCAAATTGTCTCAACCTCCTCTCGTGCAATTTTTCCTCCAATTCCGTCTGACCAAACAAAACGATCTGAATCAGCTTCTGGTTCTCCGTCTCCAGATTGGAAAGTAATCTAAGCCCCTCCAAGGATTCAAAATTCAGTCCTTGGGCTTCGTCCAAAAAGACGACTACCTTCTTAGATTGTCGGTAACTGGATAGTAATGTTTCGTAAAGTTGTTCCACCAAGTTTCTTTCAGTCAAAGCTTCTTGGGGAATCTTCGATACCCTTAGATCCTCCAGAATGATCAGCAATAGTTCCTTCTGCGACAGGCGTGGATCCGGGATATGGATTATCTGCAAATCCTCTCCAGCCTTACTTAAGAAATATCGGGAGAGCATGGTTTTGCCTGTGCCCGGCTCCCCAATGATCATGCTGAAACCCAATCCCTCATATATGCCATACCGCAGATGGTTTAAAGCTTCACTGGCTGAATGGGAGAAGAAAAATAACTTAGGGTCCGGGGTAACCGAAAATGGGGATTCCTGGAATTTAAAGAAACTTTTGTACGCATCTAGAAGATCCACTCGCAGCAGAGCTTTTTTTCTGTTCTGATCAGGCACCGAAACTAGTCGGTTTCGATCCAAAGCTGCTGTACTGACTTCCTTTTCCTCTTCCGTAGACTTGATTATCAATCTCATTTCATCTTTCCCTCTTATCAAGAGTAGTGATATGTGAAGTCAAAAAGATCACAAGTTCCGCCTTCTGTTCTATCTTTTCCTTCCGCTTGAAAAAATAACCCAAAAGTGGCAGATCGCCCAGCAAGGGCACCTTATGTTCCGTGTCATTTAGTTTGGAGGTAATTAATCCCCCGATTATGATAGTCTCTCCGTTTTTCATCTGTACCAGGGTGCTGGTTTCCCGAATATCCACGTTGGGAGCTTTCAGGGTTTGTTTTTCAAATTGGAATTCGGACCAGGAGTTAGCGTCACTGACAATCGGAACCACGTGCATAGTAACACAATCATCTGAGGAGATATAAGCGGTCACCCCCATAGTCAAGCCCAGCAGGACCGTTTTTTGGGTGGGAACAACTATGGGCTGTCCAATCTGAGCGCCACCAGCAATGCCGGTAAGCTCCCAGTAATTTAGTACTCTGCCGACATTAATCAGTGCGGTCTGTCCGTTGATTACACTGATTCTTGGTTTGGAGAGAACATTGACCTTTCCGTATGTTCCCAGAAGATCCAGAACTGCAGTTGCATCACTTCGGGAAGCAGTTAATTTCACTACCGAACCTGGTAAGCCTAAACTCTGGTTGGCGCTAACCTCGATTTTTTTGCCATTCAGCAGAAACGAATGCACAGCTGACCAATCTATTCCCCAAGATTGAGCTTGTTCCAAAGTCACCTCAACCACCTCCGCTTCGATCAGCACTTGTCGAGACAGGGAGCTTTTTATCTTCCCGATGAAGCTTTCCGCCATTTTGAGATTTTTCTTTCGATCGGTCACGATTACCATGCCGGCAAGCTTATTTATGATATATTGTCCATCTGAAGATACTATGTTTTTCATCCCTTCTTCCACCTGTTTCCAGAAGTCGACCGCCTCCTCGTCTGTGGTTCCGGTGATCTGGAATTGGCCGCTTATCCCGCCGGCATTGGGGATGGCTCCCAAGACGTTTCCTCCTACCTGAATCTGAGAACTGATTTTATTTGGGACATGGCCCAATTCGAAAATGCGAGTATCCACGAGTCTCACATGCAAGGTGGGACTTTCAGTGGAATACATATACTCAGTTGGGGCAAATATGTTATCCAGGGCTTCTTGCAGGGTTAAGTCCTGAAAGGATACGCTGACCGGAGTTCTTCGATTCACCTCTTTATCCCAAATGATATCGATATCCGCGTTCTTACATAAGGAAGAAAGAACCTCCTCGAGGGACAATCCTTTGGCGGAAAAGGAGAAAAGCTTTTCCTTCTGGCGCTCAATTTCCAATAGGGGAATCTGTCTTAATTGGGGCGGCACAGGCGGTGTATTTTCCATGCTTCTGGTGGTGTTTGCTTTTGCCTTCTCCATATCCTGCTTGGCAAGGTTGGAAGCGCATCCACCGAGAAGAAGGAGAACAAAAAATATGGAAAGAACAGCCTTTGAGGAATTACATTTCGTCATGATTCTCCTTCCTCCCTAAAAGTGGAACGATCGTAAAAGAAAACATAGATCTTGCCATCTCTCCAGAGAACGACACTATCCGTTTTGATTTCCCTTACTTCCCACCCGGCGAATTCCTCTCCTTCCCGCACCCAGCTTTCTTGTTCCCCGGAAACAATGAGTGCACTTTTTTCATCATCTGTGATCATGATCGCCTTGACCAGTACCGACTTGAGAGAATTAACTTGAGCTTTTTCCCCACCTGCGGATTCCGCTTCAGTCACTTTTCCTGGTGTTCCAACAACAACTGCTCCCGGCATCTGACTCTCCAAATCCTTTATCTCTTGTCTTAACTTTTTTTCCTCCAAAGAGAATTTCAAAAGTTCTATCTCTTTCTTGGTGGCATTGATTTTGTTTTCTAACTCCAAAAACTCTGGACTTTCACCACGAAAGGGATCCTTCAACTCCTTTAGAGCTTCAAAGAGGGGAGACTGGGCCGGCTTTTCTTCCTTCTTCGGTTTGGGGACTGGTTTCTCCGTTCGCGGAGCTGGGCGCTCATTTTCCACAGTCATTTCGGTCCCGCTGGAGGTCATAAATTTAAGCAGGAAAAATCCCCCCAGAATCACAATCACGATGCCCAGTCCCCAGCGTAGTTTTTTTGATTTTAGACTTTCTGAAAAGCCCATTTTAGGCGCCTCCCGGGACGGTGTAGTATTTGAGTTGTAATCTGAAAATCCCAGGCAATGCTACTTCCGTCCCACCAATGGTGAGTATCTCTACCGTAAAGGGGAAATCTCGAAATGTCTCCATCAGGTTCGTCATCTGGTTATAAGTGATATTGTCTCTAAAGCCAATTTTAAGCAATACTTCATTTACCCCGATCATATCAGGAAAGTCTTTACTTTTCCTTTCATTTTCCACTTCCACTTCCGCTTGATATCCCATCCGGGCCAGAAAAGACAAGATGAATTTCTTTATTATAACTTTGTTGGCAATCGGATCATTTACCCGGGGAATCTGGGTGAGCACTTTCCCGGTCATTCGTCTCAATTCCAATGATTCTTCTAAATTCTTGACATAATCCAATCGCTGTTTCAGTTTGGTGAGATTTTCCTTCTGTTCTTTGATCTGGGTCTGGAGAGATTTGATCTTTTTCGTTCCCAGCACACAAAGAAGAGACATCAATATCACAAAAGCAAAAATGAGCCCTTTTTCTTTCATCAGATTAACTCTTAAGTTGATAGGTTATCTTGAAGTTTATTTTTTCCCCTTCTAATTTCTTTTCCACTACTTTGGTTCCAGTGAATAGAGGTGACTTGAGGAAATTGTTCTGTAATTCCTCAACAAAGACCAGGGAGGTGATTTCATCTTGTCCGTCGGCTGATCCGCAGACATCCCCAGACCATCCGTTTTTTATCTTTCGGATGGTCATGCTCTTAAGAGCGATTCCCGGAGGCACCACCGCAGCCAGTTCCAGAAGGATTTCTGACCAACGGGGTTGAGAGTTTTCAATGGAGTGAGAAACCAGCTCCCAAGCCATCCCCTTCATATTGTCTTCCTTCATCGTGATTTCACCTTTTATCCCCCCCCCGTAACCATTCAGATACTTCGCATCTAAAGAGAGTCGAAAGATGACTGAAGTGAAGACCAGAAGGATTATGGCCAAGATGAGGGAAAACAGGGAAAGTCTTTTTCTGGTCTTCCTTTTCTCTTGAACTGATAAGGGGACAAACTTGAAGCGGAAACGATCTGGATTTATCAGGGCTAAGCCTAAACATCCGGGATATACACCGGAATTATCTTCTGTCCCCTGGAAAAAGGGTTGAGCGTTAAAGGGAAATATCTCCAAGCCGGTCTTCTGCTTTAAGTTCTCCGAAATTTCTGAGGTGATGGAGTTACCCGCGATCACTATTTTGGAAATTTTCTCGTTAGGAAAACTTTCAGCGTAGAAAAGGACGGTGCGGTATATATCCTTAGCCAGAGCGGAATTTTCAGGTTCATTCTCCCCTTCGGCTAAAGGCAGTTCTCGGGTTACCCTGATTTCTTTCCCTTTGAAAATGACGATCCGGCTTCGGGGATGAGAGATTTCCACAAACCCCACAGCCTCGTCCTCAGACAAAAGCCCCATTATCTCCAAAAGAGCTTGCAGAGCTAAGGGATAGGTGGTAAATAAACCGGGTTTGAGGGAGGAACCAGCGAAAACCTGCGACATCTCTTGCAAAGCCTTTATTTCTATCCCCGCAGTTGTGGTAATAATATTGGTTTTGGAGCCGGATGCGACTGTTTCCCCCAGGTTAAGCTGTTCAAACTGATAATTGCCTCCAAAAGCTTTTATCACCTCATTCTTGACCGCTTCCATAAGGGTCTTGCCTTTCAGATTAGGCAGGATAAAAGTCTTGTGAAAAGTTTTATCCATGGGAGCTGAAACCCTTATTTCCTTTATCTTTCCAGTCTTACTTCGCAGATACTCTCCTAGATAAGAAACATTGAGTTCCTGTGCTTCCACTATACGGAGTTCACCTTTTTTGTTATCCACTCCTGTTATCTTCGCTATTTCGCCAGTAAAGTCTATACATAAAAGCATTTTATTTTATCCCCCTAAGGACAGATATCATCCCCGCCACAGCCCTCGTCAATTTTATTGGGACCAGCAGAGTAAATTTTGTGATTGCCTGAATCCCAGCAATATTCGCTTCCCCAGGGATCCACTATATGATCAGCATTGCTTACCAGCCCGGCATTCACCAGAGACGATATACCGCTTATCAGAGCCCAATTGGTGACTCCATCGCAGTTGCCGGGCGGGTCCTTTAGACCACAGGTAGCGGTGTCCCCATCTTCATCGACAAAACCGTCGCCATCATCATCATTTGCAGCCAGTATCTCTGCAGCCTGGTTGAGAATCGCAACTTCCTCTTCTACCTCCCTCCTCCAGGCAATGGAGGAAGCCAGTTCGTTGGCCGAGAGATATACCAGGATATCATCGAACTCCGAAGATGAGCTTTTTTGGGTATACTCACCGTCGTTTAAATCGGCATTGCCTTCCTCAAATTTCAAGTTGGTTCCCGAGGATATTAGGACGAGGGCAGTACTGCCGATGGATTGGCCATCGACTCTCAGTCCTGACAAAGGCGATCCGTTATTCGTCGTTACATAGGCGTAATACTTGTTCGAGTAGATCTCATCCATCTGAGCAGAAGGAGGAAGGTTCAACTCCTCAATGGGTACCTTATATCCAGAATCGGGAGAAGGTAAAGTAAGTTGATTCTTATAATAGCCCAAGACCGTTTCTTTCACACTCTCCATCTCTTTTCTGGTTTTTACTTCCCTCTCCCTTTTGGCTGCCGCAGCATAAAATCCGACGAGCGAAACAGTGACCATCCCGATTATCGCCATGGCTATGCATAACTCCACCAGGCTAAATCCCTTATAAGAGTGTTTAAGGGCTATTCTGCGTAGCGAGAAGCTCATCCAATTTTCTCATTTTAAGACAAATTTTAAGCATTATCTGAAATTCGGGGAGGGGACACCGCTTTATGCAATGTCCCCTTCGCGTTGACAAGCAATCCATTAGTCGAGGAAGTAATAAAGATCGCATCTTCCTGTACCAACGTAGTTCCCACTTGTGGTTACTATACCGGAGCTGTCCACTCCATCGTCCAGCTGTTTGTCGATATTCTCGGCGACATCCTTGGGAAGGCTTATCTCGATGAAATTGCCATTCCGGTGGGCAGCTGGTGTTGAGGCTGTGTCGGCACCAAAGTAATACTTGGCTCCAAACGGACTTCTCTTGCTTTGATAGGCCAAGTTCTCGCCCTCAATAGCAGCCCATACGGAAGAGTCGCTATCGAGATATCCATCCGCACCCGCGTCACCCGGCAGTTGCAGGAATTTGTCAAAGTAGGTGTACACAGCTCCATAAAGACCTCGCAGGTCTTGGACCTGTCTCCTGACCTTGGCATTGCCAATCATCTGAGATCCTCCCAGAATTGCTCCGATCAGAAGACCGATGATGACCAAACCGATCGCCAACTCCACCAGGGTAAATCCTCCTTCATTACCGAGCAATTTTCTCATGCTCTTCATCCTTTTTTCACCCCCCTTCATTTTTTAAAGATTCATTCTATTCGCCTTAGTCCTCACTGTCAAATCAAACAGTTTTGAGGAACGGACGAAAAGTTTCCCATGCTCACTCTGTGAATGCTAATTCTCCTGCTTTTCAACTTAAAAGAGAATTTGCCACCCATTTATTCTTACTTGACTTTGATTTTTTGGAAATTTGAAAGCTAAACTTCCTTGAGATAACATATACCTTATGTTTTCTCGGAAGCGCTTTCCGCGGGCAAGAACAAAACATTTGATTTCACCGCGGCCGTCCCCTCAGCCCTTCCGCATGAACCATTTGGTTCATACTGTTGTTTGTGCTTATCGGCAGTTCCATTTAAAACTTTAAGAGAAATTTTCAAGTAAAAAGTAGATATAAGTTTTAAAGACAGGTTGATTCCAAAGATAGACCATACGCTTTTTGACCAATAAAAATCCGGGGGTACCGAAGAGTGCAGGTCTATCTTCGATAAAATCGTGAAAAGGGATAAATCAAATTTAAACTATGCTTGATTACATATTAATCTATTTGTTCGTTAGTAATCAACCACCTTAGATTCTTGTGACCGAATTGTGACTATGAACTGTCCAAAAAGCTCAAAAACCATCCAAGACCATGCAAAGCGCAAATTCACTTAACTTGAAGATTGAGATACCACTAGGCAGAAAGACAAAGAGATACAGAAATGTCAGGATTGGATTTCAAGTCCACTGCCTTACCAGTTAGGGCTAACCCTCCGGGGGAAAATCAGTTCTTAGTTCATGGTTCGTGGTTCGTAGACCACTCTGCTTCCACCCAAATTGTAATATCGAATCTGGGAGGAGAAATGCAAGAGAAAAGTTAAGGTATGATAAAGGCTTAAATGCGAGGTTTGGGGAAAATAAGCGAAGCTCTTCGGCGGCTTGGTCAACGATGGAATATTTCGGTTTTGAATTTTTTGGATTCCTTCATTTCTAGCTTATACTTATTTATCAGCCGATGCAGTTCCACCCGATGCATTCTGACCTCTTCGGCAGCTTTGGAGATGTTGTGATCGTGTTTGGTGAGGATGTGGTCCAAAAACGATTTCTCTATCTCCTCGACAGCTTTCTTCTTCAAAGCCCTCAACTCCCCGTAGCTCTCCGGCACCTTGGTCTTGTAATCGAAGCCGTTTCCCTCGAAGGTGACCTTGGGAAGATCGTCCTTGGTAATCCACTCCCCCTGGGCCAGGATGGCGGCGCGCTCGACGATGTTCTCCAGCTCCCTGATGTTGCCGGGGAAGCTGTATCGGTTCAGAATATTCAGCGCCTCCGGATCGATCCCTTTTATCTTCTTTCCGTTCTTTTTGCCGAACCGGACGGCGAAGGACTCGGCCAAAGGAGTGATGTCCAGCTTTCTTTCCCTTAAAGCCGGCAATTTAATGTTGATCACGTTTATCCGATAGAATAGATCCTCCCGGAATTTGTTTTCCTTAACTAAAGAAAAAAGCTCCTTATTAGTGGCGGCAGTGATGCGCACATCCGATTTTTTTATCCGGTTGGATCCCAGGGGTTCAAATTGACGGGATTGGAGAAATCTCAAGATCTTTACCTGCAAAAGCGGACTCATCTCCCCGATCTCATCCAAAAATATGGTTCCCCCGTTTGCCACCTCGAATTTGCCCAGCTTCTTTTGGACCGCACCGGTGAAGGCACCCTTCTCGTATCCGAAAAGCTCGCTCTCCAGAAGGGTTTCCGGAATGGCCGCACAGTTGATGGGAACGAACGGCTTTTTGGAGCGGCCGCTATTGAAATGAATCGCCCGGGCCAAAAGCTCTTTTCCGGTTCCGGACTCCCCCTCGATCAAGACGGTGGCATCGGTATCAGCCACGTCCGCCACGGTCTTGAGCACCTCCACCATCTGGGGGCTGTTGCCCAAGATCTCGTCGAATTTAAACCTTCCCCGCAGATCCTGCAGAAGCTTCTCCTGCGACTCCTTGAGCTCGGTAAACAGCAGGTTGTTCTCCAAAGCCACCGCTACCCGCTCCCCCAAAGAGGCCAAGAGCCTGGCATCATCCGGGGTGAAATAAGAATCGGCTTTGCTGTCGTCCAAATAGATTATGCCGATGGTTCTTTCCTTGGACATCAGGGGAACACAGAGGATGGAGATCACCGGATAAATCTGTTCCTCCTTCTCTTCATCCAGTTCCTGCGCCAGAAGCTGAGTGATGCAGACGGCGTTTCCGGTCTCGGTCGAAGCCTCGACGATCCTGTCGTTTATATCCTCCCTCTCCTCCTCGATCTCCTTTTTCTCGCTGTCCTTGGCCAAGGAGAGTTTTACATTTTTGTTTTCGTCGAATATCTTCAAAAAGCAGCGCTCGCACGAGGTGATCTCCACCACCGAATCGACCACCTCCTCCAGAAGAACGCTCATGTCCCTTTCCGAATAGATGATGTTGGAAAGCTCATACAGGGTTTTGAAGGTTCTTCTCTCCTGTTCCAGCTCTTTGGATTCGGATTTGCTCAACCGATATTCCGAATCCAGCCGGGAGATGTTTTCCACCAGAGAATTTTCCAGACTGAGGGATTTCTTTTCGACGTTGTCCAAAAACGAGGAGGACCGCTCAATCGCCTCCACCAGTTTTTCCGGGGGGATGCTGGGATTCAAGCTGACCAGGTTCTGCTTTAGACTCAGGATATCGCGGAAGATGGACTTGAGATTCCTCGACCCGCTTAATTTCAGCGTCTGAATGTTCTCCTCGACTTTATCTAAGGAGGATTTGGTCTTCGGCTTTTTCATGTTTTTGTAAGTCGTATGTTATCGTAGTAATATTAATTCAAAACAAAAATTTGTCAACAAAAAAGGATGAAGTGGAGATTAACTTTTCCAAAAAGAAAAACATCTCATCGCAGATGGTTTTGAATAAACGGAAACTCAAGTCAGTATTTCAAAATTTATGGCAGCTTCTGATATGCAGATGGTCGATAAACATAACAGACTAGAGGCAGTGGTTTTTTTGAGAAAAGAACATTAGCCCAGAGGTGATACTTAGAAGAACAGCTCGTACCAACAAGGTAAAAAAGCAAAGAGAAAAAAATCCTCCAGGGCAAAGAAGAGGCGGCTTTAGGGGAAGGGAGCTGACCTTCTCTTTTCTTTTAAATTTTCCATTTTTCGGAATAAAAGAGAGGGGGGATTTAACCAATAAAATGATTTCCCGTCTCTTTAGGAAGATTAAGAGAATGGTGCGATAATATAAATAAACCAGCATCCGTTTCAAATCGGATGCTGGTTATATGTAACCGGAATTAAAACAGTTAGAATCCCAGCTTAAGAAAATCGTCAATCTTCGGTTCTTTAATTCCCATGCCACAAATCGATAGCGGGCTATTTCTTCTGCTTCTCCATGATCAGGCTTCTCAGCTCGTTGTCCTTTGAAGTCACTTCCTGATGGACCTGGGCGGCAAGCTGTTTAGCCAGGTAGTAGTTTCCGGCAGAATATTCCGCTTTTGCCCTCTGGATCCCCTGATCCCATCGAGCCATCTCATCGGTCAGCATCCAAACGGATTCCGGGAGCTTCCATTGTTTGGAAAGGTCCTGGGTCTCGTGCAGCTGTTTCATGGCACCATCGATGGCAGCAAGATAATCCTCCACCTCGGTTTTGGTCTCGTCTTTGTTGATGCCGGCTTGTTGCGCCGCCGATTCTGCAACTCCCTGGGCATTGATCAAAAGCTGTTTGGCGTCACCGTATTTTTTGGATGCGATCAAATTCTCCGCTTCGGTGATGGAGTTTTGTGCCTGAGTGAAAAGATCGGAAGCATATTTATCTGCCTCCGCCTCCTGAGCTTTCTGCAGGGCATCCTTGGCTGCGGTCAGTTCCTTTTGGGGGGCGCTCTGGCAGCCTAAAATCAAAATCAAAAAAGCAAAAGCCACCAAACCAACGACAGTAATTCCTTTTTTCATTTAACTATTCACCACCTTTCGTCTTTTTTTGGTTTCTGATTATTCAATATGATTATATAAACGAGAACAATAAGAAAAAAAACATCCCAATTCTAAATTGGAAAAAATATAAACGCTGGGAGGGTTTTGTCAAGAGTATTTTACGGGGAACTGGTTAGATATTAATTTGACCCCAAAAACTTACATGGTTTCCATGAAAGCGGTTCGATCTATTCCACTGTTACGCTCTTGGCTAAATTCCGGGGTTGGTCTACGTTGCAGCCGCGCATGACCGCCATATGGTAAGCCAATTGCTGCAGAGGTATGACGGAGAGAATGGGGGTTAAAAGCTCCACGGTCTGGGGAATATAGACGACATGGTCTACCCTGTCCGCGATCTCCATGTCTCCCTGGGTGGCGACCGCTATCACCTTTCCCTTT
>Ga0299915_10003803_pt1 | contig 10912 bp, 5 predicted proteins | sample RVTome_13_FD_200263 | JGI IMG/M metagenome (GOLD analysis project Ga0299915, IMG submission 200263) | Soil microbial communities from uranium-contaminated site in the Upper Colorado River Basin, Wyoming, United States - RVT92D227 (version 2) ... | reverse complement strand
CCCACATCCCTACCCATGTGGCAATCATGTAATAGGGAACGAGCCACCAAGGGGTGTTTGACCAGATCCCCAAAAGAATCGCCACACGATTCAACCTGAATAAAAAAGCAATCGCCAAACCAACAATCGTGTGTAAAACTAAAAATGGCGAAAAACCCAAGAAGATGCCAATGGCATAGGCCAGAGCCGTCCTTTCAGGGGTGTCTTCGATATGGAGGAGTTTTTTGATCAGATCCTTCAACAGGGGCATTTTGGTAAACAATCTTTTCCACCCCCTCTCTTCCATCAAGAGAGAGGGAAGTGTTATTGTTTAATTACTGCGCTGCCAATAAAGACATTCCTTAATTAACAAACAACCTTGGCATAAAGGGTTTTTGGTTTTGCAGACCTCTCTCCCCAATCGTATAAGGTTGAGGTGCAGGGACAACGACCTTCCCTTTGGGACGAGAGGATTCATCCAAGGATGGGCTTTCTCCGCACTCATCCATTCTGGAATAATGCAGAGACGTTTTCCGATTCGGAGGATATGAGTATCTACTGGAAAGGCTTCTCTTCCGAAACCGAAAAGAAGAAGACAATGAAGGGTCTTCGGACCAATCCCTTTCAATGCTCCGATCATCTTTTTGATCTCTTCAGAATCCATCTTTTTCAAAAATGAAAGGCTCAATCTCCCTTCATGCTCTTTGATCCAGTGGAGGATTTCTTGAATACGCCTCGCCTTCTGTTCAGCTAATCCCCCCGGTCGGATGGCCGAAACAATAGATTTTGTTTTCGTCTTGAGGATATCCTCCCAATGGGGAAATCGCGTTTTCAATCCCCGAAAGGCCTTATCTCGATTTTGATCGTTGGTATTCTGTGAAAGAATGGTCTCGATTAGAATGTCAAGAGGATTCCTTGCCTTCACTCTCCTTGGGACACCATATTGCTTTTCCAGAAGGAGTGTGATCCTTCTGGTCTTTGCTTTTAAATCCTCACGTCCTTGCCATTGCTCCTTTGATCTTCTCACTCAGTTTTCCCTTAAGAAAGTCCTTCATCCTTTCCTTGACCTTTGTCACAAACCCCTGATAGGTCTCTTTTCCTTCTAATACCTGAAGATAGAATTCTCCCAACTCAGGATAGCGTTTCAGAGTTCGATAGGCCAATTTCGTAAATCGGAACACGAAACGAGAAAAAGTGAGCGCCCATTTCAGATTCCCACAGATATCATAATAAACGGCCTTCTGATAAAAATCAGAAGGATGAATTCCCTCCTTTTTCCATTCCGCGATTGCCTCTGCCGCCAGCATCCCGCTTCGAATGGCATAGTAAATTCCCTCTCCCTGCAAGGGATCCATCAGATGGGCAGCATCTCCCACAAGAAGAAACCTCCCCCGGGAGACCTTCTGGTTCTCATTATAAAAAGAAGGAAGGAGATGGCCCATAACCTTTCCTGTCTTCCCTACTGGGATATAGTCTAGTCCTTTGAGGAAATCTCTGAGGTATTGACGGGGATTCATTTTCTTTGTCTCTCTGAACATTCCGCCAATTCCAATGGAGAGCCATTCCTTTTTTGGGAAGACCCAACCATACCCATTGGGAATTCTCCCGAAATCCAAATTGATGAATTGAAGTTCCCTTTGAGGGAGATGAATTGATGAATCAAAAGGAATTTCACATTCGATCGCAATCCCATTTCCATCGTTGGTCTGTGGCGGTAAAGGTAAAGACCTGGCAACAATACTCTCTGCTCCATCTGCACCGATCAAGTATCGACAATGAATCCTCTTTCCCTTTCCTAATTCTACCTCAACTCCATCCCCCTTTTCCTCGACTCTTGTCACTCTCTCTCCTTCCAGTATCACTACCCCATTCTCTAAAGCTTTGTTGATGAGAAACTGATCAAACCGATCTCTCATCACCAGGAAGGCAATCGGCTCTTTCAGTTCAATGAAAAAGGGATCTTGGGAACAATAGGTGAATTTAGCTCCATGGATGGTGTTCTCAATCACTGGACTGATATCAAAGCCGAGCAAATGGATCGTCTTGGTAGAAAGACAACCTCCGCAGGGCTTGTATCTTGGCAATCGTTCCTTCTCAATGAGGAGCGTCTCCAACCCTGCCTTGGCACAAAACCTGGCCGCCGTCGATCCTCCTGGTCCTCCCCCCACCACAATGACATCGTAATCGAATTTCATAGAGATTTTATCTCAATGCAAAATAGAAAAAATGGTATCAATTTAACTGGTTTAAATCACATTAAAAAAATCCCTCCCAGCCTCCCTTTGCCAAAGGGAGGAGTCCCGCATTTCGCAGGGTTCCCCCTTTTGACAAAGGGGGATGAAGGGGGATTAGATAGATTTTTCAAACCGCTAAAGTGTTATAAAAAACAAAATATTTTTAAAATGGATAAGTCGGCTATGTCAATATGCTGCCTAATAGAATTGCTTCATCTCATAAATCAGTCCACTGTGAATTGCCGCCTCCCCGCATCGGGCTGACTTTACCTCTACATCTTCCAGCTCACTTTGGTGCCGCTGAACTTCAGCGACGAGTTCAAGAATCTCTTCGCGGATCAATCTTCTTCCTCTCTTTGGTTATCACGGCCCATGCAGTACTTGATGTCATAATTTATGATGAAACCTAATTCCTCAAATAATAAAATTGGAACCCGTCCCCAATTAGTCCCTAACCTTATTTTAAGGCACAAAAGAGCTCTATCTAAGCTGGATGATATCGCTCTACTCTATGCTCTTCTGGAACATGATCAAGGAAACGTGAACGCTGGATATCAGGCGGCTTCCCTTTCTTATAAGGGCTCCTAAAAATCAGACTGCCTGATCTTTTCCGAGCATGAAACAGATGAAGTTCCTCGATCGCTCTAGTCATAGATACGAACATGAGTCGGCTCTGTTCAACAAACTCTTTCTCGTTGGATTCAGGCCTCGGCAGAATACCATCCTCTAAACCAATAACGCAAACAACTTTTGCCTCCAAACCTTTTGCGCCCTGGAGGGTCATCAACTGAACATCTGGCCCCTGACCGAAACTAGCCCATTCACCTAAAGCTTCAACCCAAGTGTCCACCTCGTCCAAGAAAGATTGAGTCTGTTTCCATGGGGCAAGTGTGTTGATTACCTGGGCAACGAAACTAGCTGGATCCTTAGTCTTGTTGTAGAGAGAAATAAGGTCTGAAAATGCAGAGAATATCAACGAATACATCACATCATTCTCTTTTTCCAATTCAAGACTCTCCCATAGACTGGACGCTGTTCTTTCTATTGTATGTTTCCAGAGGGAACTAATCTTTTTTAGGATACTCTTTCGTTCCCCCTTTTTCTCTGGTTTCCTTGTTTTTTTGGAAGGAATTCCAGTTGTAGGATTTTCGATGAACTCCTCCAAGATTTCCCGGAAAGCCAAGCTGTCATGACTGTTCCTCAACCATTTGGATAATATAGATATCAAGGGGAGACCTTCTCCAGGAAGTGGCATGGGGGCAGTGAATTTGATTCCTGCATTTCTCAACTCTCCCGCCACTGCCGAGGCAAAACGCCTATGCGGAAACAATATTAGGACGTCAAGAGAGGGTAAAGCTCTTTCAACGATAGATCTCACTATTATAGCCTCTTTTTCATCGCTTGGCGTATTGTGAATTTGAATCTTTGGCCCTTCTTCTACCTGATACTCTAAAACATCCTTCGGCAACCTTTGTGAATCGAAGTCTTTTACAATTGATATCGAACCCTCAAGGATGTGCTTATGACAGCGGAAAGACTTTCTTGCATGTTCGACTCTCGCTTCCTTGCCAAAATCTTCTTTAAACCTTCTGATGAATTCAGGTGACCCTCCTCTCCATGAATAAATACTCTGGTCATCATCACCGACGACAAAAAGGCCATCTCTTTGCCCTTGCGATAACAATGAAATGAGGTCAAATTGAGCCGCATTGATATCTTGATATTCATCCACCAATAGATGTTTACATTGGGCTTGATATTTCGCCAAGATGTCTGAGTTCTCCCTTAATAGTTTGCATGCTAATAATATTTGCTCATCATAGTCAATGGCAGAGCAACTGCGAAGGAGTTGCAGATACGCATTGCAAATATGGCATTTTTTTTCATCTGAATATTGGCAGGCGCCAAACTGTCGGCATTGGGCAGTCTCTTTACCATCGTCTCTATCATAGCCGGCTAACTGCGCAGCATCGCCAACGAGAATGTTCCGAAGTTTATCGCCTGTTACTACGCTGATAATCTCTTTTAGCCCAATATCAGAGGCGTTTTCTCTCACTATCTTGTATCCTAAGCTATGCATAGTCCTAATAAACATGGGTTGTTTATTGTACGGAAGGAAGAGATCGGGCTTAGTGATATCTGAGATTTTGTCGCGCATGTTTTTTGCGGCAGTTGCCGTGAAAGTGATTACAGTAATATTTTCAGGTGGGACATTTGCTTCCTCGACCAAAAATTTTATTCGTTTTCCTAAACTAGAAGTTTTGCCTGTTCCTGGCCCCGCTAGAAGCAAAAGTGGACCTGGAAGCTTATGAAGCTCTTCGTTCACTAAAACCTATCCTTTTCTTGTTAGAGCCTACACAATGGATGTGGGCTCTGGGGTCGAATCCTCATCCTCAACTAATTTGCACTCTTGCTTTCCCAAAGAATTAATCTTAAAAATAAAGGATTAAAGTTTACCGCCATTTCCCGCACATTAAATCTTTTATTAGCCGCACGGCCTTGTACCTCTGCAATATGGAAATCGTGAGCAGCCGAAGAACTTCCCCCGCCTACCAGTACGTGGAACCATCGGGCTTCGACACCTCGGACATAAAATACTGGAGGTGCTTTCCGTAACCTGCCTTTTTGTGTTCTTGGTATCCTTCATGCTCTTGCAAGCTCTGCATATTCTTCCTATGCCCGAAATTAGACTTCCGTCCTTGAAATCTTCGAGCTTCTTGATTTGCTTGCACTTAGGACACTCCTTCATCTCTCCATCCAAAAGCCCACCGATTGTTTCATGAATGTTATGCACTATTTCATGATTGTCCTTCTTTGGCTTCACCAGTGAAGCAATTCGTTTGTCGAGGGTTTGAATTGGGTCTTCTCCGACATTGAAACGATTTATTCTCATAAATCTGTATCCGTAGCTTTCGAGAACTTTCTCCCGATAAATGTCTTCATCAGAGTAATATTTCCAGTAGTTGAGCTCGTTGATCCCGTCTATGCTCTTGAAGTGCTCATGGAAACCGTCATATTCGATAATTATCTTATGGTGCTCCCCCAGTTCATCGGAATATATGAGCAGAAAGTCGACTTTATACTCTGGGTGGTTATATCTCTTGTCGAGCTGTTTCAGATATTTTCCCAGTTCGAACTGTGGGAAGAATTCAATTGCCTGCTTGTTCTTATTCCAGAATTTGGTTTGGTAAAACCAGTGAAGGACATAAGCTTCCATGGGCGAATGCAAATCGACCATCGTGACGAGTTTTTCCTGTTTTGCCTCCTGAAGTGCCTGAAGATAATGCCTAAGCGCCTCACCGATTGAGCCAGTGTATTGATCTATAGGTTTACTGAGTACAAAATGCATGCACTCCCGTGCGCGGCTTAGACCAACATTAAGTCTTTGCGCCTTGATCTTGCCATCTTCTTCGATATCTATGCTGTTTAGGTCTTTTATGAAGACACCCCATAGCCTGTCTTCTGTATCGCTAGCCACCATCGAATAGTAGATAATATCCCTCTCTTCGCCCTGGCAAGTGTCAAAAGTCATAATCTTAAGGCGCATTTCGTCGAAAAAATAATCTTTGTCAGGCAAAGTGCTAATTTTCTCCATGAGAAGCTTCTGCTGGTTCGTATGGGGGGTAATTATCCCCAAAGTTTTTTTGCAGTTGTTGGCCTTAAACCCTTGAAGCTCTTTGATGATAAAGTCGATCTCGAGGGAATTAGTATTCTGGATGGCCTCCATCATTCCGTCATGTTTAATGAAAGAGAACCTCAAAACCTCGTCAATCGGCTTACCCCTAATCTTCATAACTTGGAGCGTATTCTGATAGAAATATTTGTTTGAATAGGAGATTATTTCCTTATATCCTCTGAAGTATTTCATCAATTGAGTGCTGTAATTGCTGATGTATTCGAAGAAGTCAAGAATCGATGTCTTGATATTAAATTTCTCAAGCCGCACGAGCTTATCTGCCGAGCTTGAGATGCTCTTCTTGAACAAACCTCGAAGCCTATTAAGATACTCGGTATTCGTATCCGATCTGGCTTGCGCCGCCTTCACGTTGCTGAACTGTTTTCTGTCACCGAGAATTAAGACTTTCTTCGCCCTTAGAAGAGCAGGAAATGCCTGCGCTATACTGACCTGTGAGGCTTCGTCGACAATCAGCAGATCGAATATTTCGGGCTCAAGCGGTATGTACTCTGCATAGTCTCTAATTCCAGCGAGAATGCAGGGGAACGCTTCTTTTAGTTTTTGAAATTTATCCTGAGGGAACCTCTCTTTCTTCTTGATGACCTCTCTAAGGGCTACAGCATCCGCTCTGTTGCCTTCAAAGAAATCGATCACTCTTCCATCCATGAGGTATGTCATTTGTACTGTAACAAGCTCTTCGATGGACTTCTGCCGATTAGCGTAGTTCACTACAGGAAGATCGCAGAATTGCTTTTTTGTCTTCTGTTTTAGGCTTATATACCGCAGAAGCCTATCGAACTCTATTTCTCCCATACGCGTCAGCCCATTATCAAGAAAGGTATCGAATGATGTCGGATTAAAGCCAATCCTATTAAATGTCTTTTCGTAACAGGAGACTCGCTCCTTAAGATACTGGAGGTCATCTAAGACTTGCACAAGGGTGTCGAGGGCAGTCCGGATGTGTGCATCCTTTACAATTGAGTAGATTATGCGAGAAAAATCGAAACCAGCCGGGCAAGCAACCTTAATTTGCTTTTTCAGGATGGTTGATGAGAAATAGAAGATTTCTTGTATCTCCTTGATCTCTCTTAAACATTTCCTCGGTTCTTCGAATCGACAGAATGGGAAAGCAACCCTGAAGCTATTGTTGAGTTGCTGAATTTTGCTGCGCTTGAACAGTGAAGCGAATAAACCAGAAACCTTCTCATATTCGATGACGTACGATGATAAACTGTTTAAGGTTGCGTCAGAAAATGCCTCGAATTTTGTGACGATTCCGATTCGAGAACCATACCTTTCTCCGAGAAACTTGATAATATCCGAAATTTCTTTAGCTAATTCAGAAGTCTGAAGAAGGCCATTTAGGTCTTTCAGTGTACTACGATCGAGCCCCAGCAGCCACAGAAGTCTTCTCATCTCACCAGTGTTCAGAATCTCTTTCACGCTCATGAAGATTTTCCGGAATTCTTCAAGTTCATGTGCAGAATCTGAATTGTTCAGAACTTCTGCAAAATCTATGGGCTGATTCTGACCTTCGTAATTCCACTCAAGTGTGATTACTTCATAGACCTCGCGCAGATCGATGTTACCGCAGCGGGCAATCTCGTTTTCAAGTTCGTCTCTAAGTGTATTCGAAAGCTTCCCAATGTTGCTCTCAATCTCCCCATAATCTTTCTTGACCGCCCTATAATTAAGCTTAATGTTGCTCATAGCAGCATTAGACAGGATCTGGCTGTAAGTGCTTCCCGTCTTGCCGAGGCGAAGGATAGGATTCTGGAAATTCTTGTCGCGTCTCACCTTATTCATAGCCTCGGTTATCTTGTCCTCGACAACATCGAGGGCCTCTTTTTTGTCCGACAGAATCAGGACATTTTGGTTGTCCATGATCGCATTGAAGGCTATTGCCGTGATGGTATGGCTTTTACCGGTGCCGGGCGGTCCTTCAACAGTTATATATTTGCAACCCGTCTTCTTCACCGCTGAGACGATTTGGAGTTGTTCACTGTTCAACGGAATTGGGCTTCTGAAGACGAGCTTCTCTGGAACATCCTTGTTATCCCACTCATCTTCTATCTCTCCCGTGAACCTTTCGGGATTCTTATGAATGAAATCCTCGATCAACTTATTGAAGGCTTCTGCAAGAACGCTGTTCCCCTGGGCAAGCAGTTGCAGAATCATCTCATAGTCATTTACGAGCGCCTCATCTGCTTTATCGAAGAGGGCGAAATAACAGGAGTTCGTGATCCTCGTAAACAGCCCTTTGGCTACCTGAGTGGTAGCTTGGTTGACATCAATCCTGATATCGAGCTCGAAGAAATCTGTCAGTTCGTCAAGTAGCGGTTGTAGTGCATTTCTGAGATTGTTGCCATGCTCAGCGAGATAAATAATCCGCTCGCTAACGGTCTTGAGACTGCCGAATTTCCCTCTTTGTTCGTTGTATTGTTGAGCGATGTACTCAAGGGCCTTCTTATTTATGTAAAGTTGTGAATCGAATTCAAAAGTAAAAGCGTTTTCGAACTTCTCAACGGTAAAGGGGATATAGAAGATAGGATATTTAGCCTTGTTGTACATGATATCGCAGAAATAAAGATAAAATTCCTGTTTATCGAGAATAGCCTTGTTTCTGGACATCTCGTAGACTTCGTTGTATACGTCAAACACCTGGAAGCTTTCGAAGAAGGAGGTGACCGCACCTTTCACTTCGTCGGTCTGTATGACAAGACTGAGATTATCTCTTGCCTCGACATCTTCCCCTGCTATGGCGTGCTTAAGCGTTTCTGATATCGTGTTTTCAATGAGCTGAACGAGAACCGCTGTGAGCTCCTCCTCCATTAGGTAGGCGATATTTTCATCACCGAGACTGAGTGTTTCTAGAGGCTGTTCGAGCTTCTGGACGAAGGGGACAATAAGATGTTCTTTCAGGATACCTGAGGTCTTATCAATCGCATAGTTCATCGCCTGTTCGTAATCCTTTGGAAAGAGAGCCACAGCCTCCTCCACCTTCTCGGCGACCTTGTCTATGACCTCTGAAAGCTGCTCTTCGTTTATCTTCTCAACCTGGATTTTTATAACATCAACCAGATTTCTGGGAATGTCTGCTCGATAAACTCCTTTCTGAAGAGAGCTGAACTTGTTCCTTTCGAAATTCCTTATAATCAACTCCCAGAGCAGGCGATTGAATGAGGGGTACTTGTTCAGGTTAAGACCAACGAGAAGGTTGTCCTGGCTGTGGAGTTGAATGCTTCTTTTGGGCAGGCGTCTCTTGTGGAAGTCGGTTTCAAGGAAGTCCATGAAATACATGGCGACTTCCTTGATGAAAAGGAGAGTAGCACTTTGATTATTAGCTTTACTCATCGCAATACGGTTCAAGAATTTTCGGCTCTGCAATAACTAATGTTAGCCTTCAACCTACAAATCCCCAGTCCAAGAGAAGTGCGAAGCACTATTGTGTACTTTTCTGGACACGTTCTTTAATTCTTTCACTTATTTTTCCCTTCTCAAACCTCATCGACCCTCGCCTTTCAATTGTTCTGGAGTCACCTACCAACATCCCGCAAAGTGCTTAGCGCATAGAGCAGAGCGTAAATCGCTAGGCGTAAGAGGTGAGTTCACTTTGGCCCTTCCTTGCCCCAATTGATCCTAAGAATTCCATTCCTGACACAGTTCCCGAGAAAGGCTCATTGCCTTTTCTACTTTTTAGATCTTTTTGAGGATTTGTAGGGTACGCGCGGTTCTTCCACTAAGAAACCTATCCGTTTCTTTGGTGGTTCGGGCTCTGGTGGCGGACTTAGTAATCGCTTGATTTGCCGCAACATCTCGTTGATTGCAGCCTCGTGAATATCAAGTCTTGCGGTCAATTCTTTTTCCAACTCCGTAAGTTTGCTTGCAAGACCCCGTTGCTCAACCAACATCTGCCGCATACGAATGAACGCACGCACCACAAACACACTCATCTGAATGGCCCGCTTGCTGCGGAGAACATTAGCCGCCATAATGGCCCCGTGTTCAGTAAAAACATATGGCCGATAGCGCCTTCCACCGTGGGAACCGGTCGCAAATTGCGACTGGATACCTTCACAACTTGAGGTCGCAAATTGCGACCTCAAGTTTGTAACCTCCTGATCTGTAAGAACAAATGCAAAGTCAGGAGGAAACCGATCTGTGTTGCGTCGGACCTGTTCGTTAAGTCTCTTGGTAGGCACTCCATAAATGCGGGCAAGATCCGCATCTAAGATCACCTTCTGGCCACGAACGGTCATGATCATGTGCTCAATCGCCTGTGCCTCGTATCTTTCCGTTTTCTCTGTCATAAAATCTCCCTTAAAAAGTACCCCACACAGAAATCAGAGCGATAAGTGACTTCAAGAGTTTGCTCCAAAGCGGAAAGAAGTTGTTGTTCGATGTTATCAAATATACGAGGCATTCAATCTGCCTCCAGATTAACCCTTTTCCCATCGAAAAGGAGGGAACTTAAAAATCCCCCCAATCAAAGGGAGAAGGTATATTGTAAATCGCTGTTATTATATTCCCATATTTAAATCAAGACAATGAGAAAGATTTTAAGAAAATGACAAGAGGGATGACAGTAAAATATCCTGTATTTATTTTATAATTTCCGCAACGTATTCGGCGATGGCAGGGGCAGCGGTCAACCCTGGGGATTCAATTCCTAAGAGATGGACTCTCCCCTTCTCTTGCTTCTTTATCACAAAATCTGTCTGCAACTCACCCTGATAATAAATTTTAGGGCGATTGCCTGAGTAGCCCGGATAGATTCTACGGATATTGAAGTCAGGGATCATGGCGAGGGCTCCTGTCTCAAATTCTTCTCGAGGTGTCTTAACTTCATAGTCCTCTTTATCGGAGACCTGAATAGCCGAAGGCCCGATCAGGGTTTCTTCTCCAAGTGTTCGGGTCAGATGGATTCCCAAGGAGTGAGGGGAATCTGGAACAGGATAGACTAAACCCCTGATCACCTCCTCGGTCGTATTATAATAATCACCCTTGTAAGGAATGATCTCAT
>Ga0299915_10003801_pt1 | contig 10919 bp, 21 predicted proteins | sample RVTome_13_FD_200263 | JGI IMG/M metagenome (GOLD analysis project Ga0299915, IMG submission 200263) | Soil microbial communities from uranium-contaminated site in the Upper Colorado River Basin, Wyoming, United States - RVT92D227 (version 2) ... | reverse complement strand
TACAGCTATGAAGCCGACTACGGCGCAGCGTGGCGGAAAGGCGCCTACGCCTGCTACCCGCCCGTTTCGCGTCGGTGTCCAGTCGACCGATGAGGTTGACTACGATGATACTAGGGCACTGACCACGAGCACGCAGGACCTTCCGCCGCTGAACGTCCCCCCGGCCGGTTTCTTGCAGAACCTTTATGTTCTGTTTGAATACACCGTGGCTGGTAACGCAGTCGCTACCGTGGCGGTTACCGAGGACTACCCGTGGAACTTGATTGATACCGTCCAGTTCGACGACGTGAACAACGCCAGCATTTTCGGGCCGTTCACGGGTTGGGATGCGTATATCGCTAACAAGCTCGGCGGTTACACGTTCTGCGATGACCCGCGACACTCGCCCGTTTACCGGCTCGACACCCTGACCGGTACCAACGCCACGGCGTCAAGCACGAAGTTTGTGCTACGCATTCCCGTGGAATTGGTTCAGCGCGATGGTCTGGGCGCGTTGCCAAACAAGTCCGGTACTGCGATGTTCAAGGTTCGTATCCGTCTCGCAGCGTCAGGCTCGGTATACACCACACCTCCGACCACGCTTGGCACGGTGCGTGTTCGTATTCAGCAGGCCGACTGGTGGGAGCCGGACGCTACCGACCTTAAGGGGCGCCCACAAGCGCAGAACCCCCCGGCGGTGCAGACCACTCAGTATTGGTCTAAGGTGGATTACACCGTCAATGCCGGCTCGGTTCGGCAGAAGCTCGACCGCGTGGGTTACCTGATTCGTAACCTCATCTTTGTTGCCCGCGACTCTTCGGCGACCACGAAGCGACTGAACGGCGAGACGAACTTTTTTGACCCGTTCAGCTTGCGTGTCGAGGGTAACACCCTGATTACGCGACTCAAGTTGATCTGGTTGCAAGAGATTGCCAACTGGGGCTACCTCGGCGGTAGCCCGGTCGGTGCTGTCACAGCCGTACCGCTTTCAGTGGGCGACAACTATACCGGTTCTGCCGCTGCAATCGCCACGCAGAGCAAGGACAATGGCGTATACGTTCAGCCGTTCTGCGCTGACTTCACGCACAAGCCTGGTTGGGAGACGCGACGTGGTTACCTCGCGACGTCCGCCGCAGCTCGTGTCGAGGTTCAGGGTACGTTGCTCGGCGGTGGCACGTCGCCCTACACGCTCTCGGTTCTCACCAACGATGTCTCGCCCGTGAACGGCGACGACGCTGCGATTACGGTCTAATCGCGATGGTCACTCGCCGTGAAGTCACGAATTGGGAAGACGTCGCAGACCGGTTTTACGCTCTCGAATTGAAGATTGAGAATGCCGGATTCTCTCCTGCGAAGGAAGAGGCGGTTGTGCAGCGGGTAGCGCAACGGGTTGTCGACGTGCTTACTCCCGTGCCTCTCCCTAGTACAGACCTTGCTACAGATCCTACTGCTACCCCTCACAAGACGCGAAAGGCCGGTAACTGACCATGGGTATTATCAAGGACAAGCGCTTTTGGATCGGCGTTGCTGTCGGATTCCTGGGCGTTCCGTACGCAATGAAGATGGTGCGCCCGGCCCGTCCGGCCGCATAAGCAGTCATGCCTACTAGCGGTATTTCTGGCACGGGCGTTGCCCTAGCGACAGTCGGCGGATTCCTTGTGTATACGGCAGTGCAAGACGTGCCCGTACTCGATGGATTGCGGTCTGCGCTCCGAGGGCAACGCCCTACGCCCGGTGTACAAAACCGGTCTGACGTGTCGCAAGCTAGAGGCAATCCGTCTGCGCCGTACGCAACGTCTGGCAATTCTTCGCCATCTGCTTTGAACGGGAATATTCTCACCAGAGCACGCGCCTATCTCGGCGTACCATATTTGTGGGGTGGCACGACTCCCGCCGGATTCGACTGTTCTGGTCTGGTAAATTACATTCTGATTCATGACCTTAAGCTAAGCGGCGTACCTCGCGTCACTCAGCAATTCATGGTGTGGGGTGGCGCCACCACCGTCTCAAAGAAAGATGCCGCACCGGGCGATCTAGTATGTTGGTCTGGTCATATGGGTATCCTTTCAGAAGCTGCTAGGCAAGAGGCGTTGCCAGCACCGCAGAACGGATTGACTGGTATTCCTGCGAAGTACATCAACGCGCCGCGCCGTAACACGGTTGTAATGGAATCATGGGTGCCCTCGACACCTCCACAGCCCATTTACCGCAGAGTTAGGGGATAGGTCATGGCACGCTCTACAGGGCCGATCCTCGCGGTTGGCGCCATTACGATAGGCAACGCAACGATCGTCCATAACAAGCCGTTCGATTGGTGGCAACCAGTCGCGGTAGGCATTACCGCAGTCATCATGACGGGCGCCGAAAAGGTAGCTCCGAAGATGACCGTAGCTCTAGCTTATCTCGCATTGCTTGCAGTCACGTTCACTAGAATTCAACCGAGCGTGCCTAGTCCTGCCGAATCCTTTACAGCCTGGTTGGGGTCCCGATGAATGCCGTGCAAAAGGTCGCAATGGGAATTGTGGCTATTGCCATGGTAACCACGATGGTGTTGCCTGCCAGGCAGACGCCACAGGTTATCAACGCCTTTTCTAGCCTATTCCGTGGCTCTCTTGCTACGGCAATGGGTACTGGAAAGCAGGTCTAACCGCCCATGGCCACCCCTAACCGTAGGTATAGTGGTCTATGGCGTGTCCGTTCGACTAGCGATACTCAGGATTTGAGTCCACTAGGCGCGGCGGACCCAATGCGCCATATGGACGACTGGTCATCTGGTCAACATGCTGTCGACGACACTGCGACCACACGTCAATCTGTTGTCACGGAAGCGCGGCTAGACCTACCCGGCCCCTTGCTCTATGACTCGGATGACGTGTATTCGGCCGACAACATGCGGCCTAACGGATACATGTCAGATGAGCCGCACGACCATGGGCTGAATGACGACAGCTATTCCGACAACGGCGGTCACCGCCGACAGTCCGCCATTCCTACTACATTGCATGATCGCGACCTGGGCGAAACTCGGTTTATTGAGTTTCAAGAGCCAATGCGATTGGATGAGAAAGATGCGCGTGGGTTCACTCCTGCTAACCGGGGGGTGGCGCGGTCGCAACTGGCATTGATTCGAGGGGCTAACTCTTATCCTGAGAACAATCCCGAATTCAGCCGACAGCGAACACCGGGCGATGCGCCTAATGGTGCGTCAGTCGGTTGGTCTGGTCAGCCGAGAACTGGTCAGCGGTGGCAACAGTTCGTTTACCGTACTATCGCAATGCACCGACCGAACCACGATTATCGCCCAATATGGAATAAGGTTGCACGCACGGCAGGCGATACCCCAGCGGGTGAGAATCGCTATGTCACGCCGTTCGACAACCTTGTTTCCGCACGGCAAAAGATCGCGTTGACTCCTGCAATGCGTCGCGATCCTCGCGATTGGTCGGATAATTCGGTCGAGGATGGTACGGCTGAACAGTCCGAAGCCTACGTAGAAACATACGACAGTTGGGGGTTGTAATGGCTACCCTTGACGTTCCTGGCGTAGGCGCTGTTGACCAACGGTGGGCTATCGGCGGTGCGGCATTGGTGCTAGGCATTGTAGGCTATACCTGGTGGCGACGTGGTACTCAGCAGGCGACGTCAACAACTGTCAATACTCCTGAGGATGCTACAGACGCATTCTACGAAGCGTCGCAAGACGCTTATCAGGGAGCGTTCGGCACGCCTGCTCTCACTCCGCACGGCACCACGGCAGACCCGAATAGCCTACCGCCTGCTAGCAATGCGGAGTGGGCGCAACGGGCTATTACCATGCTTACAGCGGTCAATATCGATGCGACTATGGCCGCTATGGCGATAGGTAAGTACATGACTCGGCAGACGATGAGTGACGCTGAGGCCGATATTGTCCGTACCGCCATCGGAATGCTAGGACAACCGCCACAAGGTGACTTCCCCATCAAGGTGGGGCCGGGGTCAAATCCGGTACCGACTCCCGAGATACAGCAGTTGTGGGACGAGTGGCAAGTTCAGAACCTCGCTACGGGTTCGCTTACGCCAAATTCCCAATGGGATTGGGGTATGCTAGCCCGCCGTACACTGCCGTCCGGCGCTAGCCGACTGGACGTCTATGTGCGTTCGCTCGACTTGCAGAAGAAATATCCAGACTTGCATAAGAAATACCCGATGTACGTGCCTGCCAATGTCGCTAGTCAAGTCTCATGGCCATAAGGGAGATTCAATGGACGGGCGCCGTGTGGCGAAGCTAGTAGAGATGGCTACTATTGTTACGGTAGTCTACGTGCTCACAGATCCTAGCGTATTGGCCACCATCAAGCCGCGTATACTGCTCTATACGTCCCGCGCTTGCAAGACAATTGCCGAACGGGCTGGACGGCTCGGAATTACCGCAGAGGCGGCATACGCCGACACTGTCAAATCTCTGATTTGAGGTAGGAAGATGCTTAAGCCTAATGAATCTTTGATGGCGTCTGCCGCTGTCGTGACTGCGGTTTACGCTACATTTCAGATGGCGCTGCCTAGCGTTGTCGATGAGAGGGTCGCGCCCGTGGGAGATGCCGACCTTGCCGCCGCAGAACGTGTTGCTACGTGGACTGCCGCTGGCCTGGTTTCGGTTGTCTCGTTGATTGCCAAGGACCCGACCATCTTCGTGCTCGGAGGTCTGTCGATTGTGGTGCTTAGCTGGACGCACCGCCACGCCAATGAGGTCAACCCGCTTACCGGTCGTGCGTCAACCATTGACCCACGCCGTAAGTTCGGTCCGGTCGATGGCGACATGTCGACTGATACCGAGTATGAATCTGGCCTGGCAGCGTAATGCCTCGCCTCAACGTCCGCCAGGTTTACGAATTTGTGAAAGGCGGTGGATTCGAGGGTACAGACGCCTTTGTCATGACTGCTATCGTAATGGCGGAATCGGGAGGCGATACAAACGCCGTCAATCCGGGAGGTACCGGTGTCGGACTGTTCCAAATCAATCCGAAAGCGCACGGGACGGATTGGAACCTACGTGGTAAAGATCCGGCCGCATCGGCGGCCTTTGCCTATTCCCTCTATCAGGGTCGAGGCGGGACGACGTCCGCACGTAAGTTCGACGATTGGGAGGCGTTCACTAACGGCGCTTACAAGGCCAAGTTGCTAGATGTTGCTGGCGGGTTGGACGATCGGAGTTTCTTGCAGCGTGTCCAAGACTTTCCCTCCAATGCATGGAACGACGTTACAAGCTCGGCTGGTGACCTAGTCGATGGCGTTACAGGCATTCTCGACCCTATCGAGAAAGTCGCTAATGCCTTGTCAGATATTGCTAAGTTCCCGTTGGCTATCTACAACTGGGTTACCGATCGTGACAACATTTTCCGGATTGTCAAGATAGCAGTAGGCGGAACCATTCTGGTGGTCGGGTTCAACATGCTAGGCAAGCCGATTACAGAGCCGGTCAAAGCTGCGAAAGACGCGACCATTGGCAAAGCCAAAGCTACGGCATTGACGGCCGCTACAGGCGGTGCCAGTAAAGCGGCGAGTGCTGGCAGTAAAGCGGCCTCCACTAGTAGCAAGACAGCTACAGCGGTAAAGGCGGTGAAATGAGTAATCTCGTATTGTTTCTCACTGCACTCACGCTGACCGCCTCGATTGTCACGGGCGCGATAGTGTTCATGCACAAATTCTTTAGTAGGCTGGATTTGCTGCTATCCCTTCCCGGTAAGCTCGACAAACTTACCGCAGAAGTAACCGCCGTTAAGGACGAATTGCAGTCTCACGGCGCACAACTTACTACCCTGAACGGGAGGGTTAGGGCATGAGCACGTACGATAATGTTCCTGGCGAAGATAGGCCACGCCCGGACGTTGGCGAGCTACGGCAAGACGATTACCCGCCGGTACTGGCGGTAGCTGTCGACGTTCAAGGCATCGTCAACACGCAAGAGGTGCCCGCTACTCGCCATGTCGCCCGGTCAGTGAGGGTTACCAACGCTGTCGCCGATGCATTCCAGTTCGCTCCTGACAGACGTCGAAAGGCGCTCACATTTTGGTGCGAAGACCAGGGGATATTCTTCTCTCAGGATCGGCAAGGTGTTACAGGCACTCGACCGGATGGCGCTCATCTTCCGGCGGGAGGGTCATACACTGCCAATCACAACGGCGGTATTTGGGTTTGTGGCGACAATGCATCATCAACGCTACTATCCTACGTGATGGAACAGTGGGCGGACTAATGGCAGGATCTAAAGCGTCCATTCCTGCTAACCGGTTCTACAGCCCGGTCAATTTCCAACAGGATGTCACGTTTGATACGGGAATTCTGGTAGGACAACTGGCGACATTCCTAGAGGGCATTGACTCCACTATGTCCGCCGCTGGTCATCCGGCACTGCGAATGCATGGTGCTAACCTCATCGGCCAGTTGATGGAGGGACTCGATTTCTTCGATAACCCCATCGTCGCCTCGAATACCGACGGTCTGTCAGTCGGGGCGTTCGGCGACCGTGTGGGAGCTTACCCGCCTGGCGATGTGTTCAACGCAGCATTTAGGACTCTGACGAACGCTGCTGACAATATCAGCGTGAATGCGGCGGCATTTGAGTTCGGACACGGCACGTCGCAGAGCAGGGTTATTGCCATCGGTACCGGCGTACCCTCGGCAGTGTTTCCCCGTACGTCGGGTGTTCTGCCTAACGGCTCATTTTATTTCAATGAAACCGGCGGCATAGGTACTACGATTTACAAGGTCAACGGCGGAGCATACGCCGCGATTCTCTAACGGAAGGTAGTGCAATGGAACAGGATGTCACCGATGCTTTGGCCGCTATCAATGCCAAGCTCGACGGATTGACGCCTGCACAGCAAGAGCAGGTTGACGATGCGGCCGAGAAAATCGAAGCGAAGGAAGATGCGGCGGAAGACGCTGGCGAGTCTTACGATGCCAAATCGGCTATCCAGGCGCTATCAGCTAAGGTGGATGGCTGGATAGCTGCTAACCCTCCCAAGCGCACTGTGCCTACGAAGAAACCAGCGCCACAGGCACCGGCCTCTAAGGCCGCTACAGGCTCTCCTGCTACGCCTGACACTGCTGACGCTAAGCCTGGCAAGAGGCGTAGGGGTTGGTTCCCCGAATGACGCTCAATACTTACCGTCTGGCAGAGAGCGCGGAGGTTACGCTTGACGCCGACGGTAATGGTAGCGTCAAGCTAGGTCCAACGATTCCTAGCGTTACGTGGCAAGTGGAGACGCTTAGCGTCTCCACTTCCACTAACAACCGGATACCTCGCGCTTACGTATATGAGGGCACCGAGTCTCCTGGCAATCTGCTAGGCGGTACTGAGAACGGTTCGCGAGACGCGATGGGACCTAGCGTCAGGCTAGAGACCAGTGCTTACATTACGGTCGTATGGCGCGGTGGCGACAACGGAGCGCGGGCTAGCGTGGCAGTTACAGGCACCCGAACGGCGGGTATGTGATGGCATTCGGATTCGGTCAACCTATCGGCTCAACACCATCGCTGGCAGATGCCGCCGACGCCCCGTTGCTACCCTCATCAGAGGTACTAGGCTCATTCACACAAGTGCCAGCGGCCTATTACATCACCAAGGATTCGTCAGCTTTCGAGGCGTTGGTGTTCTCGTTTGTCTACCTGGGGAATCCTGTATTCCCTGCCGCCACTGGCGATTACGTACGAATCCAGGTCCTATGGTATAGCTCTGACATCGTGTTTAGCGCGGCCAACCTGCTATGGGTGGACACATTCGAGGTCAGTTCTAGACAGACTCCTGGTCATACGCCTGCCGATAACAAGACATTCGTGCACTTGCCAGTTAGAGGTAAGGTGTGCGTACTAAGCTTTAACTCGCCTGCTACGGGTGGCGCAAACCCGATGCTGAATGTCACTGTGTTGGGCTCGACTAAGCCTCTGTCTAAGTCGATTTTCACTAGTGATCAGAACCAATTCGGTGTCACTGACAACATTCTGCTACAGATAAACTCTGCTGTCGCAGTCGGCGCGGGTGCGGCCGGACCGTGGTTTTTCGGCGGGCTGCAATCCGGGCCGGTTACTACTGCGCTGCAATTCACGGTGGGGGCCGGTGCTGCCACGGGCGTAATTCTACAGACAGCGTTCGGATCGTCGGCAGTAGGATTGCCAGAGCTAACCCTTACGACTGTCGGTATTGCGGGTGTTTACCGCACAAGCGCTACCGGACAGTACACAGCACGTAGACCCATTAGAGCGCGAATAGTAAACAATGGACCTGCGACCGTCACAGCTTACAACGTGAACATCGTACGTGACGAACCCTAACGGAAGGGTAAGACAATGACGTTGATTATCCAGTATTTTGACATGTCAACGGATGGCGGGATACCAACCGTTGTATCGCATGATAAGTGGGATCGGTCAACTCCTGCGATAGGTGATCGGATTATCTATTCCGCTCCCGCGAGAATGTACCTTGTGAAAGACGTTTTTTGGAGCTTTAGCGATGATGAATCCCTCGAATCCGTCACTGTCCAAGCGTGGCAAGCATGATTCTTGATTGGGCGTACGGCCGCCCATCTGTCGAGGCCATGCGAGCATTTGGCGTGACTGGCGTCGCTCGATACCTTACCCGATCATCGGCTAAGGCTCTGACATTGACAGAAGTAGATAGGTACCGGTCGGGAGGTATTGCCGTTCACGCGGTATTCGAGGATGCCGCCGGTCGGCCAGCGTTGGGTTACAATGCTGGCGTAGCCGACGCTGCGCATTCGCGAGACCAGGCACGCTCACTCGGATGGAATAACGACGGAGCTATCTACTTCGCTGTAGACTTTCACGCGACATACGAGCAAGTAGAGCAGTATTTTCGGGGCGTCAACAGTGTACTACCAGCGGCATTGGTAGGATGCTACGGCGGGGCTATTGTCTATGAGCCACTACGCCGAGACGGACTGATTAACTACGCATGGCAAGCCGCTGCAATGGCATGGTCGGGCTACCGCATTGGCGCTTGCGACATGCTGCAATTGGTACGTCAACCCACCGTCGATAATGTCATTGTCGATGTAAATGAGATCCGGTCTAACGACACGGGCGCATGGTTCGGAGGTGCAGTCATGGCAGTTAGCGATGAACTACGTACGGTGCTGAATGAGGGTACGGGCGGCGGTCAGCACAACTGGGCGGGTACCTCGCGGGAAACACTCCTCGTTTCACAGCAGGGATACAACGCCTCTGTAGATGCGAATACCAATGCATGGTTGGCTACGCAGGTCGCGAATCGGGTAAGCGGTCAGCTTGACACTCTGTCACTGAAAGTTGACGCTCTGCTAGAACGTGAGCCATCACTACCCGTGATCGACTACCAACAGCTAGCGATTGCGCTCCTGGCAGCAATAGGCAGCGTGTGACGTAGGTCACATCCGATTCCAGTCATGACCGTGTAGACTGATAGGCGTAGCTCGCCCACTCGCAACGCCTATCAGAGAGGTCACTGTCATGGCTGGTCGGATCGCAGACTCGGAACGCCCCGATATCGATTTTGCGGCTCTGCCGAAAGCTGTAGCGGCACCGCCGCCCGTTCGTAAGGGCAACGCTCCGCTCACCATCAACGACATTCCTGCGCCGATCCGTGCTCTCTGCACCGAGTCCTACAACACGAAGCAGAGTTTCCACCAGCATGGATTGTCGCATGTTCGCGCCGAGGGAAAGCGCCGGTCGCCTGCCGAGGAATTCGCCGCGCTCTGCAAGTTGTTCGGCGAGCTTACGGCGAAGACACCGGGAGCTACGCCGATTTCGGTCGGCGCCAGCATCGTTGTCGAGAACGGTAAAGCGGTTGTGAGCGTGTTCGCTCGTGATCGGAAGACCCGTACTATCGGAAAGGCCGCCGAGGGTGCGACCGTTTCCGAGGACTCCACTGCGCCCGGTACGCCCATTACCCGTCCAACCGCCGTCAAGTAATTCGGAGAGGACCCCCACATCATGGCCGCTGACAGCGTTGGACCGAACGGTGAGAAACTCGCCACTCTGAAAGACGTTCGCGATTTCTTCGGACAGGGTACCGCCGGTTTGAAGGGATTCACGGACGAGTGGAAGTTGCTGTCCTCGGATGACAAGCTACAGATCCGGATCGGTCTCGGGAACGGTTCGCTCACGTACTAGAGATTGACGTAGGATCGTCCGCCGGATTCGTCCGGCGGACGATTCGCCGTTTACGGAAGGAATCTCATGTCGGCTAACAGATCCGAATACCTCCCGATTAAGCCTGGTGAGTGTCCTAACTCTCCGCATCATGTTCACATGGTAGCCAAAGGTGCTACGCACGTCATGTGTGTCTTTGCGCCATGGTGGCAAGGGAGGGCATTCCCTCACATTCCATTGTCTGAGAGTGTCATGACGGGAGCACGATTCACGCTCGGCAGTACGTCTGTCGACGGTCGTTCGGTCGCTCATTTCTTTAGCAGATTGGGGAAGTAATCATGTTCGGTTGGGTAGACAGGCTTGTGGATTCTCGGAATCGCTGGGTGGTATACGTCCGGGATCTGATTGGCCAATCCTTCGTGACGTTTTATGTCGCGTTCCTGGGGTTCTGGGCTTTGAGCGATGTTCACGATTTCAGCACGCTACGTGCGGTGACGCTCGGCGGTGCAGCGGCAGGAGTTCGCGCCGTTCTCGGCCTCTTCGCACATGGATGGGGTAATTCGACATCGGCCCATTTCTCCCGACGATTCCGGTAGGACATTACTCATGGGAAAGCACAGCACTAAGGGCGGTAAGCACCGTGGCAGTCCGCCACCGCCACCGCCACCGCCACCGCCATCGACTACCGACACTCTCAATTCCAAGTACACATTGGACCCTGTCACTTTCAAGGAAGTGCCACGCAATGGGTAAGCGGAGAGACGCGAAAAGCGCTTCGGTTCCGGTAGCTACGAAGACGTGTCGGTGCG
>Ga0299915_10003800_pt1 | contig 10920 bp, 7 predicted proteins | sample RVTome_13_FD_200263 | JGI IMG/M metagenome (GOLD analysis project Ga0299915, IMG submission 200263) | Soil microbial communities from uranium-contaminated site in the Upper Colorado River Basin, Wyoming, United States - RVT92D227 (version 2) ... | reverse complement strand
CTTAGCCGGGCAAAAAGAACTATTTTCGGGAATTCTAAAATTACTGGACCATCAATAGAACTTGCGGTGAGATTGGGCAATGGGTAGTCAAGGGAGAAATTGACTTCCCAAATTGTCATCATTTTCCGGCCTAAATTGCTGATTTCGAAGTATTGTATTCTGTATGAAAATGCCATAAACAACATTAAAGGAAGGAGTTATTGTTTTATCCGACATTGTCTGGAGGATCAAGAATAACTGCCACCTCTAATAGTACGGGTCAACTTCCCATGAATGACGATCACCTTTATCGTGACCCAGACTATCCCTGGGACGCCTACCTATAGTCGTAAAGATCAGGAATACTGGGCGGGAGGAACCGGTGTGCCCGGATGAGCCTCAAAAACGTCTGCCGGACCTCGCCAAATCATTGAAACCGCCCCCTCTACCCCGAAAATCCCCTGAATCCCCGCTGAAAAGACCCGCAAACAAACCCAAGACCTTTGGGTAAAATTCCTTTGACACACAATTCTCTTTTTTGTATATTTGATCCACTCCAAAGCGAGTTCTTATCAATGAGCGAAGGCTAACTTTGGAACAACGTCAAAAAGTAAGGTAGATTCAGGAAGAGAGTAACGAGAAGTATCTGGACTGAAATTCTGAAAGGAGAAATATCTAATGAAGACGGTGAGTCTCGGTGAACGATTGGGTCGAAATTTTTGTGTGTTCCTATCGATTGTTGCGCTGGGTTTTCTTGTTTCCTGCGCCACGACTTCGCCGCCGGGTTCCGCACCTGAGAAGGCGAGCCCGGGAAAATACACCAAGTGGAACGGCCTCATTGACGAACTTGAAATCGTCCAGGGTTTCAGCATTGGGAATTTTTCCAAGGTCATCCTATTACCCATCGAAACGGCCTCTACGCCACTTCCGGACAAGGGCGACAACACCTTCGAACCGGTCACCATGGTTTTAGGCCAAGTTGACAGCATCTTCATGGAAGGATTTAAAAATGGTCTGAAGGATGTTAGGAATGTTTCTGTCGGGTCTGCTCAGGTTACTCCAACGGGTCCTGGCGCGCTCATTATTAAGGCCAAAGTCATTACCATGAGCCCCGGGTCAAAGGCCCTGCGTTACTTTGTCGGCTTCGGAGCGGGCCATTCCGCGGCCAAGATGCAGGGGGAAGTGATTGATGCGCAGAGCAGCCAAGTTTTATTACGATTTAACCACGGCCGAGGCTCATCCATCGGCATATTCGGGGGAGATTACTTCAAGATGATGAGTGGCGACAGTAAGGATGTGGCCGAGGATTTAGGCAAGATGCTAACGAAATTTCAATGAAGTCGAATAAACCGGGAAAAGAAACGGGCCTCAACATTCAAACTAAACTACTACCGCCTTCAGGCGGTAGTAGTTTAGTTTCTTGACATTTTCCTCTTTTTTTTCCATACGGCATTCTGCAACTAACTTTTCGCCTGCTTTTTGCTTTCTGGGGCCTCTTCGGAGAATCGGATGAACCTGGAAGGGCAAGAAAAACTCAGGGCCCTGCTTCCTGAAAAGGGAAGAGGGCCTTTTTTAGTTCCGGTCTCCATCCCTTGTCGATCTGATTCTCAGCTCCTGTCTTCAAGGTATCAGGACTTCAGCGATTCCAAATACATTCATTCCAATTCCCGTATCATTTTCCGGAAAGGAGTAGTGCCGATGGCTGCCCCCCTGAAAGACAGAAGGAGATCTTTGTTTGTGCTGGCTTCTTTTATTCTTGCTTTCCTAATGCTAACGGCATTCTTTGGCTCCCCCGTCTGGTCCCAATGCACTTCTTGTGAGAATTGTCCTCCCCCGGTTATTGGGTACACTTCCAGGCAGATGTCCACGGGAGGCTCTCAAAACCTGACGGCGAGCGGTGGGTTTGGGAGTTATGGATGGACATTCAGTGGCGGAGGAACATTAAGTGGGACAGAAGGGACAGAAGTGATTTATACCGCCCCGTCGTCCAACCCGGATTGCGCTGATAATCCTGCCATAACCGTAACGGATTCCTGCGGAAGGGTGGCGACCCTCTCGCTGGCTGTAAATGCGGTGCTGGGCAGTGTATCTGGTTATTATGCGAGCAAGACTTTTGCGGATCCGGCTGGCTACCCAGTAGGGTGGTGTGCTGGAAGAGTATTGGGAGTTTGTTATTATGGGATTGCGAAGCGATATTTGCTCTGCAACAACAACCTTGGTTCCACGGAGTATAGTTGTTCGCCTGGACACAATTTGTACTGTACCGTTGATGAGTATTGGTTGTGGGGGGAGGATGAGTGTGCGGAAGAAAGAGAGGAGTGCAATATGTCCGCCTGCCCGGACGGCTGTGCTCCGGGTCTTCATGATACACGGACTTCTTCTCAGTTAAGTGAAGGGTGTTGCCCCGTTGCGTTATCAGCGTGTCTTAATATCGACAGCTTTTCTGCGGACGCATTGACCATCAATCTATCCGGCGGTGAGAGAGCAAATTTTAGTGGGAATATTTCTGTTGACGGCGGGGGTGGAACAAGCTGGACTATAACCGTAGGCGGTAAGGTCATCCCTGGTTCGGGTAATTCGATCTCGGGATACTGGGACGGGACAGATTCTTCGGGAAAGCAAGTCGCGGCGGGAAGTTACACTGCTGTATTAGAAGCCCAAGCTACCGGTAACAACTGTGGCCAGAGTGTCACGAGCATCCCCATTACCGTTACGGCAAGGCAGGCAAATTCGGACACTCCGATAGGCAACCTGCCCAGCCTGAAGAAATGCGGGGATTCGGCTATTAATGTTGCCAGTGGCAACCTCTCTCATTTTCAGCCTCTATTTACTCTCCCCAACTCCAAGTTCCTGGGGGAATTCAGTCTCTCTTATAACAGCCTGAGCAGCCAGAATGACGTTCTGGGCATGGGCTGGACGCATACCTATAACATCCGGCTGGTGGCCAACAATGACGGCTCTTACACGCTGACTGAAGGGGACGGAGAAAAGACCGTGCTTTACAGTAAAGGCAGCTACTTCAGCCCGGAGAATTCGAACTATCCGGCCCTGACCATAAGCGGGACCTTCACGCTTCAGCATAAAAACGGGATCACGTATTCCTTCGACCAGGACAAGAAGATCACCGCCATCTCCGACCGGAACTCAAACGCGATCACCTTTGCCTACTCGACCAACACCTTGACCGTCACCGACCCGAACGGCAGGAACGTGGTAATCAATTATGTAAATGGCAAAATCAGCACCATTTCCGACCCGAGCGGAAATGTTCATACCTTTACCTATACGGGCCAGGATCTTACGGGGGTTTCCTCGCAGATTGTAAATGTTGGCACAGCCAATTGGGTTTACACTTATTATGCAAATAGCTTTATGCACACCAAGACCGATCCCCTTAATAAAACCACAACCTATATCTACGACAGCGATCATCGGCTCTACCAGGCAACGGCCCCGGATGACAAGAACAGATACTTCGTTTACACTCCTGCCCAGTCTCTCACCCAAATGACGGAAAAAGATGGCGGGGTTTGGACGTACAAGTATAATGCCCAACTGGGAGTCCTGACCGAGGTTGATTATCCCGATCCATACGGCCCGAAGGAAAAATATGGATATTTCCAGAGCGGGGTCAATGTCGGGAGGCTTGAGTACATAGAAGACCAGAGGGGGAAAAGGACCTATTATGCTTATGATTCAGGGGGGAACGGGAATATCGCGTCGGTTACAGACGCCCTGAGTCACGTCACAAACTATCCCATATACAATTCGCTGAATCAGGTAAAGAGGATCGAATATCCGGGGAGTCCTACGCCTGTGGTGCTTCTGGATTACAACGCCCAGGGAAATTTAACGTACTTCAAAGACCCCGAGGGCAATGAGACCCAGTTTGGTTATGATTCGAGAGGAAACCTCACGACCATCCAAAGCATTGGGAATTCTTTGGTTAATATTACAAATACTTACGACCCATACAATTACCTTCGGACCATAACCGACAACCGGACAGGCGCGGTCGTGCAGTTCGAATATGATTCCGCGGGGAATTTAACGGTCCATAAGGACCCGATGACCCCCACGAATGACATCGTCTTCGAGTATAACGGGTTCAACAAGGTCAAAAAGGTGACCGATCCAGAAAACAATATCATTCAATTTTATTATGATCTCATGGCCAACCTGGCATCCATGACCGACGCCAATCAAAAGACAACCTCCTACGAGTACAATTACCGGGGGCAGGTCACCAAAATCACGGATGCACTGAACCACATCACCCAGTTTGCTTACGGCACCGGATGCCCCTCCTGCGGGACCGGCGTGGAGAAACTGACTTCGGTTACGGATGCCCGCGGAAAAACAACTACCTTTGAGTATTATCTGGACGGCAGGCTCTTTAAGGAGACGGATCACCTGGGCAAATTTAAGAGCTATTCTTATAATATCCCTCTGAATAAAGTAACGAAGACGGATGAAGACGGGGCAATCATCCAATATACCTATGATGATTTAAACCGTTTAACCCGGATCGACTACCCGGACAGCACGGCGGCCACCTTCGGTTATGATGGAAGAAGCAATCTGACCTCGACAGACAATCAGAATATCACCTACAGCCCCATTGTCTACGATCTAAACAACCGGATGACCAGCATAATAGATTCAAATGGCAAAACCATAAGTTATCAGTACAACAGCCTGAATCAGAGGACCCGGATGGTCGCTGATGCGAGGACGATAGACTACTCCTATGACAACGGAAACCGGCTGTACCAGGTTTTGTCTCCCGGGCCGGTTGCCACAATCACGTATGATCTTGCGGGAAGAAGGCAAATTCTCAGTTATCCGAATCTCGTTACGACCGACTACACGCCCAATAAAGCCGGCTTCCTCACCAATCTTTTAACGCGCTACAACCAGCAGACGATTATCAATTCCTTTGCCTACACCCCTGACGGCATGGGCAACCGGACAAACATGACCGACCTGGCTGGGTTGCATAGTTACACTTACGATAACATCTACCAGCTAACCCAGGCCAGCCATCCCAACATGCCAATCGAGCAGTTCACTTATGATCCGGCGGGCAATCGCCAGACCTCGGAGGGGCAGGCCCCGAGTCTTAGGAGTACCGAATACACGTATGATTTTGAGAACCGGCTGATTGAGGTGGACTATTTTGGGACGCTGGCCCAGTACAAGTACGACCCGTTTGGAAGACGGATTGAGAAGAATATGAACGGGGCTATCACCCGCTATCTCTACGATGGCCCCAACATCGTCACCGAGTATGACGGAGCATGGAACGTGCAGGCGCAATACACCCAAACCCTTGACATTGATGATCCGTTAACGGTAACCCAGGGGGCAAATACGTACTACTATCACCGGGACGGCCTTGGAAGCGTGGTGAATCTCACCGATAGCGCTGGGAACGTGGTGAAGACCTACACCTACAAGAGCTTCGGGGAGATTTATTCGGAGACGGGAAGCCTGGTTCAGCCCTTTACCTTTACGGGGAGGGAATTTGATCCTGAGAGTGGTTTGTATTTTTACCGGGCCAGGTATTATGACCCGAGAGCGGGGCGGTTCCTCACCAAAGACCCCATCGGGTTTGATGGTGGGGATGTAAATCTATACCGCTATGTCCGCAACAATCCAATTAATTTGATCGACCCCAGCGGGCTTGAGGCAGATTGCATTAAGGAAAAGAAATGCATTGGTCGAGCCCGGATCCTTAAAGGAAACCCGGCTACAATAGGCAAACAAGGGGCATTTCCTAGTATAAAGGTTATAGAAGGCTCAGCTGCGGTAATACCGGAACAATTTGGGGGAATGACAAAGGTGCAACTAGCACCTTATATTGGAAAAATTAGCGGCACGTTGGGCGGAAAGGGTTCCTTCAGTGGTATTACGGATGTTATCGGGGGAAAATCACCTATGCCAGGGATAAACGTCCGCCTGGCTCTTCAAATGACATACTGGGGTTTACTGATTTTGGAACTTCCAAGCTTGGCAAATGATCCCGGTATAGTTGATGTTGAATTAACAATTCCCGCAGATATTCCCTGCCCGATTGGGACAATGGAGAAGCCATGAAAAAACTGATGGTTGGTATTCTAATCCTACTGGGTGGAGCATTCGGTTGCCCACCCGTGATAACTGGTGAGGTAGGGCAAAAAGGATGGCCTGAAATAAAGCCCATCGACCAAAGTTTCCATTTCATCAAACCTAGCAAGACTGAAGCTATAATGAGAATTCTCGCTCCAGATGGAACACCATTCTATATGCTTGAGTGTCGTTTAGGTCCCCATGAAGACCCTGATTTTGATTATTCTGGGGATTTTGAATGCCGGCTAACCTCTCTCTACTCAAGAGAGGCATACAGCACACTACTAACCGAGAACCGAGAGCAAAGTCGCGATTGGCAGAGTCGCGCTCGATTCCTTGTTGAGGAGCTTATTGGTAAATGCGCGGAATACCCGGAGTATGGAAAGGTCAGGAGCTTTAGACTTCGAGGAATGAGGCTCACCCTAACGATAAAGAATTTAAAACTGCAGCTGGCTCCGAGAGATGAGGCGAATCTGAAGCAACGGGGACAAATTAAAGAACTTGACCTCAGCGTTGCTGTCATTCCTGATCCGACAGCATTATCCAATATTGCTGAGCCAGCCCAATACATCGAGCCTCCCTATGCACATCCAAAAGACCCACAAGACATGTCCCGAAATTGCGAGAATGTTTTAAAACGATAAATTGATATTTCTTCATTTGGGGGAAGTCGGGGAGAATTCGAGGGGCACAACACTTAATTTTGGAATTATCGTAAGCGAGGATCACGGATCTCCATGACCGGTCTGGCAGGGCTACATGTTTACACCTACGATGACGTTTACCAACTTATCAATGCGGCCTATCCCAACATGCCAATCGAGCAGTTCACTTATGATCCGGATCCGGTGGGGAATCGGCAGACCTCGGAAGGGCAGGCCCCGAGCCTCAGGAATACTGAGTACACCTATGATTTTGAGAACCGGCTGATTCAGCTTAGTTATCCTGGGATGTTAGCCCAGTACAAGTACGACCCGTTTGGAAGACGGATTGAGAAGAATGTGAACGGGGCTATCACCCGCTATCTCTACGATGGCCCCAACATCGTCACCGAGTATGACGGAGCATGGAACGTGCAGGCGCAATACACCCACACCCTGGAAGTGGATGATCCTTTGACGGTTACGCAGGGCGCAAATACGTACTACTATCACAAGGACGGCCTTGGGAGTGTGGTGAATCTCACCGATAGCGCTGGAAACGTGGTGAAGAGCTATACTTATAAGAGCTTTGCGGAGATTTATTCAGAGTCTGGTAGCCTATCTCAGCCATTTACATTCACGGGTAGGGAATACGATACTGAGAGCGGGCTGTATTATTACCGGGCGAGGTACTATGATCCAAGAGCAGGGAGGTTTCTCACCAAAGACACGATTGGGTTTGCGGGGGGGGATGTGAATCTTTACCGCATGGTACAAAATGACCCCGTAAATTGGGTAGATTTGGAGGGGCTAACGCAAAAGGGAAAGCAAAATATCGAAGTCAATCACCTTGGTAAAACCCTGACGAAGAAAACCCCCCTTAAGCAAATTGAAGACGCCATCAAGGATGCTGTACAATCGGGAATGAGCCCCAAACACATTGGGAAATTGAGGGCGCTTAGAAAGGTGGTCAGTCGAGGTGGAACAATGGGGTTTATTACACCGTACATAATCGACGCGACAACCGCGGACATCGACCGATTGAAGAGGGCTCGGGAATGTGGGCGAACTTATGAAGATCAGTTATGCAAGGATTTAGAGGAGGCAGGAAACCCAGACTGGGTGCTTACACCGATCGGTGTATTCGCGAATCCATGCAAGTCACCTTTCGGGATTAAGGAGATGTATTGATGAATATGACGCCTGATAGAGTACCTTCTGCGGACTGGGACCTCATACATGAATTGGCTGTAGAAATTGCCAACGCTGACAAGGAGGAAGAAGAGGCCCGTTATAGAGCGCGCCTTTTAGAATACCTGGAGGTTTTGGAACGTAAGTACGGGGCCATTCCCAGCATCTTGGCCACACGGGCAGACTACGTGGACGACATCAATACTCGTCGTAATCTGCTCCAGCAAGCATTCAGAGCAGCTCGAGATAGATCTGATCACCACAATGAACTTCTCATAGCGTCCTCTTTGTCGCAATTAGAAATTGAAATATCGAAAGATATAGTTGAGGGTGAAAAATGGTTAAAGGCGTTTGAAGAAGCACTCGGGGGGCATGAAGATGAATTTGAAAAGTGGGAATTTAAAAGACTCACTTCCCTTCTTGAAGCCATTCGCGAAGACTCAAAGCAGGGTTAGCTGAACCTATTTCTCTCTAGGAAGAGAGAACGGGGAGGAGGGGATCCGGGGCGTCCATAAGTTTATAAGTTGAGGGTGAAGGGAATCATGAGATTATGGGTTATTGATTTGGGTCCTGCTCGATTTTTTATTTCTATAGGTGCGGAGGGATAAGAAAATGGGTTCGAGATTAAGAAGCAGTTTATTTATTCTTTTGGCCATCATTGTTTTATTCTTCGCCTCAATTATCGCTTCGCACAGCCAATCAGTGAGTTATTACTACGACGACCTGAACCGCCTGGTCCGCATCGACTATGGATACATGGTAATTGATTACACCTATGACGATGTGGGGAACCGCTTAACGGAGAGCATGGCATACCCTCCGGTAACTGCCGCCTCGCCGGGAGGGGGGGTTTATGGGTCCGCCCAGTCCGTAACCCTGGCGTGCACCGACCCCCAGGGTCCAGGATGCGGAAATATCTATTACACGACTGACGGGACAACACCTACCACTTCATCGCCAATCTATTCGTCGGCCATATTGATTTCATCTGGTACGACCCTGAAATTCTTCGCAATAGACGTTTCCAATCCACCCGTCAACGAGACAGGTAAAACCCAGATCTACACCATTGATACCGAACCTCCGACGGGGACGATTATAATCCAAGGGGGAGCGGAAACTACGGCCAGTCCCTATGTTACCCTGACGCTCACATGCGCTGATAATGTGGGATGTTCGCAGATGCGCTTTTCCAACGACGACATCACCTATTCAACGCCCGAAGCCTACGGGACGACCAGGGCATGGACTTTGACAGCCTGGGACGGGGCCAAGACCGTTTACGCCAAATTTAAGGACACAGTTGGGAACTGGTCGAACCCATTTCTGGACACCATTGCTTTAAATAATGACCCTCCCAATCCTCCGATAAAGATTGGGGATTCGAATTATATGACTCTCCAGGCCGCGTATAATGCGGCGTCGGACGGGTCCACGATCAAGTGCCAGGCAATAACGTTGATTGAAAGCCTGACGGTGAACCGGAATATCAATGTGACTTTGGAGGGCGGGTATGACAGCGGATATACGACCAATTATGGAAATACGACAAGCATTAAAGGGATGATAACGACTACGGCCGGCGGGGGAACGATAACCATCGAGAATTTTGTTCTTGGACAATAGGTAAAGGGAGGGAAAGAGATGAAGAAGACGATAATGGGAATAATGGTGGCGTTCTTACTCATTGGGTTTAATCTATTTGCCGCAGATGGGGACTTAATCGTGAACGGCAACGTGGGCATTGGGACGAGCACCCCGGCAAATAGGCTCGACGTTTTGGGAACTGTGCGCTCGACCACAGAAACAGCACCTTCTGGCGGTACGGGGACTGAAATCATGTACAATCCTGGCCAAGGCCGGGGGTTGCTGGTTACCTATGACCGTACTGCCGGTACATACGGGGAGATTGACATCAACGATGTAATAGCAGTTATAGGCGGAGGGTGGAGCGCAGGCAAAGTCGGGATCGGAACGGCAAATCCGGGGCAGAAGCTTGATGTTGCTGGAGCGATCAGTATTGTCACGGGGAGCCCGGAGACTGTTCTCGGTCCGGGATTGCAGCAGGTTGGAGGAACTACAATATTGTGGTATTCGGGCGACCTTCGCATAAAGACTGGTTATGTTGGTCCTGCGGGGGATCGCTTTGTTATTCAAAACAGTGGCAATGTCGGCATTGGGGCTGATCCCGGAGGTTACAAGCTATACGTTTCGGGAACTGCTTACTCTACTGGGGGGTGGCAGCCTTCGGATATAAAGTTTAAAGAGAACTTAAGTCCGATCCAATCTCCTTTGGATAGGGTACTCAATATGGAGGGAGTTACATTTCAGTGGAAGACGGCGGAATATCAGGACAAGGGTTTCCCTGAGGGGCGACATTACGGGGTTGTTGCCGATAATATTGAGAAAGTTTTGCCTGAGATCGTAAGAGAAGGGCCGGAGGGAGAAAAGGCCGTTGCCTATACGGAGATCATTCCGGTGCTCATAGAGGCGATGAAGGAGCAGCAGAGGCAGATTGAGGTCTTGAAATTGGAGGTCGCCGGATTAAAAGCCACGCAGTAGATTGGCCCTAAGGTGGCAGGGTGTTACTTGTTACAGGTGGTTTGTTACTGACTGGAGCGGCGTAACCTTTTGCTGTTTCAGGGGAGGGGTCAGGGAGGGGTATAGACATCAAGGTCAAAATTTGTCGGAGGAGAAGTTCTGGATTTCTCCCAGGCTGGGAACCGGCCCGTTTTTACAAACGGAGTGGTGGCCAAGGTTATCCTCTTTGTTTTAAAGCCCCTGACGGTCACGCTAAAGCTGACTTCCCGGATCAAGAGTTTCTCCGGCACCTTCTCCCATTGGCGTTTTTCGAGCCAGGTCGGACAAGGCTTCATTTTGATCCAATAAAGCAGCCGATCTTTCTTTCCGAGGGACTTGACGAATTCGAGACCTCTGGTGCGGAGATGATGATTGGCCATGACGCAGTCGACGCGCCTCTGGGACAGGAAATAAAAAT